>Ga0066604_10000391_pt1 | contig 28787 bp, 9 predicted proteins | sample Higcelwee11metaG_FD_59501 | JGI IMG/M metagenome (GOLD analysis project Ga0066604, IMG submission 59501) | Freshwater pond sediment microbial communities from the University of Edinburgh, under environmental carbon perturbations - High... | ecosystem: Environmental > Aquatic > Freshwater > Pond... | reverse complement strand
AGGAATATGATTTTGCAATATTAGAATGGAAATGTAAGATGTTTATTGCAAAACATATAGCGGGCTTACTGTATGTTATTGGGGGGTTGTTATGCGTATATCAATTGTAGGAACGGGTTATGTAGGATTAACTACCGGAATAGTATTGGCTTTTTTGGGAAATCAAGTAACTTGTGTTGACGTTGATTCAAATAAAATCAATGATTTGAATCATGATGTATTACCATTTTATGAACCTGGACTAGAGGAATTATTTAAATTATCAAAAAGTAATCTCACGTTTACTACGGATTTTGAATTGTCCATTCCACGTTCGGAAGTGATTTTCATTACAGTAGGGACACCGCCTCTTTCAAATGGAAATCCAAACACTAAATATTTGGAGGAATGCTCCAATGAAATTGGAAAATATTTAAGCGGTAATTTTACAGTGATTGTAAATAAGTCAACCGTGCCTATTGGCAGTGGGAACTGGGTCGAAAATATTATTCATGATGCCTTCGCAGATAAATTTGGCTATGAGCCCAAAGATTTTTTTGCGGTGGTTTCAAACCCCGAGTTTCTTCGGGAAGGTTCAGCAATATTTGATACCTTTTATCCGGATAGAATCATTCTGGGAACGGACAACCAGAGGGGGATCGATATTTTATATGAGCTTTATGCGCCAATTATTCAACAGAGCTTTGAACCCCCGGAATTCTTAACCAAACGGGAAAATATAAGTTCAGTGCCTTTTGTTATAACCTCGTTAATCTCTGCCGAAATGATAAAGTATTCTGCCAATGCGTTTTTGGCACTAAAGATTAGTTTTATAAATGAGATTGCAGCACTTACAGAAAAAGTTGGGGGAGATATTATTCAAATTGCTAATGGAATGGGACTGGATCACAGAATTGGATCAGCTTTTCTGAATGCCGGCATTGGATGGGGTGGAAGTTGCTTTGGTAAGGATACTTATGCACTACAGCGGACAGCAAGTGAATATAGCTTGAATATGCCTATTGTAGATGGCCTGCGGACTGTAAATTACCGACTGAGAAATAAAGTGGTAGAAAGAATATCTGATGATATAAAAATATTCAAAGGGAAAACAATTGGTATTTTAGGTTTGGCATTTAAACCGGATACTGACGATATAAGAGATTCTCCAGCGATTGAGATTGCCCGGCTTTTTCTTGAAAGAGGTTCAAAAATCATAGCGCATGATCCTATGGCGATTGAAAATGCTAAAGGTGTTTTTCCAGCTAATGCAGTCAAATTTGAAACAGATCCGGAAAATGTGTTTAACAATGCCGATGCGGTCATTTTAGCAACTGAATGGCCTCAATATAAAGGCTTGAATTGGGTAGAGCTAAAAGCCAGAATGAAAAATCCGCTTGTTTTTGATGGACGAAATTTTCTGGATAAAAATATGATGACTGCAATTGGTTACAAATATATGGGAGTGGGAAGATGAAAATAATTATAACTGGGGTAGCTGGATTTATCGGCAGCAATCTTGCAATGCGTTTACTGCAAGAAAATCATGAGGTTATTGGAATTGATAATTTTCTGTCCGGCGTAAAAAAGAATGTTGAAGATTTATGTCAGAATAGTCATTTTACTTTTTATGAAAAGAATGTGCTGGATTCAGTTATGCCGGATTTTGACGGCAAAATAGATTGGATCATGCATTTGGCTTGCCCTGCAAGCCCCGTCCACTATTTAAAGCATCCGATTGAGACATTAAGGGTAAACGCTGAAGGGACCTTTAAGCTTTTGGAACTTGCTAAATTAAAGGAAGCTAAATTTTTCTATACCTCAACAAGCGAAGTATATGGAGACCCAGATATACATCCGCAGCCAGAAAGCTATTGGGGACATGTTAACCCTAATGGTCCGAGAAGTGTTTATGATGAATCAAAACGTTATGCCGAGTCATTAATTCTGGCATATCATAAGGAATTTAATGTTCCAATCAGAATTATACGTATTTTTAATACCTATGGACCCAGAATGGCTTTGAATGATGGCAGGGCTATAACTAATTTTTTATTACAAGCCCTTACGGGTAATCCAATCATGATTTATGGGGATGGAAAACAAACAAGGAGTTTCCAATATATTGATGATTTATTGGATGGAATCCTGCGTTTAATGAATGTAGAATACTATAAGCCAATAAACATTGGAAATCCGGAAGAGTATAGTTTACTTCAAGTAGCCCACATGGTAAAGGATATTACGGGCAGTAGTTCCATAATCCAGCACCTTCCTTGTATGGAGGATGACCCGAGGCAGAGAAGACCTGATATTACATTGGCAAATAAAATATTAAACTGGACACCGCAGGTTCCTTTAAAAACAGGACTTGCAAAAATGGTGGAGTGGATGACACCAATATTGGAGGATAAAGAAACCAGCTTGAAGTCCAGTTTGTAATTCAAGCCGACTAACTTTGATTTAAAAGGATGTGCAATATGACAAAACAATCAAAAATATTTGAAAATGGGGGATCTCATAGCAGGGCACTCATAGAAAATGTCTTTGATATTATTTGTAAAAATCAACGCAGCGGCAATTGTACAAACTTAAAATACAGCTCAAAATTTTTCAACATACTTAGCAGCTTATTATTTAGAAATAAAGAAAAAAACCCTCAAAATGAGAATTTTTTTAACATTAGAGAGAGTTATAAGCTATGGAAACGAACAAATAAGGTTACCTTTGATGAGCATATTCTATCAAAACTTGATGAAGCGTATGAGGTTTTTTATGACCCTATATCAAGAAAAACGTTTGACTGGTATATACAGTTTAAAATAGCATGGGTACTGACCGGTGATGTGGATAAGGCAGAAAAAATATTTCCGTACCCAACACCGGGCAGGCTTCACTTTAAAAAACTAGAGGCCAGGAATATGGTTGCTAGTGCCGATTCATTGAATATTAATGGATATTCTTTTAATACTGATAATATCATGTTGTTTGAGACATGGATTGCAAAAGGCTATATGTTAGAGGACAAGTGTGAACCGGAACAAGGTGACATAGCTATTGATGCCGGGGCTTATCAGGGAGAGACCGCCATATGGCTGGCAGATAGAGTAGGCAAGGACGGTAAAGTCTTTGGATTTGAAATTATTCAGTCAAATATTGATATTTTCAAAAAAAATATTGAAAGAAATAGTTTAGACAATGTATTTGTAATAGAATATGGCTTATGGGATGAAAACACAAGTATTTGGACTGAAGCTGACAGCTACCGTTCAAAATGTATTGTTGGGAAATCGGATAATAGAATTGATGCCGTTACCCTTGATTCATTTGTGGCGGAACGAGGGCTGGAAAGAGTTGATTTTATAAAAATGGATATTGAAGGAGCAGAGATGCGTGGGCTGCATGGGGCTAAAAATACTATCAAAAATTACAAACCTAAATTAGCTATCTGTGTATACCATTTGGACATGGATATTATAGAGATACCTCTATTTATAAAAGAACTGGTTCCAGAATATAAAATTTATTTGTCTCATAAAATTCCGTATTATAACAGCACTGTCGTTTTTGCGGCTATTTAGCAGGATGTGGCTGCAACAGACGTAATGGTAGCGGAGTCTACTAAATACATGAACAGAGAAAGGTGCATCTGAATGAGTGAATTTATTTTGAATACTCCTGTAGCTTTTATCATATTTAACAGACCCGAAACTACCCAGAAGGTATTCAATGAAATAAGAAAAGCTAAACCACCTGTACTATTGGTCATTGCAGACGGGCCCCGCACAAACCGCGAGGGTGAAGCAGAAAAGTGTACTGCCGCAAGGGCAGTCATTCAGCAGGTCGATTGGCAATGTCAGGTTATTAAAAACTACTCAGAAGTCAATCTGGGATGCAAAATGCGGGTATCCTCCGGCATAGACTGGGTCTTTGAAACTGTAGAAGAAGCTATTATTATGGAAGATGACATAGTACCAGGCCCTGACTTTTTCAGGTATATGCAAGAACTTTTACAACGATATAGAAATAACAATCAGGTTATGATGATATCGGGCAGTAATATGCAGTTCGGGTCAAAAAAAGTTGAACACAGCTATTTCTTTTCAAGGTATTGCTTTATCTGGGGCTGGGGTACATGGCGAAGGGCCTGGAAACATTATGATGTGAACATGGGAAAGTGGCCTGAATTAAAGGATACAGATTGGCTATTCAGTATTTTAAATAAAAAAGGGCCCAGCAGTCAGTGGAAAAATTACTTTGACAGATTGTTTGAAGGAAAAATTGACACTTGGGATGGACAATGGATGTTTGCCTGCTGGCTTGCAAATGGACTAAGTATCCATCCTAATGTAAATCTTATAACAAATATTGGATTTGGAAATGATGCTACCCATACAACGGGGAATAGTATTTTATCAAATATGAAAGCGGAAGAGCTGCTATTTCCACTGAATCATCCTTGTGAAGTCGCAAGAAATGCTTCTATTGACAATTTTATAGAAAGAATATTATTTAGTAATTCGATATTCAGCAGAGTTCATAGTGCTGATTAATGTTGTTGTTTTCTGGGAGGAATATTAATGAATGAGCCTAAGATAAAAAAAGTATATTCTCTTACTTCCCTGCAGGAAGGCATGCTTTTCCATTCGTTATATGATGGGAAAAGTTCATATTTTGAGCAGTTTACAGCAAATATGTACGGGGATATAAATCAGGAGCTTTTTGAAAAAAGTCTGGGAATATTATTTGAACGGTATGATGTGCTTAGAACTATATTTTTATTTGAAGGGCTTGAACAGTGTTATCAGGTAGTACTTGAAGAAAGGAAGCCGGAAATTGAATTTGCTGATATTTCATATAAAAATAAAGAAGAGCAAATCGAATATATAGATGAATTTAAAAAGCAAGACATTAAAAAAGGCTTTGATCTTTCCAATGATGTGCTAATGAGAGTCAGTGTTATAAAAACAGAACCTTTTTCCTATGTAATCATATGGAGTTTTCATCATATTATAATGGATGGCTGGTGCATAGGAATTCTTATGAAGGATTTTCTGAAGATTTATTCTTCACAAAAAGAAGGCGGATTGCCTCGCTTGGAGCCTGTAAAACAGTTCGGCGAATACATTGAATGGTTGGAAGCAAGAGATGCTGAAAGCGCAAAAGAATATTGGGAAGGGTACCTAAAGGGATATTCAAAAAAAGCAGGAGTACCTGAGAACAGAGCAGGATATGATCAACATGAATATAAGCAGGAAATTTACAGCTTTGATATCAATGAAGCTGCTGCACATAGTCTTGCTATAATAGGTAAGGAAAATGCTCTTACATTAAACACGCTTCTACAGACTGTTTGGAGTATATTACTTCAAAAATATAACCAGACAGAGGATGTGGTTTTCGGATCTGTCGTGTCGGGTAGACCTCCGGAGATCGAAGGAATAGAAAAAATGGTTGGGCTTTTCATAAATACTGTACCGGTCAGGGTCTGGAAGGAAAAGGGTCAATCTTTTATAGCTCTTGCAGAAGCTGTACAGCAGTCACTGGCTGAATCAAAAGAATTTGAATACTATTCTCTTGCAAAAATACAGTCGGATAGTGAATACGGAAAAGATATAGTAAATCATATCTTTATGCTTGAAAATTACCCCATTGAAGAAGAATTGCGGAATGAAGCAGAGTCTGGCCAAGGTGCCGTTTCTTTCGGAAATATAACAAGTTATGAACAACCTAGCTACAACTTCAACCTGATGTTTGTTCCGGGGAAGGAAATAACAGTAAAGTTTGCATATAATTACTTTGCATATACTGAAAGTTTTATAGAGAAGATAGCAGGACATTTATTGAAAATAATAGATGTTGTTATTAAATATCCAAGTATAGATATTGACGATATTGACATACTGACATCCGAAGAAAGAGTACAAATACTTTCGGATTTCAATTGTACTGAAAGTGAATATCCGGCAGAAAAAACCATCAGCCAGCTATATGAAGAACAGGCAAAAAGAACTCCCGATCATATCGCAGTTGAATTTGAAGGAGAAAATTTAACATATGAAGAGCTGAACCGTAAATCTGATGCATTGGCAATGCAGTTAATACAAAAGGGGATAAAGGCTGAAGGTGTTGTTGCAATTATGATGGAACGGTCTTTGGAAATTGCGGTAGCTTTTTTAGGCATATTAAAATCAGGAGCGGCTTATGTGCCGGTTGCACCCGATTATCCTATTGAAAGAATAGAATATATTTTGAAGGATTGCCAGGCTGAAGTTCTGCTTGTATCTTCCAATTTTCAGAATAAACTGGGGTTCGATATTGAGATTTATCCTATAGATAACGATGGACTTTTTGAGTGTGATACCATACAGAAAGAAGATAGATGCAAACCGGAAAATCTCGCATACATAATATATACTTCAGGAACTACCGGGAACCCTAAAGGGATAATGGTAGAACACCGTAGTGTAGTAAACTACATATATTCCAGGATTAAGCAGTATAAGCTGGGACTGTCTGATATTACGCTTCAGCTTGCAGCATATTCATTTGACGGGTTTGGCTCTACCTTTTATTCAAGCCTTCTATCAGGTGGAAAGCTTGTGCTCTTACATGAAGACAAATGGCGGGATTTCTTTTATGTAAAAGACATTATCAGGGATAAAGGCGTTACATTTTTAAGTGTTGCCCCTGCTATGTATAAGGGCATACTTCATGATGCAGAATATGATGATTTAAAATCAGTCCGCCTTGTAGTACTGGCAGCGGACAGGGCTGACAAGGACTTGCTTGAGTCAAGCAGAAAAATCAATAAAAACATATTTCTTGTAAATGAATACGGGCCCACTGAAACTACCATTGCAGCTGCTGCACATGAAGGATTGGATAGACAAAGCATAACCATTATAGGAAAGCCGATAGCTAATAATAAAATATATATACTGGATGGAAATTTAAAACCTGTACCCGTTGGTATAATGGGTGAAATCTGTATTTCAGGGGTGGGCTTGTCAAGAGGGTACTTAAATAATGATAAGCTTACAGCAGAAAAATTTGTCCCAAATACATTTATCCCGGGTGAATTAATGTATAAGACAGGGGATATGGGAAAATGGCATGAAAATGGGACTATAGAATTTTTAGGAAGAATAGATAACCAGGTTAAGATCAGGGGCTTCAGAGTTGAGCTTGGGGAAATAGAAAAAAAGCTGCACATGTATGAAACTGTAAAAGAAGCGGTTGTCATAGACAGAGCTTATGAAGACGGCACAAAGTATTTGTGTGCATATTTTGTCAGCAGCAATAAAGTAAATAATTCGGAACTCAGAGAATTCTTGTCGTCCACATTGCCGTATTATATGATACCTTCCTACTTTGTAAGGCTTGATAAATTACCTATGATATCCAATGTAAAAGTTGACAGAAAAGCACTGCCTGAACCTGAATACTATCAGGACGAATCGATATACCAAGCCCCTCAGGGTGAAATTGAAGAGAACCTTGCTGTGGTTTGGCAGGAAGTTCTTCGTGTGCAAAAGGTAGGGCGTATGGATAACTTTTTTGATTTGGGCGGTGATTCCATAAAAGCAATACAGCTGTCAGCACGCTTCAGAAGATATGGTATGCAATTTGAAATTAAAGATCTGTTTAAAAATCCATGCATTAAATTGCTTGCAGCATTTGTAAAAACAACAAGTAAAAAATCCGACCAGGGAACAATCGAAGGGTTTGCAAGGCTTATACCGATACAACAATGGTTTTTTGAGCAGAATTTTAAAAACCCACACCATTTTAACCATTCGGTAATGTTATACAGGCATGAAGGCTTCAATGAGACTGTTTTGGAAGAAGTATTGAAAAAGCTGGCAATTCATCATGACTCTCTCCGGACGGTATATAAAAAAGAGTCTGGAGAGTTAAAGCAATACATAAGCGGTATCGGAACTAAATCAGTGGATTTTCGGATTGTAGATTTTTCAAAAGAGAATGAATATAAAAACAGGATAGAAGAATTTGCCCGGGAAATGCAGGAGAGTATTGACCTTGAAAACGGTCCGTTATTTAAAGCGGCACTGTTTAAAACAAGGGAAGGAGATGTATTGTTCTTGCTTGTCCACCACTTTGTGGTGGATGGCGTGTCATGGTCAATCATTATTGAGGATCTTGCGGCAGGATATATGCAGGCTTTGAGCAGAGAGGACATAAAGTTCCCGGACAAGACCGATTCGTTCATCGAATGGGGCGAAAAGCTTTATGAATATGCCAATAGCCCGGAAATAACAAAAGAAGTTGAGTTCTGGAAAAGGCAAGAACAGATTAATGTCAAACCGCTTCCGAAAGATAGTATAGTGGATGACAGAATTTTTGCGAACGCTGAAAAGGTAACATTTGAACTGGATGAAGAAGATACCTGGGAACTTATGAATAGGGTGAACCGGTTCTATAATGCAGAGATAAATGATATTTTGCTGACGGCTCTCGGGATGGCTATAAAAAACTGGACGGGAGAGGGACAAGTTGCAGTCTGGGTTGAAGGGCACGGCAGAGAAGAAATAATACAAGACGCAAATGTCCAAAGAACAGTTGGATGGTTTACCAGCATGTATCCGGTTATATTGCAGATTTCCGGGTTGTCAGACATGACTCAGCAGATAAAAAGTGTTAAGGAGCAGCTGCTTGGAATACCAAACAAGGGAATTGGCTATGGGCTGATCAGGTATATGACAGATGAAGAGAATGAAGCGGCAATGGCGTTTACGCAAAACCCTGAAATCAGCTTTAATTATCTTGGGCAGTTCAATAACCATGAAAGTGACGGTTTATTTCAGTTGTCAGATATTTATGCCGGTGAAGCTATTGATATATATGAGACCAGGCCTAATCCTGTTAACATAAACGGAATTGTGATAAATGACAGGTTAACTATTGATATCCAATTTGACAAGTATGAATTTAAAAGGGATACAATGGAAAATGTTCTTAAGGCGTACTCTACGTATTTGCAGGATATTATCAGATATTGTAAATACAAAGGTGCAGAAGAGTGGATTACGAAAATTCAGGGCACAAATATCCAGGATGATAACTTTGTGAAAGCATATCCGCTTTCAAATATGCAGCAAGGCATGTATTTTCACTGGCTTTATGAAAAAAGCGCCACAGCATATTTTCAGCAATTGTCTTTAAATGTTGGGGAGCATATAGATGTTGATATCATGGCTGAAAGCATGGAAATGCTCATAAAAAGATATGAAATTTTCAGGACTGTTTTCGTAAGTAATGGGCTTGAGAGTCCGGTACAAGTCGTTTTAAAGGAAGTAAAGCCCCAAATACATATTGAAGATATAACACATATGAATGATGACGAAAAAGAACCGTATTTATGCAGTTTCCTTGAAAGAGACAGGAATACTGGTTTTGACCTTAATAAAGGTCCATTAATAAGAGTGGCTGTGCTTAAAACGAGTGAAGAATCCTGCAAGCTGGTTTTCAGCTTTCATCATATTATAATGGATGGATGGTGTATTGCCACAATAACGCAGGAGTTTTTTGAAATCTACAGGGCTATTCAGGCTAAAGGCGGGTACATGCTTGGAAAAGTCATCCCTTATAGCGTATATATGGATTGGCTTCAAATGCAGGATATGGAAGAGGGCAGAAATTACTGGAGAGCATATCTTGAAGATTATGTACAGGCACCGCCGCTTCGAAGATATATAAACAGAGAAAAACAGAATGTATACGAACAAGGAAGTTTTTCGATTGAAATAAATGAAGCATTGACAGGACAGCTTGAGAATATTGTACGAAAAAACTGGATAACCATGAATACGTTGCTGGAGGCGGCATGGGGAGTATTGCTGCAAAGATACAACAGCAGTGATGATGTTGTATTTGGAAGTGTTGTATCGGGGAGACCCCCTGAGATAGCGGGTATAGAGGACATGGTCGGGCTTTTCATTAATACGGTGCCTGTCCGGATACAATCTAAAAAAATGCAACGTTTTACAGAACTGTTGAAAGAATGCCAGGAGAAGTCATTAAGCTCAACCCAGTATCATTATTGCAGCCTAGCAGAAATACAGGCGTGTACAGTTCAAAAACAGGATTTGATAGACCATGTGCTTGTGTTTGAGAATTACCCTGTTGAAAAAGCGGTTCAAGGAGATAAGAAATCGTCCGGCTTCAAGATTACGGGCGTAAAGGTATTCGAACAGACAAATTATGACTTGACTGTCAACATTATGTCGGGGAAAAAGCTTGAAGTAAAATTTAACTATAATAAAGGTGTATTCAGTGATTCAGATATAAGAAAAATTTCAGAGCATTTGAAGAAGATTTTATTGGAGGTTTCCAAACAGCCTGACATTTTTGTAGAAGAAATAGACCTGATGACTGATGAAGAGAAAAATGAAGTACTATATTATTTCAATAATACCGTGCAAGGATATCCTTCCAACAAAACAATACATCAGCTTTTTTACGAGCAGGTTGAAAAAACACCTGATAAAGCTGCAGTTATTTTTAACGGGGAATCCATGACATACCAGCAGTTAAATAAAAGAGCCGCACAACTTGCGGTGCAGCTCAGGGACAAGGGAGTAACCCGGGAATGCATAGTAGGTATAATGGCTGAAAGGTCATTTGAAATGATTGTCGGGATATTTGGAATACTCAAGGCCGGAGGAGCCTATATGCCGATTTCTCCTGATTATCCGGATGAAAGAATTGAATATATGTTAAAAGACAGCAGTACAAAAATACTGCTTACACAGGAAAAGTATAAAAACCGTACGCTTAATGTTGAAATGCTTGTGCTGGATAGCGAAAGCACAGCTTGTGAAGGTTCCTTTGAACTTCCGTACATCAATACATCAAACGATATGGCCTATGTGATATATACTTCAGGCTCTACGGGTAATCCTAAGGGAGTAGTAATTGAACACCGTTCCCTGGTGAACAGAATAAATTGGATGCAGAAAAATTATCCGATAGGTATGGATGATATTATTCTTCACAAGACCCCGTATACTTTTGATGTGTCTGTATGGGAAATATTCTGGTGGTCTATAACCGGAGGAGCAGTATGCCTGTTAAATGCCGGAGAAGAGAAAGAACCCGCTAAGATTATAGAGGCAGTCAAAGAAAACAATATTACGGTTATGCACTTTGTACCTTCCATGCTTAGCGCCTTTCTTGAATATACTGAAGGGATGAAGAGGGCAAATAGTCTTAAGAGCTTAAGAAGAGTATTTGCCAGCGGAGAGGCTTTATCACTTTCACAGGTTTCTGAATTCAACAGGCTCATAAAAATTAATGGTACAAGCCTGCATAATTTATATGGTCCTACCGAAGCTGCCATAGATGTAACTTACTATGATTGTGAGGAAATAAGAGGGAATAGCACAGTACCGATAGGAAAGCCGATAGATAATACCAGGATATATATTTTGGACAAAAATATGAAGCTTGTTCCTGTAGGAGTGGCAGGAGAACTATATATTGCCGGTGACGGACTGGCAAGGTGCTATATAGGTAAATCCGAACTTACAAAAGAAAGATTTATCCAAAATCCTTATTCACCCAAAGAAAGAATATATAGAAGCGGTGATTTGGCAAGCTGGCTTCCTGACGGAAATATCGAATTTTTAGGCAGGGTTGACAGCCAGGTTAAAATCAGAGGGTTCAGGATAGAACTTGGGGAGATAGAAAGCTGCATTTTAAGGTGCAGTGAAGTAAGGGATGCTGTAGTTATTGCATTAGATGAAAAGGATAATACCAAATACATTTGTGCATATATTTTGGCAGATAGGAAAATAAGTGAATCTGAACTGAGAGCGCATATTAAAAAATGGCTTCCGGATTACATGGTTCCCGCATATTTTGTCCAATTAGAAAGACTGCCGCTTTCCGCCAATGGAAAAGTAGACAGGAAGGCATTGCTAAAGCCTGATGTAAATGGCAATTTGGGGAATGGATATGAACCGCCAAGCAATGATATTGAAGAAAAGCTTACTTCCTTGTGGCAGGAAATATTGGGGATAGAAAGGATTGGCATAAACGATAATTTCTTTGCTCTCGGCGGGCATTCTCTTAAAGCAATGGCTCTTGCAACCAGGATACATAAGCTGCTGAACGTAGAGCTTCAATTGAAAGATATCTTCAGTGCACAAACACTAAAAGAATTGGCAGAAAAAATAAAAGCTACAGACAGGAGCATATATTTATCAATAAACCCTGTAGAGAAAAGAGAATACTATCCTGCATCTGCAGCACAAAAGAGATTATATATACTTCACAAAATGGAACCGTCAAGTATTGGTTATAATATGCCAACTATTATCAATGTTGAAGGTGAGTTGGATTTTGCTAAGCTTGAGAGCAGTTTTATGAAGTTAATAGAAAGGCATGAATCCTTTAGGACAAGTTTTTCTGAAATAGAAGGAGAAATTGTACAGAGGATACATGAGAACATACAATTTTCAATTGTATATAAAGAAGCTCATGAAGATAAGGTAAAAGATATTGTCAGAAAATTTATCATGCCGTTTGACTTAGGTCAGGCACCGCTTTTGCGGGTTTTACTGATAAGCTTAGGACAAAAAAGATATATATTGCAGTGCGACATGCATCATATTATTGCGGATGGAATAGCTACAGCAATCTTAATTAAGGAATTTGTAAAACTATACGAGGGAGAAACCCTTCCGTTACTAAAAATACAATATAGGGATTATTCAGTATGGCAAAATGAGCTGCAACGCTCAGACATGTTCAGAAAACAGGAGAATTATTGGCTCAATGCCATTTACGGTGAAATACCTGTTCTGAATATGCCGTTGGATTTTGAAAGACCTGAGAGGATGAGTTTTAAAGGTGATGCCATAGACTTTGAAATTGATGAAGATATGACACAAAAGCTGTACAAATTTTCGTTAGAAACAGAGACAACAGTTTATATGGTATTACTTTCTGCATATAACATACTTTTATCAAAGTACAGCAAACAGGAAGATATAATCATCGGTTCTCCGGTAGCAGGCAGGAGCCATGCAGATTTGGATGAAATAATCGGGATGTTTATCAATACCCTTGCAATGAGGAATCAACCTTCGGGAAGTAAGACCTACCGTGAGTTTTTAATGGAGGTTAAGCATAATACTATAAAAGCTTTTGAGAACCAGGATTACCAATTTGAGCAATTGGTTGAAAGGCTTAAAATTAGAAGGGATATTAACAGAAATCCTTTGTTTGATGCTTCGTTCCTTTTACAGAATATAGATTTCCCTTTGATAGAAATTGGTGGTTTGAAATTTACTCCTGATAAACTTGAAAAGGAAACAGTCAAATTTGATTTAAGCCTTGTAGCATTTGAACAAAAGGACAGAATCTTCTTTAGCCTGGAGTATCTTATTAGCTTGTACAAGAAAGAAACCATTGAAAGAATGGCAGTACACTTTAAAAATATTTTAAAGGATATTATTGAAAATCCAGACAAGAAAATTTCTCAAATAAATATGCTTTCTGATGAAGAAAGTCAGAAAATACATTACGAGATAGGATTTGAAAATGAGTTTGAAAACGATGAGTTTTTATAGAGTTATTGAAAAGGAGTAAATGCATATGGTGTATACTAGCATACAGTCCCAGATAAATAGTATTTCAAATAGGATGCCTGATAAAACGGCGATTGAATATGGTGACAAACATGTTACTTACTCGGAGCTTGAATCCAATTCAAACAGCATTGCATACTTTTTTAATGATAAAATAGCAGAGTCTAAAAATGTCTTAATATTTATGGAGAGGAAACCTGAACTTGTTTATACCATACTTGGCATCATAAAGGCTGGAGGTGTTTTTATACCTCTTGATCCGGGCTTTCCTGAAAACAGGATAAGAACCATGATTGAAGAAGTTGAATCGTACTGGGTTGTGGCTGAGATAGCAATGCTTGATAAGCTTAATGCCATTTTTAGTTCCATAGGGAGGAAGATTAACGTCCTGATACCGGATTCATCTGCAAAAGTCTATAATAACTACTCCAATCTGAATATTTGTTTTATTGAGGGTACGTCATTACCTGCGGATTTGTATACCATGGAGATAGCAGCTAAACATTGCTATATATATTTTACATCCGGTTCAACGGGGACCCCGAAGGGCATTTTGGGAAGACACCGGAGTCTGAAGCATTTTATTGACTGGGAAATAAAAGAACTGGCAATAGACGATAGCTTCCGGATAAGTCAATTTACGACTCCATCTTTTGATGCATCCTTAAGAGATATGTTCGTAGCGCTTTGTTCAGGCGGCACGCTGTGCATACCGGAGAGCCGGGACATTATTTTAGACTTCACGAGAATGTACAATTGGATAGAAAAAAATAGAATTTCATTAATGCATATGGTTCCGTCGGTATTCAGAGGTTTAATGAACGTAATTGAAAGCCCTGCAAGTTTTCCGCATTTAAGATATATTCTTCTGGCGGGAGAAATGCTAAGGGGAAATGATGTAAAAAAGTTTTTTGAGATACTGGGCAGAAGGGTGAGCCTGATAAACTTATATGGTGCCACAGAAACTACACTTGTGAAAACGTTTTATACTGTAAAAGAAAGTGATGTATCAAAGGCAAACATACCCGTAGGGAAACCTATAGACAGTACTGAAATATTAATTCTGGATAAGAATATGGAAAGGTGCAGCGTAGGCAGCGTGGGTGAAATATTCATAAGAACCCCGTATATTACATCAGGATATTTTAATGACAAAGAATTGACCCGCAAGGTGTTTATCCAAAATCCATTCAGTGAAAACCAGCAGGATATAATATATAAGACAGGGGATTTGGGTGTAATATTGCCTGATGGTAATATAGAGTGCATGGGAAGGCTTGACAACCAGGTAAAGGTAAGAGGAATAAGAATAGAACTCGGTGAGATCGAGCATGTGCTTATGAAATATGAAAATGTAGGGGAAGCTGTGGTAACTTCCCGGGAGCATATGGATGGGGAGAGGATTTTGTGTGCCTATATGGTAGGTGAAAATAAAATCGATATTCCAAGATTGCGGGAGTATCTGAAAAAACATTTACCGGAATATATGCTGCCGCTTTATTTTATGCAGATAGATAAAATGCCTTTGACACCTAATGGTAAAGTAGACAGGCGGGCATTGCCTGAACCTGACGGCATAATAAATACAGGAATTGATTATGTAGCGCCACGGGACGTTATAGAAAAGAAAATAGCTGATATCTGGAAGCATATACTTGACTTGGAAAAAGTGGGAATTAACGATGATTTCTTTATGCTGGGGGGGCATTCCCTGAAAGCAACTGTCCTTTTGTCCATGATACATAAGGAACTTAGCGTTGTAGTCGACTTGGCGGAGTTTTTTTCCGGACCGACGATTAAGGGATTAGGCGAATATATAAAAAGTCGGCAGGAGAGTGCTTATTTACCTATCCCGCGTGCAGCACATAAGGAATATTATGAAGTATCATCTGCGCAGAAGAGGATGTATGTTCTGAATAAGCTGGAGGGAAGCGGCGTAAGTTATAACATGTCCCGGGTAATGATGATGGAAGGTATGCTGGATAAAAATCATCTGGAAGGTGTAATCAATAAACTGGTTGAACGTCATGAAGCTTTGAGGACAAGCTTTCATGAATTTAACGGAGAGATATTGCAGAAAGTGCATGAGCATATAAACATAACTATTGAATATGCAGAAGTATTGGAAGATGAAGCAATAGGGGAAATAAAAAGCTTTATAAAACCATTTGATTTAAGTAAAGCGCCGTTACTCCGGGTAGCTCTGATAAAGGTACAGGAGGACAGACATATAATTATATACGATATGCATCACATTATATCTGACGGAACAACAATGAATATAATAACGAGAGAGTTTGCAGACCTATATAATGGAATAGAATTACCTCTGCTGAGAATGCAGTACAAGGATTATTCAGAATGGCAGAATAAGTTATTTGAAACAGGTATTATAGCAAAACAAGAAAAGTATTGGAAGGAAGTATTTAAGGAAGAAGTACCGGTCCTGGAGCTTTTGGGCGACTATACAAGGCCTGCCGTACAGAGTTTTAAAGGAGACAAAATAAGTTTTGAGACAGGAGCGGAAATAAAACAGAAGATAAACCTGTTAACAAAAGAAACCGGTACAACTGTATATATGGTGCTTTTAGCCGCATACAATACATTGTTTATGAAATACACAGGGCAGGAAGACATAGTAATAGGTACTCCGATAGCAGGGAGAAAGCATCCTGATCTGGAAAACGTGGCAGGAATGTTTGCAAATACGCTTGCAATGAGAAACCGGCCCTGCGGGGATAAAACATTCAGGGAATTCCTAAGTGAAGTAAGGGAAAATACATTAAAAGCGTATGAGAATCAGGATTATCAGTTTGAAGAGCTTGTTTTGAAGCTGAAAATAAAAAGGGATATAAGCAGGAATCCACTGTTTGATGTGATGCTGGCACTGCAAAATGCTGATAGCACAGCAGTGGCATTAGGGGATTTAAAGTTTAAACCTTATGAAATAGAAAAGAAGATATCAAAATTTGATATTACATTGAGTGCGGTGGAAGGTAAAGCTTCAATATATTTTGAGATGGAATACTGTACCGAACTGTTTAAAAAAGAAACTATGGAGCGTATGGTAAAACATTTCAGAAATATACTGGAGGAAGTAACGGATAATCCGGATTCCAGACTATGTGATATAGTTGGAAGAACTGACGGGTTATTAACATTAAGCGGAGGATCAATCTATTCAACTGAAATTGAGGAAATATACAATAGTCATGACATGGTAATGGATTGTGCGGCAGTTCTTAGGAAGTCGGCTGATGATAATCCTTACGTGACATTGTTTATGGTTATCAAAGGCAATGATACCTTTGAAGCTATTGAGAATGCAGTGAAGAGCAGGCTTTACGATTATGTCTTTCCGATCGGGTATGTGAGACTCAATTCCATGCCTTATGCTTCAAATGGGGAGATTAACCGGAAATTATTAGAAAATAGCGGTTTCATGGATACTATTCAGATAAAAACAGCGGAAATGTCGTTTAAACACAATAATGGAGTGAAAAATGCAGTTATAATAGCAGAAGAAAAAACTGTGTCACCAGATGCAGTAAATCTGCATGATATATTGTCAGACAGAAGTCAAACTGGTAATTGTGTGACAGAGAAATCTGATGAGGATCAGGAAGAAGAAAGTAAGGAAGCTGAGGATAATGCATTACCCTTTGCGTTTATTCAAGGTGCTGAACTCCTGCCGGAAAGCTCCGAACCTAGCATTCTTGCGGATGCGCTGAAAAGGGCTGCGGAAAGTAACGGAAGTAAAGGTATAATATATGTCAGCCGGGATGGAGGTCAAGTTTTCCAAAGTTATCGGGAGCTATCAGAACAGGCGTCTAAAGTACTGAGGGGATTACGTAAGATAGGTTTGAAGGCCGGAGATAAAGCCATATTTCAGTTTGATAAAAATGAGGATTATATTGCCGCGTTCTGGGGATGTACTGCCGGAGGCATAGTTCCGGTTCCGGTAACGGTTGCGAAAACATACAGGGAACAGAACAATGATACCAATATGCTGTGCAATATCTGGGAAACGTTGGGCGAACCTGTGGTATTGACAGGAAGCAATGTCAAAGCTTCCATTGCCGGAATCCTTGAATGGCGCGATTTTGATTTGAAAAAAGCCGCAAATGTAGAAGAATTAATAGACAATGACCCGGATAGGAATTGGCATAACAGCAACCCGGATGATTTGGCGATTATCCTGTTTACATCCGGAAGTACCGGTAAACCGAAAGGGGCAATGCAGACTCACCGCAATATATTGGCAAGGGAAAGAAGTACCAGCATTCATAATGACTTTTCCGACAGAGAAATCACAATAAATTGGATGCCACTGGAACATGTCGGTGGAATTGTCATGAGTCATATCATTGACTTATATAATGGATGCACACAGATACACGTAAAGACAGATGTTATTTTGAAAGAACCATTGAAGTGGTTGGATTTGATTTCACAGTACAGGGCGACAGCTACCTGGGCACCCAATTTTGCATATGCACTTATTAATTCAAGCCTTGAAAATGAACCGGGGAAAAAATACAATTGGGACTTGTCCTCCATGAAATTTATTTTGAACGGTGGGGAAGCAATCAATGCAAGGACGGCAAAAAGGTTTTTAAAGCTTTTAGAGCCTTACGGACTTGACAAGACAGCTATGAAACCGTCATGGGGTATGTCGGAAACGTGCTCTGGGGTTTTGTTCTCAAAATCACTTACTTCGGATGACGATACAGGTATACATATCCTGAGTAAAAGATACATAAGCAACAGGATCAGAAAAGCCTCAGAGGGAGAGGATTGTTTAACACTTGTAGAATTAGGTACGCCAATACCCGGCATATTTGTAAGAATTGCAGATTCAAATAACAATTTGCAGAGAGAAGGAATGGTTGGAAATATCCAGGTGAAAGGAATTTCGATACTGAAGGGATATTACAATAATCCGGAGCTGAATGAGGAAGTCTTCACGGAAGACGGGTGGTTTAAAACCGGAGATGTGGGGTTCATTCTGGATGGCAAAATTGCCATAACCGGACGTGCAAAAGATGTCATTATAATTAATGGGATTAATTACAACAGTCCGGAAATAGAAGCATTTGCAGAAGATATAGAAGGCGTGAATACATCCTATACCGCTGCTTGCGGAGTAAGGGAAACGGATGGTGATACGGATAGCGTTATACTTTTTTACAGTTCTGCATTTTCTGATATCAATAGAAAAATAGAACAGATCAAAGAAATACGCAAAAAGGTATCCGGAAAATTCGGAATCCGGATTGAACATATAATACCGCTGGAACAAGAGAGTATACCTAAAACCTCAATTGGAAAGATCCAGAAGGTAAAATTGACCCGTGAATATCAGGCTGGTGAATTTGATCAAATTCTCAATCAGGTTGAAGGTAAAAGTAATTTAAATGATATAGTCCCGGGATGGTTTTTCAAAAAGAACTGGGCTAAGAGAAACAGGAATATACATGGGAAAACTGAGATAGCACAGAACATTTTGATTTTTGCTGATGAATTGGATGTAGGGTCTGCCATTGCTACTGAACTTACAAAAAAAGGAGATAAGGTAATCATTGTCAGGACTGGTCCAAAGTTTAAGAAGAATCACACTGGACAATATGAAATAAATGAAAATTATGCCCAAGGATACCATAATCTTTTTGAAGAGATAGAAAAAGACAATCTGCAAATTGATGTAGTGATACATCTTTGGAATTACAGTAAGGACACAGAGGATGGCATATGTAATGCGGAGCTGATCAGACAGCTTGAAAACAGGACGCTTATGAGTCTGGTGTATATTTCTGGGGAGCTTACGCAAATCAACGATGGTAATATCAAGTTTTATGTTATAAGCAGCAGGGCGCAGGTAATAAATGAGGATGATGCTTCGTTGGATTTGCATAAAAGTGTTTTGCCAGGCTTTATTGGCAGTGCAGCAAAGGAATTCCCCCGGGTTAAATGGTGCTTCTGTGATCTGGAAATGAAGGATAGGCAAGAGGATATCGAGATTATTGCCAGCGAATTGAAGGCACATAGCAAAGATCTGGAAATTGCATATAGAAAAGGGAAGAGATTAGTGCCGGTATTAGAAGCAATAGAATTGAGAAATGAGGCTTTACAACCTATACCGATTAAGCCTGGAGGTATTTATATTGTTACCGGAGGCCTGGGTGGCGTAGGTGGGATTGTGAGCAAATGGCTTATGGAAAGCTATAAGGCGAAACTGATTATACTGGGCAGGACTCCAATATCGGGAAGAATGCAGGTGTATCGTGAACTGGAAGCTCTTCGAGGTGAATTCATATATGAAGCGGGGGACATAAGCGATAAAGAGTTTTTACAGAAAGTCATTAAAAAGGCAGAAGTAAAGTGGAGTGAAGAAATTTCCGGAGTATTCCATTTAGCGTGCAGTATGGAAGCTATAGAAGAGCACAACGCTAATTTGGAAAAATTTATGGTAATCCATCAGACCCAGAATTCTTTTGTAGAATTATTTAACTCCAAAATATATGGAACATTAGCACTGCACCAGTTATTTGAACAAAACCCTGACTTTTTATTCGTAGGTTTTTCATCAGTAATGAGTTTCATGGGAGCGGCAACATACAGTGCATATTCGGCAGCTAACAGCTTCTTGAACGGATTCTGCATCCAGAGGATGCGGTCGGGTTTTAAAAATACCGTCAGTCTTAACTGGAGTATGTGGGAAAACACCGGCTTAAGTAAAAACAGCCCGGCAGTGGCAATTAACTCCATGCAGGCTAATGGTCAGGAATTGATAACCCCTGTACAGGGGATAAACTCCATGAAAGTGATGTTAGGATTAGGATGCCCGCAGGTATTCGTTGGACTTAATGCAAATAACGGAAATATCAGTACTTATTTAAAGAGAGCAGGAATGAACAAGCAGGTGCTCCGGTTATTTTATGAGTCGGGTGATGATTTAAAGTTGGATGCTGAAAAGTTCAGGCAGTCCTTGGAGGGCAGGTTCGCACAAAAAGAATATCATATGGAAATATATAAGCTTGATAAATTACCGGAAACCAATGGAAAAATTGATTACCATTCCATAAAAGCACTTGTTCAAAATATGACAAATGAAGCTGAATATGAAGCGCCGAGGAATGAAGTTGAAGAGAAACTGGCAAAAATCTGGCAGGAAGTGTTGGGAGTAAAGGAAGTAGGAATAAATGACAACTTCTTTGAGCTTGGTGGCAGTTCCCTTAGAGCGATGGCTTTAGCAGCAAGAATACACAAGGTGTTTGATGTTGAGATTCAGCTGAGGGATATTTTTGAAGTGCAGGAGCTTAGTGAGCTGGCAGAAAAGATAGAAGCTGCAGGCAATAGTATATATTCGTCAATTGAACCTGTAGAGGAAAGCGAATATTATCCTGTATCTTCAGCCCAAAAGAGGATGTATGTATTAAATCAGTTTGATGGCAGAAATATTAATTACAATATACCTGGAGCCTTGCTGATGTACGGGGATATTGATAAAGGGCGCTTGAAGGAAGCGTTTGATGCTTTAATTGCAAGGCATGAAGCACTAAGGACATCCTTTAATATGATAGATGGGCAGCCGGTACAGCAAATTCACAAGGAAATAGACTTCAGCATTGAATACTTTAAAACAACGGAAGAAAAAGGCGAAGCTACAATAATAAAGGATTTTATCCGTCCATTTGATTTGGGGATTGCACCAATGCTAAGGATAGGAATTATTGAGCTGCCTGATAATAAAAGCATACTTTTATCTGATATGCACCATATCATATCGGATGGAGTTTCCATGGAAATTCTGACTAATGAGTTTACCAGGTTATACAATGGAGAAAAACTGAGTGAATTAAGGATACAGTATAAGGATTTTTCAAAATGGCAGGAGGCGATGCAGAAGTCGGAAGTGATGGTGAAGCAGGAAGAATATTGGAGGAACGTATTTAAGGAAGAAATACCTGTGTTAAATATGCCTACAGATTATGAGCGGCCTTTTATTCAAAGCTTTGAAGGAGATAAGATAAGCTTTGATATAAGCGGGGAAACCGCCGGAAAACTAAAAAAATTAGCGGCCGATACGACTGCCACCATGTACATGGTATTGCTTGCAGCATATAATGTGCTGCTTCAAAAGTATACAGGGCAGGAGGACATAGTAGTAGGCACACCAATAGCCGGAAGACCACATGCAGATCTGGAAAACGTAATCGGAATGTTTGTAAATACTCTTGCAATGAGGAATTATCCAAGTGCAAACAAGACATTTGAAGGATTTTTGTCCGAAGTAAGGGAAAATGCTCTGAAGGCCTATGAAAACCAGGATTACCAGTTTGACGCATTAGTTGAAAGACTTGATATAAAGAGGGATTTTAGTAGAAATCCTATATTTGATGTAATGTTTACACTTCAGAATATGCATGGAAATGATGCAGCTATAGAAAATACAAGCTTTAAGCCATACAAATTCAGCAGTCAGGTATCAAAATTTGACATGACGGTACAAGCATTGGAGTTTGCTGAAAATATTACATTTAAATTGGAATACAGCACCAGACTGTTTAAAGAAGAAACTATCCAAAGGTTTATTGTACATTTTAAGAATATTCTAAAGAGCATTACAGAAAATCCTGCAGTAAAGCTGTGTGAAATAGACATTCTTTCTCAGGAAGAGAAGCGGAAACTGCTGATTGAATTTAATAATACAGAACAAATATATCCCAGGAATAAAACAATACACGGGTTGTTTGAAGAGCAGGTTGAAAGGACTCCCCAAAATGTGGTGGTTTTGTTTGAAAAGGATAAGCTGACATATCAGGAACTCAACAACCTATCAAACAACTTTGCAATACGCTTGATTGAAGAAGGGGTAAAGCCCGGAAGCGTTGTAGGCCTTGTTTTAGAACGTTCAATTCAAATGCTTGTCAGTATTCTGGGGGTATTAAAAGCCGGGGGTGCATATCTTCCTATGGATCCCACGCAACCCGGTGAAAGATTGAAATATATGCTGGATGAGTGCAAAGTAGGCATATTGATTTCAGAGCCTGAATCAGTGGCTGATTTAAACTATGATGGTATATTAGTCAATACGGATGAAATTGAGCTGCGCAAAAGTGCGGACTTTGTTGAAAACATCGGTACGGCAAATGCTCCTGCAGATCCTGCTTATGTAATCTATACTTCAGGAACTACCGGAAATCCAAAAGGTGTATTGGTAGGGCATGATGCAATATCGAATACTATTCAATGGAGGATGAATGAATACCGGCTTGATGAAGATGACAGAGTGCTGCAGCTTTTTCCATACATATTCGACGGCTTCCTGACAAGCTTCTTTACACCCATTGTCTCTGGGGCTGCGGTTGTTCTGATAAACGAGAATGACTCTAAGAATGCAGTTGCTATAGCGGATATCATAAAGACAAAAAGAGTCACTCACTTTATAACAGTACCTCAGCTTTTTGAATCGGTTTTGGAACTGCTTGATTCCGAAAGCGCGGAAAGCATGAGGATTGTAACACTTGCCGGAGATAAGATGAATGCCGGTATTGCAGCAAAGAGTAAAAAAATAAACAGCACACTGGAGCTTGTAAACGAGTATGGTCCTACAGAATGCAGTGTTGCTGCAACGTTTAGCAGGGATGTTGCACCTGGCTTTGAAAGCATTATAGGAAAACCTATAGCGAATACAAGAATCTATATTGTGGATAGTTACTATAGCCTCCAGCCGATTGGTGCTGCGGGAGAATTATGTATCGGAGGAGGTGGTCTGGCAAAAGGATACATAAATAACTCAAAGCTTACAGAAGAGAAATTTGTCTGCAACCCGTTTGAAGAGGGTAAATTAATGTACTGTACCGGTGACATGGCAAGGTGGCTGCCGGATGGCAATATTGAATTTTTAGGAAGAATAGACCAGCAAATAAAAATTCGAGGCTTTAGAATTGAGCCTGGAGAAATAGAAGCAGCACTGCGCAGCTATCATTTGGTTACCGATGCGGTTGTAGTTTTACAGCAAGACAACAAAAAAGAAAAATTTATTTGTGCTTATTTTGCAGGGAGCGAGAAAATACAGTTTCAGGATTTAAAAGCGCACCTTCTTACGAAGCTGCCTGAATATATGGTTCCGCCGTTCTTATTACAAGTAGATGAAATACCACGTACGGCAATTGGAAAGGTAGACAAAAGCCGGCTGCCGGATGCTATGCAGGAGGTATTGACCGAACTGGAATATGTGGTACCCCAAAAGGAGGCTGAGAAGCAAATAGCAGCCATATGGGAAGAAGTGCTGGGCATTGAGAAAATAGGTATCAATTACAACTTTTTCGACTTGGGGGGAAACTCCCTTAAGCTATTGCAAATGCATGCAAAAATAGAAAAGCTTTACCCGGGGAAACTGCTTATGACAGATATTTTTGCATCTCCTACAGTGAAAAAGATTGCAGGAATTATTGAAAGCCGGCTGCAAAGCGGTTTGAAATTGGAATATCTGATGCTGCCGGATGAATTCTTTGAAAAAGGAGGCAAAAACAGTACCCCCCTATCCTTAAACTTTGAAATAGAAAAAAGCATATGTAAAAGCTTGAAATCAATTGCCGAAAAGGAAGCTGTCAAACTGGATTATATTTTTGTTGCACTGTTTTCATATTTGCTTTGTGATATTTCGGGTTGTGACAATATATATGTTCAAACAATGGTTGGGAAAAGCAATTTGGCTGTACCCCTGCCAATCACGACCGGCAATATTTCAACTATAGCCGAACTGTTTAAGAACTGCGTAGCAGCAATGGATGAATGTGCTATTACAGGAGGATACAATTTGGATATACTGGATGGCGCATCCTGTGCTAAAGAAGAATATGCTGTTTTGCCAATGATATATCATCAGAAATTAATGAAATATCAGAATAATCTATCCGGCATTTATGACATTTTATTTGGTTACAGCATTAATAATGAAAATATAGCTTTCAAATTAAAATTCAGTTCCAGAATCAAACCGGAAAAAGCAAGAGAATTAGCAGATAAATTTACTCAAATGATTGAGTTGACCATCGACGAATATAAATTTAATTAAGGGGAGGGTTGGATATGAAAAAAAACATTGATTGCCTTATTATAGGACATAATGAGATGTCTCTGGAAGAATACGAGAGTATAGTGAGAACATCCGGAACAGACTCTGAATCGTACAGAGAGCTGAATTTAAGCTTTATTGAGTATGAAAAGAAGAAATATTCTGCAAAAGATATGTTTAATTATATTCTGCCAAAGGATGAGTTGAAAAATAAAGGCCCTTTAAGCTTTGGCGATTTGTTCAGTGCAACCATAGCATACCTGATGACGTTTTTGGTTAAAAGGGGTTTTGAGTGTGATTATATCAATTATTTCAGCATGGAGAAGGAAGAACTGGCTGACAAACTGCAAAATGATGAGATAATGTCTGTTGCAATTACGACGACCATGTATGTAACGCCATTTCCCATAATGGAGATCATTTCATTTGTCAGGCAGTATAACAAGTCCGCAAAAATAATTGTCGGCGGGCCTTATGTACATGCAAATACTACTACACAGGAAGTAAATATGCTGCAATATATTTTAAAAGCTATAGATGCTGATATATACATAAGTAATCCTCAAGGAGAAACTGCTTTTGGAAATGTTCTTAGCGCTTTAAGGGAAAACAAATCTCTTGAAGGAATTAAAAATGTTATTTATAGAGGTGATGACCAGTATAATATAAATTCTTTTGAGGATGAAGACAACAATCTCAATGAAAATATAGTAAATTGGCCAATGTTTTCAGATCGTATTAAAGCATTTGCCACAATGAGGACATCAATATCCTGCCCATTTTCCTGTGCATTTTGTACATTCCCAAAGCGGGCAGGAAAATACAGGCCGATGCAGCTCAACGCATATGAAAAAGAAATGGATTTATTACAGAAGACAGGGAATGTAAAAAAAATAGATTTCATTGATGATACTTTCAATGTCCCGCCTGAAAGATTTAAAAGCATTTTGAGGATGATGATAAAAAACAAGTATGGATTTAAATGGAACTCGTATTTCAGATGCCAGTATGCAGACAGGGAAACAGTGGAGTTAATGAAAGAAAGCGGGTGTGAAGGAGTATTTTTAGGAATCGAGTCGGGAAGCCAGAAGATACTCCAAAACATGAGCAAGGCTGCCGATATTGAGAAATATAGGGAAGGGTTAGCATTGCTGAATGAGTATGGTATCATAAGCTTTGCATCATTTATTATCGGGTTCCCTGGTGAAACCTATGATACGTATATGGAAACTGTCAAATTTATTGAAGAAAACAAGCCGACATTTTACAGGGTTCAGGCATGGTATTTTGATCCGCTTTCACCGGTATTCAAGGATAAAGAAAAGTATAAGCTTACCGGATCAAGAATGAAATGGAGCCATTCTACAATGGATTCCCTGGAAGTAAGCAAACTTGTAGAACAGACTTTTTTGTCCGTAAAGAATTCAATCTGGATACCACAGTTCAATTTTGATCATTTAGGCATTTATCTATTACTTGAGAGAGGAATGGATTTAGATAATATAAAAGAATTTCTTGCAAGCTTCAATTCTGTAGTTGCCCGTAAGCTTATAAATCCTGACGATAATGAAGCGGATGCAAACGATATATACCGTATTAGGCAGGTACTTAATTTTAAATAAAGGGGTGATAAATATGGCAACAGTTTTTGAAAAAATACCGCCGCTGATGGCTATTGCTTTTCAAAATGAGGATGATTTAAGAATATATAGTGTAGAGGACAATTTGTTAAAGCTCGAGAGTGGCAAAGAGCTGGAAGAAAAATTGTCGCTTATGGTTTGCTTATTTAACGGCAATAGTGATGAGTATGATGAATTCGTTTTTGATAGAAGCAGTGTTGTGCTGTCAGAAAAAAAAGATTTCAGCTATATTTACAATGCAAGGCTTGACTGTAGTGATCCGTCTGTAATGAGAGCTTACATATCTGGCTTGGCAGCTTTATATGATCTGATAAACGAGATGAATGAACATTTCACAATCGGACATAACTTCACGAAAAAAGATTTTTACCAGACATTTGGGGAGCAGGAGCGGGAGTGGTATGATTTACCGCTGCCGGAAGAACATGATATTAAGTTCAGGGAAATGGTACAACCTGTCGAACTTGCATATGCGATAGATAACGGCAAGCTATATTCACAATTTTTAGAGTTACCCTTTACAGAAGCTATCGATAATAATTTAAAAAGACGTGAGCTTAAGAAGCATGGAATTTTTTCAAAGCCGTTTGACAGAGTATATGTAGGGAATGAATTTTGCCCTTATTTGTTCCCCGATGATGAAATTTTATCAGCTATCATAGAGAAGGCTTTCAAAGAAGGTTACAAAATAACAGTTGTGTTTCCATATACCCGCGAGGACATGATTGAAAAATGTCATAAAACACTTTGCCTTTTAGATGACATAAGCAAGAAAAAAGGGGAAAAGTTAGAGGTTATAGTAAACGATTGGGGAATCATAGATTTTATCAAAAACAGTAGGTTTAATCTTGTGCCTGTTCTTGGACGTCTTTTAAATAAAAGGAAGAAAGATCCAAGAATCAAAGAGAAACGCAAGTTGGAAAAATACTATAATCAGTTGTCCGGTAATAATTTAAATTCCAAGCATTTTGCCAAATTCCTGAAAGATATGGGAATCACAAGGTACGAGTTTGAAACTCATGGTATTATGAATGAAATACCTGAAGGAAACCATAGCATACATTTCCCCTTTTATCAGATGAATACAGGGCAATATTGTATTATGTATGCTGAGTGTAAAAATATGAACAGATGGAAACAGGAATTTGTGAGGGCATGTCCGCAATACTGTACGGAATTTTGTTTTACCTATCCCAAAAGTCTGAACATGATAGGAAGAGGGAACAGCAATTTTGGATTTGAAAAGTCTGTTTTAAAAAATCCGGAAATTCTTGGTTCATATATAGGAAATGGCATAGACAGGCTGGTGCTGGATGAAATATTTTAGAATGTAAAGGAGATGTGAACTATATGAAAATTGTTACACCTTTATTGGATGCCGATGGATACATTGACCTGGTTGAGGCGGGTGCAGATGAATTTTTTTGTGGGTTTATACCTTATGAATGGCTTAAAAAGAATAATAATTCAATACCATTGAATCGACGGGAACAACTCCTAAATTGCAATATATCTTCCTTGAGTTCTATGAAAATTCTGAGGAAGAGGGTTGAAAAATATGGTGCTGAAGTAAAAATCACTTTAAATTCCCTATATTATAATGAAGAGAACTATGGGATTATTTTAAATATGATAAAAGAATTAATGGCGATAGGGTATACAACATTTATAATTGCAGATTTGGCACTGATTATTTATTTAAGAGAGCAGGGTATCAATTGTAAAATCCATCTTAGTGGAGAGAACTCTGAAATCAACCATTGGTCAATCAATTTTTTCAATCATTATGATATATCAAGGTTTATTTTTACAAGAAAGAATACAGTGGATCAGATTAAAAGCTGTATTGATAATTGCAATAAAAAGAATATAGAGTTTGAAGCATTTATATTGAATGAACTGTGTGCATATAGCGGAGCTTATTGTAATTCTATACATTCGGATGAAACTTTGCACGCGTGCAATATTCCTTACCTTAGAACCAGGCTGGATGATAACTCGGATAAATTTAGTGGTGTAAGAAAGATACATAAGCTAGTAAACCAAAATATCCTATTATCGTTGGATGCGCCAAAAAATAAGGATCAGCAGAGCCTTAAAGAAGAATATGTTTTCGCGAAGTCAGGATGTGGTATTTGTGCAGTAAAAAGGCTTATTACGGCAGGAATCACGCATTTCAAAGTGGTAGGCAGGGGAAAACCGATAGACCAAGTGGTGCAGGATGTTAGAAATCTAAGAGATTGTATTGAATTGGCTCAAATGGAAAACAGTGATACTGAATACGTTCAAAAAGTTAAAGAAAAATATTTCGGAGGTATCTGTAAAACAGTTTGTTATTATCCGTAAGCAATATGAAATTTTAGTAATTCCAGTTATATATATGTTTTGCAATAAACATCTTACATTTCTATTCTAATATTGCAAAATCATATTCCTTGATTTCATAGGTTGCATAATTCTTCCTTGAAA
>Ga0066604_10000382_pt1 | contig 29353 bp, 25 predicted proteins | sample Higcelwee11metaG_FD_59501 | JGI IMG/M metagenome (GOLD analysis project Ga0066604, IMG submission 59501) | Freshwater pond sediment microbial communities from the University of Edinburgh, under environmental carbon perturbations - High... | ecosystem: Environmental > Aquatic > Freshwater > Pond... | reverse complement strand
GCCCTTGGCCGCGCTCACCGGGGCCTTGGCGGGGGTGAGCTACGCAACAGACGACCGCGGCGTGATGATGTTGCCGGGCTGCTTGGGTCTCGTCCTGCTGGGCGCGTGGCGGGCCGAGGGCCTCCCCAAGAAGCTCGGCGTCGCGGCCTTGGCCCTCGCCTTGGCCTTGCCCATCGGCCAGCGCCTCAAGACCGGCTTCGGGCAGCTCCCGTTTAAGGAGCTGAGCGTCGAGCAGAAGCGGGTGATTCAGCAAGACGTCGTCGCCCGCTACATCCAGAACTCTCGGGATCCCGAGCTGATCTCCACCTGCGCGTCGGTTCCCAACACGCGGCTGCTCACGGCGGAGTTTGTGCGAGATCCCTGCGCGACCGCCACCCTCAAGCACAACCTCACCGACCCCATGCGCCGCCACCTGCCCCTCGGCCTCACCTTGGGCTTGGGGCTGTTGCCCCTGGCGCTCTTGCCCGCGGGGCGGCGCCTTGGCGGCGTGATTGAGGGACTGTGCGGGGTGATCGTCCCAGCGCTGGGGTTTGGGGCCTTGCTCCTGTTCACGCCCATGCCCGATCGTTACCTGCTCCAGCTCAGCCCTCTCGCGGCGGCGGGGCCCGCCATCGGCCTCGCCCGGCTGATGGAGGGCCTCGGCGCCACCCTTCGGGCCCTGATCGGTGAGCGCCTGCCCCCCTGGATCGGTGAGGCCCTCGGCGCCGTCTCGCTCTTGGGCCTTGGCCTCTGGGCGGCTCAAGCCGACCCCGCCGATCGCCACAGCCCCTCGGCCACCCAGCTCGACGCCAGCTACACCTCCTGGAACCAAGCCGCGATGGCCGCCCGGGCCGTGGTCCAGCCCGGCGACACTCTGCTCGACTGCGCGGGGCACAGCGTCAACATCGCGCTCTTGCCCCAGGTCACCTGGACAGGGTCTCTGGCGAACCTCTGGCAGGACACCGTGCAGGACGACGTCGTCGCCCTCTGTGAGCCTTACCTGCTCGCGCCTCCCGCGGGGGACGGCGCCCGCTGGGCCGTCGTCGCCGCTCGCCGCCCTGACTCCCCCGATCCCAAAGCGCAGCAGAACTTCACGCGGCTGTGGTCTCTGGTGATGGAGCCGACGTGGGAGATCGTGTGGCGTAACGACCGGGCGGTCTTGGCCAAGGCGCGCTGAGCAGGTTGGGGGGTCAGAATCGCCGAAGCCCCGCTCGTTCAAGACCCTTACGCGCCTGCGGCAGAGCCACCAAAGGGCCCGCCACCGAGCTATTCTTAGCGTGACCTTCGACCCCATCGATCCATCGACGGTCCTCACCCCCCGGAGACGCCCCCATGACGATCTTGACCCTCACCCTCCTGCTCATCGGCTGCAAAGGTGGCGACGAGACCACCGACGACAGCAACACCACGGACACCCAAGAGACCGGCGAGGTGGATCTCGTCGCGCTCTACACCGCCGCCGTCGCCGACGCCGCTGTCGCCGACACCGATGAGGTCTACGACCAGCTCATCGCCATCAACTCCGGCAACACCAGCCTCGACTTTGACGCCGAGGGCCGCGTGCTCGTCGTCACCTGGACCTCGTGGGACGGCTACGACAGCGGCGTGGGCGCCGACACCACCGTCGGCGTCGATGTGTGGGTGACCACGACGCCCGAGGTGCAGACGATGTGTTCTAGCCTCGATCTCGACGCCGACGCCCTCACCTTACGTCTGGAGCAGCACCTCGGCCTGCCCTCGGGCACAGGCAAAGACCGCTTCGTGCAGCTTCGTGTTCACCCCGATGACCTCTTCCGGCCCAGCCCCGACCCCGAGGTCACCGACTCCGTCGCGTCTCTGGACTTCCCCGCTGAGGTCTCCCAGACCCACAAGGACTGGATCGACGGGCTCATGGCCTCGTCTTACGGAGAGGACGGCTACCCCTGGACTCGCCTGGGCTACACCTATGACTGGGCGCCCGGCGCCAACGAGGTCGGCGCCAGCGAGTTCGTGATCCGCAGCGGCTCTACGGTCGGTGTTGACTCCGTACAGAGCCTCGCCGAGTACTGCCCTTAGGCCTCGCCCGGGGCGATCACCCGCGCGGGATCGCCCCGTCAATCGCCGCCAAGACCTGGTCCACCGTGGGGCGGGTCCGGTAGTCTAGCTCCGCGTGGGCCCAGCGCACCACGCCGTCCCGATCGATCAAAAACATCGACGGCACGGCGATGGTGTGGTGGGTCTGCCCAGAGTACTCCTCAAGGTCGATGCCAAAGCGGGCGTATTTTTTGACCGTCTCATCATCGACGGCGAAGTTGACGTTCCAGGCGTTGTGAGCGTTGAGCGTGGGGTCGGACAGCACCGGGAACGGGATCTCCCAGCTCGCCTGGGTCTTGGTGGCCTCATCCACACGATCGACGCTCACCAGCACGGGGAGGACGCCGCGCGACTTAAACTCGGGCCAAGCCTGGGCCAGCTCATGCACCTGGTAGTTGCAGAAGGGGCACCAGCCGCCGCGATAAAACACGAGGAGCACCGGGCCGTCGGGGTAGAGGCTCTTGAGGCTCACCGTGCCGCCGCCGCCGGCGAACTCGACCTCGGCGTCAGGGGCGGGGCTGCCGGGCGGGACGCCGATGCCCTCGGGCAGCACCCCCACCGTCGGCGCGGCCGTGGTCTCCGCCGTGCGCGGCGGCTTCGTGCCCTCGCCGTTGGGGGTGTGGGCGCAGCCCATCAGGGTGAGCAGGCCGACGGCGCGAAGGAGAGAGGCAGCAGACATGAGGGCGCTCCGAGTTGAGACCACGCAGGACGAGGCGTTGGGATGCCCGGGCCGCGCGTTGGTTTCGCGCGACCCCTCGTGGAGCGCCGGGACGATCCGCCCTCAGCGCGACCGGCGCCGGGTGAAGCTGAGCAGGCCCAAGAGCCCCAGCCACAGGCCGCTCGTGGGCCGCTCTTCAGTCGAGCAGCCGCAGCCGTCCTTGTCCTTCGGGCCGCCGCCGGTGTCGTCGATGACCCCGGTGTCGTCGCCGGTGCCGGTGTCGTCGATGACCCCGGTGTCGTCCAAGCCAGAGTCATCGCCGCCCTCGGCGACGAGGGGATCCGTGCCCGCCGCGATCTCATCGCCGTCGTTCACCCCGTCGCCGTCGGTGTCAGGGTTCAGCGCGTCGGTCTCGTAGCCTAGTTCCTCCCCGTCAAGGAGCCCGTCGGCGTCGCTGTCGGCGTTCAAGGGATCCGTGCCCGACACGATCTCTTCACCATCGCTGAGCCCATCGGCGTCGGTGTCCGCGCTCAAGGGATCGGTCCCGCCAGACAGCTCCTCACCGTCCGTCAGCCCGTCCTCATCGCTGTCAGCGACGAGCGGATTGGTGCCCGCGGACACCTCCTCGCCGTCTGTCAGCCCGTCCTCATCGCTGTCAGCGACGGTGGGGTCGGTGCCGAGGCCCTGCTCTTCGTCGTCGTCGAGGCCGTCCAGATCCGTGTCTGTCGCACAGTCCGACGTCCCGAGCGTGCGCTCATCGCTGTAGCTCAGGCCGTCGCCGTCCTCGTCCCCGGTGGGTCCGCCCAGGCTGTCACAGTCCGAGTCTACGCCATCGCCGCAGGTCTCCGTCGCGCCGGGGTACACTGAAGAGTTGTTGTCGTCACACTCCGCGCAGGCCGCGAAGGCGTCTCCGTCGCTGTTCTCGTAGCCCGTCGATCCATCACAGTTGTAGTCGTTGGGGTCGGTGCAGTCCGTCTCTGTCGCGCTGGGGTTAAACGCCAGATCGCTGTCGTCACAGTCGCCCAAGGGCAGGCTGGCCGGCGCCTCCCCGGCGTCATCACAGTCCGCGTCGCTGGAGATCAGCTCGTCCTCTAAGCGGTAGCCGTCCCCGTCTTCGTCTACATAACAGCGCTCGCCGCCGTCACAGTCCTGATCGACGCCGTCACCCACCCCCTCCGTGGCGCTGGGGTAGATCGTGACCTCGTCGTCATCACAGTCTTCGCCGGGGGTGACCGAGCCCGACGCCGATGACGCGCCGTACCCATCGCCGTCGGCGTCGATCATGCAGTCCGTCGCCGAGTCCAGAGGCGCCGCGCCAGGGAAGGTCAAGGCCGAGTCGTCATCACAGTCCCCAGACGGCGCCGCCGCGCTCAGCTCTCCGCTGCCATCACAGAGCACATCGGAGGAGGCCACGCTCACATCAGCGTGGAAGCCGTCACCGTCTGTGTCCACAAAACACAGCTCGATGCCGTCACAGTTCTGATCGACCTCGTCACCTACCCCCTCAGCGGTGCCTGGGAAGATCACGGGGTCGGAGTCATCACAGTCGCCGTCGCTGTCCGAGGCGTCCGCCTCGCCGGAGTCGGCGCAGTCCTCGTCGTCGGAGCTGCGTGTGGCGCCGGTGTGAAACCCGTCGTCATCATCATCCACATAACAGAGCTCTTCGCCGTCACAGCTCTGATCGACGCCGTCGCCGACTTGTTCGGTCGCGCCCGGGTAACGAGCGCCGCTGTCGTCATCACAGTCCGTCCCAGCGCTCACCGCGCCGATGGCCTTGGCGTCGCCGAAGCCGTCCCCGTCGTTGTCAGCCATACACGCCGTGGCGGAGTCCTTCGGCGCCGCGCCGGGGAAGGTCTGCGAGGCGCCGTCGTCACAGTCGCCGCTGGCCTGGGAGCTCGGCGCCTCGACACCGTCAACACAGTCAAGGTCCGCCGAGCCGATGGTCTGATCCCCGCGGAAACCGTCGTTGTCGGCGTCCTGATAGCAGAGGTCGCCGCCGTCACAGTCCTGATCGACCCCATCCGAGACCGTCTCCGCGGCCCCCGGATTCACCAATGCCGAGCCGTCATTGCAGTCGGTGCCCGCGCTCACCCCGGTCACGGGGCCCAGATCACCATACCCGTCGCCGTCGTTGTCGGTCATGCAGGCCGAGGCCGAGTCCAACGCGGCGGCGCCGGGGTAGGTGAAGGCGTCCTCATCGGCACAGTCCCCGGCGGGGTAAGCTCCGCCGACCTCCCCGGCGTCCGCGCAGTCGCTGTCCGCGGAGCTGACCGTCGCCGAGCCACGGAACCCGTCGTTGTCATCATCGACATAACAGAGCTCGACGCCGTCGCAGGTCTGGTCGGCGCCGTCCGCGACCACCTCCGTCGCGGCGGGGTTCACGCCGCTGGCGCTGTCATCACAGTCTGTCCCCGCGACCACCCCCGTGGCCGGGGCCACATCTCCATAGCCGTCGCCGTCCGCGTCGGACATACAGGCCGTGCTCGACTCCTTCTCGGCGCTCCCGGGGAAGGTCTTGTTGTCGCTGTCATCACAGTCTTTGGGAGGGCAGAAGCCATCGCCGTCCCCATCCACACAGTTGCCGAGATAGATGTAGGCCGCGCCGCGGTTGCTCGTGGTGCCGTAGGCCCCGATGATCACGTCCTGGAAGTCGTCGTTGTTCACGTCCCCGGCCATGCCGACGGAGTAACCAAAGTAGGTGCTCGTCGAGAGCCCGGAGAGCGTCGTCACGGCCGTGGAGGCGAGGCCGGCGGAGGAGCCCTCAAACAGATAGGCCGCGCCGGTGTTGGAGCTGACCCCAGAGGCGCCGACGATGAGGTCGTCGTATCCGTCGGCGTTGATGTCCGCGCCGCCCCGCAGCGCCGTCCCAAAGTAGCTCCCCGTGCTCGGGCCCACCAGACGCAGGTCATAGGAGGTCGAGACGCCCCCTGAGCCGCCCTGGTAGAGATACGCCGCGCCCGTGTTGGAGCTGTAGCCGCTGGCGCCCACGGCGAGGTCGCTGTAACCGTCGCCGTTCACGTCCCCGGCGCCGGAGAGCGCCTGGCCAAAGGACTCGCCGCTGCCTCCGCTCCCGCTGAGCGTGGCCACCACGCTCGTGCCGAGGCCCGCGCTTCCGCCGTGGAAGACGTAGACGCGCCCGGCGCTGGAGCTGTGGGCGGGGGCGCCCACGGCGATGTCGTCGTAGCCGTCGTCGTTGAGGTCGCCCGCGCCGGCCACGGTCCAGCCGAAGAAGCCCGCGCCTGAGCCGGTGAGCGTCGTCGCCCCCGTCGAGCTGATGCCCGCGGCGCCGCCATAGTAGACATACGCCGCGCCGTTGCCCGAGCTGAGGTTGTCCGCGCCAACAACAAGGTCGTTGTAACCGTCGCCGTTCACGTCTCCGGCGCCGTCCACAGCCCAGCCGAACTCCCCGTTGGAGGTCGTGCCCGTCAGGGTCGTCGCCGCGGTGGTCCCGATGCCCGAGGACGAGCCGTGGTAGATGTACACCGCCCCTTTGCCCGAGGAGTTGTTGTAGGCGCCGATGGCGATCTCAACGCAGGCGTCGCCGGTCACGTCCCCAAGGGTCGCCAAGGCAAACCCGAAGTAGTTCCCCGCGGTGGCCCCGTTGAGCGAGCGGGCCGCCGTGGTTGACACCCCCGTCGCCGTGCCGTGGAAGATGTAGGCCGTGCCGCGCCCCGAGCCCAACGACGGCGCGCCGACGATCACGTCGTCATACTCGTCGCAGTTGACGTTCCCCGCCCCAGAGACGGCCTCCCCGAAGTAGCCCGCGGAGCCCGAGCCTGAGAGGGTCGAGGTGACCGTGGTGTACAGCGGATCGATGACGATGGGGTAACGGGCGAGGCTGTCGTCCACCCAGAGGGTCAGGGTGTCGCCCTCGGCCTCCATCCACACGTCGAGGGCCGCGCCGGTGGCGTCCCAGGCCAGGAGCTGGCTCACCGTCCAGGGCGCGCCAGCCAGGTCCGCGAAGTGGGCGTCCTCGCCATCGACGCTCAGCTCCGAGGCGCCGTCGAGGGTGGTGACCACCCGCAGGGGCCCCGCGCCGACGGGGCGCTCGGTCACGGTGAAGCCTTGCTCGATGCCCCGGGCCTCGCCGACCCACCACGCGGTGAGCCCGCCCTCAAAGCCCTGCTCCAAGGCCGATAGACAGGCGCCGTCGGGGGTGAAGCCCGCCGCCGGGTGACAGCCGCCCAGGGTCGGCGTCACGTCGCCGAGGAGGGTCAGGCGCTCACGACCCCAGGCCGAGACCCGCAGGCCCACACGCTGCCCAGCCTCGTCCTCCACCACCACGCCCCCGGCGTGCAGCACCGCCCAGCCGTCGGCGTGGGGCAGGTCGGCCTGGAACCGCCCGTCGTCGAGGGGAAAGATCGCCCGGCCTTCGTCAAGGATACGCACCGAGACCGCGGACCACCACGCAGGATCATTCACCGAGGCCGGTGATGACGCCGCACCAGACGGGATCTCTGCGGGTGACCCTGAGCTTCCAGGGACACAGGAGAGGAGCGCAAAGATCGGGGACAGCGTCAGAACACGCAGGTGTGGCATGTGGGGGTGCCTCGGTGCCAGGGGTGGGGAGGTTTTACACCCAAGCCCTCAAGCCCTCAAGATCTCGACAAAAAATGACGTATCTTGGCCAGCTCAGCTCAAGGCAGGCGCACCGTGCGCAGCCAGTACTGGTTGAGCGTGTCCGCAAGCTCTACCAACCCCTCAAAGGTGACGGGCTTGGAGATAAACGAGCTCGCCCCATAGGCGTAGCTCCGCTCGACGTCGTGGGGGGCGTGGGAGGTGGTCAACATCACCACGGGGATGTGCCGCAGCCGGGGGTCGGCCTTGAGCTGCTGAAGGGTCTCATGGCCATCGAGCAGAGGCATGTTGAGGTCCATGAGCACCAAGGCCGGCACCACCGGATCCTTGCCGTTCGCCCAGGCGCGCAGCGCGTCGAGCAGCGCCTCACCGTCGTCGGCGAAACGAAGCGGCATGGTCACCCGCGCCTCCCGGAAGGCGTCCTCCAAGAGCAGCCGATCGTCGAGGTCGTCCTCGGCGATCCACACAGCCCGAGACGCTGGGGCAACGGTCACACGCACGGTCACCTCTCCGCAAGATCCGGCAATATAAGCGGCAGAGCGGCCAACGCACGTCCCGGATCACCCTCCTCCGCCGATCGGCCCCACCCACACCTTCACAAAAATACAACGCCATCGCTGCGTTGTATCTTTGTTTACTCACAGCCCGTCAGCCCCTCCACCCAGGCCGAGATCAAGGCCAGGCCCTCAGCGTCCACAGCGCTGACGCCGACGGGGGGCATCTTCGCCGCGCCGCTGTCTTCGACTCGCGCGATGAGCACGCTGCGGGCGGGATCTCCCGGCGCGATCACCCGGGCGTCGTCAATCCCAAGATCCCCCGCTGAAGGCGCCACGTCGCAGGCGCCGGTCTCCCCCAGCGGCACCCCCCACCGCAGGTCCAGGCTCACCCGATCTTGTTCGCCGGGGCGGTGGCAGCTCCCGCAGTTGGTGTGCAGCCAGCTCCGCGCCCGATCCTCGACGCTCCCCTCCCCCGCTGGATCCACCAGCGGCGGAGCGGCCAGGCTCGGCGCCGACTGAATCAGCCCCGCGTGAAGCCAGGTCTCAAGCTGATCCCCCACGACCCCGTTGGGGTACTGAAGCTCCCCGTCAAGCTGCGACAGCTCCAGCCCCAAGACACGCCCCGCCGAGGCGGTGTGACAGGTGAGACAGCTCGCCTGATCGGGGAGGAGCCAGCCGTGAACCTCGGCCCCGCCCGGCGCAAAGATCGCGTCCTCGCCGTCGTCTTGCCATGCGTAGCTGTAGCCAGCCCAGCCACCATCGTCGTGTCGCATCAACAGCCGGGTCTCTACCAGCCGCTCGCTGGCCCAAAAATGTTTCACCACGACGCTGCCGATGGGCAGCTCCGCCCGCCCTGTCGCATCAAAGGTGAGCGACTCCCCGTCGGGCAGCCCAAACCACCGCCCCTTCTCGGCGCCGTCCGACCAGAACGGCGCGTTCACCCCATAGGGGATGAGCCCGGCGCTCACCTCACCGCCCGGCCCGACGCAGCCCGTCTCGCTCAGCCGCGTCGGGAAGCTCGACGCCGTGGCCTCGCCCGCGGGCATCAGCCGCCACAGACCGCCCTCGCTGCTGTACTCCACGAGGATCACCTCCCCGTCGCCGTCCTCCACGAAGGTCACCGTGCGGCCGTCCATCGCCGAGAGCAGCGTTGAGGCCGACCAAACGCCGGTCTCGGGGTCTTGGCGGAGGGCCTGGAGCGTCGGCACCACAAAGTCGGAGAACAGGTACACCCCGGCGAGGTTCGGGATCGCCGAGCCCCGGTACACCCCCCCGCCGACGACGCTGCGGGCGTCGGCGTCATGCGCATAGGTGTGGAGCGGCGGGATCAGCGCCGGGTCACCACACTCCTCCTCCGAGCGCCCGCAATAGCTCCCCTCGTAGATCGGCCAGCCGTAGTTCCCGCCTCGGGCCACCCGGCTCACCTCCTCCTCCCGCGCGCCGCCGACGTCCCCCACCCACATCTCCCCGGTGAGCCGATCGAGGCTCCAGCCCCAGGGGTTGCGTAGGCCCATCGCCCAGACCTCGGGCGCGCCGCCGACGCCGTCGGGCCAGGGGTTGTCAACAGGGATGCTGTATGGTCCGCCACCGTCGAGGTCGATGCGTAAGATCTTGCCGTACCACGACTGTGGATCTTGGGCGGCCCAGGCGTCGTCGCCGCCGTCACCAAAGGCGATCCGCAGCATCCCCTCATGATCGAAGCCGATGCGCCCGCCGTTGTGGTTCTTCGCGGGCTGGTCCAGCCGTAAGATCACCTCCTCGCTGCTCGGATCCAGGCTCAGCCCGCCGTCCTTCGAGGTGAGCCGCGACACGAAGGAGGTGAGCTGAGAGTCAACAAGACCGGTGTAAGAGACGATCCACTCGTCCGCCCGGCTCGGGTGCGGGGCGACGCCGAGCAGGCCCCGCTCCCCATCGGCGTACACCCGGTCGCTCAGGTCCACAAACACCCGGGGGCTGGCGGCCTCATCGTCGTCCACGGCCCAGATCACCCCGCCCTTCTCGGCGACCACAAACGCGCCGGGCTGAACCCAGACCGCCGCCGTGGCCTGGTTGAAGCTGGCGTTGGGCACGATCCGCTGAAGGCTCACCTCAGCGCCCACCACCGCCGGACGCGCCACGGCCAAACAGTCGGGGTTGGCCGGGCGCGCCGGGAGACCCCAGACCGGCGCGGTGTCGACCACCGGCGGCGTGTCCTTCGAGTCAGGCGTCGCGCAGACGATCAGGGAGAGCAGAAGCGTAGGCATGACCCCAGCATAGCCTCCGCCCGCCGGAGCCTGTAAGCGGGATGAAAGGCCCACCCCTCACCCAACGCCGCCATGATGTGCCTCCTCACCGGAGTCAGGCCCAACATGCTCATCATCCTCATCGTGCTCTTCGGATGCAACAAAGATGATGTCAGCTACGAGGCCTGTGACGTCGTCGAGGACTGCGCGGACTGGATCCCCGAGGGCGCAACCGGGGTCTGCCTGGAGAAGTCCGGCGGCGGCTTCTGCTCCTGGGAGTGCGCCGCCGATGACGACTGCGCCGCCCCAGAGGACGACGAGCACCCCTACGCGTACGTCTGCGCCTCCTTCGAGAGTGACCCCGCGCTGTACTGCTTCCCCTCCTGCGAAGACGAGGGCGACACCGACGGCGAGGTCTGCCCCGAGGGCTTCACCTGCCGCAGCACCGGCGGCGGCTCCGACAACCGCCGAATCTGTTTCCCTGAGTGAGCCCAGCCCATGACGCTTTGCCGTGTGCCCCACGATGAGCTGATCTACACCGTGCCCGAGGCGCTGACCCCAGCGGAGTGCGCCTTGTGGATTGAGCACGGCGAACGTGTCGGCTTTGACGAGGCCCCGGTCACCACGGGCCAAGGCGCGGTGATGCGGCCTGAGCTGCGCAACAACCGCCGGGTGATGATCGACGCCTCCGAGGCCGCCGCGGCGCTCTGGGCGCGCCTCGCCCACGTCGCCCCGCCCCCTTGGCGTGAGCGCCCGGCCATCGGGCTCAACGAGCGGTTCCGACTGTATCGTTATGGTCCCGGTGAGCGGTTCTTGCCCCACCACGACGGCGCGTACAGTCGCCCAAACGGTGAGCGGAGCGCCTGGACGTTGATGGTCTTCTTGAACGCGGTGACCGAGGGCGGTGAGACACGCTTCTTTCGGTCACGCTCTCAAGCGCCATTCGTCACGATCGCCCCAAGCGTAGGCACGGCGCTGTTTTTCCTGCACCCCATCCTGCATGAGGGCGCGGAGGTGCAACAGGGCATTAAATACGCCCTGCGCACCGACGTGATGTTCGCCGCGCCGTGAGACGCGGCGAGCGGCGTCTCAGCGGGCCAAGAGCACGATCGTCGCGATGGCCGCGAGGATCGCCACGATGAGGCCGACGATCTTCGCCGTGGAGTACGGCGCGGTGCCGCTGGCCTCCCCGGTGAGACCGTTCACGAGGTAACGGTGCGGCGTACCATTGTATTGGTACGCGGCCACCCAGATCGGCAACAACAACAGCTTAAACCGGCCGTCGTAGTACCGAACCTTGATCTCCAGGTTGCGCACCTCGTCACCGCCGACCTTCTCTTCACACTTCTCCTCGATGATCTCCTCCATGATCTTCTTGGCCAGCTCATAGCCCTCGTCGAGGCCCTTCTGGTACCGCTCGGCGACGAAGCCCTGGAGGAACTTGGGGCTGTACGGGGTGAGCTTGTCGAGCGGGAAGGGCTGGAGCGTCTGGAACAGCTCTTGTTCGATGCCCGTGGAGCCGTTGATCATCACGTCGTCAAACTGCTGGCTGTGACGACCCGACGCGCTCGACCACTTGGTCTTCTGCTCTTTGCGCTCGACCATGTTGCCGTTGTCGTCTTTCTCTTTGACCGTCTCGTAGTAGTGGGTGCCCTTCTCGGCCGTCCAGCCGGTGTCGGTCTTGGCGTCGATGGACCACACGGGCAGGTAGATGCCCTGCACGCTGCCCAAGGCCGCCATCTCCTTGAGGCCGTTGGGGCGGAACCACAGGCCGCCGAGCCACTCGCGGAACTTACGCTGGGCGTCGGAGCGCTCGATGCGGAACGGCGCCACGGCGTCGGGGCGTAAGGCGTCGTACTTGCTCGGGTTGGGCGTGAGCTGGTGGCTGCCGCAGAACGGGCACGACGTGGCCTCGATGTGGGGCTCCACCTCGCTTGACGCCCCGCACGATCCGCAGGCGATCTCTTTTTTGGCCTCTCCCCAGCCCGGGTTGTCGCGCATCCACGAGTCCACTTCAGAGATGAAGTGGGCCATGGGCTTGTAGGCCGCCGGAGGGCCGCCCGCCGTCGTCGGCTCGGGGGCCTCGTCCTTCACGACGTGCCCGCAGTAGGGGCAGGTGAGGTCGCCGGAGCCTGGGCTCCACTCAAGGTCAGCGTTGCAGCTTGGGCAGGGGAAGTTCTTGGCCATCGTCAGGTCCTCGTTTCGACGGCGCAAGACTATCACCCCTGACAAAAAAACGCCGAGCCCCAATGACGGGACTCGGCGACTTTGTTGGGATCCGCTCGACTTTGTTCGGATCAGCGCCCAGAGGCGACGATCAGCGAATCGGCGGCGGGCCCGGGGGCGGCGGCGGCATCGGAGGAGGCGGCGGGCCCGCGGGGCGCGCGGCGGCCTGGATCTCCGCCACCTCAGCGGCGGGCTTCCAGCCGTCAAACCCAGCGCGCCACACGAGGTGGTTGCCGTCGGGGTTGGCGGAGAGGCGCAGGGCGATCTCGGCGGCGCTCAGCTCGGCCTGGCCCTCAGGGCCGTTGTAGTGGAAATTCGCGCCCGCGCCCGGGGGCGGCGGCGGCGCGGCGGGAGGCACGAGGCCAACGATCTCGGGGACCTGATCCCACGACACCCAGCCGGCCATGCCCTGACGCCAGACGTGATGGGTGCCCGAACGATCACCCGCGACGCGCTGGGCGATGTCCTGCGCGCTGAGCTGGGCCTGACCGCCGGGGCCGTTGTAGTGGTACGGCGACGAGGGCGGAGGAGGCGGCGCCGGGGGAGGCGCGCCAGGAGGACCGCCCTGGCCGGGGATGCCGCCAAAGGCGTTGTTGAGCTGCTGGCCCATCATCTGACCGACCTGCAGGCCCATGCCCGCGCCGACGAAGGCGCCGCCGGTGCCCGTGTTCTTCGCCGCGTCACGCATGGCGCCGACGGCCTGGAACTGGGCGTAGCGGCCCACGTCGCCCATCATGTCCATCTCGCGCCGCTTGTTGAGGATGGCGCGGAGGTCATCAGGCAGGTTGAGGGCCTCGACGGTGAAGTCGGTGAGGCCGATGCCATACTTCTGCTCAAACGCGGGGCTCATGCGCTCCAAGAACGCCTGCTTGAGCTCAAAGAAGCCGCTGTCGAGCTGGTTGATGTTGAGGTTTTGTTCGACCGCGAGCTTCTTGCACGAGGCGCGGAAGGCCTCGACGAGCATCTTCTTGAGCTGCCCGTTGATCTCGGCGGTGGTGAACAGGCCATCAGTGCCGACGACCTCCTCCAAGAAGCGGCCGGGCTCGACGATGCGGTACTCGAAGATGCCGTAGGCCCGCACCTCGATGCCGCCGTACTTGGGATCCTCGAACAAGAAGGGCGAAGACGTGCCCCACTTCTGGTCGGGGAAGCGGCGGGTAGAGACGAAGTACACATCGCCCTTGTAGGGGTAGTTGAGCTGGTACTTGATCGCCTCGAAGAACGACGAGATCGCCTTGGTGCGCGTGGAGAGCTCGTAGGTGCCGGGTGCGAAGACCTCGGAGAGCCGCCCCTCGCTCACGAAGACCGCCGCCTGACCCGGTCTCACGACCAGCTTGCCGCCGTCTTGGATGGCCTGGTTGAAGACGGGGTAACGATAGACCAAGGTGTCGTTGGTGTCGTCCATCCACTGGATGACGTCCAAAAACTGCGCCTTGGCATGTCCCTTGAGGGTGTCCCAGATTCCCATGGTCACTCCGTGAAGTCCGGCGCCGCCGGTCGCAAAAGAGTAAACCCGAAGCGGGCCCGGGGCAATGGTCAAAACGACGGGGCTGGGCCCGCGTGAGGGTCAAGGAAGGTCTGAGCAGGGGATCACCGGGCTCTCGCCCACCTGGGCGCGGCGCCACCAGCCGGGCTCGCCGGGCGCGGTGAAGCGGTGCTCCCAGAACCGCAGGCGCACGGCCTCGGCGTCCGCGGGCAGCTCGGTCTCAAAGAGGGGCTGCAACGCCTGAGGGTGATGGCAGAGCCCCCGCAGCACCCCGACGACGTAGCCCGGCGCCCCTCGCTCAAAGCCTAGGCCGTAGAACCACAGCATGAAGTCCAGGCGCGGCTGGTGCGGGTGAACCACAGGCGGCGGGCGGTGGGGATCCCCGGCCTTGTACGGCAGCTCGATCACCCGCCAGCCGCCGTGATCCTTCACCTCAAAGCTGGGCTCGATCCGCCGCGTCGTGATCTGGGCGAAGAGGTGGTAGTTGTTCACCAGCCGCCAGCGGGCCACCCGCTCGGCGAGCTTGGGCGCGGGCGCTAGATCCGTGAAGCGGTGAGTGGCGAGCAAGATCGACAGCCCGATGTAGAGCGCGCCGAGGAGCATCGGCCAGCGCCGCGCCTGCAGATCCACCGGCGCCGGGGCCAAGCCCAGCCGCGCCCGCGCCGCCGCTCCAACGCGGGCGACGTCCTCCTCGTCGAGCAAGACCACCGAGATCCCCAGCGCAAACCAGCAGAAGAAGCCGTAGTTCGCCGTCGCCATGTTCACGATCTGGAAGCTCGTGAACGCGAAGAGCGCCACCCGCCGCGACCACCGCGGGCCAAAGACGCCCCAGGCGAGCACCCCCTCAAAAAAGAGCGCCCACCAGCTCTCAAGGTGGTGCCAAGCCGCGGGGAGCTGGTGCGCCCACCACGCCAAAGGTGTCGGCAAAGGGGCGGTCTCGTAGTAGTGGGCCATCGCCGAGCCGTCCCACCAGTCGCCGACGGGGGACTGGGCCTTCGCCACCGCCGACAAGAAGTAGAGCTTAAACAGCAAGACCCGCCAGGCGAGGTGAACCCAAGGTGCTGGGCGGCGCTGCGGCGTGAACACCGCCAGCACGCTGGCCTCGATGAGCAAGTTGTCCCACTGGAAGCCCAGAAGCGCGTCCCCAGCGAGCACATAGCCCAGGTACAAGGCGCCGCTGAGGCCCAGGTGCAGCCGAGGCCACAGACCAAAGAGCGCCGCGAGGCAGGCCGCCCCGCCCACAAACGCGCCACCCACGAGGGCGCCGTCGCTGGCGGTGAGCCACAGCCAGCTCGGCGCCTCCCACAGGCTCACCGCGGCCCGGGCCCCGTCGAGGCGCGCGGCGATGGGCGAGATCCCCAGCGCGCCAAAGAGCGGGAGCAGCTGCACCCCGAGGCTCAGCCAAGCGACGAGGCTCACCGCCGCGACGACACGGAGCAGGAGCCGGGCGACGGCGGGGCCAGAGGCGCTCACGAGGGTCATCGGTGGAGTTTACCGCGCTCAACAGGAGCCCAAAAACAACCAACCCCCCTGGGGATGAACCCAGAAGGGCGGTTGTTGCCAGAGGGGCGGTTGTGGGAGAGGCCCACGCCGCGCGGCGCCGCGACTTAGCCCAGCAGAGGCCGCGCCGCCGCCGCGAGCCGCTGCGAGGCCGACGGAGCGGCGCCCGAGGGCCGCGCTGAGGACCACGAGGCAGCGACCGCGAAGAGGCGAGGCGCGAGCGCCTGCCCCTGAGACGGCGAAACGAAGGCGAGCGGGGCGTCAGTCAAGCGCACACGAGGCTCCATGCGTCGAGAGAGGGACCCGGCGAAGCACCGGGCCATCCAAGCGTCCTTGGACCTCACAACTTTATTCAGCACCCCGGCCCCGTTCTGACCGGGGGATCGCCCCAGAGACCGGTTTCTGCTGATACCCCCGCCGAACATCCGTCATGCTGGTGCTGGGGCGCGTGAACCCTGTGTCGTCAGTCGTTTAAGCTCGCGGCCAAGGCGTCCATGAGGCTTCCGGTGCCCAGCTCACGCCCTTTGGCGTGCTTTCCGCCGTCGTCACCGAAGAAGGCCCCCTGCTCAGTGATCGTGAGCCGCGTCTTGGCCCCAGCCGCCTCGATCTGGATCGTGGCCAAAGACACCGACATCTTCCAGCCGTTCACGAACATGTCGTAGACGTAGAGGATCCGCGCGCCCTCGACGATGTCGTGGTACCGGCACTGGAAGTCGGTCACCATGCCGCTCTTCCAGTGGCCGACCGCGCGCTCGGCGCCGCCAGGACGAAAGTCGAAGCTACGCTCCACGAGGGTGGCGTTGACGTTGACCCCGAACCAGCGGGCCTTGAGGTCTTCGTTGGCGAAGGCGCCCCAGACCCGCTCCGGGGCCGCGTCGAGGTCACGGGTGAGGGTGAAGGTGGCGTGGTGAACGGTAGTCTCGGGCACGGGGTAGGTCCAGGGGAGGAGGGGTTGGGGGTTGGGTCTTCGGAACCAGGCGCCCTAGATGGCCTTCTTCACGATGCGAAGGTGGGACACCGCGGCGGAGGGCGTGAACTCCACGCACTCATAGAGGCTCTCCACGCCGCCCAGATCCTCAAAGATGCGCTCCCCTTGGCCAAAGAGCACAGGCACCTGCACCAGATGCAGCTCATCAATGAGGCCCGCCTTCAGGTACGCCCGCACCGTGGCGGCGCCGCCGGCGAGGCGCACGTCCTTGCCGTTGGCGGCGGCGAAGGCCTGCGCCAAGGCGGAGTGCATGCCGTCGTTGACGAAGGTGAAGCGGGTGCCGCCCTCCATCTCTAAGGGCGCCTTCTCCTCGTGGGTGAGCACGAAGACCGGGTGGTGGTAAGGCGGGTTTGTGCCCCACCAGCCCGTCCAGGCCGCCTTGTCTTGCACGTCTGGGGGCGGGCCGAACATGCGGCGGCCCAGGATGCTGGCGCCGATGTTGGCGTCTGCGCTGGAGGCAAAATCGTTGTCGATGCCCTCGGCGCCTCCGCCGCGGCCAAACATGGCGCTGAAGTGTTTGGTGGCGAAGGCCCAGCCCATGAGGCGGAGGCCGTCACGCCCAAAGGGCGCCTCCAAGCTTTGGTCTGGGGCGGCGCTGAAGCCATCGAGGGAGATGGCGAAGCAGCGGACGACGAGCTTAGGCATGGAGCTCCTGTGTGGTTCGGTCATGGGGCCTCTTGACGAAGCAGGTCTTCGAGGCGGTCGAGGTCGCGGTGCCAGGCACGTTTGCGGTCCTCAATCCAGCGCTGGGCGGGGCCGAGGGCCTCGGGCTCTACGGTGAAGGTGCGGACGCGGCCCGTCTTGTGGCTGGTCACCAGGCCGCTCGCCTCTAAGACCTTGAGGTGCTGGACCACCGCCGAGAGCGTCATCGTGTGGTCGGCGGCGAGCTGGGTGGCCGACGCGGGCCCGGCGCTGAGGCGCTCGACCATGCCGCGGCGCGCGGGGTCAGACAGGGCCGCGAAGACGCGGTCGAGGGGGTCTGCCGTAGATTGCTCAAGCATTCGCTTTAGTATCTGCGGAGACGGTGATGGTCAAGCAGAAGCTTTAGTGTTGGGACCGCTCGGCGTGGCCCGGCCCCGCAGGTTAAGGCGAGCCCATGCGGTTCACCCTCAACGGCGCGCCCCGTGACGGCGCCGACGGCCTCACGCTTGGGGCCCTCCTCACCGAGCTTGGCCTGCGGGTCGAGGCCCTCGCCGTGGCGAAGAACGGCGCCGTCGTGCCCCGGGCGGCGCTGCCCACGACGCCGATCAGCGAGGGCGATCAGATCGAGCTGGTCCGCGCCGTCGGCGGCGGCTGATCCTCAGAGCACCCGGCGGTTCTCGAGCGCGCGCATCAGGCTCACCCGGTCGGCGTACTCGATCTCGGTGCCGACGGCGACGCCATGGGCGAGGCGGCTCACCTTCACACCGGCGGGCTTGAGCGCCCGGGCGATGTACAGCGCCGTGGCGTCGCCCTCGACGTCGGGATCCGTAGCGACGATCACCTCGGTGACCTCACCCGCGCGCTGGATGAGGCTGCGCAGGCGGAGCTGCTCGGGGCCGACGCCGTCAAGGGGTGAGATCGCGCCGTGGAGCACATGGTAGAGGCCGTGGTACTCGCCTGAGCGCTCCACCGCGCTGATGTCTTGGGGGCGCTCCACCACACAGATCATCGCCCGGTCACGGCGCGAATCGGCGCAGATCGGGCAGGGGTCGGCGGCGGCGATGGTGTGGCACTGGCTGCACTCCTTCACCGCGGCCTTGAGCTCGGCCAAGGACTCGGCCAGCTCTCGCACGAGGTCGTCTGGGGCGCGCAGGAGCCACCAGGTCAGGCGCTGGGCGGTCTTCTCCCCGATGCCAGGCAGGCGGGAGAGCTGGGTCACGCAGCGTCGGATCGGGTCCACGAGGGCTCCTGATGCGGTGTTTTGGGCGAGATCAGGGCCTAGAGCAGCCCGGGGGGCAACGGCAGGCCGCCGGTGAGCGCGCTGAGCTTCTGGGCCATGAGCTCTTTGCCTTTGGTGAGCGCGTTGTTCGTCGCGGCGACGATGAGGTCCTCCAGCATCTCGCGGTCGTCCATGGCCGCGGGGCTGATGCGCACGGAGAGCACCTGCTGCCCGCCGGTGGCCACGACGGTGACCAGGCCACCTCCGGCGCTGCCCTCGACCTCGGCGGCCTCGGCCTCGGCCTTGATCCGCATCATGTTCTGCTGAAGGCCCTGCATCATCGAGCCCAGGTTGTTCATGTCGAAGGGGTTGCTCATTCGTCCTCCAGGGTGCTCAGGGAGTGGACTTGTACGATCTCCGCGCCGAGCAGGTCTCGAACGCGCTGAATCATGGGATCTTTGTCGACCTGGGCGCGCAGGTCCTCCAGGTGGGTGCGGCGACGCTCATCGCGGTGCTCTTTGAGCGAGCGGCCCTCGCTCTCGCCGCGGTCCCGAAGCTCAACCCGGGCGAGGCCGGGGAACAACACGGCGACGGCGGCCTTGAGCTCTGAGGCCTCCAGCTTCGTGGCCACACGCTCCCGAAAGGCCGTTCCGACGCCGATGACCAGCGCCACCCCCTCACGGCCCAAGAGCACGATGTTCTCGGCGAAGGTGTCCCAGGCGCGACCGAAAGACTTGACGTGTTTGATGAGCGCCCGAAACCGTTCGTCGTCGCTGGCGGCCTCGGGCAATGGCGGCGGAGGCGGCGGCGGGGCGGCCTCGACGGCGGCGGCGGGCGATGGCGGAGGAGGCGGCGGCGGGCGTTGGGGCCGGGAGGGCGCGCGCTCGGGCTCAACAGGCCGCGTCGGAGCGCTGGCCAGCGGCGGGGGGCTCGTCGGAGGGCGGCTGGCGTCACCCTCCTCCGGTCGAAAAGGGCGGGGTGGCCCGCCGCGAGCGGATGTGCCGCCGCCGGTCGCCCGCAGGCGCCGCTCTAGCTCCTCAAGTCGTGAGACGAGGTGATCGACGGGCTGCAGAGGCCGCACGATGGCCAGCCGCGCGACGCCCATCTCCAAGACCAGGCGCGGGCGGCTCGCCCGGGAGACCTCGTCGTGAAGGCTCAACATCGCCTGGAAGTAGCGGGAGAAGGTCTCGACATCGACCCCGGCGCAGATCTTGCCCAGGCGGGTCTGCTCCTCTTCAGCCACGTCGAGGTGGCGGCGGGAGCTGGGGCTGAGCACGACCAGCGCGGCGTTTCGCAGCAGCTCGAGGATCTCGGCGGTGAACTGGCTGAGCTCGTAGCCGTAGTCGTAGACCTGGGCGATGACATCAAGGCAGCCCTCGGGCTCGCCGCGCAGAAGCCCCTCTAAGAAGCCGTAGAGCAGCTCCCGATCGACCAAGCCCAAGGTGCGGGCCACGGACTCTAAGGTGATGTCGTCGCCGCCGAAGGCGATCACCTGGTCGAGGAGGCTCTGGGCGTCCCGCATCGAGCCTTCGCCCGCGCGGGCGATGAGCCGAAGGCCCTGCTCGGGGATGACCACCCCTTCAGCGGCGCAGATCGTCGAGAGCCGGGTGACGACCACACCCTCGGGGATCCGCTTGAAGTCGAAGCGCTGCACCCGAGAGAGGATGGTGTCGGGGATCTTCTGGGACTCCGTGGTCGCGAAGATGAACACGACGTGGGCCGGCGGCTCCTCCAGAGTCTTCAACAAGGCGTTGAAGGCCCCGATCGAGAGCATGTGCACCTCGTCGATGATGTAGATGCGGTAACGGTCGCGGCTGGGCAGGTAGCGCACCGCGTCGCGCAGCTCACGCACGTCATCGACGGAGTTGTTCGACGCGCCGTCGATCTCCGTCACGTCAGGAGAGAGGCCCTGGGGCACCTCAAGGCAGGACGGGCACACGCCGCAGGGCTCGGGCGTGGGGCCGTTCACGCAGTTCAGGCAGCGGGCGAAGGTGCGGGCCGCCGTCGTCTTGCCAACGCCACGCGCGCCCGTGAACAGGAAGGCGTGGTGGATACGTTTGAGCCGCAGCGCGTTCCGCAACGTCTGCGTGACGTGGGTCTGCCCGGCGATGTCTTCAAAAGTGACGGGACGCCACTTTCTGGCGATGGCCTGATAGCTCATGCCGACTGCTCGGGGAGGGCGGGGCTCTGGTCGAAGGAGCCGCGCCGGGAAGTGATGGCCGGGTGACCCGTCACACCATGTGTCCTACTACCGTTGCTTCCTTCCGGACCTGGCGGGGTTCAAGGGCGTTGGTCAACAGGGCCCGACCATCACTTCCCGGCGCGACGCCGGGCGCTCACCTGCAGGTGGCGGAGAGGGTGGGATTCGAACCCACGGTACATTGCTGTACACACGATTTCCAGTCGTGCACCTTCGTCCACTCGGTCACCTCTCCGCAGAGCCCGAGGGCTCTCCTGCAGGTCAGGCAGGGATCGAGATGAAGAGCGAAGAAGGAGAGGGTGGGATTCGAACCCACGGTAGCGCAAACTACAGTAGATTTCGAGTCTACCGCCTTCGTCCACTCGGCCACCTCTCCAGATTCACGGCGAGCTTGTCGCCGTGGGGAGCCCTAAACTTCTGCCGGCCGTGTGAGCGGGGTGCGGTTCTTATCGGCGCCTGCGCAGATCCTGGAAGAAGGACCGCAGGAGCGCGGCGCACTCTTCAGCTTCGACCCCCGGGACCACCTCGAAGCGGTGGTTGAGGGCGGGGTGCTGGGAGAGGTCGCCTAAGGTGCCGAGGAAGCCGCCTTTGGGATCGGCGGCGCCATACACACACTTGCTTACGCGCGCGTTCACCATCGCGCCCGCGCACATGGCGCAAGGCTCTAAGGTGACGTAGACCGTGCAGCCATCCAAGCGCCAGTGACCCTGGGCGAGGGCGGCCTCACGCATCGCGAGCAGCTCTGCGTGCGCGGTGGGATCGGCGCCGGTCTCACGTCGGTTGTGGGCGACGGAGAGGATGGCGCCATCTCGGACGACGACCGCGCCGACAGGGACCTCACCGATTGGAGCGGCGAGCCTTGCCTGCGCGAGCGCCACCGCCATGTACGAGCGGTGAAGTTCGGGGCTGTTCATCTCGATTCCATCAAAGAGCGACCGCCTGCTTTGCGACGCAGGCCCGGCCCCTTTATGATCCCAACGTGCAGGTGTCAACGGTCAGCGGCGCATGAGGCTCCTCTCTCTCCTCGCGGATCGCCTACGCGCCGCCCTGGATGGGGCGGTGCGCGCGGGCTTGGCTCCCTACGTCGAAGAACGAGGGGCCCTCCGCGCCGAGGTAGACGCGCTCAGGCTCGGGATCACCGCCCTCTCCCGCGACCGCGAGGCCCTCGACCGCTGGCTCAGCCGCCGCGCCGGTCCGTTCACCGGGGACATGACGGTGCACGAGGCTTGGGCCCGCCACCCCCGGGCGAAGGAGGTGTTCGCGCGACACCACCTCCCGGCTTGCCCGGCCTGCGCCGTCGGCGCCGATGAGACCCTCGCGGAGGCCGCCTTCGGGTATCGCCTCTCATTGGAGGATCTCCTTGGGGAATTGAACGCCGTGCTCAGGCCTTGATGGTTTGCGCCCCTGACGGTCACGATCGGCTCTTGCTCTCTTCGCCGCCGGGGTCTACGCTGTCTCTGGCACACACGATTCGCACCCCACCGACCCCCCAACCGCGGAGGGAAGATGCTCCGCCGCATCCTGACCACCTCGCTCTTCTTTGTCTTGGCCTTGGGCACCGCCTGGGCCGCCGACGTCACCCTCCAGACCGACGACGGCGTGAAGCTTCACGCGGTCTACAACCCGGTGAAGAGCGCCACCCGCGGGGTCGTGCTCGTGCACATGGCGGGCCGCAGCGCTGAAGACTGGGCGTTCATCGCCACGAAGCTCAACCAGTCCGGCGTCGCCACCCTCGCCGTCGATCTGCGCGGCCACGGCGGCAACGTCTCCCCGACGTCTTCGCCGACCACGCTCACCGAGGCCGACTACCAGAAGATGCAGAAGGACGTGGCCGCCGCCGTCGCCCACCTGCGTAAACAAGGCGTCACCGACGTCTCGCTCATGGGCGCGTCCATCGGCGCGAACCTCTGCCTGCAGGTCGCCGCCGCGGATCCCAACATCAAGTCCGTGGTCATGCTCTCGCCGGGCATGAACTTTAAGGGCGTGATGCTCTCCGAGGCGCTCACCACCTACGGCGACCGCTCCTTGCTCGTCGTCGCCGCCATCGACGACTCGTACAGCGCCAAGACCGCTCAGTACATCCAAGACGCCGCGCGCTCGCGCCAGGTAGTGCAGCTCTTCTCCGCGGGCGGCCACGGCACGAAGATGCTCAACCGGGTGCCCGAGCTTGAGCCCTTGGTGATGTCGTGGTTGCTCGGCACCTACCGCACCGGCACCGAGAGCGGCGTCGTGGGCTCCAACCCCAACATCACGACCACGGACACCACGAAGGTCGAGTCCACGGGCCAGACCTTCGGCAGCAAGTGACCTAGAGCTTCCGCACCAGCGCCGAGAGCCCCCGGGCGTCGAGGCGCTGGAGCAGCTCACGAAGGCGCTGGGGGTCGATGAGCAGCTCTGTGGGCGAGAGCTGGCCGAGCACAAAGTCGTCGAGGGGCAGCACGGCGCGCACCTCCTCGATGATGTGCGGGTCGCTCACCTTGAGCATGGCGAGGTTCTTGTGGAGGATCCGCTCGCTCATCCTTCGGGGCTCTCGATTCGGTAGGCGTAGCCTTGCTCGGTGAGGAAGAGCTGGCGCTTCTCCGCATAGAGCTGCTCGTTGGAGTCGCGGGTGATGACGGTGTAGAAGTGGGCGACGTTGTCCCCACCTTTGGGCCGGAGGATTCGCCCGAGGCGCTGGGCCTCCTCTTGGCGGCTGCCCCAGGTGCCGGAGACCTGGATGGCCACGGAGGCATCGGGCAGGTCCACGGAGAAGTTGCCCACCTTGGAGATCACCAAGGCCGGGATGTCACCGTGGCGGAAGGCCTCAAAGAGCTTGTCACGTTGGCCTTGAGGGGTCTTGCCGGTGATGATCGGCAGGCGCCAGCGCGCGGCCATCCACTCAAGCTGCTCGATGTACATGCCCAAGATGAGCACGCGGTCGCCTTTGTGGCGCTCCAACAGCTCGTCGATCACCGGGCCCTTGCGGGGGTTGGTGGAGGCGATGCGGTACTTCTCGCGGTCATCGGCCACGGCGTAGCGCAGGCGGTCGTCTTCGCTGAGCCCGACGCGGATCTCGGTGCACGAGGCTGAAGCGATCCAGCCCTGGTGCTCGAGGTCTTTCCACGGCATGTCGAACCGTTTGGGGCCGATCAAGGCGAACACGTCGCCTTGTTTGCCGTCCTCACGCACCAAGGTCGCCGTGAGGCCCAGACGCCGCCGGGCTTGGAGCTGGGCCACGGACCGGAAGACCGGCGCGGGCAGCAGGTGAACCTCGTCGTAGAGGATGAGCCCCCAGTTCGCCCGGTCAAACAGGCCGAAGTGGACGAACTCTTCAGTGCGAGAGCGGCGCCAGGTCAACATCTGGTAGGTCGTGAGCGTGACCGCGGCGATGTCTTTGCTGTCGCCGGTGTACTCCGCGACCTGGTCGGGCTCGAGCGTGGTGCGCTGGAGGATCTCCTCGCGCCACTGGCGCAGCGCCGTGACGTTGGTGCAGAGGATCAAGGTCTTCATGTTGAGCCGGGTCATCACGCCCAGGCCCACTAGGGTTTTGCCCGCGCCGCAGGGCAGCACCACGACGCCGGAGCCGCCGTTCACCAGACCGTCGCCGTAGAAGCTGTCGATGGCGTTGATCTGGTAGTCGCGGAAGTGCCACTCGAGGCCGTTCACCGTGGGGTGGCGGACGGTGATCTGGAGCGCCTCGCCGTCGGTGTAGCCCGCGAGGTCCTCCACAGGGTGGCCCACCGCGGTGAGGGCCTGCTTGAGCTCGCCGCGATGGCCGACGGGCACCCGCACCGACGTCTTGTTGACCCGCTCGCCCAGAAGTGGGATCGCCGCTTTGGTGGAGCAGATCTCGGTCATCAGGGCCTCGTCTGAGGCCTCCAACAACAACGAGCCCGCCGGGCCCGGGCGCAGCTTGAGCCGCCCGTAGCGCCCCATCGTGTCGCGGATCGACACCGGCACGTTGGGCGGCACCTCGTACTTCGACCAGCGGAGGAGGATGTTGATGGCCTCCTCGGGGCTGAGCCCCGCCGCCGCGGCGTTCCACAGCGAGAGGGGGGTCACCCGATAGGTGTAGACATACTCAGGGCTCTTCACCAGCTCCGCGAAACGCACCAAGGCGTCGCGAACCTCCTTGAAGTGGGGACCCATGGTCTCCAACAACAAGGTGTGGTCTGACTGGACGATGAGCGGGTTCTCAGGGACGTACCGCATGGGCGCCAGGATAACCCGGCCCACCCGCTCAGGAGGGCTCGCCGGTCATCACCGCGCGCGGCGGGGGATCGGGAGCCCTCGGAAATCCAGGGATCAGGCCGAGCGTCGCGGCGCGCGGCGAAGAAGGGCCGCCGCGAGGAAGAGCGCGCCGAGGCCCCAAGCGCTGTCAGGCCCCGTGGCGCAGCGGGCGCCGCCGCCCCGGAGCTGGGGGCTCGCGTCACACCGATCGCCGATGCCGTCGCCGTCGGAGTCCGCTTGGTCGAGGTTCGACTCCGCCGGGCAGTTGTCGCAGAGGTCGCCGGTGCCGTCGCCGTCTACGTCGGACTGATCGGCGTTCTCTTGGGTGGGGCAGTTGTCGCAGGCGTCGCCGATGCCGTCGAGGTCGGTGTCGAGCTGGTCGGGGTTGGCGGCCTCGGGGCAGTTGTCGCAGAGGTCGCCGAGCCCATCAAAGTCGGTGTCGGTCTGGGCGGGGTTGGGCTCGACGAGGCAGTTGTCGCAGGCGTCCCCGGCGCCGTCCTCATCGTAGTCCACTTGGTCTAAGTTATGGTCGAAGGGGCAGTTGTCGCAGAGGTCACCGATGGCGTCGATGTCGCTGTCGCCTTGGTCGGGGTTCTCGATCTCGGGGCAGTTGTCGCACTCGTCGCCCTTGAGGTCGAGGTCGGCGTCGATCTGGTCGAGGTTGTAGGCCAGGGGGCAGTTGTCGCAGTCGTTGCCGATCAGGTCGCCGTCGCTGTCGGCCTGGGTGGGGTTGTACAGCCCCGGGCACACGTCGCACACCTCCCCCCAGCTATCGCCGTCGTCGTCGGCCTGGTCGGGGTTGTAGGCGAAGGGGCAGTTGTCGCAGTAGTCGCCCAAGAGGTCGGCGTCGGTGTCCTCTTGGAGCGGGTTCAGGACGTCGATGCAGTTGTCGCAGAGGTCGCCGACGGTGTCGCAGTCTTTGTCTTCTTGGCCGATGTTGGAGATCGCCGGGCAGTTGTCGCAGGAGAGCTGCACGATGCGGTCGGGCAGCCCGTTGTCATCGACGATGACCACCGTGCCCGCCGAGAGCAGGTCGCCGTCCTCGTCGTAGGTCGCGCCATAGACCGGGTAGAGGCAGCCGAACGACGTGTAGTCGTAGAAGTAGTCGGTGTTCTCGATGGCGTTGCCGGCGTCATCCACGGCGGAGGCGCAGAGGGGGTCCTCCAGGTCGGTGGGCCACTCGTTGGAGACGTCGATGTAGTTGCAGTTGAAGTCCTGCTCGATGTCGTCATTGCAGCAGGTGCCCGGGTCACAGAACGCCCAGGCCGACAACGAGGCGAGAAAGAGCAGGATCATGGCGACTCCTCGGGCTTGGGCGCTTCTTCGTCTTCTTCTTCGTCGTCATCACGGAAGTTGTTGGGGTTCAGCAGCTCCTCCAACATCTCCTCCGTCGTCTTGGGCGGCGGGGCGACGATCACCTCGGGCTGCTTGGGCTGGGTGATCTTCACCGTCTCGCCGCTCCAGGGGGCCAACACCTCGGCGGGGTAGACGGGGTAGCCCTCTTCAGGGGTGAAACGTTCGACGATGTGGAACTCCACGCGGCGGTTCGTCGCCAACGACGCCTCGTCGGTGCCGGCCGTCTTGGGCACCACCTCGCTCATGCCGCGGTACGACATGCGGGAGGGGTGTACCCCAGCGAGGATCAGGCCCTTCCAGATGGCGCGGGCGCGCAGGTTGGAGAGGTCGTAGTTGTAGGCGAAGCTGCCCTCTTCGCTGGCGTGACCCTCGATGACGATGTGGCCGATCTCGGCGTGATCGTGGAGGATCTTCGCCACGGCCTCCAGGGTGGCCATGGACTCGGGGAGGATGGTGTCGGTGCCGAACTCGAAGTTGATCGGGTCGCGGATGACGATCTGGTCTTGTTGGATGCGGGCGAGCTCATCGGGCTTCCACTCCGGCGGCGGGAGCTCCTCGACCTCGATCTGCTCGGGCACGATCTCTTCAGGGGGCTGCTCGGTGACCTTGATCTGGCTCTCCGGCGGGGGCGGAGGCGGCGCGTCGGGGGGGCGCACCCAGGTGTAGGCGACGTAATACCGAAACGCCGTGGACCCGACCCCATCGGCGATGCCTTTGCCGACGCCGAGATCCCACTGCGAGGTGCCGTCACCTGGGAAGATCTGCGCGCCGATGAGGCCCTCGCCGCTGCGCCCGCCGCGGGTGGAGAGGCTCGACGCGCCGCCCCGGGTGAGCAGGGCCGCGGTCAGGTTGAGGCGATCGGGCCAGAGGCCGACGACGGCGCCGAGGTTGAGGTCAAACGTAGGCTCGATCTTGTAGTCGAGGCCTGTGTCGTCGGTGCGGCGGCCGGCGTAGGCGCCATCGGCGACGAGGAGCGCCGGGCCGACCTCCACCATGCCGCTGATGCCGGCCTTCACGCGTAAGGTGCCCTCGCCGAGGTAAGCCTCACGTTTGCCCGTCGGCGCGTAGGCGTCGGCGTGGAGGCCCAAGGTCAAGGGCCCCGCCTCGGCCAGCTTCACCCGGCCTCCGACGGAGAGATCGCCCAGGCCCGCGCCCTCGTGGCCCATGGTGAGGGCGTCCTCTTCAGAGACCTCGGCGCCGCCGTCTACGGCCATCGGCAGGCTGGCGCGCAGGGAGAGCCGATCCGAGGCGTCCCAGCTCGCGCCGACCTGCAGCACGCGGCGGTTGACGAGGAGCGCGCCGACCTCCTCGTTGAACTTGTAGAGGATGACCGGGTCGCGCTCGTACTGGTAGACCGCGCCGACACGCACCGAGCCTTGGCCGGCGATGAGCGGCGAGTCGACCCCGGGCGGCGTGCCTGCGGCGAGGGTAGAGCGCAAAAGCTCCACGTCGAGGGAGTACCCGGCGTGCGCCTCGGCGCTGAAGAAGAACCACAGCCACGTCTGGAGCGTAATCAACCGCACCTTTCCTTTGAGGCGCACCATATTCCGATGGGCGCCGTAGCGATCGGCATGGTCTAAAGCTATCCTCTTCTTGTGGGGCTCTGCATGTCAGGGCGCTGCCCCGCTCAGGAGTCTCAGGTCATGCTTCTGTTCCCATTGCTGTTCGGGACGCTGCTCGGCTCAAGCTGCATCGAGACTGGCCTCAACCCTGAGAAGCCCGACGAGGACTTGGACCTCGCCCCCGAGCTCTCGATCAGCCCCGAGCGCCTCGACTTCGGCGAGCTGCGCCCCGGCGAGAGCACCGCGCTCACCGTCACCTTGAGCAACGAGGGCACCAAGGCGCTCTCGGTCAGCTCGGTGCGTATCGAAGGTGACACCGTATTCACCATGACGGCCATGGGCGCCACCACCATCGAGCCCGGCGCCGCCGTAGACGTCGCGATCACCTTCTCCCCGGTGAACGTCGAGCACGAAGGCAGCCTCGTCGTGCTCTCCGACGACCCAAAAGTGCCCCGCGCCACGGTGGACTTGATCGGCTACGGCCTCGTGCCCCAGCTCTACGTCTTCCCCAACCCCATCGACTTTGGCCGCGTTGAGCCCGAGTGCGCCCGCGACAACACGATCACCCTCAAGAACATCGGCCGCGAAGAGCTCACCGTCGATGGCCTCGCGCAGCTCGGCGACGGCTTCGTTCTCGACGAGTCCGACCTCGCCCTGCCCCTCAAGCTTGAGCCTGAAGAGACCTACGACCTCAAGGTCACCTTCACGCCTTTGGCCGTCGAGGCCTACACCGGCGAGCTGTGGGTGAGCTCCAACGGCGGCGACCCCGTCGTCCCCCAGACCGGCGAAGGCGCCCCCGTCGGCGAGTTTGTGGACGAGTGGACCCAGCCCCGCTCGAACCAGGTCGACATCATGTTCTTCATCGACAAGAGCTGCTCGATGGAGGACGACAAAGAGCGCCTCGCCTCAAACTTCACGAAGTTCACCGACAAGCTCTCGGCGATCGACGCCGACTATCTGGTGATGGTGGCCACCAAAGACAACGGCTGCAAGAACGGCACGTTCATCACCAAAGACACCGCCAAAGAAGACATCTCCGCGCAGTTCCGCCAGGCCGTAGACCAGCCCGGCGGCACCTACACCGAGGCCGGGCTGATGATCACCCGCAACGCGGTGAACGCGACCGGCGGCGGCGAGTGTAACGAAGGCTTCATGCGGGATGGCTCGATGGTCTCTTTTGTGCTCATCTCGGATGAGACCGAGCAGAGCCCGTCGGGCGCGAGCTGGTCGGAGAACGTCGCCGCGATCCGCTACAAGGCGCCGACGGCCTACATCAACGCCGTCGTCGGCCCCGTGCCGGACGGCTGCGCCACGGCGGAGGCCGGGTACGGCTACAACGAGGCGGCCATCGCGACGGGCGGCCTCATGCTCTCCATCTGTGATTACGACTGGGGCGAGCACGTCAGCAAGATCGCCGATCTCGCCACCCAGGTGTTGCTCCCCAACACGTTCTACCTCGAGGACGAGCCCCAAGAGGGCACGATCCGCGTGACGGTGGATGGTGAGGACGTGCTCACCGGCTGGCGCTACGACGAGACGGCCAACGCCATCGTCTTCGAGGAGGAGTCGATCCCCGGCGAAGGCACCTTGGTCCAGGCCTTCTACGCCAGCGGCTACGCCTGCGACTGAGCGCGACGTCTGGCTTCGCAGATCCTCCGCGCCCCGCCGATGCAAACACGATAGGTCGGCGGGATGCTTCGTGTCATCGATCAGCTCAAGGCCCTCGGCCTCTCCAGCGGTGAGGCCCGCGCGGCCTTAGACAACGGCAAGGTGCGCATCGGCGCCACGCCCACCCGCGACCCGGTGCGGCTCGCCGCGCCTGAAGACGTCGTCCTCAACCTTCGGGGCCCGCGCCTGCGGCCCAACCTAGACCTCGCCGTGGTCTGGCGTGACCCGACGATCGCTGTCGTCTACAAGCCGCCGGGGATGCTCTCGGTGCCCGCGCCAGAGCGCCGAAG
>Ga0066604_10000372_pt1 | contig 29748 bp, 36 predicted proteins | sample Higcelwee11metaG_FD_59501 | JGI IMG/M metagenome (GOLD analysis project Ga0066604, IMG submission 59501) | Freshwater pond sediment microbial communities from the University of Edinburgh, under environmental carbon perturbations - High... | ecosystem: Environmental > Aquatic > Freshwater > Pond... | reverse complement strand
AAATAACCTCAGATACGGTTACTAATACAAATGGCATTGAAATACAAAGAACAGGGGCAAAAATAGCAGGAGTAAAAACCTGTTGCTTTAAAGTATCTGATGAAGAATTGCAATGCTCAAAACATAAATTTACAAGGAATGAAACAGAATTTACTATTTGTATTCAAAATGTAAATTACGCAATTGAAGCAAAAAAATCTTATTCAAGTCGAAATCCAAAACATAAATCAGATTTAGAAACAATCTCAAATGTGTTGGACGGTCTTTTTTAAGGTTGTGCATAACGGTTCAACTATATGTCAGGTTGGGAGCAACCCACTAAACAATATTAAATTATGAATGAACAATTACAGATATTACAATCGAACGAAGCACAGAAACCCAACTTGCATATAGTTGGTGTTAACGCTGCTGTTTCTCGTCGTAATGGAATGGGATCTCATGAATCCGCAAATATGGGCAAAGACGAGTGGTTAACTCCTCCTGAAATAATTGGTGCTTTAGGTGTATTTGATTTAGATCCTTGCGCACCAATTAAAGCACCTTGGGAAACTGCATTAAACCATTTTGACATTAAAAAAGATGGATTAAAACAAGATTGGTTTGGTCGCGTTTGGTGCAACCCGCCTTATGGATTAGAGGCTGCAAAATGGCTGAAAAAACTTTCTGAACATGGGAACGGTGTAGCTTTAATTTTTGCACGAACTGAAACGAGAATGTTTTTTGAACATGTATGGAATAAGGCAGATGCCTTACTCTTTATTGAAGGCAGATTAACGTTTTATCATGTTTCTGGACAAAAAGCGAGTATGAATGCTGGCGCACCTTCTGTTCTTGTCGCTTATGGATCTCAAAATGTCGAAACGCTGAAAACTTGCAATATTGCAGGTCGATTCGTGTCGCTTTTACAGTAGGCGTTAACGGTATCCAGCTATGTGCAGGGCGGGATGCGTGGTAAAATTTGTCAAGCTGCACGAACCAACGAGCGGGTTAGGTCGCTCGAATTACAAACACTACCCGACTTGACATATAGCTGGGGTTATAACGCGTTTTTATGGAAAAGATCACAACAGCCTTAGACCTCGATAACAAGAAGATCGTTTATGATGGTCACATGATCACGGTAAGCAACATTTTAGTTAACCTTTTCAATATTGATCCGGCAACTATTTTGATTGAAGATATTGCTCACGGACTATCAAATAATTGCCGTTGGAATGGACATACGCAAAAGTTTTGGAGCGTTGCACAGCATTGCTGCATGATGTATGACATTGCGCCAGTTGGCAGAAAATTGACCTTTTTAATGCACGATGCCGAAGAAGCTTATTGGGGCGACATGATAAAACCTTTAAAAAATATCATACAAGAAAAATGCCCTGAGATAATTGAGGCGATGCACAAAACCAGAGATTTAATCTTTGAAAAATTTGGAGTTCCGAAGGAATCAAAAGATTCAAAGGATTCTGATTTCGAAATGCTTCAATGGGAATTTGAAAACATTATTAAAAGTTCAAACGCTGAATTTTGGCTACCCGAAAGGTCTAAGATTGAATTTCTCAACCGATACAACCTGTCAACGAAGCTTTTTTAAATGCGTTTATAACGTTGAAACTATACACAGTTGCGTGTGTCCGCAAAAAAGCAAGTTGTCCGCACAGGTGCAGCAATTGATGTATAGTTTGTGTTATGGTCGCGGTTTTTTATTTAAGTAACTAATTTTAAAACAAATATTTATGAAAACAATTGAAGATTTAACAGTAAAAGTAACTTACAAGGTTGGTATTGGTGGATTAGAAGTATCTAAAAAAGTATTTGAACAACTGTCAGAAATTTATAATTCTGGATGTGAGATAGATGGAACTAATTGTGAAGATTATCCAGAAGCTGCCGAATGGCTTCGTGATAATATAAAAGAAGGTGATTGCTGTGAATTGGAATATGAAATCGAAGAGCTGGGTTAAACTGCGCCATAACGGCTGCAAATAACAGCAGTGGCGTGTTTTCGCGCTACCGTTTCAAAATTACACCGCCGCAGCCATTGACTGTTATTTGTTGTTAGCAACAGAATTTCAGTTTATTAAAAAATAAAACGTAATTAATTACGTGTTCTACAACATAAACGCTTGCATATATCGTAACTATTTACGAACTTTACGAAGTATTTGAAACACATCAGATACTTAATCTAAAAGAAAATGAAAACAACACAAATCACAAAAGCAATTGAAGGCAAAATGTACAGTTTTAATTCTCGTTATTCCACCAAAGAAGATGCAAGAGAAAAGGCACAAAAATTAAATGGCGAAAAGCACAGTTATTATACAAAAATTACAGAAAAAGGAGTTGAATATTTTGACGTTAGAACGGAAAACTAATGTTAGACGAAGAAATTAAAAAGCAGTTCGGTAGTTGGACTGCTTTTTCAAATTCTTTAGGTAAAAATCCAAAGAATTTCAAGCGCACATTTAACGGATTAGTCAATAAGCTCAATTTATGGCTTTTGCCTCTCAATCTCGAAATTAAGATAGTGCCGAAAGATGCGCCTTAATTTTGTTGCTAACGTATAGATAGCCTATAATTGTGTATATAAAAAAATAATAGTATATTTGTGTTGAATTATTAAATATCTAACATGAACGAAATTATAGAGTTTGAAGAAAAATTATTGCTTAGAAATTTAAGCGAAAAAACAATTTTGTCTTATATCGGAAATATAAAACTTATTTCTGAAAGGATTGAAAAACCAATTTTGGACATTACAGAATATGACTTGCGTAGTTATATCGTAAAAGACAAAAAAAGGAAAATAAGTAGTTCAACACAAATGGCTATTATAAATTCATTTAAGGCATTTTTTAAAGAAATACATGGAAAACAGTTTGACCACAGTATTTTACCAAGGCCAAAAATGGAACAAAAGCAACCAGATATTTTATCAACAGATGAAATTTTAAACATACTAAATCACACCCAAAACATTAAACATAAATCTATAATTGCCTTAATGTATTCATGTGCTATAAGGGTTTCGGAGGTTGTAAACCTAAAATTAAAAGACATAGATACAAAAAACAATAAAATAAACATAAGGTCTGGAAAAGGCAAAATAGACAGGGTTGTAATGTTAGATTCATCTGTGCTTGATCTTTTAAGAAAATACTGGGACTTGTATAACACCAAAGAGTATTTATTTGAAGGCAGCAAGGGAGGTAAATATTCTGTTACTAGCGTTCAAAACATAGTTAAAAGCAAAGCCAAAGAGGCTGGAATAAATAAAAATATATCGAGTCATAGCCTTAGACATTCATGTTTGACTCAATTAATTAAAAATGGTGTTGATTTAAGAAGAGTTCAAAAAATAGCAGGGCACAAAAATATTAATACTACTGCTGGATATATTAAAATAATTGATTCTGATATACTCGATACTGAAAGTCCAATTAAAATGATTGCTTTTTAAATCAAATAGATTTGCAATGTTCTACAAATAAAATTATATAACAGTTAGCTTAAAGATCAAATATGTTCTTGATTTTGCGCCACACTACGCCTTTGTTTTAGACGGCAAATGTTACAACCAAAAAACAGGACGATTCATAAAGCAAACAGAAAACAATGGAAGCTATGGGTATAGAATTGACGGTATATTTTGGAACTACAAAAAATTAAGACCTCACTTAAAAAAAGTAAAATAAAGCGTAAATAATAAATAAATTTTACTATATTTGCGTTTATAAACAGTTAAAAACAAACAATTTAAAACAATTATTATGAAAAAGTATATCTATTTTTTCTTTGCAATAACAATTGCAACAATGTCATATCAATTAATTACTGATATATGGAGTTTTGAAAAAAAACACATTCCTGAATTTATTATTTTCTTATCAGTTATTAGTGGGTTGTTGACATATTTTATATCTGAAATCATCATTGCTGCTAATCGAGGCGGAAAAAAATTAAATGAGCCAAAAAAGGAACTTGAAAAATTAAAATTACAATGTGATAATTATATTTTTAGTCTTGAAAATCAAATCGAATCATTAAAAAATCTATTAGAATTAGCTGAAGCGCGCAATATGTTTTTTGAAAAAAATATAGATACGGCGGTTAATATTCGGATAGCAAAGCATAAACTTGATCAAGAAACAGCAAGGCGAAAAGAACAATTATACAACGCCGAAAAAGCAGTCGACGCAATGACAGTCGACCACTACAATGCTGTGATGTCACGAAACGTTCAACTGGCTTCTGAAAACAAAAAATTAGAACGTCAATTGTCATCAAAGAACGCAAACTATATTCGACTGCTTCACAATCACAACTCACTCAAAGAATCAATTAAGGAGTTCAAGAATTGGGCGGCGTGGATTGACAATAAGGAAGATAAAACAGAAACACAAGAAAAAACAACAAAAAACACCGAAGTATTACCAGTTGGATCTTCGTTTTTTATTAATGGGGAAAAATTTAAATTAGTAAAAGAAGATCAGGACGGAAATTGTGATGGTTGCGACTTAAAAGGCAATTCAAATTGCTTAGACGCTGAATGCCGCAAAGATTACAGAGCAGACAAAACAGGTGTAATTGTAAAAAAGATTTCCTAACTTTGTTTCATGGCACGATTAACAGAATACAACTATGAACTTTGTGTTGAGATATGCAATTTAATTTCTGTGATAAATAAAATAAAAAATGTTTGTCAAAATAGAAAAATATGAAACTAAAAGAAAAAAAAACAATAGAATACCCAGCATTTATAAATATTCAAAAAGAAATAAAGGCGCAAAAAATAAAATGGGTTAACGCCGCCCATTTCTGCAAAAAACTAATAAAAATTCCAGCAAAAAACAATTCTCAATATTTTTGGATTGAAGGAAATTTTATTTTTGGTGACTTTTTTATTCAATATATCCAGTCGATGAATTTAGATGTTGATGAATTACATATAATTTCATTATCAATAACTCATGAGACTATTGAGGCGCTATTAGCATTAATTGAAAACGGATGGGTGAAAAAAATAAATCTTATTCTTTCTGGTTATTTTATTAGGACTGAAAAAATAAAACACACGCATACAATTGAAATTCTTGAAAAAAGTGTTTCAGATAATTTTATCGTATCTGTTTTAAATACTCATCAAAAAATAACACTAATGAAATTAAAAGACGGAACAAAAATTTGCATGCACGGATCAGCAAATATGAAAGGTTCACAAAATTGGGAACAATTTTGTATTGAAAATAATGATTACCTTTATGACTTTAATTTAGAAATGATAAAATCTGTAGAAAATGGCTAATTCAGGAAACGGCGGCGGAGGCAAGTCTGGCGGCAAAAAATCAGTAAGTAAGAAAAAGTAATTCCGATTTTCCGAACTTAAAAAATGAAAGATTATAGCGAGGATATTGTTTTAGATGCAATTAGTGATTCTGGTGGAATCATATCTACTATTGCTAATAAACTGGGGTGTGATTGGCATACCGCTAAAACATACGTTAATAAGTTTGAATCAACAAAACAAGCCTATGATTCAGAAGAGGAAAGCGTTTTAGATATTGCAGAATCAAAACTAATTGAAAACATACAGGATAATGATAATACTTCAATTATTTTTTATCTTAAAACAAAGGGCAAAAAAAGAGGTTATATTGAGAGGACAGAGTTAGAGCATTCTGGAAAAATAACTAACACAATACCTGTATTTGTTTTCAAAGAATTAAATCCTAAAAGTGAGTGAGTTAGAAATATCTATAAAATTTGCACCTCTTTTTGAAATACTTCAAGGCAAGCACGAAGAAGTAGATACGGTCATCCTTACGGGTGGCCGTTATTCGCTTAAATCATATACGGTGGCTATATTTGCAATAACAGCATTAAGGTGGTATGATTGGAATATCCTTTACTCTCGATACACAAATAGCACAATTGTAGATTCAGTAAAGCCTGAGATAGTAGATAAGATAGAACTATTGGGGCTAAATGGTCAGTTAGATGATACAGAGAGTCATATCAAATACAAGAAAAATAGAATTTCATTCAAGGGAATAAAACCAGGTGCAAAGTCTCAAACTGCAAATTTAAAATCATTATCAGGATTCAATTGTTTCATAAATGATGAAGCCGAGGAATTGCCTAGTCTTAACAACTTCAAAAAGATTTTCTATTCAATACGCGACACCGAGAAAAGAAACTTATCAATACTAATTCTAAACCCAACAACAAAAGACCATTGGATTTTTAAAGAATATTTCGAAGCAAAAGGATTAGAAGGTGGTGAAAATTGCATCATTGACAATGTTATGTATATTCATACAAGCTACTTAGATGCAACACAAGAAATGATACCAAAGAATATACTTAATGATTACAATAGGCTTAAAATAGAAAAGCCAAGTGATTATGAAAATGTGGTATTAGGCGGATGGATAACAGAACCAGAAGGTGTATTATTACCAAAATCAAAACTAACTTTTGCCGATACTTCAACAATCCCAGAAGAAAACATAGTGTTTAGGTTTGCAATTGGTGACCCTGCCGACCTTGGAGGTGATAAGTTCTCAATGCCTTTTATCGATGTGGCCGTCGTTGATGAAATGATAGTATGTTTTGTAAAAGATGTCATACACTCCACGTATGGAATTGAAGCCAATACGGAAAGAGTACTTGAAAAGATAAAAGAAAATTCAACCGAAACAATCCTGTATGAATCAAACGGGGTAGGGCTTGCGGCTATACTGTTAATATCGAAAAGACTTTCAAAAAATACTAAGCTCATTCCTTTTGCTTCAACGATCAATAAGGACGTTCGTATTCTTTCACATTTTGAATTTGTCCAAAAATATTTCGTGTTCGATATTAACTACAAATCAAATCCAGAATACAATTCATTTATAAATGACCTCACTTCATTTTCTAAGGACGGGGACAACAAGCACAAGAAAGACGCTATTGATGTGCTTTGCTCAGCCGCAAATCTTATTAAGTCAAAGTATCGAAAAGTAATTTATTCTTAGCTATTTGTAATTAATCTAAATAAGATTAAATTTGAACTGAATTTTAATAGCGTTAAAATGGGTTTATCAGAATTGATAAGAAAAATTAAGGGAGTAGAAATAACAGAAAAAACAAATCAAGAGTACGACCAGTGGGATATCAAGAACATTGGAAATATTGTTGTTCCTGAAAAATTAAGCCCTGAAAATTCTTTCATGCTTGCAAATACAGTTACAGAAATATTCTTCCCGATTGACTTTTATGCGGATAGGATTTCTAAGCTTAATTATTTTATCGCTTACAAATCAACTGGGAAACCAGCACCAAACAATTCACTAAACCGATTTATCACAGACATTAACCCATTGTATTCATTCTCCGACCTTGTTTATCAGTACGTGTTTAGTTTGCTTTCAGACGGTAATGTCCGCAATTACTTGGGTGTTCCTTCATTGTACAAAAACATAAGCGCAGATACAATTGAGCGATGGGATGTGATCAACCCAAACATGCTAACAATAAGCGAATGGGAAAACCTTTCTATTCTCGACATAAGAAGCCAAAATGAATTAATTAGGAAAGCAGAATATATTCAAGGCATTGGAAAAAAAGACTTGGATGTTTCACGACTTTTCATTCATTCATACAACAATTACAAAAGAAACTGTTCTAATGTGTTGAGTATTTCGCCATTGTTTGCCGCAAATAAATCAATTGATACATTGCTTGCTGTTTATTCTGCCCGTTACAATGTATATGCAAATAATGGGGCGGCTGGTTATCTTGCCAGAAAGTCATCGCAAAACGGAGTCATGGACTTGAATAATATCGGCAACGATGATGGGAAAAGACAAGAGATATTGGACGACATCAATAAGCGTAATGGATTAACCGGAAAGAAAAACATTTGGGGTATTTCAGGAGTTCCGATTGAGTTTGTGAAGACATTGGCAACCATTAGTGAGTTAATGCCATTAGAGGAGACTTTAGAAAACTCTATTAAGATTAGCTCAATATTCCAAATCCCTGCCGTGTTAGTACCTCGTAAAGATCAATCAACATTTTCAAATCAAGCCGATGCAGAAAAAAGCGTCTGGGAAAATGGTTTAATGAGCGTGTCGGAAACGGTAAACAACAACTTAACAAAACTATTTTGCCTAGATAAAACACCTTTCGTAATAATGTCCGACTATTCAGGTGTTAGTAGTCTTGCAGCAAATGAAGTTAATAATCAAGATTTGATCACAAAGAAGTTGGCAAACTTAGACAAAATTAAGGCACTCGATCCAGAATTAGACATTAACATAGAATTACAAAAAATATTCCTTGAATATGGAAGCTAAAGAAACCAAAAAAGAAAGAATGCCTATAATGAGGGCATTCATTACAAACTCAATAGGGGGAGAAGATTATGATTTTGAATGCGTGGCCTCTCCATTTGAAAATGGTCAATTGAATTATAACTATGAGGTTGGCGAATACTTCTATCAGGTGCTAAACCCTTCGATTGAATCAACAAGGGTGGAGCGGTTGGATAGTGGGCTTCCATTATTTGATAACCATCCTTGGGATAAGAAAGCAGAATCACAGCTTGGAATTTCTAGGGGTTATGAGTTTTCAGAAGAAGGGATAAAACTAAAAATTAAGCTAGGGGCAAGGGCTGACGAGGCATTGAGGAGCGATATAAAAAATGGTATTGTAAAAACAGTATCAATCGAAGGTGATATTTTTGAATATGAAATAACTCGTAAGGCTGGTGAAATACCAGTATATACAGCTATTGAATGGGAACCAACAAGCGTATCGCTTGCGCCAGTTCCACAAGACATTAAAAGTCAAATTGAAGTTAAACGGGCATTGAAAACACAGATTGAAAAATCATTGATAGTCGATGATCCTGAAAATGATACTTTTATTCACAAATTAATTAATAAGTTTTAAAATGAAGAAAGAAGATTTCTTGAAAATTATCCGTTCAAATGCCAAACAGGCATTGACACAGGAAGAAGAATCATATTTCGGTTCAATTGGTCAGGCGGTTGAGGAAGCCCTCACCCTCGAATCGGCAGAACGAAATAAGAAACTCGAAAACATTACCACGCTTTTGGGTACGTTCGAGGAAGGAACCAGCGCCGCTGGAATCATTCGCACTCTGGCCGCTAAAGTTGATTCTTTGGAGGCCAACACAAAACGCAGTTTCTCACCAGATGAGAAATTTAAACTGCGTTCAATGCTTGAAGAAAAGAAAGACGATATTGTGCGCGCAATGCGTAATCGTGAGGCTGGTGCAAATTGGGCTATCGAGTTCAAAGCAAAGCGTGCCGCTTCTGCATTAATGCAAACATCAACCGTATTAACTGGTGCGTCTGCCATTAACACCGTGAATGTTCTTGATGATTTGGAAATTGCAGTCATTCAATATCCAAAGAATTTCATTATTGATGCAATCGGTGGTCGTGCCGTTCCTAAAGTTCCCGCAGTTCTTCGTTGGAAAGAGCAAGCAGCCGAGAGTGATGGAGTTCCTGCCGTTGTTGGTCAAGGTACCGTAAAACCACTTACCGACAAGTCATTTACTTGGAAGTCTGCCGACCGTGTTAAATACGCTGGTCGTATTGAGTTTACAGAAGAATTGGCAATGGATTTTGACCAATTGTTACTGCAAATCATTGACATGTTTGAACAGCAAGTAATTCGTGTATGGAATGCAGGAGTTCAAGCCGCTATTGTTTCTTATTGCTCGGCTTACACCACTACCGAAATGGACGGACAGTTTACTTCTCCTTCAACATCATTGGTGATTAAGGCTGGTAAACTTTGGGTTGAGAATCACCTTTACGAACCAGACATCGTTATGATTCGCCCTGGAGATGCAGCATTAGCAGGCATTCAACAAAACGCAAACGGCGACATCGTTTATATTCCTGATGCAATTGCATTCGCAGGATTAACACCGTTCATTTCTACGAATGTTCCAGAAGGAAAGATTATCATTGGAACTTCAAGTTCTATCAAAGAACAGCACTCAAACTTTATGCTTAGGCGTGGTGTTTACGGTGATCAATTCATTGAAAACGAGGAAACGATTGTAGGTGAATTGTTCTCACTTCTCAAACTTCCTACTATTTCTAAGGCAAGCTGGGTTATTTTGGACATTGACACCATCACCGAGGCTTTAACAAAATTAAATGCTTAATTAAATGGCAGCAACTAAATTGGTGACCGTTTACGGAACCGAAAAATCAAAAATGGCAACTGGAAAAGCTTATAGCGTTTCAGAACAGTTGGCCAATACACTCCTTGCAAGAGGAGCAGCAACAAAAAACGCACCTAAAGAAAAAAAGGAGGCTTAAAATGCGCAAATTGATTGTATTATTGATGCTGGTTATGGTAGCCATGATCAGCACAGCACAAACCAAAATGGTAGAACAAGCGAAAGACGGTGTTTTATCGGCTGGTGAATGGGTTTACATTTGGGGTACAAGTGCGGACACTTTGACGGATGCAGATACTTTGAATTATGTTTTAAGATTCAAAGGGGAAAGCACATTTGATGTTAATGCACAATTGTACAACAACCATGTATCAGGTACAGCAGCATTGAAAGTTTACACTTACAACTCTATTGATGGTATCAATTGGACGGCAAAAACAGCCGATTCATTAACGGTTGCGAGTGTTACAGCCGATGGGCTATTTGGAACAGCTTTATCTTTTGCCGATGTTATTTTGCCTTACAAAAAGATTACTATTATTCAGTCAGGCACAGCGAAAGTGATTCCTAAATTTGAGATCATCGCTCGAAAAAATTAATTAACGGGGGTTAACAGCCCCCATTTTTCAATACAATCTATGGACAACTTTTTAACTATTTCAGATTTTACCGATGATACTCAATTGAGCATCTCGGATAGAAGCACAGGGGAGTTTGATCAAATGCTTAACCGCATTCAGATTTCATTTCTCAGGAAAGTTCTTGGGGTAACTTTATTCAATTCTTTTTCATTGGGCTTACTTTCCGATGAACCAGAGCAGAAATGGAAAGATCTCAGGGACGGCTGTAATTTGGTAGTTGAAGGGGAAACATTTTGGTTTGACGGGATTAAAGCGGCTTTGAAATACTTCACATATTTTCAATATCAACGAAACGGGGTTCACACGCATACGCCAAACGGAAACGTTCAAATGCTGAATGAAAATTCCGTAAATGTTGCACCGATTGGGAATATTGTTGAAGCTCAAAACAAATGCTTTGATTTGATTGAAGACGTTGAATTTTTCATTGACCTTAAATCAGAAGATTACCCAGACTTTTATTTTTGTAATCCGTTGAATACAAGGTTTAATTGTTTCGGTATATGACAATAGAACGTAAATATATGGTTGATGTGGTGCGTGATTGGGTTAATTCAACCGCAATAAAGTTAAACACGTCGATCTATTATGAACATGGACACCCTTTAGATGTCGCCTCAATCATTGAGGAGAAAGCAAAAGGAAACCGCAATTCATTTAGAAAATACCCGATGGTTATGCTAGTTCAAGACTTTGAAGAGAAACACAACTCATTTGAAGACTGGATGACATTACCATCGTTAACCGTCTTGATCATTACCAGTACCGAGGCTTCATATAATGCGGCTCAAAGGTACGAAGAAACATTTAAGCCAGTACTTTACCCAATTTTAGAGGCGTTCATTAGAGTGATCAACAATAGCGAACATCTAAGTCAAGCAGCAGGAAACTACGAATACACTAAGATAGATAGGCTGTATTGGGGAAAAGTGGGTATTCATGGCAACAACGGAACAATCATAAATGATAAATTGGATTGTATTGAATTGAAATTTACAAATTTATTAATCAGGAAAAATTGTTAAAAAAATGGAATGTAGACAATTTTATTTTTCAGGAAAAGGACAATGCAATGCGTTGAGGGATTCAATCGTTGCAATGATCATAGCGGAAAAAGGAACGACTATCACAAAAGCATTAGCCGCAACAACCGCAGGATGGAAAGCACTTGTGGCACCTTCGACAGGGGCAAAGGCTTTGATCATCGATTTTAATAGGGGGCTTGAGCCAGCAACCGATGAGCCAGAAATGGTCACTTCAAACGTTGGTTACACTGAGCTTGTTAACCGAAATGCGCCAAAGTTTAACGGCTTTGGAAATATGGGCTATGTAGATTATCAATTGTTTTTTGCTGCAGAAGGCAAGAAATTCGACATCTACCTAATCGACAAATTAGGGAATGTTATTGGAACAAATGTAAGCGATACCACATTAGGCGGTTTCCGCGGTCGTTTCTTTTTGAAATCTACATTGCCAGCAGTAGGGGCTGATCTTCAGAAAGACATGGCTTTTCAAGTTATGTTCGACAACACCGATCAATGGGGGGACAAAGCTTATTTGGTGAAAACTGATTTCGACTTAACCGAAGTATTGGAAGACATTAACCCTATTGGATTGGATTTGAAAGTGGTTACACCTTATGCAACTGGTGGCGATGTTACCGTTATTGCAACCCTTAGAGGAACAAACATTCCTTATGCAGGTTTGACAACCGTAACCGAATGGACTGTTTTATCAGCCGCAAAAGATGTTGGTGTTGTATTAACCGTTGCAAGTTTTGCAGAAGCCGCATTAGGTAAGTACACTTTGAACATTGTGAAAGCCGCCGCCGCCGATATTACAGGCGAAGTAGTTATTCAAGGTTCTAAGGTTGCATCTAACTTCATCACTCATGTGACTCAACCTCTTAGCGTCTTCCCATAATGCTGATCGGAACGGCTGACGTATCTTTAGAGGTCGGAAAATGGCCGTTTAAAGATTTCAAACTTTTCTTTGAAAAGGTATTGAAGGGAAAAACAGAAATGACAGTTGAAGAAGCATTTGAAAAGCTAGGGGGGAAACATCCTAGGAAGGCAAAACAGAAATAATAAAGAGGGGCTATTTTTTAGCTCCTTTTTTTGTAACTTTAGAACGATTCTAAATAAGCATGAGTAGACTATTTGAAATAGAAACAGCTTTAAATTCTTTCTGTGATAAAATAACCGATAACATTAGCTTGTCTGTTCGATCGGTTGACTACATGCTGCTAGATTTGAATAGAGAACAGATGCTATTCAGACAGGTTGACGCTTTTGACAACGCAATTTCACCTCCTTATAATCCAAACTACAAAGCCAAAGCAGGAAAAAAAACCAGCAATCCAGACCTTTTCGACACTGGCGACTTTCAAAAGAAAATGATATTAAACACTAATGGAGAGAAGTTTGAAATTCATTCAACAGATTGGAAAGATTTGAAACTACGGGAAAAATACGGTGATCAAATTCACGGGGTAGCACCATCTAACCAAACAAAAGCATATTCAATTACTAACGGTGCGATCGGGTTAAGGTTAAGAAAGGAAGGATTATTGAGGTAAAAGAAAGGGTTGACGACTGCCAACCCCTAAAAAACAAACCCTAACAAAAATTATGAGACAAATCCAAAACAAATATAAGATAAAATGATTAAGAAACACAACGAGATAACAATAAAAGATTTTGCAGTTATGGAAAGAACGGGCAAGATCGGGCATTTTCGAGGTAAATTAAATCCACTTCCTGCATTCATGTTTGCAAAAAAGATCATTGCAGAGGTTGAAAAACTCACTACAATGCTTTCTGATAGTGCATCAAAAGAACTGGATGAAGAATTAAAATCCTCTCGGGTTAAGTACGAAGCAAAATTGCAGATTGAGGTAAACACATTGCAGGCATTAGAACTGTTAATTATATCGATTCTAAATAATAATGCAAGGTTGTTTGCATTAAAGAACAAAATACACTCAAGAAAATTGAGGGAAATAACTAATTACAGCGATGAGTTGAGGAAATTAATCATCCGTATTAAGTCTGAAACAGGAATTGACATTAAAGAAACCAATGACATAAAAGAATTTCAGGAATACGTTAAGACAAAAACCGATCGATTATTCTTGTACAGGCAAAAGAACGCTGTCGAAAATCAAAATAAAAAGGCCGTCGGAATTATGTCGTTAGTGATTTCAATCTTCATGTATTTGGAAATATCCCCTGTAAAGAGCGAGGAAATGTTAGTAGTCGATTTTGTTGAGCTGTACAAAAAAGCAGTTCAGAAGATGGAAGCAGAACAGGCGCAAGCCGATAAAATGAAAAACCGTTATTAAGTATGGCACAATATGACATTGTAGGAATAGTTGACCCGAAAGAGATCACAAATATTAAGAATCTTCGAACCGAAATAATAGGCACGGCGGAAGACTTAAGAAAGTTCTTGAAAGTTCAGGATGATTTGAAAAAGCAAATGGATGAAACAAATAAATCATCCAATGGAGCAACTGAAAAGGCTGGTGAATATGCAGCCATATTAAACAAGGCGGCTGAGAGTCATAACAAGTTAACTGCAGCCGCTAAGGAGTTGGACAGCCAACAACGCCAATTGTCAGCAACAGAAGCCAAGCTAGCAACTGCAAACACGCAAACAAGCAAGACGCTTGCTGATAAAAAAAGAGCATTGCAAGAAGCAAATGAGGTAACGAAATTAAATTCAATCATTAATGATAAGAACTCAGGAACCCTACAACGGGCGAAGGCTGAAAATCGTTTGCTTCAAATTCAAAAAGAAAAGCTGATAAATACAGACGTAAACTATGCTGAACAGCTTGAAAAAATAAACAAGAAGCAAGATGAAAATAATCAACTAATGTCCGATAGTGCCAATAAATTGCAGAAGCAAAAAATAGGCATTGGAGACTATAAGCAAGCATTCACTGGATTATTTAATTCTTTTAAGAATGGCGAAATAGGTCTCAAGGGATTAACAAAGGGAGTGTTCCAATTAGGAAAGGCTTTTTTTGTTGCAATATTTTCAAACCCTATTCTTCTTGTATTGGGTGCAATAGTTGGTGCAATATACGCATTAGGCAAGGCTTTTCTAAGCACTGATTCGGGGGCTGATTTGCTTGCTGAGAAAATGCAACAATTAAAAGCCATGTTTGATGTGGTTAGGCAAGTTGCGGCTGGTCTTTCAAAATCAATAATTGCTTTGTTTTCTGGAGATAGCAAAAAAGCGGCTGAAGAGTATGCGAACGCCACAAAAGATGTAAGTGAAAGACTAAAAGAAGCAGCTCAGTCAGGCAAGGAATATGCGCAAACAATTGATAACATAGAAGATAGTCAAACGAATTACATTAGCAGGGCTGCAGATTTAAGGAATGAGATTGCAAAGTTAGATTTTGAAAGCCAAAATAAATCACTTTCACCAGAACAACGGAAAGAAGCACTTTCAAAGTTATTGGCATTAGAACAGGAAGATTCAGAAAACAGGAAAAAACTTGCTATTGATAAGTTTAATGCAGAAGCAAAATATCTGGCTGATTTAAGCGGATTGAAACAGGAAGAAATAGTAACCATTATTCGGGCAAGTGATGCAGAACGTGAAAACCTACAAGGAGCAGCAAAAGAGGCTTTCGACGTTAACAGATCAAAATTTGATTCATTAGAAGAAACATATGCAAAAATGGTTGATGCTGATTCTGTTTATTTTGAAGAAAACAAAAGGCGTTATTCAAAAATGACAGGGTTTGAGGAAGAAATAAACAAAGACAGAGAGGCAACAGCAAAAGAAAAAGCCGATAGGGATAAGGAAATATTACAGGCTCAAATTCAATTTGCAGAATCACAACGCCAACTTGAATTTGATAACGAAATGATGATCATAGAAGCTACTTCTAAGACAAAAGAAGAAGCTGAAATGAGAGGTTTTGAGCTTAAAAAACAATATCTTGAAAAAACATTTGATCTTCTCCAGTTAGAATTGGATGCTTTCAAAGGCAGCGAGGCTGAAAAGTTAGCAATTCAAGAAAAGTTAAATAAGGCAAGGTTTGACCTTAGAAAAAATTCATCTGAACAGGATAAGATAATTACAGAAACAGACCTGAAACGGAAGGAAGATGCAAGTTTTGGAGAGGTTGGATTGGAAACAAACGCAATAACATCTATTGCAGAGAAAAAAAGGGTACAAGCTGAAATTGATCAAGAAGCAGAATTAGAACGCAAGGCAAAAAAAGACGAAATCATTCAGGCTGGCACTGACTCAGCAATACAGATTCAAGGTGCATTGTTTGATTTCATGGATGCAAAATATAGCGGCGATCTTGAACGATTAGAGCAGAAAAATGCGGCTGGTCTTCTTTCTGAAAAAGAATATGCAACCCAGAAAGCCGAGATAGAAATCAAGCAAGCTAAGGCATCACGAATGAGAGCCATATTTGAGGCCACAATCGGAACAGCTCAGGCGGTTATTTCAGCACTGCAAACTAAACCATTCTTACCATTGGGTTTGATTATGGCGGCGACTGCTGGTATTGCAGGGGGCTTGCAAATAGCTTCAATCTTATCAACTCCCCTTCCTGTTGTCCCTGCTTTTGCAACTGGTACACTTTCAGCACCATCGGCTTTTGTTGCTGGTGAAAAAGGACGTGAATTAATGCAATTGAAATCAGGTGAGAAGATGATGGTTGACAAGGCCACTTATTTCTCAGGCGAGAAATACAAGGGTGCAAGGATTATGAGCAACCAACAAACTGAATGGTTTATGAACAGAACCGATCATTCAGGATTTGAACACGTCGGAAATTCCGACCAGTTGCTTACCGAAATTAAAGGAATGCGAAGCGATATGAAGAACGTGAAAATTCCAATCATGGCGAACGGTCGAATGGTAGGATATAAACAGAACCAAACCACAGTAAAAATATTAAACAGATACAATGGGCTCAATTAGTAAATGGATTTCCAACACACCAAAAGCTTATCAGTTCACGATTGAAAGCAGCTTGGGCAATTTGGTTTGTGATAAAGAACCTCTCGAATGGAAGGAAGGAATAAGGCAGATAAACAGGGAAATGGAGTGCGCTGGATTGTTTAATGCTTATCAAATCGATTCATTGACATTCGTAGGCAATGCAGCAGACAGGTTGAGGGCTTTGTTTTTGGCAAGCGAGGTAAACGCAGAAGCCGACTTAGTAGTAGAGAAATTGGATCGATCAACAATGGAATACGTACAATTTCCAGACAAGTATAGGCTTGTTTTTGCTGATTATAAGATTACGAAAATCGGAGATATGGCAATCGGTGTCAATCTTAAATGCACAAGGTCTGGACTTAATCAGAAATTCAAAGACAGAAAAGGGAATGAAGTTGATTTAAAGAAACTTATTTCAGTTGGAGGCGTAACCATCGAAGACCATATAGCAGCAATCGATAAGCCTTTCAAATTACTGGCTATTGATAACTATATTTCGGCATATTGGTACAGCTACATTTATGGCGGTGTTAATCAGTACGATGTTTTAAGTCATGCAACAGATGTAACTTATTCATCTATTCCATTAAATACAGAGCTTCCAGACTTTCCAGAGGCAAAGAATACGCCATTTTCAACGCTTCAAACTTCACCAATTGCAATACCATATTTTTTTGAGAACTCTTCAGTTGGCAGAACGCTAAACGTAAGGCCAGCAATTAATGTATTTGTTCATGAAAATGAGTCAACAGATGTATACACGTATGCAATTGAGCATCGATCAGGATCAACACTAATTGAAAAAAGAGTACTTGATACATTTGGATCAACAGAAGGACGGGTATACTTAGGAACAACAGCTCAATCATTCACATTGTCGGCTGGTGACAGTCTTCGGGTGTATATTGAAACGGCTGGTAATGCAAGCAGTGAATTAGAAATCGAGATAAGACAGTTCTCAGTTCATGAAGGATCGGTTTCCACTACTGAAAAGATAATTCAAGGCGTTCCTATTCTGGAAACAATTGAAAGATGTTTGCAGTTGATTCTTGACATTAACTATCCTTTGTATTCTGAATATTTCGGGCGAGTAGATGTGAAGCACAATGCAACTGAATGTTATTTAACTGAAAATTCAGCGAGGTTTGCTCATTTGTTTTCTGGCTTAAATATTCGAGGCGTTCCATTGGATAGCTCAATCGATTCATTTGTTGTAAAATTCGATGAGTTATTTGAAAGTCTTGATTCGATGTGGTCGCTGGGTTACGGGATTGAAAACGGAAAAATTAGGATTGAAGATTACGCGTACTTTTTTCAGAACAGCGAAATCATTGATTTATCATCAAGAATTTACCCTCTTGATATATCAACAGAGTACATGCCGCAATATGCGTACAGTGAAATTGTCAATGGCTATGAAAATTTTGATTACGATTCAATCAACGGTAGGGGCGAATACAATACAAAAGTAACTCACTCAACATTTTTGAACACTCCGCAAAAATTGGAGATGGTTTCAAAAATCAGGGCTGATGTTATGGGTATTGCAAAACAAGCCGAACAAATCCCAAATGTTGAAGGGTCTGAAGACAAGCCCGGAGATAGTCATTTGTTTATCATTAAATCACAACGACTGGATGAGACTGATTCAGATTGGGTAGCTGAACAACAAGAGTTGATCACTCAGGAGGATGATAGTTCTATGTTTGGCGACTCTTCTTTGAACTTGTACTTAACACCGATTCGCAACCTTGTTAGGAACAAAAATAAGTTTCTTGGGGCAATGCAAAAGAACTCGGCTGGATTGATTCAGCACCAAAAGTCACACAAATATCAAAACCTAAGAACTGATGGTGAAGGTTTTATGTTGAGGGAAAATGAGACATTGACAACGTTTTTCCTTAATTCTCTTGGCTGGCCTTTGTGGAAGCCAATTAAACACACAGTTGAATGTGTGCTGACAGATGATGAATTTGACACCATCTTGCAAAATCAGTATGGATTCATTACTTTTACTAAGTCTATTAGTGGTTTTATTTTGTCGGTTTCCAAAAAGAATTGTGAAAATAAAGCAACGATTGAAATAATAGAAAGGTTTGTATATGCTGATTAGCCCGATTGTAAACCCGATAACATTCAAAGACCTCACAAATGGAGATCTTCCGAACGCCGAAAACACACTGCATAGGTATTACAGGCATGGAAATTACAATGTAATTCAATATTGTCAAAAATTCCCAAACTCAGGGGGAATTGTTTTACAACTCAATAGCGACTCAGCCACACCACCAGAAATAAAAGCCTACAAAAATCAATTGTTGGTAAAAACAACCGTCGGGGTACTGGCCAATACTGTGACAGGTACAGAAGGAGTGATTTATTTTTTCAACTTCCTTTTGTCAGATGCAATCATTTTCAATGAGCAAGTGATAACTTTCACAGCCACTCAGGGAACGGACATCTTAACTAGCGAGCCTGTTTTGTTTACTGACTTAACTGAGCAGATCGGAAACGGAGAGATCAAAGTGTTTGAATACAGCAACTTTGACGCGCAAAACAGCGATCTAAGCGACTTCTTTGTAGACTGGTCTTCACTTACAACCGATAACCACACATTGAGATTCTACATTGAAGGCAATTGCAGGATTTTGAAGCCTACCGACAAAATTGAACTACTCGAAGGGGTGCAATCTGTTGATGTTATAAGTGGAAAATTCATTAAGGGTGTTCAATTTAAGAGTGGAATCATTCCGGAATACATGATTGACCGCCTGATTTCATGCTCAATGCTTGATTTTGTTTCGGTTAATGGCATTAGCTATGTCCGGGATGGGGCGGTCGAATTTGAAAACGTTGGCAACTCGACCAGTTTTGCGGCAACTATTTCTTTAACACAAAAATATTCACTCGGCTTGAATGTCGATAATTTAGGATTCATTATGGCTGATTTAGAATGGATGAAATTTTTCACAAATGACGGAATCACAACAGATTTCACATTTGATATTCCTGACGGGTATTTCTTGCACTCGATATTTATACGTCATGCAGCATTGAGCAGTGGTAATGTGGCAACAGCTACTTGTGGTCATGGGTTGGCAGGTACAGACATTATAGATGCTGAAGGGGGAAATATTGAAGCAATCAACACAACTTATTCTTTTGCGGTTCACGATAAGCCAGATTTTGCAGCGGCAAATACAATTTACTTTGGTGTGACTGGTGATGCTGTGGTGCTTTCAATCAGAATTGTGTGTGATAGGATGGAATCATTTTAAAAAATAAGATATGGCAACAACTTACGATACAATAGGAATACTTGACTTTCCCGACTGGACTAGAACAAACACTTTTCCATCAATGACAATCACACTAAAGGAAGTGATTGAAGGTGTTGAAACTCCTATCGACTTGACAGGCGCAACAATAAAATGGGTGTTCAGATATTCAGAAACAGGGGGTATTGTTCTTGATAGGAAAATTGGGAACGGAATAACAATCATTGATGCCGCAAATGGAATATTTAGGTTTGATGAAGTCGAGCGATTAATTTCCAATTATTCGGCTGGTGAAATAGTTCACGAATTAAAAATCACAAACTCGTCTGGCTTTTGTTTTTCATATCTTAAAGGAGTCTGGAACATTAAACAAAATATAGCATGAGCACAGTAATAGTAGAATCAGCATTTGAAACCCGTGAAATATTAGTCACGGTTGAGCAGTCTTATAGTACTTGTGAAACTAACTACCTGATTAAAAAAACAATAAAGGCAGGTTTTGAAACAGGAGTTCAAGAAGGCTGGTTACATATCGACTTCCCGGCACTTGAACCATTTGACGACGATTCATATTTGGCTGAAGCTGATGGATTCAACGGTGCATTAAATAAAGTAGAGTGTTGGGTTGACAACGAAACAGAAACAGGTTTTGATATTTTTGTACCAGAAAACGTTGAATTAGTAAAATGGAAAGCAATAAAATACAATTCATGAAAAAAATACTATCAATAGCAATAATTTTGCTTTTTTCCGTTGCTTCGTTTGGGCAATGGAATAATTACAAGGGGGTTAAAGTTACCGCCTTTGCCATTAATCAAGATACATTCTTGATTAGCAACTCACAAGACGGTCAACTTCTCGGGCGCGTGGATGGGAAGTGGGTAAACATTGCAAACTATTACCCCGATTCAACAGGTCAACAGGTTTTGGATTCAATTCAAAAGTACGCAGCTTTTTATGTTCCTTATGAAGGAGCTACAACCAACTTGCAAATGGGTGCAAATTGGATCAAGGCGGAAAGTTTCATAGTTGACACAAATGCCAATCCATCACCTGTAACTGGTGAATTGTATTGGAATACGGACGAAAGAACAGTATCCGTAAAACTTGCCGACGGTGGTAGTTTTGAAATTGGTGAAGAATTAGGAGACTATTATCATAATTTAAGCGGCGAAACATTGCATGAAGGCGATCCAGTTAGTGTGATAGGGGCAAGCGGAAATAGATCGGCAATATCTCGAACAGACATAACAGACCAGCAATCTGCTTGCTGTTTTATAGGTGTTGTCACAGTCGATTCTATACCGCAAAACACAGTTGGACGTGTAACTAAGAACGGAAAAGTAAGGCCGTTGAATACAATTAACTATCCAGAAAGTTCATTGATATATGTCAATCACCCAGATAGTTCAACTGTTTGGACGCTAACGCCGCCGTCTCCAAAGTTTTTTACTTGCATGATCGGAGTTGTTCAAGTGACTCATGCAGTGAATGGGGTCATTTCTTTGAAAGTTACCACAATACCGCGTCTTAGAGAACTAAGCGACGTAAACGGAACTGAATTAGAAACAGAAGGTCAAATCCCAGTATGGAATGAACCAGAGGGATATTTTGATTTCAATTACAACATAAACGACTACCTTACCTCGGAAGTTGACGGAAGTACCACCAATGAACTTCAGGACTTATCGAGAACAGGCAACACGTTGAGCCTTTCGTTAGATGCTTCGACAGTTGATCTTTCAGACCTCGTTAATCCCGATTTGTCAGGATATAGGCAAAAAACTGACCATGATTCTTTGCAAAATCTCGACGAAAAGAGTTACAATAGCCTGACCGATAAGCCAACATCACTACCAGCATCAGATGTTTACGCGTGGGCAAAGGCTGAAACAAAACCTACATATACCTATTCTGAAGTAGGCGCACAGCCAGCAGGTACCTACTCAACCGACATACATTCAAACATTGCCGCACTAAATGCAGTAAGTGGAACTAATACAGGCGACAATGCCCCTAACACTACCTCAAACAGTTATGCTGACGGAAAGGTTGAAGATGCCATTGTTGACGGACACACCTCAATAGCAGCAAGTGGCAATGCGTTGTTCGACGCGCTTGCATTGAAAGCCCCTTCTTCAGGTTCAGCAAACTATGTGCAAGTTTCCCCTACAAGTGCTCAGACTGGCAATATTTGGATTAGTGGATATGTAGATGCCACTAGTTATAAGCTCTCAAACACCACTCTCCTTCTTGATGCTTTCAAATCTGGCAATGCAGGAGCAGCAGGTACAATTCCCTATTCTCAAGGCTCAACTTCACAACTTACTTATGGTACAGTTAATCAGGTTATAGGTGGTAATGCGTTAACTTCTGGCTATGTTCCATATTTCAACGGCACAAATTTAGCTAATACCAACGCTTATTTTAATGGCACAAATTTAGGCATTGGAACAATACTTCCACTATCGTTAATTGACATTTCGCAGGGAACTGGGATGTGTATTACAACTGGCGCAGACAACAATGCAAAGACTAGAACCAATTCGACATTAAAAGTATCGAGGTGGGGAGTGCCACATTTTTTAAATTCAGAAGAACCTGTATTGACGCTATTTGCACAATCTTCATCAACTGAAAATATTCTTCAATTCGGAGGAGGCTCCTCTTCTGGGAATACCGCAACAAAGATATCATTTTATACCGCCTCGAACAATACAACATTGGTAGGCACAGAAAAGGTCATAATTACAAGTAATGGTATTGTAGCAATTGGTACGTCTGACCTAGACGGAACTCCAGTAGTAGGCAAAATCACAATCAAAGGCGATTCAAACGACGGTGCTTCAAATATAATTGCTGGTAGAGATTCAGATGAAGCAGTAGTGTATTCAGTTAATACAGATGGAAAAATATTTTCAAAAGCAGCCGAAATAGGAACATCTGCCGATAACACTACAATAGAAGCAGACGGGACAATAGTGATGAACGGAGATGCAACAGTATTTGAAGATTTGAATTTTGCGCCAAACAGCTCAGGAGGTGCAGCTGTCACTCTTCCAGATTACGTTACAATAAATAATGTTGTTCATCGTGAATTTACAAGCGCAAACAATCAACTATGTGGCGACGCTCAGGAATTGCCGCACAAATATAAATTAAGCTCAGTATTTGCACCACATGCACATGTATTTTTGAAATCTGGTGAATCGGTTGGAACCACTGGAGTTACTTTTACTCTTTATTGGGAATTGCGACAATCAACTGGAACAACTAGCGGCTCATCAACATTAACAGCCACGAGTGCGCAATTAGCAAATGGAAACAAAGTTGATGTATATGACTCTACATTTGCAGGGGCAGCAGAGTTAGGAAGTCAACTATCCGTAACCATTGCAAGAACTGGCGGCGATGCTGGTGACGTGATATTAACAACATACGGCGTACATTATGAGATAGATACAAACGGAAGTCGAACAATATCAACTAAATAACATGAAAAAATTAGCAGTAATAACCATTTTGTTGACGTTAACAATATGGTCACAAGCACAAGTAATTGACGGAGAACAAATAACCGCCGATAGTTTAAAACAAGCTCAAATCGAAGCACTGAAAGAGGCTGTTTACAATGCAAATGTTCAAAGCGTGGTGCAAACAATGATGCTGGCCTATGGAACCGTTGAGGTGGACAAAGATACTTTGCAAACCATGATTTCACGAGATCAGAACGGCGACTACTACATACACCTTTCGGCCTATACGTTCAAGATTCCTGAAGCAAGGATGATTATTTCAATCCCAAACGAAAACAGGGAAATAATGAAAGCCATTGATTATAACCTCGGGGTTATTGAGCTGAACAAGTTTCAAAACGAAAAAGAGACCAGGATAATGGGTAAACCTATGCCAAATTACAAAATTGAGATAAAATGAAAAGAATAATTCTAATAGCAATCGTTTTGTTGGTGTCAACGATATGTTATTCACAACAAAGAGTGGGCGACTTCAACAAAATAAACGTCCGTCAATTGCTTCACTCGAATGGTATGTATTTGATATATCCCGATGCTGATACAGTGATTCAATTCCGATATGATAACATGGCAGACCCAGACAGCCCGCTGGACGGGGTTAATTTAAGAACATTGCAAGCCTTTTCCGATACCTCAAAAACGGAGGCAACTGATTCATTGTTCTTAGAATTTGCAAATGAATGGCTTGCAAAAGGTGATACAATTGTTGAAGATGATTCGATGGCATATTTTCGCTACCCTATTGAAGATTGCGATTGGTGTATTCAGATCAAGCACCCGAAAGACAATACTTGGAGTCCTACAATATGTAGGGAAAGCGGACTTTCAAACCTTTTTATTTCTGAAAATGCAGAAAGAATATACAGGATTGAAAACAATGGAGTTGATAGAATCGGCTTCATGAGGGATGATCAGCCAGCCTCTATGTTTCCAAAGAACCCAGATTTTTCACTGATGGCAAAGCAGAACGGAAAGTATAATTTCTTTCCAAATGCAATTTTGGGGGAAAATTATACGGCTTACGGTTATGGAGCAGGCGAGGTAATAGGCACCGACACAATTATCAAATTTGGATCATATCAAAATCCAAATACAGGTGAATTTGAAATAATTGACACGGCTTATTATTATCCAAAATACGGGGCTCAAAACTTTGACAACGTGGTTTTAGTTGGTCATAATTCACGACCAACTGCAAACGATCAAATTGTTGTCGGTGATACCTCAATGAATGAATTGAGAACCTACGGAACAATCAAGGCTCCAAATTACGCCACAAAAAAAGCGGTTGGAGTTGGTTATGATACATTATTTACTAAGCATTTAGTTATTAATGTGAAAGATACCGCGAAATTTGCTAAACGTGCAGGGGATTCAATTTATTGGGAATTACTTCCAATTGATAGTATTTATTTTGCAAATATTGAAAAATGGGGGAAGAAAAATGATACTATTTTGTTTGATTTCAATGACGCTGATTTTGATCCGATAAATGAAAAAGACACTTTTTATTTTTCGAACGTTATAGGTAATAATTTAAAAGGAGACGGGGACACCGTGAACATTTACTTTCCATACCTCGACGGCATAGACCCACAAATGCAAGCAAACGAAAGAGATGTTTTGATTTACGATTATGACGAAGGGTATTGGACTTCTGGAGTAGATGGTGATATTGACTCCACAAACGAATTAGATAGCTTGCAAATAAATGGTGTATGGTATTATAATGGTGGTTCCTTAACAACACCTAATGACACTAGTTTATGGGAACATACGGATGGATATGATTATATATATGGAATGCACTCTAAGTATGGATGGATTGGGGTTGGTGGAAATTCTCAAGAATCGGCAGCTATAAAAGGATATGGCAATTCAGCGTATAAACATTCAATTTGGGGATATGCCACAGGAGATGTATCATCTATAAGAGGTGAATACGCTGGTACTTCATCTTCAGCGGCTGGAGTATGGGGTACAGGACTTCAAGGTTATGGTGTTATGGGTGAATCACAACTCAATTATGCTGGAGTATTTGGCGCTGGTCTTGGAGTAGTTATAGACACTTATAATAATATTGGAACAAATGCGCTAACAATTGAAGACGAACACAACATAATTTACTACGGAGGAATAAGTAAGATTGGAGTTTTAAATTTTCCTCGTGGAAATTTAGATTCTTTGAAAGTTGGTTCTACTGGCCAGACAATCACAAGAACAGGCACAATGGCAACCAAAGATTTCTGGTCAGGCACCCAATCCGAATATGACGCACTTACACCAGATGCAAACACCATCTACTTTATAAATCAAGGTTACGGACTTTTAGGTCTTTTAATTTTGTTACTTACTTTTTTGGGGTCAAATGCTCAGAATTGGAGTGCCGTAAAAGTCGGGTCAACCGATATTGTCAAGATTTATCAGGGGGGGGATGTGATATGGGAAAAACCGACGGAAGACTGGACTTATGAAGGGGTTATGACTGTAGGTTCATTATTTCTGGACTATGTTGGATATCACTATAATGACGGATTCGTACAAGGAGCATTGATTCCAAAAATAAAAAATGAAAGCCTGACGGAAGATATAAATTATGGAGAAGGAGAACTTGGCGTAATTACAACTGATTCGGAAGGAGTATATTTTTCTGTTGTAGGAGATTGTATAATGCAAATTAACAGTGAAAAATATGTATTAACAAATAGAGGCGATCAATCTATTTGGACTTTAAATTTGGGAGCAAACCCATTCCCCGCAGTAGGTGAAACTTGTGAAATAAAACTGAAATACACGCTTGCACCACAACCAGAAACAGTAACCATCGGAGGTGAAGAATAATATTTACAGCTCACTTTTCAAAAATCACAAAAAAACTCACTTATTATGAAAACAACTCTTTTAATTATTGCCTCACTTTTTATTCTTTGCTCATGTTCAACGGTAAAACAATCAACTCCACAGCGATTCGTGCCGATAGTTAGAATCAAAGCCGAATACAATTTGACAAATAAAGAATGCCGCAAAGTATATGAGTACGCGCGACTGGACAGCCTCAACAGTTACTACAATTGCGGAACCGATCAACGTTTATTTGACCCAACATTTAACTATTCGATTTTCAAAAAATAATTACTATCTTTAGTTTTTACTTTTTGATTTAATTGTATTTATTAATTTTTTGATTATGGCAAAAACAAAAACAAGGGCTATCACCCCCACAAAACCACCAAAAAAGCCGTAACTCGTGAAAAAAATTAACAGCATATTGTTAGTTTTTTGTCTATGGCAGGTCGTTTATTACTTATTCGGGAACCCAGATTCAACTTTGTGGAGTTCAATATTCTACATTTTAGAATCTGGTTTTGTTTTGTTGTTGCTTTGGTTTATTTCTGACTTTACGATTGTAAAAAAATGGATGTTGTCAATCTTAGCGAGCTTTTACATAGTTAGAATTATAGTTCACATAATTGGTTTATTTTCAAGTTCAACGCTTGAATATCTAAATAAAAATTACTTACTTTGTTTAATGTTGACTTGTGGCGTAGGAATATGGATAACAATAAAGAGAAACAAATGACTAAAACATGGAAAGATAGGTTGTGGAGTTGGACATCTAATTCCGTACTAACCATCATTTTAGCCCTCGCAACAATAAGTTTTGCATCAAAAAAAGACGATGATAAAGACCTTCGAAAAGAGGTGCAACAAATATCCATCAAAAAAGCCGACATTGAGTACGTAGACAAAAAGTGCTTAGACATTAAAGCTGAAATTAAAGACGATCAGGAAGATATTAAAACAAACCTCAGAGACTTAAACGGAAAAACAGATAGAATTTTAGAAATAATTATAGAACAAAAAAAATAAAATTATGTTGTGTTTAGCTATTGCACTAGGATTTACATTGTTTGCTTGTTTGATGGCATTCTTGCAAGGCGCAAATAAACCACATAAATGAATGAGTTTTCGAACTATGAAAAACTAGAGTCGAAAAAACCCGTAATCTTTGGAATTAAAATTACATGGCTTACGGTAAATGTAAGATTTGAACAGATTAAACGATTATTTGAAAAACAAAATGGAAAAAACATTAAAAGATAAATTAATTGCTCAACTCATTATCGATGAAGGCAAAAAAAATAAACCATATGTTGATACGGTTGGTAAAATAACAATCGGAATAGGGCATAATTTGGATGATCTGGGATTAACTGACGATCAAATAATTGAATTAGCTAACGATGATATTGATCGCGTTGAAAATGACTTAAATGTACATTTAGAATGGTGGAAAAATAAGCCCGAAAACGTTAAATTAGTCTTGTTAAATATGTGTTTCAATTTGGGAATTTACAGGCTGATTAAATTTGAAAAAACATTGAAACTAATTGAAAATAACCAATTTAGCGAGGCTTCAAAAGAGATGTTAAATTCAAAATGGGCCAAACAGGTTGGAGACAGGGCTATAAGATTGTCAAAACTGTTAAACAATAATTAAATTCACTAAAAAAATTAAAATATGAAAACAATCAAAAAAATTACAATGTTTATCACTATGATGCTTGTTTGTGTCATGGTATTTGCAGCCGATGGTGATGCAGCCATTCAGGAAACAGGTATTAAAGCTGTTTGGAACTTCCTTCAATTAAATTGGGGTTGGATTGCCTCGGTTCTGTTTATCATTTCGGAGGCCTTAGCGAGTACGAAGTTAAAGTCAAATTCTATTTTTCAGTTTTTTATGAACTGGCTAAAGAAAAAGTCCACACTACCAAAATAAAGGAGTAATTGTTTTTTTAATAATTTGAGTTTAAGTTTAGTTTTTAACCCGATCATTGTTTGGTCGGGTTTTTTATTTATATTTGTAATGATTTGTTGAAGTTGTTTGGACGCGGGTTCGATTCCCGCCATCTCCACAATAAGTCAATTATTCGCTAACCCGTCGCGTTAGTACGGTCTTTCGGGGATGACTGGATATTGACAGACAATTGAGAATCAATATTTAAATGACAATTTAGAAATTAAAGTAGCCGCATAAGATGTAGCTGCTTAAAATTAGCCTGATTTTTTCAGGCTTTTTTATTTGAAAAAAAATATCAAAATACTTGCACGGAATAATAAATAAATATATATTTGTGTATGATTTAAAGGGTACAGCACACCGCCCACAACGGAGGCAAAAAATTAAAAACTTGCAAAATGAAAACAACAGAAGAAATCAAATCAGAACAATTAAGTCAAGAGCTTACAAATAGAGGAATTGAAAATCATTTTTCTGTTTCTTCAACTGATTTTGGTACTTCTTGCTACTTTACATTTTACAAAAACGAAACTGATAAATACATTATTAGAATTTCCGATCATTCAGTTAAAAATACAACACGCGTTTTTAATGAAAGACACGAAAAAGCATATTCAATAAATATTGAAAAAGTTGCAAATGCTGTTGAATTATATTTATTTACTGAAAGATTTGAATTTATATCTTGCAATGAAGGATTTACACATAGGGTTAATGGTGCATTTGGAAAATATATAAAAGTCGCTTAATTTCCGCAAGTTCTAAGCGGAATTAGCCCCGATAGTTTCGATTATCTGGGATTTGGTGGCAAAAACAAACAATTAAAAACTTATAATTATGAAAAACAATATACAATACAGAAAAGAAACAGCACTAATTTTATTCATTTTGCTTTGCATTCTTACTTTATGCTCCTTGGAATCAATCGTTTTAAACATATTAAAATAAACAGTCATGACAAACCAATTCAACGAAGAACAAATCGACATCTTAGACGCAATTCATTTATACATAGAAATGCGGAAAAACAGAATCGATCTTATCGAACAATTCAAATCATCATGCAACATTGAAGAATTTCCGATTCTTTCACACCGATTAGAGATAATTGAAAAAGTAATTACAAGGCTTTGCGAACGTCTTGTGAAATCTACAAACAAGACTAAAAATCAAAACTAATGAGAGATCATCTGTACATGACAGTAACGCCGTTTCCCGTAAAATTAAACGGAGACGGAAATTTTCAATCGTTCTACGGAATAGTTGAGGAAATTCAAACAAGCGTAGGATATACACT
>Ga0066604_10000357_pt1 | contig 30665 bp, 28 predicted proteins | sample Higcelwee11metaG_FD_59501 | JGI IMG/M metagenome (GOLD analysis project Ga0066604, IMG submission 59501) | Freshwater pond sediment microbial communities from the University of Edinburgh, under environmental carbon perturbations - High... | ecosystem: Environmental > Aquatic > Freshwater > Pond... | reverse complement strand
CTCTTTTTCCTTCGGCGGCTTGGGCTGCTACGGGCTCCGTTGACGTCAAGGTCTCAAACGCCCCTGGCGAGATCGTCCTCGACGGCATCCCCACCGGCCTCAAGGCCCCCGCCGTGCTCAGCGATGTGCCCGTCGGCAGCCACCAGCTTGAGCTGGAGTACGGCTGTATGGTCGGCTCGGCCACGGTGACCGTCGTTGAGGGCCAGGCCACGGTGATCGATCTGCCGCTTCAGAACGTCGGCGGCACGGGCATGTTGCGCCTCAAGGGCCTCCCCGGCGGCGCTGAGGTCGTGGTCGACGGCGCCGTCGTCGCCCGCCCTGAAGAGGGCGTCACCCTGCGCTGCGGCGTGCGCACCGTCGAGGTCGAGGCCCCAGGCTACGAGCCCTTCACGTCCAAGGTCATCGTCACCTCGGCGAAGCGGGTGAACCTCGACGTCGTGATGAGCGCCGCCGACATCTCCACCGCCCCCACCAAGCCGACGCCGCGCCCCACGGAGCCCGACGAGCCCGACGAGCCGATGTCTGAGCCCGACGCAGGCGACGACGAGCTCAACGAGCTCGACGGCCTGGATGAGCCCGATGAGCCGCCCCGGGGTGGCCGCGGTGGCGACGAGGAGGAGCCCGAGGAGCCCGAGGAGCCCGAGGAGGAGCCCGCCGAGGAGCCCGACTTCGAGGACTACGAAGAGGGCGACGAGGACGAAGACTTCGACCGTGATCCCGACGACTTCGAAGATGACGAAGACATCGACGAGTACTCACGCGACAGCTTCGACAACTCGGATGACGACCGCGAAGGCGGCGGCAACGCCCCGGTGCGGGCGATCGTCGTGACCGCCTTTGGCGCGGGCGCCGTGGGCGGCGTGATCTACGGCGCGTCTTGGGGCCCGTCGTACCGCCAAGAGCTGGCGAACTACGAGGCGCTCGTCGCCGCGGGCGCCAGTCAGGCCCAGGCCTGGAAGAACGACGTGGTCGATCCCCTGCGGCAGAAGATGGTGGCGGGCTACGCCTTGGGCGGCGTGGCCGCGGGCGCGGCGGTGATCAGCTACCTCGTGATCCCCGCCCGAGACAGCGACGTGATCATCACCCCCACCCACAACGGCGGCATGGTCACGGTCCGGTTCTAGGCCAACCCTCTGAGGCGGCCAGGTCGTGATGACCTTGGCCGCCACAGGATCGGCGGAGACTCGTGGGGGATCGGCGCGGCGTAAGGTGCGTCGTTGTGAACGATCTTGGCATCCGTCTGGGGCGTAGAGGGGTTATTGCTGTGCAGCAACCCCCGGAGCCGCCGCCGATGAGCCCCCCTCGTGTCCTCGGGATGTTTCTCTGCGCCGCGCTCCCCGCCTTGGCCCTCGCCGCCGAGGGTATGTGGCCCCCGGAGGCCCTGCCCCCGGCGGAGACGCTGCGCGGTATGGGCCTGGGCCTCGACCCGGCCCAGCTCGCCAACCCCCAGGCCGCGCCGCTCGGCGCCATCGTCTCCGTCGGCGGGGGATGCTCAGGCTCCTTCGTCTCCGCCGATGGCCTCTTGGTCACCAACCACCACTGCGTCTCGTCCTTGCTCCAGGCGAACTCCGACGCCCAGCAGAACCGCGCCCGGGACGGTCACCTCGCCAAGACCCGGGCTGAGGAGCTGCCCGGCGGCCCCACGGCCCGGGTGTACGTCGTCGAGGGCATCGAGGACGTCACCGCCAAGGTGCATGGCCCAGCGAAGAAGGCCAAGACCGACCTCGCGCGTTTTGAGGCCGCCGACAAGGCCCAGAAGCAGCTCATCGCCGCCTGTGAGGCCACGGCCGGCCGCCGCTGTGAGGTCGTCGCCGACGACCACGGACGGGCGTTCCGCCTCATCACCTACCGCGAGCACAAAGATGTGCGCGTGGTCTACGCCCCGCCGGAGTCCGTGGGCTCCTACGGCGGCGAGATCGACAACTGGATGTGGCCCCGCCATGCCGGAGACTTCGCCCTGCTGCGGATCTACGTCGGCCCCGAGGGCCAGCTCGACGCCGGGCCCAACAACGTGCCGTATCGGCCGCCGCACCACCTCAAGGTGAGCGCTGACGGCGTGAAGCCCGGCGACTTCGTGATGGCCGCCGGTTATCCCGGCTCCACCGAGCGGTATGGGCGCTTCGCCGACCAGAAGTTTCAGGCGGAGGTGGACTTGCCCGCCCGCGCCGCGCTCTTGGAGGAGATGCTCACCGTCCTTCGTGAAGAGTCCGCCCGGGACGCTGAAGGCGCCGCGCGGCTCGCCTCGCCCATCGACGGCCTCGCGAACTATCAGAAGTACGTCACCGGGCTCATGGACAACTTAGAGGCGAGCCCGATCTTGGCCCAGCGGGAGACCGAGGCCAAGGCCATCGCCGCCTGGGCCGCCGCCGAGCCCTCCCGGGCCGCCCACGTCGCCGCCCTGGCCGAGCTGGAGCGCATCAGCGCCCAAGAGCGGGCCGAGCGCGCCGCCGGGGAGGTGATGTGGCTGGTGTTCAGCTCCGACCTGCTCACCTCCGCCCACACGTCTCTGCGCGCGGTGACCGAGCGCACCAAGCCCGACCTCAAGCGAGATCAAGGCTATCAAGACCGCGACCAAGACGACCTTATCGACGGCCTCTATGGCGTAGACGACAGCCTGTGGATCCCCGCCGAGCGCCGCCTCCTTGAGCTGGGCATCCGCAAGAACGCCGCCTTGCCCGAGGCCGAGCGTATCGCCCCGCTGCACAGCGTTGTCGAGGCCCACGGCGGCGTCGAGGCGACCCTGGCCCTGCTCTACACCAACCCGGCGCTCGTAGACGCCGCCGCGCGAAAGGCGCTGTTTGACTCGCCGCTCAAGAAGCTCCAGGCCTCCACAGACCCTTGGGTGCAGCTCGCCCTGGCCTTAGAGACCTGGCTCGCCCCCCGCCGCGACCGCGACGAGGCCATCGCCGGGGCGCGCCTGCGCCTGGAGCCCCTCTACATGGAGGCCGCTCGGGCGGTTCGGGCGAGCGCGTTTTACCCCGACGCGAACAACACCCTGCGCTGGACCTTCGGCGCGGTGAAGGGCTACAGCCCCGCCGACGGCGTGTTTTTCGCCCCCCAGACGACGGTGCCCGGCGTGGTCGCCAAGGCCGGTCCCGCGCCGTTTGACGCCCCGGCGCGCCTGCTCACCGCCGCGTCGCGTGAGGCGTCCTCGCGTTGGGTCGATCCCGCCTTGGGCCATGTCCCGGTGGACTTCCTCACCGACCTCGACACCACCGGGGGCAACTCCGGCTCGGCGACCCTGAACCACAAGGGAGAGCTCGTAGGCCTCGTGTTCGACGGCAACTACGAGTCCATGAGCGCCGACTGGATCTTCGACCCCGCCCTGACCCGCACCATCCACGTCGATGTGCGCTATCTGCTGTGGACCCTTGAGGAGGTCGAGGGCGCGGCGTCGCTGGTCAAGGAGCTGGGCTTCTGAGCTTCCTGGGCTCGGGCGTGTTGTCCGACCCCCAATCATCCGTTAGCCGTTCCATGCACCGCACTCTTCGGAGTTCAGATGAGCTGGTTGCAGAGCCTCTACGCCTCGACCATCGGCAAAAAAGCCGTCATGGCGATCACAGGCCTCATCATCTTCGGGTTCACCCTCGGCCACATGGCGGGGAACCTCCTCGCCTTCTTCGGTGAGGACACCTTCAACAACTACGCCGCCACCCTCAAGGGCAACCCGCCCTTGCTGTGGGGCACACGCCTGCTGCTGTTGACGGTGATCCCGCTGCACTTCTTGACGGCGTTTCAGCTCATCAAGCGCAGCAACGACGCCCGCCCAGAGGCCTACGCCAAGTGGCAGCCCCAGCGCAGCACCTACGCCTCACGCACGATCCGCTTCGGCGGCATCTACCTGCTGGGCTTTATCCTATACCACCTGGCACATTATACCCTGTTCCTGACGAACCCTGAGTTCGGCGGGTACCACGACGCCCAGGGCCGCCACGACGCCTTCCGGATGGTCGTCGAGGGCTTCTCGAACCCGGTGAACGTCGCCGTGTACCTCGTGGCGATGTTGTCGCTGGTGTTCCACCTCTCGCATGGCGCCTGGTCGATGTTTCAGTCCATGGGGCTGAACCATCCCAAGTACAACCAGCTCCGTGAGCGGGCCGCCTGGACTCTGGCGATCGTGCTCACCGTGGGCTTCTCGTCTGTGCCCATCGCCGTCCTCACCGGCGTCGTTCACCGCTGATCCCTGGAGGATGCAACCATGACCCTTGACGGAAAATGCCCCTCCGGGCCCATCGAGACCGCCTGGGACACGCACCGCTTCAACATGAAGCTGGTGAACCCCTCAAACCGCCGCAAATACAACGTGCTCGTCGTCGGCACCGGCCTCGCCGGGGCGGCCTGCGCGGCGACCTTGGGTGAGCTGGGCTTCAACGTCCAGGCCTTCTGTTACCAAGACAGCGCCCGCCGGGCCCACTCCATCGCCGCCCAAGGTGGCATCAACGCCGCGAAGAACTACCAGAACGACGGCGACAGCGTTCACCGCCTGTTCTACGACACGGTGAAGGGCGGCGACTACCGCTCCCGCGAGGCGAACGTCCACCGCCTCGCCCAGATCAGCGTCAACATCATCGACCAGGCCGTGGCCCAGGGCGTGCCCTTCGCCCGTGAGTACGGCGGCCTGCTCGACAACCGCTCCTTCGGCGGCGCCCAGGTGGCCCGCACGTTCTACGCCCGCGGCCAGACGGGGCAGCAGCTCCTCCTCGGCGCCTACTCCGCGCTCTCCCGGCAGGTTCACGCGGGCACGGTGAAGCTCCACACCCGCACCGAGATGCTCGACCTCGTCGTCATCGACGGCCGCGCCCGGGGCATCATCACCCGCAACCTCGCCACGGGGGCGCTGGAGAGCTGGATCGGCGACGCCGTCGTGCTCGCCACGGGCGGCTACGGCAACGTGTTCTTCTTGAGCACCAACGCCATGGGCTGCAACGTCACGGCCACCTACAAGGCCTACAAGAAGGGCGCGCTGTTCGCGAACCCTTGCTACACGCAGATTCACCCCACCTGCATCCCCGTCTCCGGCGGCTACCAGTCCAAGCTCACCCTGATGAGCGAGTCCTTACGCAACGACGGCCGGGTGTGGGTGCCCAAGTCCGCCGCCGACGCCACGAAGGATCCAAGTACCCTGCCTGAAGACCAGCGCGACTACTACCTAGAGCGCCGGTACCCCTCCTTCGGCAACCTCGTCCCCCGGGACGTCGCCTCCCGCAACGCGAAGACGGTGTGTGATGAGGGCCGCGGCGTGGGCCATGAGGTCGACGGCCAGCGCCGCGCGGTCTACCTCGACTTCCGCGACGCCATCCAGCGCGTCGGCAAGTCCACGATCGAGGCCCGCTACGGCAACCTCTTCCACATGTACACCAAGATCACCGGCGAGAACCCCTACGAGTCGCCGATGCGGATCTACCCCGCCATCCACTACACGATGGGCGGGCTGTGGGTGGACTACAACCTGATGAGCAACATCGAGGGCCTGTTTGTGCTCGGAGAGGCCAACTTCTCCGATCACGGCGCCAACCGCCTGGGCGCCAGCGCCTTGATGCAGGGCCTCGCGGACGGCTACTTCGTGGCCCCGCCGACGATCTCCGACTACCTCGCCCGGGTGGGCTGGGGCTCCAAGATCACCACCGAGCACGAGGGCTTTAAGGCCGCCTTGGGCGAGACGAACGACCGCATCCAGAAGCTCCTCAACATCAAGGGCAAACGCCCCGTCGACAGCTTCCACCGTGAGCTGGGCAACGTGATGTGGGACAAGTGCGGCATGTCCCGCACCAAAGAGGGTCTGGAGGAGGCGCTCAAGCGTATCCCCGAGATCCGCGCCGAGTTCTGGGAGAACGTGAACGTCCCCGGTGAGAACAAAGGCGTCAACCAGTCCTTAGAGCGCGCGGGCCGCGTCGCCGACTTCTTGGAGTTCGGTGAGCTGATGTGCCTCGACGCCCTGGAGCGCGCAGAGTCCTGCGGCGGGCACTTCCGCGAGGAGTCCCAGACTGAAGACGGCGAGGCCCTGCGCGACGATGTGAACTTCTGCCACACAGCGGCTTGGGAGTTTAAGGGCGTCGAGACCGCCCCGACGCTCCACAAAGAGGCCCTCACCTTCGAGCACGTCAAGCTGACCCAGCGGAGCTACAAATGAAGATCACCCTCAATGTGTGGCGGCAGAGCTCCCCCCAGGCCGCGGGCGCCTTCGTCAAGTACGACGTGGACGGGGTCAGCGCGGACATGTCGATGCTGGAGATGCTCGACGTGCTCAACGACCGCCTGGAGTCCAAAGGAGAGGCCCCCATCGCCTTTGATCACGACTGTCGTGAGGGCATCTGCGGCTCCTGCGGCTTTATGATCAACGGCGTGGCCCACGGCCCCGAGAAAGAGATCACCGTCTGCCAGACGCATATGCGCTCGTTCAAGGACGGCGACGAGCTGACCTTGGAGCCCTGGCGGGCCATGGCGTTCCCGGTGATGCGTGACCTGATGGTCGACCGCTCGGCGTTTGACCGCATCATCCAGGCCGGCGGCTACGTCTCCGTGCGCACGGGCTCGGCGCCCGAGGCGAACGCCACCCCGGTGATGAAGGAGCACGCCGACATGGCCTTTGAGGCCGCGGCCTGCATCGGCTGCGGCGCCTGTGTGGCGGCCTGCCCCAACGCGGCGGCGATGCTGTTCACCTCGGCCAAGGTCTCCCACCTCGGGCTCTTGCCCCAGGGTGAGCCCGAGCGTGACAAACGGGCCCTCGACATGGTCGCCCAGATGGACAAAGAGGGCTTCGGCCACTGCACCAACCACGGTGAGTGTGAGGCCGTCTGCCCCAAAGGCATCAGCGTGAACTTCATCGCCCGGATGAACCGCGATCTCCTCAAGGCCACTCTGCGCTCGACGCGGTAGGCCATGAAGCCGAAGGTCTGGGTGTTTGATCTGGACGGGACGCTCGTAGACAGCGCCCCGTCCATCGTGCTCGCGGTCAACAAGACGCTTGAGACGCTCTCAAGGCCGCCGTTGCCCTTGAGCGCCGTGCGGGAGATGATCGGCGAGGGCGCCCTCACCCTCGTGGTGCGGGCGCTGGAGGCCTCGGGCGGTCAGGGGGCGCTGAATCCTCAAGAGGTCACCGAGCGCTTCTTGGAGATCTATCGGGTGATGGAGGCTGAAGGCACCACGGCCTTTCCCGGCGCGGAGACTCTGCTGCGCTCGCTCTCGGAAAAACAGCTCCCCGTCGGCCTCTGCACCAACAAACCCGACGTGCCCACCCAGCAGGTGCTCACCCGCCTGGGCTGGGCGAACCTGTTTGGGGCGGTGCTCGGCGGCGACGCCCGACCGTACCGCAAGCCCGATCCACGGCACCTCCAAGACGTGATCGACGCCTTGGGCGGCGGCCCGGCGGTGATGATCGGCGACTCGATCACCGACCTCCGCGCGGCCAAAGCCGCCCGCGTGCCCTGCGTGCTGATCACCCACGGCTACAGCGTCGAGGACGTGGCCACCTTAGGCGCGGACGCCGTCGTGGGCTCGTTGCGCGAGGTGCCTGGGGCCGTGGAGCGGCTCTGAGCGCGGCTCTGAGCGTGATCTAGTCGAGGGTCTTTCGCCGCAGCACCAGCTCCACGGCCTCAGCCTCGGGCCCCAGGCGCGCGGGCCACACCTCCAGCTCCTCAAAGCCGAGCTTGTCTAAGGCCGCGGTGACGCCGAGGGGGTCTTGGGGGTGACGAAGCTCGACGGCCCACACCGGGCGGCTGAGCTGATCACGCTGGGACTGCAGGCGGTCGGCGAGCTGGTGGGCCTCCACATGAACCCCCTTGAGGTCGATCCGCCCCAGCGCCAAGGCCTCGGCCTGAAGCAGCTCGGGGGCTAGGCCCGCCTCGAAGGTCAACACAGACGGGCCCCGAGGCCCCGCCGGTGGCGCCAGGGTGAGGATCGCCTCCACAAGCGCGCGGCTGGGCCACTCCACGGCGCGGGGCGCGGGGGCGGCCCAGGCCCAGCGACTCGGGGCGTAGGTGAGCCGCGTGAGGCCCGCGGCGCGGGTGGTCGCTGGGCGGCGGTCGCGCATCACCGGGTCTCGGCGCAGGTCCATTCGGGGGAGGTCGAGCTCCGGCGCGCGCCAAGAGAGCTGCGCCAAGACGCCCCACACCACCAACATCCCACACAGCGCCCCTTGAGCCCGAGGCCAGCGTGAGAGCAGGGCCAAAGGCGCCAAGGCCAGGGGCAGCACGAAGGGCCAGAGCACGGCGAAGTGGCGCTCGTGGGCGTCGGGGAAGCTCATCAGGCCCAAGAGCCCGGCGGCGAAGGCCAAAAACACCGCGCCCAACAGCGGCGCCTCACGCCGCACAAACGGCGCGATCACCAGCCCCGCGGCGAGGCCCCAGGCCAAGGGCGCCGGGGTGAGGCCATCCTTGAGATAGGCCACCCACGAGAGCCTCCAGCCCCACAGCGCCTCGCCTGTGGGGAGCTGGTGCTGGGCGTTGACGTTCTGGAGCACGTCCTGGATGAACCTCAGGCTCGGCAGAAGCCAAGGCAGCACCACGGCGGCCACGACGGCGAGCCACAGGGCCGGGGCCCACAGCCCACGAAGACCGGCGCGACCCCACACAAACAACAGCCACAGCGCCAGGGGCGGCGCAAAAAACAGGGCGGTCTGTTTGGTGAGTAAGGTGAGGCCCATCACCAGCCCACCGAGCACGACGGCGGCGGGCCCCGCGCCGGGCAGGGGCAAGGTGGCCAAGCTCAAAGCGAGCATCCCCGCCAAGGGCGCGTCGAGCATGCCTTCAGCGCGCTGGGCCCATAGAAGCGGGCTCATCATCGCCAGCCCGGCGGCGGCGAGGCCCACGGCGCGCCCCCACAGCCGCGCCGTGGTGAGCCCAAGGCCGAGCGCCAAGGCTGCGGCGAAGGTGGCCTGGCTCGCCCGAAACGCCTCGGGGGACGGCCCAAACCAGCGCTGCCAAGGGATCGACAGCCAGTCGGCGAGGTGAGGGTAATAGCCCGGGCTGTACAGCAGGTTGAGCGCCAGGGGCGCCGGTCGGTGTCGGACCATGTCCGCCGTCCTCACCGAGGAGAGCGTGTGGAGGCCGCTGTCGCCCCAGGCCAGGGGCCAGCGGTCGGCGGCGGTCCAGGCCACATGGTCCCAGGCCGTGAGCCCCGCCAAGGTGACCAAGGCGGCGGCGAAGGCCCAAGGGTAGAGGTGGGTGAGGGTGTTTGAGCCCGGCGTCCCGCCGCGACCGTCCACCATTACAGGTTTCGGCGGTACTCTCCGCCGACCTCATACAGCGCCCGGCTGATCTGCCCCAGGCTCGCCACCCGCACGGCGTCCATCAGCGCGGCGAAGAGGTTCTCACCATGAAGGGCCACGTCTTTGAGCCGCTCCAAGGCCGCCTTGGACTGCTCGGCGTGGGCCTCTTGAAAACGCCGCACCGACTCAATCTGCCCGGCCTTCTCCTCGACGCTCGCCCGGCGAAGCTCGATCGGCGCGGGCTCGTAGCCCTCAGCGAGCACCTTCGGGTCTAAGAAGGTGTTCACGCCGACGATGGGCAAGGCGCCGTCGTGCTTGAGCTGCTCGTAGACCAGAGACTCGTCCTGGATCTTGCCGCGCTGGTACTGGGTCTCCATGGCGCCGAGCACCCCGCCGCGCTCGTTCAGCCGCTCAAACTCGGCCAGAACGGCCTCCTCAACCAGCTCCGTGAGCTCCTCGACGATGAAGCTGCCTTGAAGGGCGTTCTCGTTCTTGAGCAGGCCGAACTCTTTGGTGAGGATGAGCTGAATCGCCATCGCCCGGCGCACAGACTCTTCAGTGGGCGTGGTGATCGCCTCGTCGTAGGCGTTGGTGTGTAGGCTGTTGCAGTTGTCGTAGAACGCCAACAGCGCCTGCAGCGTGGTGCGCACATCGTTGAACTGTATCTCTTGGGCGTGCAGCGACCGGCCGGAGGTCTGGATGTGGTACTTCAACATCTGGCTGCGCGGCGAGGCGCCATACCGCCGCGCCATCGCCACGGCCCAGATGCGCCGGGCCACGCGGCCGAGCACGGTGTACTCTGGGTCCATGCCGTTGGAGAAGAAGAACGACAGGTTGGGCGCGAAGTCGTCGATCTTCATGCCCCGGGCGAGGTAGACCTCCACAAACGTGAAGCCGTTCGAGAGCGTGAACGCGAGCTGGCTGATGGGGTTGGCCCCGGCTTCAGCGATGTGGTAGCCCGAGATCGAGACGCTGTAATAATTCCGCACCTTGTGCTGGATGAAGTACTCCTGAATGTCGCCCATCATGCGTAAGGCGAACTCCGTGGAGAAGATGCAGGTGTTCTGTGCCTGATCTTCCTTCAGGATGTCGGCCTGCACGGTGCCGCGCACCTGCTGAAGGGTGCGGGCGCGCACGGCCTGGGCCTCGGCCTCGGTGAGCGCCTCGCCCTTTTTGGCCTCGGCGGCGGCGAGCTGCTGGTCGATGGCGGTGTTCAGAAACATCGCCAGCAGGATCGGCGCCGGGCCGTTGATCGTCATCGACACGCTGGTGGTCGGCGCGCAGAGGTCAAAGCCTCCGTAGAGGATCTTCATGTCGTCCAGAGTGGGCACGCTCACGCCAGACTCGCCGATCTTGCCGTAGATGTCGGGGCGAACCGCCGGGTCTTCGCCGTACAGGGTCACCGAGTCAAACGCCGTGGAGAGCCGGGCCGCGGGCTCGCCCTCACAGAGCAGATGAAACCGCGCGTTGGTCTTCGCCGGGCCGCCCTCTCCGGCGAACATACGTTTGGGATCTTCTTGGGCGCGCTTGAGGGGGAACACCCCGGCGGTGTAGGGGAACTCGCCGGGTACGTTCTCCAACATCGACCAGCGCACGATCTCGCCGTGGTCCACAAAACGTGGGATGGCCACGCGGGGCACGCGGGTGCCCGAGAGCGACGTGGTGACCAGCGGCTGGCGGATCTCTTGGCCTCGCACGGTGTAGATCAGCTCGTCTTGGCGGTAGCGGCGGGACTTCTCGGCCCAGCCGTCGATCACCGCCCGGGTCTCAGGGTGGAGGGCCCCGCGCCGGGCCTCGGCTTGGCTGAGCAGGGCGGCGGAGGTGGAGGCCTCAGCCACGAGGCGCGCGGCCTCTTGGAGATGCCAGGCGTCCCGCGCCAAGGTGGCCTGCTCGGCGACGAAGCGGCGGTGATCCCGGCAGGCCCGGGCGATCTCGGCGAGGTGCTGGTGACGCTCGGGGGAGAGGATCGCCCGGCGCGGCGGGCTCGCCTTCACGCCCGGGTCTTTGAGCTTGGACGGCCAGGGACGCCCCGTGCGCACGGCGACGAGGCCCATGAGGTGCAGGTAGACGGCGTTCACGCCGACGTCGTTGAACTGGGACGCGATGGTGCCGAACACGGGCAAGGCGTCATCGGGCGTCGAGAACAACTCGCGGTTGCGCCGCACCTGCTTGCGCACGTCGCGCAGGGCGTCCTGGGCCCCGCGGCGCTCAAACTTGTTGAGCACGACGACGTCGGCGAAGTCGAGCATGTCGATCTTCTCAAGCTGGGAGCTGGCGCCGTACTCCGGCGTCATGACGTAGACCCCCAGATCGGCGACCTCCATCACCGCCGAGTCACCTTGGCCGATGCCTGAGGTCTCAACAAAGACCAGCTCAAAGCCCGCGAGGCGGCAGGCGGCGATGGCGTCGGCTGTGGCCCGGGAGAGCTCACCGCCGGAGTCGCGTGTGGCCAATGACCGCATAAAACACCCGCCGCCGGAGATGGCGTTCATGCGGATGCGGTCGCCCAAGAGCGCGCCGCCGGTGCGTTTGCGGGTGGGGTCGATGGAGAGCACGGCGACGGGGCGGTCGGGGTGATCCCGCCGGGCGCGGCGCACGAGCTCATCGGTGAACGAGGACTTGCCCGCGCCGCCGGTGCCGGTGATGCCGATGACCGCCGCGCCCTTCGCGCCGCTAAGCGCCGCCCGCAGAGACGGCGCGAGGGCGCCAGGGGACTCCACCTCACGCTCGGCCAAGGTGATGAGCCGGGCCAGAGCACCCTTGTCACCGGCCTTCACCCCGGCGAGGATCGCCTCGGCGTCTTGTTGGCCGTGGTCGGTGACGTCGTAGTCGGCGCCGCGCACAAGGTCGGCGATCATGCCCACGAGGCCCAGGCGGCGGCCATCTTCAGGGTGGTAGATGCGCGTGACGCCATCGGCGTGGAGCTGGCGGATCTCCTCGGGCACGATCACCCCGCCGCCGCCGCCGTAGACCTTGACGTGCCCCGCGCCTTGTTCACGCAAGAGCTGCACCATGTAGCGGAAGTACTCCATGTGCCCGCCCTGGTACGACGAGATCGCGACGGCCTGGGCGTCCTCTTCGATGGCGGCCTGGACAACATCCGCGACGGAGCGGTTGTGGCCGAGGTGGATCACCTCACAGCCCATGGACTGAATGAGGCGGCGCATGACGTTGATCGCCGCGTCGTGCCCATCAAAGAGGGAGGCCGCGGTGACGACCCGCACGCGGTGGGTGGTGGTGACCTTCTCGCTGTTCATCCAGGGCTCCTGCGGGGTCAGGGGGGTGAGCACGTTTAACGCGGGCCGGGAGCGCTCGCAGAGGGCGAAGGCGGGGGACTGGCCGCCGATGCACCAAAAAAGACTTGTCGGCGTTTGCGAGGCAGAGCATAGGGGCAATCGATCCGGCTGGGACGGCCCCGCGGGCTCGCTCGCGGCCCTACAACCTGCTCCCGCCCTGCTTCCTTCACCACCCCGGCACGACCCCGACGGAGGCCCCGGAACTCTTCATGTCATCCTCCTCCGACTCCCTCGTTGAGCTCCTCATGGAGCTCTTCACCAAAGAAGAGCTTCGTAAGTTCGTGGCGCACTATCGCCACGGCAAGGTCATCCTCTCGAAGCTCCCCAAGAAGGCGCAGAGCGAGTATGACGTCGCTTATTACGTCGTAAAGGCCTGGAGCCAGAAGGGCCTCATCGCTGAAGACCTCGCCCAGCGCCTCAGCGCCGCCCGCCCCAAGTCGGCGCGAATGGTCGAGGAGGTCTTTGAGGAGCTCCTCGAGGACGAGGACTACCTCGACGAGAAAGACGACGACGACGATGACGACGACGACGATCGCCTCGACAGCGAGTTCGACGAAGACGACGAGCTCGATGAAGACGACGACGACTTCGACGGCGACCTCGACGACGAAGACTTCGACGAAGACGAAGACTTCGAAGAGGGCGACGAAGAAGACTTCGACGGCGACGCTGACGAAGGCGGCGGCAAGAAGGGCGGCCGCGACGAGTGGTAAGCTGAGGCCACGCGCCAACAGAGCTCGGAGGGTTTGATGAACGACGCTCAGGTCCTCCTCCCCCCAGCCGACCCCCGCCAGCACCTCCCCCTCGCCGCCTTACGCGCGGGGTTGGAGGCCCTGCCCGCGCCGCCCCTTGATCACGGCGTCGTGGCGCTGATCGTGGAGCGCCACCCCGGCGAGGCCCGCCGCGCCCCACAGGTCGGCGTGTTCGCGCCGGGCCAAGGCCTCATCAGCGATCGGTGGTCCCAGTCGGAGCGCGCGCACCCCGAGGCCGAGGTCACCCTGATGCGCGCCGATGTGGCCGCGCTCGTGTGCAACGGCCAAGACCTGAGCCTCCCCGGCGACAACCTGCTCGTCACCTTGGACCTCAGCGCGGCGAACCTGCCCACGGGCAGCCGCCTTCAGGTGGGCGAGGTGGTGCTGGAGATCACCGCGAAGCCCCACACCGGCTGCCTCAAGTTTGAGCGGCGCTTCGGCGCCGACGCCCGGGCGCTCACGGGCCTGGACGAGCTGAAGGCCGCCCGGCTGCGGGGCATTCACGCCCGGGTGGTGACCGGCGGGGCGGTGCGGTGTGGGGATGAGGTGCGGGTGTTGGGGCGAGGCTAAGGCGCAACACACCGCCCTCGGCGTGCGTACACTCTCCATCCTTCCTGGCCTTCCTCCCTGGAGCGCCGCCATGCCTCGCATCATCGACCGCTTGGACGCCGCCGTCGGGCGCACACCCGCGGAGCTTGACCTCCACATCGACTACACCCGGCAGGTGCCTAGCCCCGCGGCGCTGATCTCGCCTGAAGGCACCTACAACGCCGGGTGGTTTGAGCGTTTTGACGGGGCCTACAACTTTGGGGACTCGAGCGCGTTCACCATGGCGCTCAACCGCTTCTTTCACGTCACGCTGGACACCCCCGACTACTATCTGGTGTGGAACATCGCCGACTTTGGGCGGGCGGGGAACGTCGCGCTGCAGGTGGTGGAGAAGGCCACCGGGCGTTTTGAGGCCGTGTCGCTCACGCGGCTGCTGCGGCAGAACCAGGTCACGATCAGCGACGACCAGCGCACCTTCGTTGACCCGACCACACGCTCGTTTATTGAGGAGGACGAGGCCCGGGGCGAGCTGCGCTTCTCGATGCACACCGATCGGCTGCACCTCACCGGGGTCATGGAGCGCTCGGTCGGGCCGCAGCTCGTGCAGTGTACGCGGTTTCATCGGGGCCGCGGCAGCCTGCAGTGGTACGGCGTCGCCCGGCTCAAGTTCGGCGCGCTCACCATCGGCAACGAGGTGATCTTGTTGCCTCCGGGCTCTTTGGGCACGACGGATCGAACCGTAGGTCACCAGCGGGGGCTTCAGGGCTGGTACTGGCTGGCGTCCGCCGGAGAGGCGATCCATGAACAAAGCGGCCAGAAGGTGACCTTGGGGGTTCAGGTTCACCGCGACCACCCCGAGCGCGCGCGGCCCGCCGTGCGCTCGATGAAGTACGCCGTGTGGCTCAACGGGCGGCTCCGCAAGCTGCCCGACGTGGCCTTTGAGCACGGCGTACACAACCCCCAGACCCGAGAGAGCGGCCCCTGGCGGGTGTTTAACCCCATCGGCGACGGCGACGGCGTCGAGCTCAGCTTCACACCGCGGTTTCATCGCCGGGAGATGAAGGCGGCTTGGCTCATCGACGCCGACTTCAACCAGTACTACGGCGAGGTCGAGGGCACGCTCACCCTCGACGGCGAGCGCTGGCGGGTGCTCCCCACCTTCGCCGTGATCGAGGACTCCCGCCTAGAGATGTGAGGGCCGCTCAGCCGGCCATCGCCGCGGGCTGCTGGCCGTACTGGAGGCTCAGGCGACCCAGCACCGTGCGCAGCACGGCGGTCTGGGTCTCCCAGACGCCGACCATCTCCGAGGCGATCGCCGACTCGGACGGGGCGTCGTGGTGGTTGTACAAGGTCTCCATGACGTGGACGGGCACGGCATCAGCGACGTCCCGCTTGTTCCACTGGAGGACGTGGGGGGTGTCCTTGAGCGAGCGCCCGTAGAGGGTGAGGTTGTGCTCAAGGTTCTCCAACGCGAGGAGGTTGGCGTTCTCTCGGCGCTCGCTGGAGTCAGCGACGAAGACGAGGCCGTCGACGTTCCGCAGGAGCTCGCGGCGGGTGGAGTTGTAGAACGACTGCCCAGGCACGGAGAAGAAGTCGACCTGCACTTTGTACCCCCTCAAGTTGCCCAGGTGGGCCGGGAAATAATCAAAGAACAAGGTGCGCTCGGACTCGGTGTCTAAGGTTACCATCGCGCCGCGAGAGCCCGCCGGGAACACCTGGTGCAGCATCTTGAGGTTGGTCGTCTTCCCACATTGGCCGGCGCCATAGTAGACGACCTTGACTCGCAGGAGCTGCTTGGAGGGGTGAAGAGTAGGCATCGGAGCCGTCCTGTCCGGGGTGCGTAATCACTATAATAGAGAAACCGAAAAATCTCCAAAAGTCTTTTTGGAGGCTGTTTATCGGTGTTCATAGAGTATACAAATGATGTGCAAATGACGAACAAATTTCGTGTCACTACCTTTACATTTTATGTGCAGAGTCGCAGGATTCCGTCGCTGACGAGTGACCTCGTCTGAGACAGTCATCTTGAGCGAGGGTTGATGAACACGCAGAGGAAAACGGCGACTAGGCGCTGAATCTCTTGGCGTGTTGCCGCACCGAGCCCAAGGATCCTCTCGCTGGGGTGGATCCTGGCGCGTAAGGGGCGCCGCGGCGCGTCGTCTAGACCCTCAGCCCAGACCGCGGCGGATCTCTAACGTCCAAGGGTGGACGGAGAGCGCCTCTTGGTCGGCGGGGCCGAGATCCTCGCGGATCCGCTTGAGCAGGGCTTGGGCGGCCTCGTAGAACGCCCGGGCGCGGTCGGGCCAGCCCCGGGACTCGGCCCAGCGGGCGGAGCAGAGCAGGTGCTCCAGGCGCAGGAGCAAGGCGGGCTCCTCGCCCATCCACTTGAGCACCGGGGCGAAGACGCGGTCGGGATCTTCGCGGCAGCCGGTGGCCCGGGCCTGGGCGGCGCAGATCTCGCCGACGGTGGGCATGTTGCCCAGGCCCTCCACCTCCCCCAAGGCGCGCCGGAGCTGGGCCTCGCCTTCAGCGGTGGCGCCGCAGGCCACGAGGGCCTCGCCGAGCGCCGCCCGCAGCCGGGGCGCGATCACCTTGAGCCTCGCGGCCTCCGCCGAGAGAATTGCGGGCTCCAGGATCTCGACGGCCTTTCGGGGCTCTTGGGTTAAAAGGGCGACCCGGGCCTGGGCCAAGGCCACGCCGACGCAGAGGTGCAGGTGCTCCCGGGGATCGAGCTCGGCGGTGAGGGTCGCGAGGCGCTCCCGGGCGCGGCCGAGGTGGTAGAGCTCGATCTCAAGCTCGGCGAGGTTGAGGTTCATCATCGCCCAGCGCCCGCGCGGGCCGCCGTCTCGGGCGGCGCGGAGCTGGGGCTCAAGGGCGCTCATCGCTTCAGAGAAGGCGCCGCGCTGGCGTAGCACCTCGGCGAGGTTCGCCTGGGCAAACCACTGGCCGTAGCGGTCGCCGACGGAGTCGTAGAGCCCGACGGCCTCACGCAGCACACGCTCCCCTTCAGTGAGCCGCCCCCGCACCTCACAGAACACGCCGAACGACACCAAGGCCCGGGCGATCTCTCGGGGGTGGCCGTCGCGCCGGGCGGCGTCTAGGGCCCGGTCGAACCAGCGGCCGGCGTCCTCAAAACGGGCGATCAACCACTGCACCGAGCCGATGTCTCGGCACACCCGCGCCTCCAAACGTGGGGAGCTGCTGCGGTCGTTCAGGTCGTGGGCCCGGCTCAAGAGCGTCTGGGCGCGGTCGAGGTCGCCGCGCTCGACGTAGAGTCGGGCGTTGTAGAGGTCAGCCTCAGCGCGCAGCCGCGGGTTGTCGGTGAGGGCGTGGACCTCACGAAAGGCCGCCTCCGCCGAGCCGTCTCCGGGGCGCACCTCGGCCAGCGCCCGGCCCAAGAGCAGGTGCAGCCGGGCCAAGGCGGCGCGGTCTTGGGGGCTCGTGCGTTGGCAGGCGGCGCTGACCTGCTCCAGGCTTGGCAGCACCTCCCCGGCGCGGCCGGACTCGATCATCGGCTCGGCCCAGGAGACGATGTCGTGCAGGGCCTCGTCCACCTGCCGCGCCGCGGCGAGCAGCTCCGCCCGGCGGGGCCCCGGGGGCTCCTCGACGACGGCCTGGGCCAGACGTTTTCGCAGCACATAGCGGCGGCTGGCCCGAAGCCGCTCCATCACGAGCTCCCGGGTCATGCCCAGACGGAAGGTCCAGCGCTCAACGCCGGCCTCCTCGCGGCACTCGACGATGCGCCTGCCGGCGAGCTCCTCTAGACCCTCGACGGCGGCGTCCTGCTCAAGCTCCAGTGCGAAGGCGAGCATGCCCACCTGGGCCTCGCCCCCGGCCACGGCGAGGGCCTCGACGAGACGGCGCCCCAAGCGCGGCAAGGCGTCTAGACGTAGGGTGATCGCCTCCCGGGCCGAGCCGGGGATGGCGATGCGGCCCTCGCTGCGGTCTACCCAGGTGATGCTCGCCCCGGCGCGGCGGGCCTCTAAGGCGCCGGACTGCACCATCGCCCGCAGGATCTCCTCGACGTAGCCGGGCAGGCCCCCGGTGACCTGATGGATGTTGCGGGAGAGCTCTGTGGAGGGCACCCGGCCGCCGAGCATGCCTTGAATCAGCTCGCCGACCTCCTCGACGGTCAAGGGCTGGAGGTTCACCCGCCAGGCGTCGGGCAGGCGCTGGCGTAAGGCGGCGCCGGGGGCGTCGGACTCATCGGAGCTGCCCGCGAGCAGCACCACGGCGACCTTTTGTTCACGAAGCTGCTGGCGTAAGCCCGCGATGACGTCCAAGGCGAAGGGGGAGCAGCGCTGAAGCGCAGAGAGGCCCAAGGCCAGAGGGTGCTCGTCCAAGGAGGCGCGGGCCTGGATGACCCGGGTGAGCGCCTCGATCGCCTCGGCGAGGGCCTCGGGGCCGGGCTCGGCCTCGGCGGCGGCGCGGTCCCAGCGGCGCAGGGTCAACATGTGCTGCACAAGATCGATGGCCTGGGCCCGGGGGAGGGACGACCAGACCGTGTCCGCCAGCTCCATCAGCGCGGCGAGGCCGGGCGCGCCGCCAAACGAGGCCATAAACACCCGCCAGCCGAGGCCGCGGGCCTCAGCGCAGGCCGCCTTGAGCAGCCGACCGCGCCCCGAGCCCGGCGCCCCGACGATGAGCACCATCCGCCCGGGTCGGGCCTTGAGCAGAGTGGCGCGGATCGACTCCAGCTCGGCCTGCCGCCCGACGAGGCGCGTGGGCTTGGAGACGACGAGGGCCTGGCTGGGGCTCGGCTCGCGGCCTCGGATGCGGTCGGCGAGGTCGCGGGCGCGCTGGGGGCGCTGGCCGGGATCCTTCTGGAGCAGCTCCAGGATGATGCGCTCGACCTCTTCAGGCAGGCTCGGCACCAAGGCCCGGGGCGGCACCGGGCGGCGCTCGACGTGCATCCGGGCGAGCTCATGGGGGGTCTCGGCCTCAAACACCCGCTTGCCCGTACACAGCCGGTACAAGAGCGCGCCCAGGGAGTAGAGGTCCGAGCGCGCATCGACCACGCCCCCGGTGATCTGCTCCGGCGAGGCGTAAGCGAAGGTGCCGACAAACTCCCCGGCCCGGGTGATGGACTCATCGGCCAAGAGCCGGGCGGTGCCGAAGTCGAGGAGCTTCGCGTTGCCGTCGCGCAAGACGAGGATGTTCGCCGACTTGAGGTCGCGGTGAACGATGCCCCGGCCATGGAGGTAGTCCAGCGCGTCGGCCACGGACGCCACCACCCGCAGAACCTCTTTTGTGCGCTGGGGCTCGCCGGGTTTGCCCAGGCTCTTCGCCCAGACCTGCACCGGCACGCCGTCGAGGAGCTCCATCGTGAGGTAGGGCGTGCCCTCGTGGGCCCCGTAGCGGTAGACCCGCACGATGTTCGGGTGGTCCAGGCGGGTGAGCGCGCGGTACTCTCGGCTCAGGCGCGGGGAGGCGACGCCGCGGTGGGTGAGCAGCTTGAGGGCCTGGCGCTCGCGGGTGTGGGGATCCTCCACCTCAAACACCGCGGCCATCCCCCCTTGGGCGAGGGGGCGCACGACGCGGTAGGGCCCGATCTGAATCGGGATCGGGATCGAGACATCCTTCACCGAGGCCGCTCCACTCCGAAGCCGCTGAACATACCCCGTCTCGCCCCTGGCTGTGTTAGGGGGGCGCTGCCACCTCCTCGAAACCGGTGAACGTCATGCTCTCGCTCCTCGTGATCTTGGCCTGCGGCGGCGCGCAAGACGCCACGCCCTCCGCCACGCCCTCCGGCCCGGCCCCCGCCGCCCCGGCCGCGGCCACGGCCCCCGCCTCTACCCAAGATCCCTCCGGTGTCGTCGCCACCTGGACCGGCGGCCAGATCAGCTACTCCGAGGTGCAGGCCCGCCTGGGCAAGCAGCTCGTGATGATGGAGGTCGAGTACCTCCAGAACCGCTACAACGCCGAGCGCCAGTCCGCCGAGGAGCTCGCCCTGCGCGCGCTCATCGACACCGAGGCCAAGGCGCGTAACCTCAGCACCGACGCGCTGTTGAAGGCCGAGGTGCAAGACAAGATCCCCAAGCCCACCCAGGCCCAGCTTGAGGAGGTCTACCCCTACGTCCGCCGCCAGATGCGCACCGAGGCGCCCCTGGAGGCCATCTTGGAGCAGGTCACCCAGGCCTGGACCCGCAACGCCGAGAACGAGCGCATGGCGGCGTACCTCGACGAGCTCAAGGCCAAGTACGGCCTCAAGATTCAGCTCCCGTACCCCAACCTGCCCAAGATTGAGGTCTCCGCTGATGACGACCCAACCCTCGGCGACGCCGCGGCCACGGTCACCATCGTCGAGTTCGCCGACTACCAGTGTGGGTACTGCCGCAAGGTCTACCCCACCCTCGTCGAGCTGCTGGACGAGTACAAAGGCAAGGTGAAGGTGGTCTACCGCGACTACCCGCTGGGCGGCCCGAACCCTTCAGGCATGGGCCCGTCCATCGCCGCCAACTGCGCGGGCAGCCAAGGCAAGTACTGGGAGATGCACGACGTGCTCATGCGCACCGGCGACTTCTCCGCCTCAGGCATGGAGGCCACCGCGGGCAAGCTGGGCTTGGACGTGGAGGCGTACAAGACCTGCGTGAGTGAGCCCACGTCCCAGGTCGCCGAGATCACCGCCGACTTTGAGGCCGGTCAGGCCGCGGGCATCAGCGGCACCCCGGCGTTCTTCATCAACGGCGTGTTCCTCAACGGCGCGGTGCCCAAAGAGGTGTTTAAGGCCGTGATCGACAAGGAGCTCGGCGGCTGACCGCCGGGGAGCGCAGATGGCCGTCTGGTTAGGCAAGACCGAGCCCTTCAAGTTCTCGTGGGATGACCTCGTGCGCCAGGGGAGCACCTTCTGGGACGGGGTGCGCAGCGCTCAGGCGCGCAACAACCTGCAGGCGATGGCTGTGGGCGACGAGTTTCTCCTCTACCACTCGAACGAGGGCCTCGCTGTCGTGGGCCTCGCCCGAGTGATCGGCGCCGCCCGTCGCGACCCGAGCGCTGAAGAAGGGGATGACCGCTGGGTGGGGGTAGACATCGCCCCCGTCGCCGCCTTGCCCAAGCCGGTCAGCCTCAAAGAGATCAAGGCCGATCCGGCGCTCATGGGCATGGCCTTTGTGCGCCAGAGCCGCCTCTCGGTGAGCCCGGTCACCGACGCCGAGCGGGATCGCATCTTGGCCTTGGGTGGGCTCAGCCTGCCCCCGGCCGCCCGTTGAGGCCCAAGCCCCCGCCCGCGCCGCCGCGCTCTCTGGAGGAGGAGCTTCAAGACGCCGTAGAGGCCGTGGCCATCGGCCAGAACCTCCGCCCGGGGCTGCCCGGGGCCGTGGCCACCGCCGCCCGGGGTGTGCTGTTGCGCAGAGGCTTCGGCAAGAGCCAGGTGAACGTGCGCCAAGAGGGCGCGGGACTCGCCGTCTCGATCCAGCTCATCGACGGCCGGGCGACGTTGGTTCGCTCGATCCACCTCTCTGTCGAGGGTTTATGATCCTCCGCTTGATCCTGCCGTTCTTGCTCCTGACCGGCCAAGCCTGGGCTGAAGAGCCTCCGCCAGAGCTCCCGGTGCAGGTCCACTACAAGCCCCTGAGCGGCGCGCTGTTCCTCGACGGCGAGCGGATCTCCGCCGACCGCCACCAGAAGCGTGAGCTGGTCGACGCCTTGATGCGGGAGTGTGAAGGCAGCGCGCCCCTGCAGCGGCGGCGGGACGTTCGGCGAAAGGTCGGCGCGGCGATGGCCTTTGGTGGCGCGGGCTCGATCTTGGTCGCGGGGATCTTCTTCTCCGCGGGCGGCGCGGGCTATGTCGCCGCCGGGACGGTCACCTTGGCCGGGGTCGGCGTGATCCTGAGCACGACGCCGACGGGCCGGGTGATCCGCGCCTACAACGCCTGCCGCGCCGAGGCCGTCGGGGAGGGGCCATGACCTTTGAGGACGCCCTGAGCCAAGCGGGCTTGGGCCCCCTGCGCCGGGCCGCGCCGAGCTGGCTGCAGATCAACCTGGGCAAACGCTGCAACCAGACCTGCGCCCACTGCCACGTCGACGCCGGGCCCCACCGCAGAGAGCAGATGTCCGATGAGGTGGTGGAGGACGTGCTCCGCGCGCTCTCCCAGAACCCCTCCTTCACCCTGCTCGACATCACCGGCGGCGCCCCCGAGCTTCACCCCCGCTTCCGCGACCTCGTGCGCGGCGCGAGGGCCCTGGGCCGACGGGTGATGGACCGCTGCAACCTCACCGTGCTCTTGGAGCCCGGCCAAGAGGACACCGCGGCGTTTTTGGCCGCGGAGCAGGTCGAGATCGTCGCCTCGATGCCCTGTTATCTGCGCGACAACGTCGAGCGCCAGCGGGGCCGCGGGGTGTACGACGCAAGCGTCGAGGCCCTGCGCCGCCTGAACACCTTGGGGTATGGCCAGCCGGGCTCCGGTCTGGCGCTGAGCCTCGTCTACAACCCCGGCGGCGCGTTTCTTCCGCCGAGCCAAGGGGCGTTAGAGGCGGATTATCGCCGACGTCTGCTCGACGATCACGGCCTCGTGTTCACCAATCTGCTCACGATCACGAACCTGCCCATCGCTCGATTTGCCGCTGATCTGTCTCGCCAGGGCAAAGCCACACAGTACCAGACGCTCTTAGAGGCCAACTTCAACGCCGCGACGGTGCCCGGGTTGATGTGTCGCCACCTCGTGAGCGTCTCATGGGACGGCGGACTGTACGACTGCGACTTTAACCAGATGTTGGACCTGCCTACGCCCGGCCCCCGGCGCCATGTGCGCGAGCTGGGGGACGTCACGGGTCTCGCGGACGCGCCGATCGCCGTCGGCCGCCACTGCTTCGGGTGTACGGCCGGGGCGGGGTCGAGCTGCGGCGGCGCGCTGGCCTAGGCGGCCTTCGCGGCGTTCTCTGCCAGCGTACACAGATTTCGCTCCGTTGCGGCGAGCAGCGGGGGGAGCTCGTGGGGCGGCGGGCGCTTCTTCGTGGCCAGCACCACCGGGAGCTGCTGGGCGAGGAGGCGCACCGCGGCCTCCCGATCCGCCGTCGGCGCGACGATCACCTTCAGGCAGGTCATCGGGAAGAGGCCCCCCGGCACCCCTTGGCCCCACCAGGCGACCTCACGGGCCTCTACGGTGGTGAGACGCCCTGCGGCCCAGCCCTCCGCGGTCTCGATGAGGGTGGTGTTGCGGGGGTCCACCTTGGCGGCGGCGGCGAGCTGCCGTCGGGCGCAGGCGCACATCGCCCGCACCAGCGGCCGCCGGTCATCTGCGCTGAGGAGCTTGAGGAGCGTGTCTTCGAGAGTTGGGTCCATGCCGCGACGGTACACCTCCTTGGCGCTGCGCACAAGCGGGTCGGCGGCGGTTGACCGGGGGGAGGGTGGCTTGTATACTTCGGGCATGGCCATCAACCCGCTCATCATCCAGGCGCTGAAGAAGCTGAACCCGACCGTGCCCGCCGAGCCCCGTGAGGTGATCGACCGGGAGTGGCAGGGGATGGCGCGAGGTTGGGATACGCTGGAGCAGATCGAGACGCTCTTGGCTGCTGATTACACCCTTCGGGGTGTGCTGCATGGTCCGATCGGCGTCGGCAAGTCTTCGGAGTTGCAAAGGTGGGCGCGGGGGCTAGAGGACATAGCGAAGGTTCTGGTGGTGACGGTGCAGAGGCCCACCAGAGCTTTGAAGACAGCAGAAGATGTGTACGGTGTTCTCGAGAGTAGTGTTTGGTCTGCTCTCAAACTGTCAGACGAAGACGCCGAAGAAATGGCTGAAGATGAAGATTACGAGGAGTTCGATCCTCTTGGGGCAATGCTGTATTATTGTGGATACTTCGGAGATGAAAACCAGCCGCCCGGCCTGCTCCTAATCGATGGCCTTGACCTCCTCCCCAGCGACCAAGCCGCCCTCTTTGGCGCCGCTCAGAACCTCCCTCTTGATGAGCTGCCGTCTGTTATTTTTGTCGGCGCGCACCCTTGGTTCACCCTCACGCCTCGGGAGCAGCGTGACCCGCGCCTGGAGTACATTTGGGAGCTACCCTGCTTCGCGGTGCAACTCCCGGATGGAACGCCCAACAAGCCCGCCATCGATACTCTCGCTGCTGGGCTTCTGAAGCGTCTTGCTAGGACGAGAGGCGCGTTTTGGGACCTATCACGCTGCTGCCTGGAGGCCGCCTACTATTCGGGCGGTGTGCCTCGGGACGCGATCCGCATTCTCCACAGCGCCGTACTCTCCGCCGCAAAATCTGGCCAGGTAAACGCAGCGAACCTCGCCTTGGGCGTCAACGAGCTCCGCCAAGACATCGCGCAGTCGCTCTCCACTGATGAGCTACAGAAGGTTGCCTTGGTGGGGCGCAGCATGAACCACCAGGGCGATATCTCACTCATCAGCAAGAACGCGATCTTGCCCTATGATCTCACGGATCGCCGTTATTGGCTCCCGCATCCTGTTCTGCGGAACCTTATCAACGCCCCCAAGGTGTTTTAGTGGATAGCCTCGACATGGTGGCGCTGCGGATTCAAGCGGGCTTGCCGGTGGTGCTCCAGCGGGTGCCGCTCCGCCTTGACGCACGGAGCGCGGCGAAAGGCCTTGAGGAGCGGCTGCAGCATTCCGTTGAGGTCGTCACCGACGCCTTCGCCGCCAAGCCTAACACCGTTCGGGTCATCGATGCCCGGTCACTGCGCGCGGACACGTTTAGGGGATGGGACGAGGGCCGAGCCCAACTCGGTGACGAGCGGTCCCCCTTGGTGGTGCTCCTTGATGTGAACAGCGGCAAAGCCCTCCTCGCCGCCGCGCCCCACCTCAGCTCTTGGGCGGGTGGGGTGCAACTCCCTGAAGAGAAGGACGTGCGTCCAGCGCGGAGTGATGAGGAGCTGACGTTGGGCCGTGCCGCCATCCGGCGTCTACTTTTCCAGCGGCCATCATTGCGTGAGACACACCCTCGTGTGCCGATCGGCGTGATGATCGGCTCAGACCGGCCCCCCTTTCTCGGCGAAGGAGACGTGTACCCCCTTCAGGCCGCCCGTGAGGAGCTCGACGAGGGCATCCTCTACATCACCCGATTGTGTGAGGAGGTGGGGCTTGAGTGATCTGAGCGGTCTGAAGCGGCTGCCGATTGACTTCACGCATGAGGGGCGGGTCGCGGTCCTGAATTATGTGGAGATTCACCTCTCCTCTGGCGGTATTTTTGAGCTTCCCAAGGTCGTGCTCGATACAGGGTTAGAGGTGTGCGCTTTGGTGCCGAGGAGCGCGCTGGGTGGGCGCTGGGATGATGAGGATTCGCGTCCAGCACGCATCTACACGCTGAACGGCCATGAGCTGCGCTGTGACGCATTCGACGTGAAGTTTATGCTGGGTGACGAGAAGTTTTCAGGGGAGGTTTATGTGTCGGATCACGCGCCGACGGCTATCCTCGGGCTCCCGCTCCTGCGCAACTTTCACCTGATGCTTGCCGATGATGACCACCTAAAGCATTGGAGAGGCCCTTGCCTGCTGATGCCACCGATTTCCCAGCACGGCCTCTCCTTCACCAAATGAGGCGCCGCCCCGACCTCAACCCTCCCTCCTCCTCCCGCACCCCCGACAAGACCGCCTGCGTCACATCCCGGCCGCCCATCGTGTTGACGCCGATCATCCACGGTGTGTAGATCAGCCCCCACGGGATGTCCCACCAGCCCAACAACATGCTCAGCGCGCTGTACGGAAGACCCCGCACAAATGCGCTCTGATCGTGGCGGATGAAGTGGATGTCGGACTAGCGCCGAAAGCTCATCAAGATGATCGAGATGCAGTAGCCGTAGCGCACAAACTTTGCACCTTTGTTCAGCTCGAATGTGATGTCCTCATCGGACAAACCCTCTAAACCAGAGATCGCCATACTTACAGATCCAGAGACTCACCTGACGCCCACCACGAGCGAGGCGCCGAGCCCTCAGCCCACACCCCACACCACCCGCCACACAATCCGCATCAGGCCACGGATCGGCAGATCCTGAGGCCGCATCAGCCCGTCGTTGATCTGCAAAAACTGCTCAAACAGCTCGGGGTCGTGGGACAAGGCCACGATCACCCGTCGGCGCAGCGCCGGGAAGCGCTCGATGAACAAGAGCAGCCAGATCACGAGGTACGGCTCAAACACGAGCGTCTTGTGGCTCTTGGGCCAGTCTTGCAGCGTGTGCCGCTCAAAGTGTTTGAGCACAGTCTCTACCTGGGCGAACCCCAGGGTGAGGCCCTCGCCGGTGATCGCGTCGTAGTAGCCCGCCGCGTCGCCGACCAGGGCCACCTTGCCTTTGAGCACGGCCTTGGGGCGCACCTGCAGAGGGCCGGTGCCGCGCACCTGGCTCTCGATGGGGGCGTCGCCGAGCTTGGCCTGGAGCTTGGGAAAGCGGCTGAGCAAGCCGGGGAAACGTTCGCCGTCGCCCGACCACAGAAACGCCACGCCGACACGGTTGGGGCCCACGGGGGTGACGTAGGCCTCAGCGGTGTCGGACCAATACACCTCGACGTGGTCGGTCCAGGGCTTGATCGTGTAGTGTTGGCGCATCCCGAACCGGGGGCGTGAGGCGGGCGGGCCGTCGAGGTTCAGGAGCTTTCTTACGGGGGAGCGTAGCCCGTCGCAGGCGAGCACGAGCTCGGCCTGGAAGGTCTGCCCATCGGCGGTGTGAACCTCCCCTCGATCCGCGTCTACGGCGATCACCTCTTGGCCAAAATGAAGCGCCGCGCCGAGCTGCTCGGCCCGCCGGGCCATGGCCGCTTGCAGGTAGGTGCGGCGGCAGCCGTAGCCTTCGCCAAAGGTGAAGCTCGCCCCGGCCACCTGATCGCCGTCGATGTACCGCACCCCCATGAAGGAGTGCAGGCCCTCGGGGTCGAGCTCAACGCCCATCGCGCTCAGGCGCCGCACGCCGCTGGGCATGAGGCCCTCGCCGCAGGGCTTGTCCACGGGGGGGCGGCCGCGCTCGATGAGCGTGACGTTGTGCCCCGCCAGGCGCCCGAAGATCGCCGCCGCCAGCCCCACAGGACCGCCGCCGACGATGAGGATCGACCGGGTGACGCTCACGAGCCCTTAAAGCGCATCTGGGCGAAGGCGAGCCACGAGCGCGCCATCAGCCCGGCGATCTTGAGCGCGCCCACCTCCTCGGGGGGCAAGAGGCGGCCCTCGGTGAACTGGCGCAGGGCCTCGCCGCGGCGGATCTTGCCCGAGGAGGTGCGGGGCAAGGTGCCCGGCGCGAGCACGATCACCTCGTCGGGGCGCAGGCCCGTGGCGAGGAGCACGGCCTGGGCGGCGGCCTCGGGCAAGGCGGCGAGGTCTTCAGCCCGGGCGTCGGCCTTCCGCTCGATGAACAGGAGCAGCAGCTCGTGATCGGCGCCTTCTGGGCGAAAGCTCACCGCCGCCGCGCAGCCGGCGCGCACGCCATGCAGCTCATCGACGGCCTGCTCCACAGGGTGGGGCGGGTGGTTTCGGCCCCGCAGGATGAGCACGTCTTTGGCCCGGCCCACGAGGTAGAGCTGGCCCTGCCACAAAAAGCCGAGATCCCCGGTGTCGAGCCAGCCGCCCACCAGGGCCCGAGCCGTGGCCTCGGGCTGGTCGAGGTAACCGCGCATCAGGCTCGGCCCGCTCACGAAGAGGCGACCCACCTGGCCCTCTGGCAAGGGGTCGAGGCCATCAGGGCCCCGCAGCTCAACCTCAAAGCCGAGCACTGGGCGGCCGACGCTCACCAGCTCGACGCCCTCGGGGTCGGGGACGGCGAGGCCCTCGGCCAGACGCACCCGGTCGACGTGGAGGGTCTGGAACGGGGTAGAGACCTCAGCGAAGGTGACCGCGAGGCTCGCTTCAGAGAGCCCATAGACCGGGGTGAGCGCCTCCGGGCGTAGGCCCCAGCGGGCGAAGCGGGCGGTGAAGCCGCGCAGGGTGTCTGGCGAGACGGGCTCGGCGCCGTTGAGCGCCATCCGCCACGCGCTGAGATCTACGCCGTCGAGCTCGTCGTCGGTGATGCGCTGGAGGCAGTAGGCGTAGGCGAAGTTCGGCGCCGGGGACGCCACGGCCCGGGTGCGGGAGAGCGCACGAAGCCACAAGGCCGGCCGGGCCAAGAACTGCTCGGGGCCGATCAGCGTCAGCTCGCCGGACTGGGCCAAGGCCGGGAAGACGCAGCCGATGAGCCCCATGTCGTGGTAGAGCGGCAGCCAGCTCACCCCGGACCGGGCGTTGGGGTCGAGCTGGAGCACCTGGAGCGCGATGGCCTCGGTCTGGGCGAGCACGGCGCGGTGGGTCAAGGCCACGGGTTTGGGATCGACGGTGGTGCCCGAGCTGAACTGCACCATCGCCAAGGCGTTTGGGTCCTCCTTCGGGGCGGGCGCTGGGGCGCCAGACGGCAGCTCATCGAGGGTGAAGGCGCCCAAACTTGGCCGAGCGCGCTGAATCGTGGGGCCGATCACCCGCCGCACCATCGGGTCGAGGAGCGCCACCTTCACCCCCGCCGCGCGCAGCATCCGCGCCGTGCGCTCGTGGTAGTCCTCCATTCGCCCCAGCCGCGCCGGCGGGTAGAGCGGCGCGGGCACACCCCCGGCCAGAAGCGCCCCGAAGAAGCCCTCAAAGAAGCCGATGTTTGTGGGGAAGATCAGCCCCACACGCTCGCCGGGCTGCAGCCCCAGCGCGTGAAGGCCGCTGGCGACTCGGCTGGCGCCCTCCAACAGCGCAGCCCACGACACCGCGGTGACCTGCTCTTTGCGGTCCAGAAACCGAAGGCCCCCGTCGGGGCTCGTCGCCGCCGCGCGCAGCGTCTCGGTGAGCGTCGGGGACATGCCGATGAGGCGCCCGCCGTCAATCCGCAGCATGGCGCCTCCGCAAGAGGGTGATCAGCTCGCCGACGGTCTCCACACCTTGCTCGTCGCCCTCATCCAGGCACAGCTCCAGGCGGTTCTCGAGCTCGACGACCAAGGTGAGCAGCCGCACCGAGTCCAAGGCGAGGGCCTCAACGAGCCGGGTGTCGTGGGTGAGCGGCCCGGTGTAGCCCAGGCGGGTCTGCGCGATCTCGCCGATGAGCGCCAGGAGCGCCTCGTCGGTCATCTGCGGCGCGGAGGCCGGTGTCACGTCGTCCATCACCCTTCCTTTCCCGGCAAGAGCCTCGGCTTCGCGCCCATGTGTTCGCCATAGTTGCACAGCTCGTTGAGCGCGGCCTCCTCTGCGCGGATGCGCACAGAGAGCAGCCAGGCGTTCAGCGTTGAGCTGACGAGCGCCGTGATCCAAGCCCCGTGCAGGAGCGGCAGGGCGCCAAGCTCCAGGATCACCGCGAGGTAGTTCGGGTGGCGCAAGTAGCGGTAGGGTCCGTCTGTCACCGGGCCCAAGCCCGGCACGACGATCACCCGGGTGTTCCAGCGCGGGCCCAAGGTGCTCACCGCCCAATAGCGCAGCGCCATCGTGCCGATGAGGATCACCCCGCAGACCGCGCCCAAGACCGGGGAGAACGCCCGGTCCAGCAGCCAGACCTCTGCGGGGGCGGCGATGAGCCCGGCGGTGTGCAGCGCCGCCATCGCCGGGTAGTGCCCTTGGCCACGCTCCACGCCGCATCTGGCCTTGGCCCAGGCGGCGTTCTTCGCGCTCAGGCGCAGCTCAAACAGGCGCTCTAGGGCGATGAGCCCCACGAGCAGGGTGTAGAGCAGGCGGGTGTCCATCACCACCTCAACAGCACGAGCTCAGAGCAGAAGCCCGGCCCCATCGCGATCATCAGGCCCAGGCTGCCCCGCGCCGGGCGCCGGGTCTCCATCGTGTCCCGCAGCACCATGAGCACTGAAGACGAGGAGAGGTTGCCGACCTCGCGCAGCGAGCGCCAGGTGAGCTCCAGGGCCTCGGGGCCAAGCTCCAGCACCTCCTCAAACGACTCCAGCACCTTGGGCCCGCCGGGGTGGCACACCCAGGAGGAGATGTCTTGGATGTGGAGGCCGTGGCTGGCCAAGAAGCGGTCCACGTCGCCGCGCAGGTGGGCCTTCACCACATCAGGCACCCCGGCGGAGAGCACGATGCGGAAGCCACGCTCGGAGATGTCCCAGCCCATGACGTCTTCGCTGTTCGGGTAGAACACCGAACGTGTGGCGATCACCTCTGGGGCGTCTTGGGCGGCTTGGGCCCCGACGCCCCCGGCCTCGGCGAGCCGCGCGGCGAGGCGCTCCCCAGCGACCACGGCGCAGGCCGCCCCGTCGCCGAAGAGCCCCGAGCTGATGAGGTTCGGGATCGACACGTCTTGGCGCTGCATGGTCAGAGAGCAGAGCTCGACGGACAACAACAACGCGGCCTCATCGGGGAAGGCGCGCACATAGTCCGCCGCCCGGGCGATCCCCGCGGCCCCAGCGACGCAGCCCAAGCCGAAGATCGGCACCCGCTTGAGGGCTTCTGGCAGGTGGAGCCGGTTCATCAGCCGGGCCTCGATCGACGGCGTCGCGAGGCCGGTCACCGTGGTGAAGAAGAACGCGCCGAGCTGCTCCGGCTGCACACCGGCCCGGGCCAAGGCGTCTAACACCGCGGCTCCGCCGACCTCCTGCGCTACGCTGATCCAGCGATTGTTGGCGTCGGTGAAGCCGTTTAGGCCGAGGTAGTCCTCAAGCGGCAAGGCGAGGTGGCGTCCGCCGACGAGCACATGGCGATGAAGCTGCTCTAGCCGTCGTTGGTTGTGCATCGCCCCGGCCCAGTGCTGGGTGAAGGCGGCGATGAGGGTCTCCTGATCGTAGTAGTTCGGGGGGAAGGCCCGCCCGACGGCGAGGACACGCATAGCTCTCCATGACTGGCGTAGATCAGGGGATCCGCGCAGTTGTGTGGCTTATCACACATCCGTCCGCCCGCGTTGCGCCTCCTGAGATAGATTGGTCGTCTCGGAGGCAACACCCCACGGCTCCGAGTTCGACAGGAGGAGAG
>Ga0066604_10000354_pt1 | contig 30805 bp, 19 predicted proteins | sample Higcelwee11metaG_FD_59501 | JGI IMG/M metagenome (GOLD analysis project Ga0066604, IMG submission 59501) | Freshwater pond sediment microbial communities from the University of Edinburgh, under environmental carbon perturbations - High... | ecosystem: Environmental > Aquatic > Freshwater > Pond... | reverse complement strand
AGGAAAATGTTTCGCACTATATTAATTCAATGTAAAATGTTTAGTGCGAAACATATAGTAACCAACTATATCACGCTTTGGCTAAATCAATCCTGATTTCTGAAGAAGCCTTCTTACAATAACTGCAACCTCTGCTCTAGTTATATTCTCCTTCAGTGGAAGAATCGTACCGTTCTGCTGCGTCACTATTCCCGCCTTAAGGCATGATGCTATGCCTGTTTTCGCCCAATCGGAAGACTTGCCGGCACCGGCATATTCCGCCAGGATTCCGTTCAATTCATCAGCCGTGATTTCCATCTTTAATCTGGTGATAGTCATAGCCCTGGCGATCATGCTCATGGCCTGTTCCCGGGTGATTTTATCCATTGGCCCGAACTTGCCATTCCCATAGCCGGATATGATTCCATATTCATAGGCAATAGATACTGCATCGTAATACCAGGCATCTTTCGCTACATCCTTGAAAGTATCCTCTCCGGTTCCAAGTTTCATAAGTCCAAGTGCCCTGACTACAATTGCTGCAAACTCTGCTCTTGTGATATCCCTGTCCGGCTCAAATTTACCATCATCAAAACCGTCAATAACAAGTCTTGAACCCATATCATTGATTGCTTCCTTCGCCCAGTGGCTTTCAACATCCTTGAACGTCTTAGGATTCCAGATTACCGTATAGGTACTATTTGTTAAACTGTTTATCTTTGCATAGTATTTGCCATCTATTATTACTATGGTTGTCGGTACATGGGAGAAGGTCCCGTCACTGTTTAATACGATTCCTGTTGTTATTTTACTTGGGTCTATGCCCTCAGGTATTGCTACTGTTCTTTCTACGTACCCGTTGAATTTAGATACATTTACGGTTTTATCACCGCTGGTGCAGGTTATGTCGAACTCTATCGGTTTTACTACTATCTGGTAGTTATTTTTGTTTGCAGTGTCTTCTACTATTTTTACGGTGTCTGCCAGCGGTTCTGCTATGGTTACGCTTATTTTGATGTCCTTCAGAGCTACCTGCTGCCCTATCTGCTCCGATACATTGTCTATGTTGATTTCGGATGCCGGCAGTGTGTAGCTTACGTTTTCCGTCTTTATTTCAAGGACTGCTTCTTTTTGTTCCATGTTCTTTACAGTCTGTCCGTTCAGTTCACCAACTACTACGTCTGATCCGTTGTCAACAGGAATTACTACTGTACTACCATTACCGGAAGATTCCAGTTTTTCATTGATCTTTTCATCGTCAATGGTAACCGTTGTTGTAGTTTTCCCATCTTCTGAAACTATTTCGGTTTTACCCATCCCAGCCTCATCATCGACTATTATTTCACCACTGTCTTCATCTCCTGTACCGGTGCCAGGAGCAGGGGTAGGGGTAGGGGCGGGCGGAGTGACTATGTCTGAGCGGTCTTCATTATCCCTGTCATCTTCGTCTCTATCTCTACTTGCCCTGGTAACTGTAGCGGTATAGGTCTTTGTTTTTCCATCCTCTGCCGTAACTTCAATGGTTATGATATTGGCACCGGTGCTCAATGATACAGTTTTACTTCCACCAACCAGCGGATTCCCATTTACCGTTACCGTGGCTTGGCTGTCCGATGCCGTTGGAGTTACTGTAATGCTGCTTGTTTCATAACCCACACTACCGCTGTAGCTTGTAACATCACTTCTGAATGTAGTGGACAGAGTGACACCGCTTATGTATAGTGCGGACAAGTCTGCATCTGAAGATGCATCTACTGCCAGCACTTTAATGGCAAATTCCTTTTCAGCACTTGTTACGTCGTAGAATATGCCGGCTGTCAGCGTTATATCGGCATCTCCCTCCGAAAAGGCCGGTCTTGTTACTTCTCCGGTTATACCCACTACAGCAATATCACTGGATTCCCATGATATATTGGAGCCATATACTGCCCCGGCAACAGTAAGCTCAAGGTCTTCCGTCACATTGTACTGTGAGCCGTTTGCACCTTTTATGTCTTCCCACATTAAAGCATCCAGGTCTATTGCCGCTTTTTCGGCATCTGTCATTACATAAGCCGGAATATTGACCTCAAGTGCTTCGCTGTCATTACCCGCCTCATCCTTGACTATGGTATAAATATCCTTCGCTCCTGCGGTCAGCGTCGGGTTTAATGTTATATCCCCAGCCTCACAAGCTTCACCCGCTCCGCCGGTGTCTATAGCAGGCTCCGGATCTCCCTCGTTGACTACTACGTAATAGTACTCTCCTGCTTCATCCGAATTGAATTTCACCGTAGCTTCCGTATTACTTGTACGGTTTACAAATACCGGGGTCAGGGTAGGAGCTGTACTGTCGACAAATGTCACATCTGTTCCCGGAGATGCATCCGAGGCATTATGGGTGGACGTTTCCTTCAGACGCGCTTTAATTGTATACGATGTTCCATGAGTAAGTTCTGTGAAATTGACACTTACCTGCCAATTTGTGCCTCCGTCAATACTGTATTCGAATGCTGCTCCTACAGGCGATGTTACGGTTATCCCCTCTTTTGTCACACTGCACTCCGGTGCTTCAGGAGCTGTTTGACCGGCTTTTATATAGGTTACTTCAAAGGTACCGGTGTGTCCAAGATATGTCACGGTTACTTCTCTGACACCTATTGCCGGAGTATCGTCAGCGTCACACATTTCGGATGTCAGTGAAAGTGTTGATGAGGAAGCATCAGTGTATGTTATTGTAATCTCTCCTCCGGTCGGGTCCAATTCTTCGCCGTATTCATAGGTCGTTTGGCCCGGAAGGGTTGTTACTTCTATGCTCAGTACCTGTTTTGTTATATTTGCCGTCGTTGCCGCAGTCGTATTGTCGAGAGTATAGTTCCCTGCATCGTCTCCTTCAAGAGTGATATCCGTTACGTTTACGGTTTTCCCGTCACCAACAGCTGAATCTATAAATGCAAATATACCCGCTGCAGTTGCATCATCACCGTCAATGACTCCAGCAAGAGAAATTGTTCCTGTCGCTGCGTTGCTTCCGTCAAAGGGCTTGTCATCTGCTGTTGCAGTTGCAGTGATGGTCTTGGGGGCAATGTCCTCAGTTGTTGCTGTTGTCGTATTTCCGAGGGAATAGTTCCCTGCTTTAGCTCCCCCAAGGGTTATCCCTGTTACGTTAACAGTCTTTCCTATTCCTGCACCGGGGCTTTCAAATTCAAAGGTTCCACTTGCGGTGACCTGTCCCGCGTCAACTGCTTCAATAACCGAAAGGTTTACCGTTCCGGTAGTTGAGGTATTGCCGTTATATATCTTGTCGTCAGCTGTTGCAGTGGCGGTAAGCGGCTTGGGATATATTGTCAATATTCCTGTATCCGTTGTATCAAAAGTATAGTTGGCGGCGCTGCCGCCGCTTATGGTTATGGATGCCGTCCCTGAGTCAGTTGCAGCTGTTGCCGTAGAGCTTGCCGTCGGCTCCATATAGCCTGCTGCAGTCCCTGTAGTTTCATCGTTTAAAAAACCGGTTACTTCTACCGTAAAATCAGGATTAGCCTCCCCGTATGTCTTGGTGTAATTGCCCACTGTCGCTGTCAAGGCTGCCTTGCTTATCGTCAGTATGGCATTCAATGTTTTATTGTTGTAATTTGCTCCTCCCGTTATCTGCGCAGTTGCATCGTATGTACCTGCATCTGTTCCTGCATTTCCGCTGTATACAACGCTTGCACCTTCGGGCAGAGATCCGGTGAGTAGCAGTGTTTTCTCATTTCCGTCATAGTTTTCCGTTTCATTGTTATAGCTTACGGTGGTTATATTTGCCTTGGTAATGTTTGCTGATGCTGTCGCAGTCGTATTGCCGAGGGTATAGTTCCCCGATTTTGCCCCGGCAAGGTAGATATCCGTTGCATTGACTGTTTTGCCATCACCAACCGCAGGATCTTCAAAAGCAAAGGTTCCGCTTGCTGTGACCTGTCCGGCGTCAGCTGCCTCAACCGCGTCCAGGTTAATGCTTCCGTTTGCGGCGGTATTGCCGTCAAAAGTCTTGTCATCTGCCGCTGCCGTGGCTGTAAGGGGCTTGGGAGCAATATCTGCAGTTGTAGTTGTCATCGTATTGCCTGGGGTATAGTTCCCTGCCTTGACTCCCCCAAGGGTTATCCCAGTCACGTTGACCGTTTTTTCATTGCCGGCACCTGCACTTTCAAAGGTAAAGGTCCCGCTTGCCGTTACCTGTGTGGAATCGCCTCCAATGAAGCCTGAGAGATTTATTGTACCTGTCCCTGCTGTACCGCTGTCATAGGTCTTATTGTCGGCAGTTGCCGTTGCTGTCAGGGTTGCCGGATTTACAGTCAGTGTACAGGTATCACTTGCAGCTTCATAATTTTCATCACCTGCTTTGGTTGCCGTAAGCGTTGTTGCACCAGCCTTCAGTATCGTTACATTGCCGGAGCCTGCATCTATGGTTGCAACTTCGGTATCGCTTGAAGTATAGCTGAATGCTCCTGTGCCGCTTCCCCCTGTTGCAGTATGATAAAAGCTGGCATTGACGTATGTTTTTGATATATTGTCATAATTGACAGCCTCCTGTGCTATCAGTGCTATAGGTGATACTCCATTTGAGGCTGCTGATTCACTACTGTCCCCTATTGTATTTGTAGCATAAACTTTAAAAGTATATGTGGTTCCGTTAGTTAAGCCTGTAACTGTTATCGGACTCGATGCACCTGACGCAGCAAGTAGGGATTGCGCAGTTGTTTCAATATAAGGAACAACTGTATAGCTGGTTATTGAACTGCCGCCATTATCTGCAGGTTCAGAAAAACTCACCGTTGCATTGCTGTTACCTGCAACAGCCGTTACATTACCCGGCTCGGCAGGAACTGTCAGGACCCTTGCAATACTTATATCATCTATATACATGTTATTTCCATAACCTGACTCTGCTAACAACCCCAATCTGATATCCATTCCCTTATAAGCATCAAGACTGTATGTAAATTCAGTCCATTTATTGCCATCCGTTGCTGATTCAGGAACAATAGCCGCTCCCAGATCTGACCAATCGGCTCCATTGTCAATTGAAACCTGTGGTGTCATCTTATTTTCCACTGACCAAATTATCGGATCTATATAGAAATAGAAAGAAAATTCATATGAACCGTTTGCCGGTACGGAAACAGATGATGACATACTGAGTCTTGCTTGTCCTGTTTCAACATCATATGAGTTTACCTTTGCCATGTATCCTCCGCCATGCGGTAATAAACCAGGAGTATGATCATCAGCCCCAATCGAAACAACAGACCATTGTAAAGGAGTGGCTGGAGGAGAGGCGTCAAGATTATTGGCTTCCCACCCCTGAGGCAGGCTGCCTTCAATGAATGGAACTGTTATAGGAATTGAAAAAGCAAAAGGTGCAGGAGCTGCTGATATTTCTTCCGAATATCCGCTCTCATCACTGTCAATAGTGCATTTTACTGCAAAATAATATGTGGTTCCGTTTGATAGCCCTGTTATACTGGCATAAGTATCGCTTACACTTAGCGGACTGCCATAATCGCCGCTTGATGTGCCATAGTATACATTATAGTTTTCAATACCGGCCACACCAGTCCAATAAAGTGTTACAGTGTTATTATCAACCGCAGCTGTAAGGTTTGTCGGGCTGGGAAATGAAGGTACTGCACTGGTTTCATTTGAAGCAGCGCTGCCAATACTACCGCAAAAGGCTTTGACCACATAATAATATGTTGAATCATTCGTGAGATCTGTTAAAGTCGCTGTAGTTGCCGGAGCTGTTACAGTACAAACCGGGGTTGATGTGTAATCTCCGCTTACTGTACTTTGATATACTTCATAACTTGTTGCACCGGCAACAGAATTCCAATTTAATACAACCTGCTTATATCCCGCCGTAGAAGTCAGCCCTGTGGGTGCAGCCGGTATTATGTATGACTTTTCCTGCCTTGCGCCTTCCTGTGTTCTAAATGTAGTGTTGGCAGCAACATAAACACTGCCGCTTTCTCCAGTAAGCTTGCCAATGTCAATTTCAACAGATGTTTCCCCGGATGCCACCGTACCGCTTCCAAGAAGAGTTCCTCCAGTCGCCAGACTGTAAACATTAACAGTTTCTCCAGCCACTCTCCAGCTTACCGTAATCGTGTCATTCACACCGTCGGGGTTTCTATTGACAGTAATGTCGGAAGCATAGGGTGCCGGTGCTTTTAATACCGGTCGGGCAACCGTATCATTGAAGTACCAGGCATTGCTGTCGCCCCACCCTGGGTATTTGTCTGTCAGCAACATATAATCAGCCGTTAAGGGTAAAGCTCCTGAACTGGAACTGCTGCTGCCGATTCCGTATGTTGCGGTAGTATCCAGAAAGTAATTGTCTGATACAGTGCCATTATAATAATTACCGACAATTCCGCCCTTATTTGTTGTTACAGTACCACCAAAGGAACCTGTGGAATAACAATACTTAATATACCCATTTGCATCGCCGGTATACCCCGCTATCCCTCCGATACTGCCGCTGGTATAACCAGTGACTGTAGCGGTATTATAGCAGTTTTCCACCTTGCCGTAGTTTTGTCCAACAATGCCGCCTATTGACGAGGTCTCGGTAATACTTTCTATTGCTCCCGAAACACTGATGTTTTGAATCATGCCGCCACTCCAGCCGACTATTCCACCGGCGCAAACAGTTGCAGGAGATATGGTTGTTTTAATGTATGCATCGACTAGATTGATGTTTTTAACTGTTCCAAAGGATGAAACATATCCAAACAGTCCCACATATGCAATAGTATTGGTGTTTATGGTTAAATTGTATATGCTTCTCCCACAGCCATCGTAGTATCCGTTAAACTGATTTGAAAAGGTGGCTCCTATTGGAGTAAATTCAATCCCACTCATGTCAATATCATCAACCTGCTTGAAATATAAATTTGAATAATTTGCTATACTACCCGAAGCCCATACTAAATCAGAAGGCGTTGAAATTATGTAGGGATCAGTTTCCGTACCGGTTCCCCCAGGCGCTGCTGCAAATACCCTGCCACCTTCAAAATTCAACCCGGGAACCAATCCGCAAGCAAGTACAACTGTCATTACAAAACCTAGAATTTTTACCAGAATCCTCTTAAGCATTCTTCGACCTCCCCAAAATATTGATTTCCCTGGCACTTATCTTATAACAATCACTCTTAACGAAATAATCATTCTTAATCGAAATTGTAATTCTACATTTATCCTCTTAATCCCTCTTATTTTTCTATTTTTCGTCATATTATTTGATGCTGCATTCTCCAGGTGCCTTGAGATGTAAAAATCATAACGTAAAAAGCAGGTAGTCTGGTTTTTGTATTTCTACGTAACCACTATCTGCTTTTGATTGCTATTATTCTTTTACTGCATTGTACTATCGAAAATACTTTAATACGTGTTATATATCCTGTAAAGGAATACCGCTGCTGCATGTACCATTGCATTGGCGGATATAATGTGAGAGGAAGCATGACCCAAAATGTTGAGTTAACCGGCTTTAAAGCCATCAGATGATTCTCTGCCAACCATCAATCCCTGAACGTTTTATTGCTCCAAAAATATTGTCCTTAGCATCCATATTTTCTTTAGTCATATTATAAAGAAGTTCCTTAATATATTGACGTTTTGTTTTTCCATTTACCGGGCATGGATTCTTTATGGGTATGATATTATTAGCATTTACAAAACCCTTTATTTCCTTTTCCTCCGTATATATTAAAGGTCTTATTAAATACAATTCTTTTTTGTCTAAATATGTAACTGGTGAAAAGGTATGAAATCTTCCCTCATATAGGGTGCTAAGCATAAAGGTTTCTATTGCATCATCCTTATGATGTCCAAGTGCCACCTTATTGCATCCCAAAGTTTTCGCCACATTATGCAATGCACCTCGCCTCATATTCGCGCAAAGGGAGCAGGGGTTATCTTCCTGCCTTTCCCCAAAAATAATTTTACCAATGATAGTTTCTTCAATGGTATAATTAACCCCAATCTCATTACAAAGATTCCTTGTATAGGTAAGATCACAATCACCAATTCCTAAAGTTAAAGTAATAGCTTGAAGAGAAAATTTCTTATCAAAAAATCTCTGCAGCTGTCTTAAAGCTATCAATAATGCAATACTATCCTTACCGGATATTCCTACAGCTATCCGGTCTCTTTCCGAAATCATATCATAATCTTCAACTGCCTTACGCACTTGCCCTAATATTCTCTTTTGTTCTATAAAGCCTTTCATATTACCCCTCCCTTAGACGCTATTGTCTCCATATAAAAAAGCACCCCATGTTACTATACTATCAGAAGGTACTATATTTATAAATATTAGCCTTATTTTATTCGTTCATTGATTCCCCCCGTAAAAACCCTATACCATACCTGTTACCAACCACTCAGCCCAGTCTTCCCTTCCATTTTCCCTTGCTTTTTCAGCCGCGCTTTCCCAGTCGTAAGCAACCGATATTTTTTCTGTCTCCCATACATTATCCTTTTTCGTTATTATTGCGTACTTTGCATGAGGCGATCCGGATATCATTTCGTGATAGACCGGCAGATCATCAGAATATGCCGGTAGTCCAACGCTTCCGGGATTTACTATGAGTCTTCCATCTGAAAGGCGTACTGCGCCTGGCAAATGGCTGTGTCCGCAGAGGATTACCGGCTGCGCTACGGAGGCTATGATTGTTCGGATTTGTGCTTCCTCTTTTATCGATACCTTATTCTGCCCAAGGTGTTCGAGTAAATATATTTTATCGGATTCGGGAGTACCGTGACACGCATATATCCCGCTGTCATATACCAGCTCCCCAGGCATTCTTCCTATCCAATCAGTGATTTCATCAGTCAGCATATTTTCTACATATTTGTAAGTAGCTGATTTTTGACTTTCCTCCTTATAGGTAATCAATGCTCTTTCATTATTTCCCCTGATACAAATAATATTTTCTTTTATCAATCGTTCTGCTGTTTTAGTGGGTTCAAGAGGGCCGCTTATACAGTCCCCCAAGTTGATTATTTCACTGATTCCTCTTTTCTCAATATCCTTCAGAACAGCATCTAATGCCAATATATTACCATGAACATCCGATATAACCGCTATTTTTCTGCAACTCATTTTAACTCCTTCCTTTAGCATAATAGTTTACACTCTCCCCCTTTATTGCTATAATATACCTAGTACTCTGTAACAAATTTATATACAATGTGAGGTCTGATAATGAAGAAAAACATACTTCTGATAAATAGAATCAGCTACAAAAAATACTATAAAGACAATATACCTATAATAGACTCAAATAAATATAATTTATTCATAATAACCAGTAAAGAACGTGCTCATAAAGTACCATATACCGACTATGTGGAGTTGTACTCCTGCGATATAAGCGATGAAGAACATGTTCTGAGTATATCCAGGCTTGTCAATGAGCGGTACAAAATCGACCATTTGATTTGTGTCGGCGAAAGAAATCTCCTGCAAGCTGCCAAGCTAAGGGATGAGCTTGGTATTCCCGGCCTTTCATACAATCACACCTTATATTTCAGAGATAAATGTTTAATGAAGGAAAGACTCAAAACCTATGGTATAAGAGTTCCTGACTTTATAAATACTCTTAGCTTAGATACGTGCTCTGAGTTTTTAGCCAGACATCCTAAGTGTGTGATAAAGCCCAAGCTTGGAATGGGCTCCGCTGAGACCTATATAATAAAATCTCTGACCGGACTCAGAAATATTTATTCTCTTATTGAAGGCAGACAATCTAACTATGAAATGGAAGAATTCATTGAAGGAACTATGTATCACTGCGATTCGATTATAGAAAATGGAAATATAAAGCTGTGCAGTATAAGTAAGTACCTGAATTCTACACTAGACTACTCAATTTGTAATTCACTAAGCAGCGTTATAGATGATAATCCGATAATCACATCCAAAATCTCTACATTTAACGCATCCGTAATTGCCGCATTAGACCTGAAAAATGGAGTATCTCATCACGAAGTATTTGTTGATAATGAAGGTAATGTCGTTTTCTGCGAGATTGCTGCCCGTGCAGGTGGTGCGGGAATTATTAAGACAATCGAGCAAGCCTATGGCGTTAATTTATTAGAAGCCGCCATCTCTCTTGAATTAGAGCACTCATCACCTCCAGTTAATGAGTGCGGGCAATACTATGGATGGGTAATTTTCCACCCTAAGAATGGCATAATCAAAAAGCTGCCTAATGTAGAAACATTTAACTACCCCTGGGTTTCTTATGTTAAGTTCCATTCAGATGTAGGCGATAAAATAACTAATGCCAGGTTCAGCACCGATGCCTTAGCCACCTTTGTAGTATCAGGCAAAGATACACAAGAAGTCACAGAAAGAATCGAGTATTTGGAAAAATCCTTCACTTTCGAATATGAACAAGATAGCATTTAGAATTTATATGAGTATCACATTCTTAGTAAAAGGTGATAAAGCACCCGATAAACAACCAAGAAAGTGATGCTTATTATATGTTCTCTACAAAGTTCATCTGCAAATATTCTGGTAAAACCAATTAAAGCAGCCTTGATTAATACTCTTGCTGAAATTTCTTCAGATGCTCTATTATCTTCCGATTCTCCTCCAGCTGCTCATTTAAAAGCATTAAGTATGAATCTGTAAAATGGCAGACTCTTTTTTCTACCGGCTGATTTATAACGCCCTCCGCCATATCAATTATTTTCTTTTGATACTTATCTATAATTTTTTCAATAGAGCTCATTTTGGAGCCATTCTCAATCAAGCATAATAATCCCGATTTTATGCTTACTTTATCTAGAAAATCTGCCTCCAGCAAAATGATCTCCTCCAAAGAAATATCATCACTATGATAGTAACTGGCATCCCTGACTTTTTGATAATGCCTTGCAATTATCCTCTTGATCTTTTCGATATCACCTTTGCTAAGAGCGCTTTCCTCCGCCAAAAAAGCCGCAGCCATTTCTGCTGAATTATTTCCATGCTCCTCATAGCTGCGGCTGAAGTAAGAAACATCGTGAAGAAGTCCGGCTAACTCCATCGTCTGGATACAGACATCCTTCTCATAGCTGCAAAGCTTTATACAATTTTCAGCTACATTCAGACTGTGGACAAATTTATCCTTATGGGACTGTACGATATAATAAGGCAACTGGTTCAAATCGGTTATCCTGGATCTGAACTTATTGTAGTTCTCCGAAGAGGCTGCAGCCATTTCATGCTGCTCTTTCAGCCTTTCATATACATACCGTTCTGTTTTTTCCTTCAATTCCCCGAAGTTTTCAATAGAAAAGCCAGATGAAAATAAACTTCTCATAAATCATTCTCCTGTTGGCATAGTATTCCGGCTATATATAACTAATCATCTTTGAATAAAAGTAGAATTTGCTGTCTGCCATTATATAGAACGCAAACAGATAATACTGTTTCTTCAAAGCTTCTCCCGGTTTAAACATAAAGCTGAATGTATGCTCTTCCTCAGGCTTCATTCTTACAGTTGTTTTCTGTGGAATTATCTCTATATCTCCCGTGTGCAGGCAAATCGGCGCTATGTTTACTTCTATATCATAATCATGTTTATTAGCAAGCTTTAATACCTCACCGACACTATCTTCCAATGAAAATTTAGGTTCTGCATTACTCTCTATAAGCAGCAGCTTGTCAGGAAAATCCGTGATAGTACCGCAACTCATGCATTTGCCTGCGGTCCTGTGAAAATCTCTTTCAAAGGTTGGCAATATGTAGTGGTAAACCCTTGCTTCCCGTCCGCAGCATATGCAAGGGCTGCCGCCCTTAGGGACATTCATTACAGGTAACCTTTTTTCACTTATCATTTCATAATAATTGTCTCTTTTGCTGGACGTATATTCCCAAACAGAGTTAAAAATATCATCATAAATTTTGCTGACCTTATGCAAAAGCCTATCGATAGTATAATTCAGTTTTACTACAGAATTAAGTTTATAGTTGCAGTCCTTGTACAAAGGATATATAGTTTTAAAATTATTCTGTATATCCTGGATTTGACCCTTTAGAGCATTGCTCAATGCAAAATTGTTTTTATAAAAAGCGATATTACAAATATAGTCCTTCAGCTTCTCAGCTCTTTGATGCTTTTTATTCTCGTAGCACAGTGCAAATCTTATGCTGTCAAATGGAAATGGCCTGATAGAAAACATGAACAGTTTTTTGCTGTTTCTATCTATAAAATAGAATATGCTCTGCGCATCCAGTTCGCTAAGCTTTTGTTTGATAAAAACGTCTTCAACGAATATATCCTTTCCTTCTTCCAAGCCCTCCAGAGATACTTCTGCAAATGTAGAGTCCTTCAACTGACTGAGCTCTATGGTATTTGTGCCGCCATACCCTTCTTTTTTTATCTGCAATACTTTCCGGCTGTTACTCTTCTCTTTCCATTTCAGACAGCAGTCTCCTATCAAGAAGTACAGGCTGTCCTCTATTCCACTATACTGTAAAAACCGGTTTACCAGATTAACCTTCTCACCCTCTGTATAGCCATTCATAGTTAAGCCGTGAGCCAGCACATTTTCAGCTATACTGCCCACCTTTATTGTAGGGCTTACTATTATGGATATTGCACTGTTATTTACCATATTTGATACTATTGAATAATCATAAGGTATTATGCTCCTGTCCAGGTCCCCCAGCTTGCAGCCATTTAAAAACACAATATCTGCATTAACATCAGATACATAGTATTTCTTCTTTCTGCTTGCCACACAGTCATTATTATCATAGTAGCAGCAAGGTATATGCTTGTACTTATCAAGCTTTTTAATATCAATATATCCGCATTCACTACCGCACAGAAGAAAGTCATTCAGAAATAGAAAACACTCCCTGCCATGAGATAAATAATTGAACTCTGAAATACGTCCGCTTTTAAATAAGATAGCATTAAGGTTATCAAACACACAGTACGGTTTTGGAAAATAATAAAAATCTTCATCCCCATTATTCCGCCTCTCTTCGACATCCTCCTTTACACTTACTCTGTTTATTACTATATGTTTGCCATCAGCCTTTTCATTTCTATATACTATCAGCTTTGCAATAAAATAATTCAAATCAAATTTATTCTTATAAGGTACACATGATATCTGAAGGCTTTCAAGTAACCGGGACATCTCGATATGCTCCTTCAGCTCCACCTTGTCAACCGGTCTTATAAGCATTACGCTTCGTAATGTGCTTTGGTGAGACAATTCAATCAGCTTCTCAAAAGCGTCAACCAACAGGAGCCTTTTGCCCGTATAAATGGCATATATATATGCATAGATCAGCTCCTGGTGCTCATATTCCCCATTTATCATACAAATGCAGTCCATCGAATCAATCTGATACGTGTTATATAGCTCAATTTGCTCTGTCAGAGGGTGATTTGCAAATATTTCTTTATAATTCCCAGCTATAATATTACTATCAAAACAATAGTTCAAGCTCTCCTTATCTATTCCAAACTTACCAGTCAGCTTTTTTATATTCTGGGAATAGACAGGGTAAGTTATGTAGTCACTGTTTATAAGCTTATCTATTCCGTAGAGACTATCTTCTTCATGCAACTTCAATATCATATCTTTACCTCTTTGAGAAAATTATTCTTCAAATCTGTATTCAAGCATACTTATTATTTTAGATGCCCGCTCGAATAGCCTGTTATAATCTGAGTCATTCAAATATAAGAAACCTCTTACGTCTTCGTTTGACTTAGGTACAGGCATAAACTCACCGACTTTATAATTCAGGATTATCTTTTCATGTTCGTTCACAAATTCCTTAGAAATCATATCAATTCCTCGAATTTGCTTTATAACTCCACTTTTTTCAGGATAAATGAATGGATTATACAGGGCATACCCAATAAAGGGTCTATTTATTAACTCAGTCAATCTGTCTGTATCAATCTCTTTTTTCAAAGCAATATCGCAGCCATACTCATAAAGATTCAGCCCTTTGAGCAAGCAAACATTTTCTATCATTCCGCCTCCTGCTGCTCTTGGGTTTATCTCAATTATAGAGATATTCTCCTTATCATCTATCCTTATTTCAATATGAAGTAATGAATTAGCGACTTCAAATGCTTTTACCGCTTCCTTCAGGTATTCCTCAACTTTTTTATTCAGTGAGGCCGATATAGGTGCCGGCGTCACAGCAGCGAGCTTTATACAATGCTTGCCTTTGTGTATGAATTTCCTGGTAATCGAAGCTATATAGACCTCATGGTTGTATACTAAAATTTCTACGCAATATTCGTTACCGTCAATATATCGCTCTGCAATAAGAATTTTGTTCTTCGATATTTTAAGAGATTCCCGGTAGCTTTCCTCTAACTCCCCAGGGTCACTTATTACTGCTACACCTTTGCTGGCTGTCCTGTCTGACGGCTTCAAAACAAACGGATACTTAAGCGCCTCTGATGCTTTGACTAATTCTTCATAGCTATGTATCTCATAAAATGGTGTGCTGTCAACACCATGCTTACGCATATGCTTTCTGGCTTCCAGTTTATTGGCTATTTTTCTGGCAGTATCCTCACTAAAATAATCGAAGCCAAAATGGTCACTCAGCATTCCCAGTGTTATAGCAGTTGAATCAGAATAAGTGGTAATACCGTCAAACTTGTGCTTTTTATAAATATCAACCGCCATATCATACATTTTCTGAGGATCCCATATTGTATCAATTATGTATGCATGATCCGCAAAGGCTATTTCCCTTTTATAAGCTCTCTCTATCATCAGAAGCTCTATACCTTTTTTAAGCAGAGTCCTATAGGCATATTCTTTTTGGTTTCCCGCCCGTAATAACAATAATTTATTTTTCAGCATAAAATCACCTCTATAAAGTTAGTCTGGTATAATACATTTGACAAGCTCCCAAACGCTTGAAATTACAGACTTTGCTTCTCAATTATACTCGTTAGTAATATTCGAGTATTCCTTTCTGCCTTGAATATTTTTCAGACACAGCAAATATCCTGATGCTTACGATAAAGAATATAATACCGGTTGCAATCAAATATGCGAAGTCCATAGTATATATACTCATTCCGCTGTATGCCAAACGCAAAAGCCTGATGCCGTAAGTCAGGGGTAATGCATGTGCGATGGCCTGCATAAAAACAGGGAACTTCTCAATTGGGAAATTGACTCCACACAACAGAAATACACTTATATTAATAAAATTGAGTATGGGAGTAGCTCTTCTGAACAATAGCCCTATCATTCCTGCAAAAAGTCCTACACCTATCATCATAATTGTAGTAGTGAAAATTACAATTATCCCTTGAAACCAATTCATACTGCTGAAATCCAGCTTTAAGAAAATCTTTCCGAAGAACAGGCTGAATCCGCAGGTTACTATTCCCTCGAATATATGTATTATGGATTTTGTGATGAATAATACGATCTTGTTAGACGGAGTCATCATTACTGTCTGTAATGTTCCCAGTCTTCTTTCTGAAGTTATGGAAGATCCCATGGTAAACACAACAAAAACACATATATTGTACAGGGCATTGCCTAAAGCGGCATACCTCATTCCTTCTACTCCATTTATAAAATAGTTCAGATATGAGAACAAAGCTATTTGGAAGAATGGGACAAGTATCACTAATGATAAATACTTGCTCAAGCTCATCCACCCATATATTGATTTATAGCTTAATATAATATTTTGTAAAAATCTTTTAAACGCCATAGTTTTATTCCTTTCAGCTTACATATCTATATTTTTGACAGCTCTCCAAGCTCCCTAACCTTGTGTTCTATTTTCTTAAATAATAAAACAGCAATAACTATATAAATGGAACATGATACAAGAACCCTGATAAATGCACTATTAAATGATAGGTAAGAATTGCTGTTGTTCAGGGAAGTCCTTACTATTTCCACACCCCAGGTCGGAGGCAGCAGCACTGATACAACTTTAAACCCATATGGCAGCACCGTAATAGGAAATAATACCCCACAAAAGAATTTTATGCTATCTGTTAATATGTTTGAAAGCTGTGTAAAAGATCTTAACAGCAAAAATAAAAAGCTCAATAAATATCCTATTGTTGAGAAGCTAAACAGCAATAGTACTATAGCTGCCGCAAATTTAAAATAATCGATGCTTATAGCTGATATATCAATTTGAGTGAAAACCAATATAAATATTTCTACGAGTACAATCAGTCCAATAATAACAGACACTATGCATTTACCGAATATTATGTTCAGCAGGCTTGAGGGCGTACATAAATAGTATTCCAGTATGCCCTGCTCTTTTTCTTCCCTCAAGGACCAGGCGCCTCCTAATAAAGTACTCTCCCATACACCCATAGCACCTGCTCCAAGCAGCATATAAAATACCGAATTTGCATCATGCAGGTCCTTATACAAATAAAAGGATACAACTGTATAAATAAATGGCGACAAGGAAAGATTCAGCAGCAGAGCAGAGTGCGATAAATTGTCTTTAATACTCAGGACTATTGAACCCGTTATCTCTTGAATTATTTTTTTCATGCACATACTCCTCGAATAATAATTTTAAAGTTTCAACTATTTTAGTCTGATGATGTCAAGGCTTATGCTTGATTTATTAACTGCTTTGAATTATATCAACATATACATCCTGTAATGAATTTGTTTTTACATTTAAATCTATTATATCGTTTTCGTGTAATACACTGTGAATATCACCGACTGCTGTATTTATATCGTTCGCAGTAAACTTGACTGTTGTAAATTCGTTACCCTTATCCGATACCTCACAATTGCTGTACTTATTGGCTATAGCATTCAGGAACTTCTTGTCTGCATCCATATGCTTTGATATCCTAATCTGTATTTCATAGTTCTTTCTGTATTTACTTTTTACATTTTCGATATCGTCCCAAAGTACCATCCTGCCTTTATTGATAATGACCACTCTCTCACATAATTCTTCTACTTCCTGCATATAGTGAGTGGTCAGCAAAATCGTCATCCCTCTCTCATTCAGCTTTTTCATAAGCTGTCTGACCGCTATGCCGGAAACCGGATCCAAACCTATTGTAGGCTCGTCCAGGAATAATATCTCAGGATCATTTATCAACCCTCTTGCAATATGAAGTCTCTGCCGCATACCTCTGGAGAAATTCTCAACTCTTCTGTCTGCAACATCGCTTAACCCTACAAGCTCTAATAGGTTTTTCATCTTTGCTTCCTGTTGACGCATGGGAACATGATACAAATTACAAAAATACTTTAGGTTGTCTCTTGCTGTAAGCCTTGTATATAGCCCCTTGTCTCCTCCATACACAACATTTATTTTGTGACGGATATAATCTGCATCCTTTACAATATCCTTTCCCAATATGGTAGCTCTTCCATCTGTAGGAAGCAGTACAGTGGTCAGCATTTTTATCAGTGTAGTTTTTCCCGCGCCGTTTGGTCCAAGAAGCCCTATAGCCTGACCCTTATTGATATGAAAAGATACATTATCTACAGCGGTTACAGTTTCAGTAACCTTGCTTGACAGCCCTTTTTTTGAAAAATACTGACGTGTCAGATTCTCTATATTAACTGCATATTCCATAAAAGCACTCCAATCTTGCACAGCATGCTGTAAATTTTAAAATAAGCTATGCATGTAAACTATAATATATAATTAATTTAACCTCTTATTTGTTATAATCAATATAGCTCCTAGATGCAACAACCGTTTTGGATCCTCTATACTTACCCTCATACAGGTTGAGCTCTCCCTCATTGGTCCAGAAAGCAATCTTTCCGACCTTTATATATGGATAGATTCTTATAGGCTGAGCAACCAGTATCTCTAATGTCCAAGGTATTATTGCCCCTGTATGTCCCAAAGGAGCGCTGAAATGAATCCACATTCCCATAGAAGATATTGAGAACCTTGCATGAAGAGTTTTGGCATAGTAATTGCTGCCCATTGTCTCTAAGGTACGGCCCAGGTATACTTTTTGGGGTTGAAGCACATAGCCCTCTTCAGTTATTTTGAAGCAATGGTTTTTGGGATTTTTCTTGGTATCCAGTATTTCATCCTTATCATATTCTATAAATTCATCAGATATGCTGAATCCATAAGAGTTCGGCTCCAGGCAATCCTCATTAAAGGGGCTGATATGAATCCTATCTGCCAATACTTCTGATTTTATCTTGGCACCAGTTAATATCACGGCTTATCATTCCTTTATTCTTATTTGCTCTAAAATCTCATAGACTCTTATCCTTAAAATATCAATATCTGATGTGCTTGTATCAATAAACCAATCAGCTTCGAATTTGTCAAGATCATTTGTAGTCGCAGATTTTAAATTAACTGAAAGATCATTTCTTGATAGTAATCTTTTTACCCTGATCTCTTCGTTGCAAGTGATCCTGATGAATATAAAACCCTCTTTCTTTAAAGCCGGGTAATCAATTTTATAATCTCTGATGTCATCATTCAGTATTACTTCTGAAGTACATTCTTTCAACCTTCTCATAAAGTTGTCTGCTAAAGAGGTCTCTGATATTCTTCTTAGATGGGTAGCTATAACTTCCAGTAAAACTTGATCCTGATCATAAAAGTCTATAGCTTTTCCCGCAGTGTCATAGAACTTCTTCTGTATTTCATATAATGGATAGGCCAGCTTCACTACTGCAGCATTCATACCCTTCTCTTTAAAATAATCCTGAATTAACTTAGTAGTTGTGCTTTTACCTGCACCGGATAACCCATAAATTGCAATCTTTATCATAACATCAGCTCCTTTAACATAGAATCAGTTATTTTCAGGTTTCCTCCCAGTATATAATAAGCTGATTTTTTAATAGCTTCTCTTAACTTCATGATATTTTCTTCCCTGTTTTCATAGTTCAAAGTAATATACTTATTCCATCTGGTCTGTGCATAATCTCCCTTAAACTCCAGATTTGCTGTTATCTCATCTGTTTGAGGATTTTCCAGCCGTACTAAATAACTTTCCTCGTTTTCGCTAAGCTGCGGAAACAAAACCTTTTCAAACAGATAGGAGCCTTTGGCGAATTCTATACCCGACTCTCTTTCGAACAAGGATGGATTTATCAATATCTTCTTGTTTGCCGGTTCATTGTCGATATTATCGTCATAGTATTTTTTCACCATGTCATACAGCTTGGCGTGCCTCCTAATTGTCCCCAATCCCAGATGTGGATAATCCGGCCATCCCTTCATCATTACTGTGTCGTTTTCTACTTTAAGAAATACTTTATCACCGGATACCATTTTGTAGCCTTTACTCAATAAAAGCTCCATAAGAGTAGTGCTTTTGCCTGCACCCTTTGAGCCCACAACAACAACGGCCTTTTCATCCTTCACTGCCGCAGAGGCATGGAGTATCAGCATTCCTTTGTTTTCCTGATCCTTGATTATCAAGTCTCTGATAAGCTCTATAAGCTGTATATCAGAATCTTTTGTTGCATATATATCTATGTTTTTATTTTTCTTATCGAAAACCATAATTGTCTGTGAGTTTTTACAATCATATATGTCTAACCCATCGATATTGTAATGCTTTGCATTTAATCTAAACTTTTCTGATGAGCTTGTTCTCATTATGATATCCTCTGATTCTCTGCCGCTAAGCTTCAGACCGCGTTTTGGAAAATACTCTACAGGATATACACGAAAATCAACAATAGAATCATTACTTGGCTCACTGCAAAACTCAAAATGTGTAGAGAACAATCCAAAAACATCGTCCAGCAGGTATAAGTAATCTTCCTCTACATATACATTAATAGCAGAGTCTATAAATTTCATGCTTGTAATATTCATGGTCCGGTATTCCACATCCTTTGGCTTTACTTAATTACAACCTGTTTATATGTTTCGGTAATGGTAAGCTTGTAAGCTTGCATATTATGGAATATATATCTGTATTAAAGATACTCTGGCCGGTGATTTTATCCTTAACACCGGCTCCTCCTGCAAAAAATATCGCATCCATACAGTTAAATTCAGCATTGCTGTGGTGGCTTCCGCTTTTATTTGTTTCTTCGATCACCTTTTTTGCCAGCCCAGGCTTTATACTATAGCCATAGGACGGTTCTACAAATATGTCCCCGTAAATATTCTTGTTTTCCATATTCTCATCGCATATACGGTTAATTTTCCGGAGCACAGCTCCCCCAGCAGCTTCATTTCTGCAGTCTTCCAGAAGCTTTACAACCTCCCTGATAATCAACGGTTTTTCATCTAAAGGTACTATGCCTCCTGCATAGTTTTCCGTATTTATAAATATTGCCCCATTATCTGCCGGATGATAAAAAGCCTTGGTTCTCGAAAGGTCAATGCCTCCCTGCCGGTCAAAATCCAATAAGCCGTTAAGCTTAAAGTATTCATTTATATTGAACATATTAGATACAGTGCCCATTCCATGGTCAGATGCCACTACGACGGTGCAGCCGTCAGGCATACAATCCAGCACCGCTCCCAAATGCCGGTCCGCCATCTCATATGCCTTTATATAAAAGTCCCTATATTTTGTTGAGTATTCACTGCTGTACAGTCTGCATTCCGGGTCAACAAAGCCTGTGAACTCATGGGCCATTTCATCAATACAAGGCTGATAAATAATCGTAATATCCGCCATATGATTTATAATTGAATACTTGCTTACCCTCCCATAATATGAGGCAGTTTTGTCTAGAAGGCTGATAAAGGCAGTTTCGGCTTTACCGTCCCCGCCTTGCTCTAAGGTCTTTCCAAAGTAACCCTTCCTATAGTATCTTCCAAAGCCTTCTCCTAAAAAAACCCCAGTCTCATCTATCAGCTTTTCTATATCCGTCCCGGTAGCTGAGGTCATTTGATATATTCCGGAGGAAACAAATACTATTTCATCCGTACTCCCAGGCTTAAAAAATGCGTATACCTGCACGGCAGTTCCACCGTACAGCTTAATATCACGGCTTTCAAACGAAGCTGCACAGCCTACCCTCATCTCCACACAAGTATCTCCATCTGCATATGCAACAGCAGCTAAAGTTTCCGTTTCCCGCCGTATCACATATATTTGAAACCTCAGTCCCTCCAAATCAATTTCAGAACACTCCGAAGCATAGCTTCTGCTGTCCTTATATGAATAATAAAGACATTTCTTCCATGTCATAGCAGTCGACAAAAAAACTTTGCCCCTGGAAATCATCCTATGATAGCCATATATGTGAAATTTATAGCGCTCAATCCGGTCTTTCCGTATATTTTTTACAAAAGGAGTATGTACAAGGGATACAGTCCTTTCATTCTCCACAGCCCAGGACCATATAGAGTATGCGTGAACACTTTCTTCATTAAAGCTTGTTCTTTTGTCCAATAAGCTTTTCCCTTCCTCTATGTGCGGGGTATAATATCCCCCAATCCCATGCCCGTACGGACTCAATCCCGTAAACATAGTTGCGAGAGCAGCCGGGGTCTGACAATTAAGCTGTTTCAGCTTCACTCTGCAGCCTGTCCCGTTTTGAATCAATGACTTGAGATTAGGAAGCTTGTCTTCTTGGAGCAATCTTTCCACTGTATTCATGGATGCAGCATCCCACACTATCCATATCAGTTTATTGCACTCTGTTCTTTCGCTGTTCATTTATTATCTGATATGATGCTGTAAATCAGCAAAAGAGTCTAATATTAAATCCGGCACAATTCCTGAGTTTTTCGCGATATTGTCATCATATTTTCCTGTCTTTACAAGTATGGATATTGCGCCCAACTGCTTAGCTCCGAATATGTCTGTAGTTATATCATCACCTATTATGGCAACCTGATCCGGTATCAGATTCAACTCATCCAGAATTACTTTAAAGAAGTCACGGTTTGGCTTTCCAAGTACTCTTGCTTCTTTGTCCGATGCAAATTCAAAAAGCTTAACAAAGGCTCCTGTATCAAGGTTCTTACCTTCCTGATTATAAAAATACTTTCCTTGTTGAAGGGCAATTATTTCCGCACCATTTACAATAAGCTTGAACGCCTTATTCATGCTTTCATAGCTGACACGCTCCCTGAAGTCACCTATTATAACATAATCAACCTTATCCTCTCTGATGTTCATACCTTCAAATTCAGGTAATACTTCCTTTGAAACAAGAGGATAGAAGGATTTGTCATTCTGGCTCTTCATTAATTTGACAGCAGAAGAGACCGGTGTATGTATTTCTTCAAGGCTTATATCGAGTCCGAAGCTCCGTACATTATCCAGTATGGTTTTACAAGGCTTAGAATCGGTATTAGTCAAAAACCTCGTAATTATACCCTTATTTCTCAAATAGGTAATAGTATCATTCGCTCCTTTAATAGCCCCATTTTTAAAATATACAGTACCGTCTAAATCAGCAAGCAGCGCTTTGATTTTACCCAATTCAATCGCTTTCAACGCAATCACCTCATTAATTTATTTGAATTATGTCCTTTACCCAAGCCGCTCAAAATAGTTTTATTTAAATGTATTCCTCAAAAATGACAGCTTGGAGCAGAAAGTTTCAATGTATTGTACCTGCTTCCTTTTGAAGAAATCCTTTGTCCAGTCCAGCACTTCATCCAGTTCCTTCAAATACTCGTCATTGCTGAACAGTGAACGTGTCCGCAGATATTCCAATTCGCACTGCATCATTATATTATCATTATCCTCTAAAGATATATGGTCAAAGAAAATACCAAATACATTCCCTGTCTTTAATGACTCAAGATTTATATCGTATCTTACACGCCTGAAGGGGGGGAATGTCCTGTATTCAAATTTATAGTTGTTTTTCAGATACTCGTCTATCGTTCCTGGAATTGATACATTGCGTATATGCTCTTCCTTTCTTTCCAACTGGTCTTCCGTATAATATTTTCTTTTGATAAGGTATTTATTGTTTGTCAGCGGTATAAAGGAAATATAGCCTCTATCTTCCTCAGGTGCTGTTATCTCATGCAGATAATTCATATAATCCCACTTCTGGAATTCATCCTTGTATTCCAGAATGTAGTTATTAAGCTTGCCTTCCTTAATTTCTGTATAGACATCCAATATAAGCTCCCATATATCTACATTAGCTAGGTTAAATTTGTACTCTACCTCAAATTCACTCTTTTCCTTCCGGTAATAGCATTGGTGATTGCCAAGGAATACGGCATTCTCGCTGTGAAGCCGGATACACTTGTCCAATATCACGGAAGGTTTTATTTCCTCCACCTTTGCATTGCAGAGTCCCTCTATATCCGAAGTATTGTTTTTATCGATTATATAGGTGTTTTCATCATGTCCTGTACTGATAAATATTATGTCCTTCTCACTGTATCTGAGCTGGCTGTATAAATCCAATGACGCAATTTCCATTATTCCGTGGCTACTGTTAGCGTCCGCTAAAGTCCTCTCATTATATGAAATATAAAATAACGGCACCATGCTTTTTATCTCTGCTTCGGAATAAACCGGGCTGCTGCTCATAGCTTTTATCCCTTCGGGATTTATCCTCATACCGTCAAACAGCTCATTATATTTGATTTCCCCTTGTGCAAGAATTTCATTATAATATGTCACTATACTATATTTGTAACTCCCGGAAATATCCTGAGGGCCTAAAAAAACTGTATTCTGTCGGCTGTAAACAAGCTGCGGCGGCATATCAAGGCAGATAAACTTGAGTTCCCTGTAGTCCTTGCATATGTTGTTTATACAGTTAATGCTGCCTATTATTATTTTTGCTGATCTCCTGTTTTCTCCAGATGCATTGCTGTTGCAGGACATATCGCCTTTAGTGCCGTAAATTTTTATACTCATTCTATCACCCCAATTACTTTTTTATGTGCAATAATCGCCTTATTCCTGTTTTCTAACAATTCTTCAGCATTTTTTACTATTACTGAAGGTATCTTTGATTCTCTTAAAAGTATTGACATATGACAGAGGATAGCGCCTTCGGTAAAAATAAAGCCGCTGGCATGATCTATGAGAAAAGACAGTATAGCATATGGCTTTTTGCATACTATGACCGGCTTTACTTCCATACCCTTTATTTTGTCAATCAAGCTGTACAAATCATCATTGGATTTTACAACTTCATTTACTTTAGTTACACTTACACCGGGACTGATGCTTAACCTGGAAAAAATATCTTCATCATCTATCCTGTATATAGGACCTTCGGCGATTCCTGAGTATATGACCCTGACATAATCATCTGTACCGCTATAATCAATTGCAGAGGTTTCCATTGAAAAGTCAATAAAGTAAGGCTCCTTAGCGCTCAACACCCATTCCAGCTTAGTGTTATTAAATGTATTATTCATCGCCCTGGTAAACCTTAGTACTTTTTTCAGAGCTTCATAATTAAATTGCTCAAGGATTTCCCTGCCTGCAGCCTTTTCAACCCCCTCCATACTGAAATTTTCCATATCATCATATTCTAATATTATCTCTTCACAATCAGCCAGCCCTCTGTTAATAGCCAGCAGCCCGTCTTTTGAACATTCGATCAGCAAACGGTTGTTTTCTAGAATCTGGGATATGAACCCATACTCTCCTTTTATGAAATCTCTTATAATCATAGAATGGACTTCATATTGACCGAAGCCTTTGAAGGTTCTATCAAGATATGTATATAGATCTTCCTTCTGTATTATATTTTGTCTGATACTTTTATTTATATCTATAACCACTTTTTCAGTCATGCTTTTCTCAAACTCATGCATAAGCTTGTCAAAGCAGCTTTCCAGCCCAGATCTGTTAAATTCCGCGAAAAAGCTTTGTCCCGTAGAAATATTATGCTTATCCGCAAGTATATATGCCGGAGACCGCTTATTTGTATATTCAAAGTAGATATCCCTGCACTCTCCGAGTACTGCTTTATTAGCGATATCCTTGTCTGTGTACAGATTGTAAATATCCATCTTAGGGGTGCTTTCCTGTACAAGGGCACGTGCTGTAGTAATTGGCCTTACCTGCAAAATATACAGTGCATTGCCATCCCACCCCCATTCAACATCTACCTCGTAGCCGAAATAATCCCTGATCTTTCTTACTCTATTTCCAACCTCATCAAGTATTTTCCTCGGCTCATCACTGATTTTAGCGGCTGGCATATTGTCGTCAGGATAATATGTGCCTGCATCAGCCAATCCTGAAACCAAGCTCTCGCCTAAACCATTGACCCATTCTACCAGTACACCGTCCTTCCCGTCAGGGCGGCTGCTGAATGCTACACCGGATACTTTGCTGTCTAACATTAGTTGTACAAAAACATCCATTTCCGGATATGCATAGTAATTATTCGTCCTTATTCTTGCAGTAATGGCAGAATAGCTGTAATATGCCTTTATGCTTTCTTCTACGGCTTTGATAATATTCTCAAAGCCCTTAGTGTTAAGAAATGTCTCATAAATACCCGCAAAGCTGTTTTCTGCCGAATCCTCATGGAGACACGAAGACCTGACTGCAAAAGTTAGGTCCGAAATATCCCCAAAAGTACTTGATAGCTTGGCTTCTATCATAGTCCTGAATTTTTCAGGTAATTTAAAACCATCGATTATATCTTCAAATTCGCTTATAGATTCTACCAAGAAGCATCCTGAGGTTGATTCCATATCATTAAAAATTTTCCTTGTATACTCCATCAAATCGCTGTTATCGGCAAAAGCTTCTATAAGCAGCTTGGATCTTATGCAAACCCCCTCAGGAATATTAAATTCTCCTGAAATCACTGCAAGATTCTTGAACTTGTTTCCTATACCAGATGCCGGGTCTGCGGCATTCCCCTTCATATCCTCATAATCCAGGAAATATGAGTTTTCAAAACTATTAACCATTAATAACAAACCTCTCCTTTTGAACTTTAAAATCCTGATATATTTTTGTAGTCTGAGGCCCCTTGGAGGATTGATATTTGCCTTCATACAGCTTTATCTCTCCTTCAGGCTTCCAGAACATTATTTGTCCGATATTCATATAAGGATATATTCTAACCCTGTGAACTGCGAAAAGCTGAAGAGTAATCTGACCTATAAACCCTATATCACAAAGCGTAGCAGAAAGATTTATGAATATACCCAATCGGGCAACAGAGGATCTTGCGTTAAAAGTGGGGGCAAAGTGAGTGCTTCCCATTGTCTCGACTGTATTTGCCAGATACAATCTCCCCGGTTCAAGCACATAACCTTCTTCCTCAGGGATCTCTATAGTAGTAAATGTATTTTCCTTCTTGGGATCAAGTATAGGGGAATCATATACCTTCAGATACTTGTCCAATCTGAAATTATAGCTGTTAGGATTAACATTTTTCATTATAAACGGATCGATAACTATGTGACCCTTTTTGTAATTCTCTATAATTGCACTTCCTGTTAATATCATATGACTGTACCTCCATATATAACTTCCATAGATAATAAAGCAAATGCTCCCAATCCTATATACACATGGCAGCCTTGCTATTGTAAGTAATAAAACCTCATACAAATCATAATTTATTTAACAATTGATTTCGAAATTCAGAAACGCTTGCGTGCATTATATCAATTTCAGCCTGACTGTTTTTTATGATAGGGGTGAGATCTTCGGAGCTTTGCACACAGTTATACACCTTCTCAAAATAGTCAAACCAAAAATCCTTTTCGGTTTCATTAAATCGGCTTGTTTTTTGCTCAAGCTCGGCAATTGAAGCTTCGTCTGCCTTCTGTATGTGCATTTTGCGAGCTTTCAGCCTCAGATCGGATAAAATCTCATGTATTCCAGACATCTGCCCTTTAGTATATTCTAATGTATCCAGTACTTTTTTGACTTTTTCGTCAACAAATGAGTAATTGTATCTATCCCAGAAGTTGCCTTCTACTAAAAGCTTCCTGTGCAGCAGATGGTAATATATTGCCGTTTTGTAGAGGCTGTTCAGTTTATTGTAGACATTGTACTTTGTTGCAAAACATTTAAATTTTTTCAGCCATGAAAAACTCTCCCAGAGCTCTTCCATGCTCATTTCCGGCTCAAACATTATATATCCCAATTCAACATCAATGCCGTCAAATTTGCTGAGTACCTCCAAGGCTCTGGCATTGTCCTCTACGGTACACTTTTTGTTCATTCTTTTGAGTACGGCTTCCGAACCTGACTCAGCACCAGTAAATACATAATTTAACCCGATTTCCTTCAGTTTTTGTATAGCATCATATTTAATATCTACCGCTCTGAGCTGGCAGTCGATTTTGATTTTAAGATCTCTAGCTTTGATCAATGAGACAAATTCATCCAGCCACTCGTCTCCAGAATCACTTCCGTCATATAGTACTTCATCATTGAACCTTATATGTTTGATTCCAAATTCCTTATATAAATACTCAATTTCATCCACAACACTCTTTGGAGTTCTTACTACTCTATCATTTTTTCCATCATATAAATAACGGGTACTGCAAAATGTACACGCTCCATAACAGCCTCTTCCGGCCGCAATCCTGCCGAAATTTACGCCTGACCTTATTTCGTCCACGAGATTTGTGGTGATATAATCATTTCTGTAGGGGAATGGAAGACTATCCAGTTCTGTATTCCTCTCACGGAACCCGTTATTCCTGCATATACCTTCCTTGTTTCTCCAGTAAAGTCCCTTTATATTTTCCAAGCTTTGATGTTCTTTTATTGCTTTGGCGAGCTCTACAGTTGTAAATTCACCTTCACCCAATGATACAGAATCAATATCTTTACAGTGATCAAGTATCTCTGTGTGAGCCAGAGTAGCAAATTCACCTCCCACAACTATATGTCCCTTGTATCCTTTGCTGCGGATTATTTCAATTATTTTGACGGATGGAATATAGCTTCTTTGAGCAGTACATGAAAAACCGATGATATCATATTCCTTCTTATCAAGCTGTTCTGCTACATCATCTGCATTCATGTACAAAAGCTCTGCATTGATCAAATCCACATTAAACCCATTATGTCTTAGATTGGCTGCAATGTATTCAATGCCTATGCCCTCACGCTGATGAAACTGAGATTTCCACTTATGATCCTCCACCCATGCCATGACTAAACAAATATTAAACCCCTTCATTGTTACCACACTTCTTTCTTTTTGCTATCTTTTGATTTGTATATATTCTGCTGGATATGCATCATTATCCAAAATATTTTACTACGTAATTCTAACAAATAAATATACGATAATTAGATTTGTTATACCGCTAATATTTACTAATGACATTGGTGTTGTGGAGTAAAGGGCCAAGAATTACATTGCCAAATTAATGGCAAAACAAAAACATAAGTAGACCAAATGTGGTAGTTTTGAATTGCGAAAAACAAAAACTTTCCACAGGGATCAAACTTATGCATGAGATAATAATAGTAAAAATCGGAATATCGGTGTTCGTGTAAATGTGCTAAAACTGTCATATTCCTCTTCTGTCAGAAATCATATGATCAATATGGTCACAGGCATAGTTACTACTGACGGTAATAAGAGTCTTTCCTCCATTTACAGCAAGCTTACCTGTAACCATGATAAAATTTGCGGTAGATTTCCTGACCATAGATGACTCTTTGAGTAAAAAGACAATTCTAAAAAAATCGTAAAACCTTTCAAGAATTTGTCCAAAATAACTTATAATATATCATACAAATAAGAATAACATTATGTTCGTGTAAATTTTGTCATATTGTGATGTCGAAATTTGTTTTTTATTTTATGTATTATACCCTTTCAGTATGCATCATCAGTTGGAAATTTTCTTATCAAAAAATTTCTGCGGCTGTCTTACGTACTTGCTCCAGTATTCTCTTTTGTTTTATAAAGCCTTATATAGCACCAGAAGATGCTGTTATTGAACCTAGTTCTTTAACCAAGTAAACAGCAGGTAACTACGCTTTTTGAAAATGCTCCGGTATTGTAATAAATACTGATATAGTGTTTGTTTTATAGAATTATTGGTAATACTAATCATGATCAGATACCTCCTACGGTATGGTTTTGTGTATGATTAGTATTTGTAGGATCATAGGTATCTGATCTTGTTAATTTTATGCAATTTTCAAATTACATTAGTTCAAAACTTGTAAAGTGGTGTAATTCACTATAAACCGCATTCAGTGATAATTATATTCTATTGGCATTAATGAAAGGATTTGAAAGTGTATTTTTCGTTTTTCAGTTTTTTATCTGCCACCAGTATCAGCCACTCAAAATTCTTCTGAAAATCAAAAAACCGCAGTCATACAAATTCGTTTAAAGCCTTGTATACTGCGGTTTTGCAATCATTCATTTATCAGTTTTTGACAGCAGACAACATCAATTCACGCATCTTGGGTCTAATTTTGATTTACTTAAGTACTTATAACCAGACTATATTTGGAATTTGGATATAATATTTCTTAACTTTCCACTTAAGCTATTCAAATCCTCAACAGTTGCACCTATCTCTTCCATGGCTGCATTCTGTTCCTCGCTGCTGGCAGATACCTCCTCGGCTGTTGCTGCACTATCCTGAGATGCTGAAGAAATTCCCTGTATTTTTTCTGCTATACTGTTTGTATTCTCCGTAATATCTTTGAATGAGTCGCTTATTGTGTGGATGCTCTGAATCATGTAGCCTATCTCACTAGTTATGTCTTTAAAAGTTATACTCGTTCTGTCTACTGCTTTTTTTTGTTCCTTGGTAATCAAATCCGCATTGTTAATTTCATCGATAGCTTCCTTAGCATATAAATTAATTTTCTGGAGAATTTGTGATATTTCTGCTGCAGCTGTTGTTGACCCTTCTGATAGTTTTCTTACCTCATCGGCTACTACGGAAAATCCTCTTCCATGCTCTCCTGCTCTGGCAGCTTCAATAGCCGCATTAAGCGCTAACAAATTGGTTTGTTCCGAAATGTTAGTGATTGTTGCAAGAATATTTCCGACTTCCTGTGATTCCCTGGCAAGTTTCTCAACACCATCGATAACCTTTTTAAAAGCACTCATACTCTGTTCAGTTTTTATACTTTGGTTGTTTACTGCTTCCAGCCCATTATTTATAAGCTTTCTGGTTTCATCAACCGATTCAGTAATGCTCTTAACCTTCTTTTCATTTTCATTAATATCCACAGCAATATTTTGTATTTTATCGGAAATATCGTTAACATTTCCGGCTTGTTTGGAAGCTCCTGATGCAATATTCTGAATGGAATTAGTAACTTCTTCTACTGTCCTCTGGTTTTCACTAATAGTAATATTTAACCCTTCAGCTGAACTGGTAACACTATCAGCGGTATCGGTTATTTGCTTAACAATGTCCCTGATATTTCCTATAAACTCAGTAACAGCATCTCCCAATAATTCTAATTCGTCTCCCGTTTTAATTTCAACCTTTTGAGTCAGGTCTCCTCCTGCCGAACTGAGTTCTTTAAAGCGTACTATAAGGAGCCTGATAGGCTTTGCAATTTTTCCGGATAAGAAAATTGATAATATCAGGGTTAAAACCAGATTAAAAATAATGTTTACAATTATTCTTTTCACAAAATCTGTTTTTGCACTTATAATATTACTGACATCAATATCGACCCCTACAATTGCGACTACTTCTCCACTACTATTCCTGACTGGTGCGTACCCTGAAAGAAAAGTTCCCCATTTATCCGTATACATCTCTTTATTCACACAGGCAGTTCCGTTAAAAGCACTCTTCATAGCTGGTAAATAGTCATATTCACATCCTAAAGCTGCCACATCTTTCTCAGCGGCATCTACAACAAATCTGGCCTTATCTCCACTTTCTACTAAAGTATAAATATTAGTTACTCCGATTTCCTTTTGAAATTTC
>Ga0066604_10000346_pt1 | contig 31133 bp, 23 predicted proteins | sample Higcelwee11metaG_FD_59501 | JGI IMG/M metagenome (GOLD analysis project Ga0066604, IMG submission 59501) | Freshwater pond sediment microbial communities from the University of Edinburgh, under environmental carbon perturbations - High... | ecosystem: Environmental > Aquatic > Freshwater > Pond... | reverse complement strand
TATGTAGATGCCCTTGTGGAATGTTTTCGGACGCGGGTTCAACTCCCGCCGCCTCCACCATCAAATTATTAATAAATCCGATATATTGGCAATTTCCAGAAGTGCCCAAAATCCATTTGTGGCTATTTTGTGGATATTTCATTGCCACATTTTTCCTGATTCTTGTTTGCCAAAAACTGCCTCTCAAAAGCAGAACCATCCTGCCGGGTCAGGTTCGGAATGTAGCGGCCATAAGTTTTATAAACCATGGCTGTATCCACATGCCCCAACGTCCTGGCGACCCATTCCGGAGATTCACCTGAAGCAAGTGCCCAGGATGCAAATGTATGCCGCGTCTCATAAAAACGGCGATGCGCTAAGTCCGTCTTTTTAATAACCCGCAGCCAAAGCTCCCTCATCTTGTCCTGAAGAATTGGTCGCCCTTCCGTGTTAATAAACACATACGGGCTGTTAAATTTTTCTGTCACAGCCTTTTGGCGGTCCAAAATCTCTCGAATGGTTTTCGTGATAACCACAAGACGATTGCTGCTTTCAGTTTTGAGGTCATGTTTTTCTTTGTTCCGAACCCGGCTGCACTCCACGCTGAAATAATCCTTATCCACCGCACTCCATTTCAGTGCCACCTGTTCAGAAGGTCGAAGCCCCGTATTGACCGCAAACTCGAAATACGGCTTGTACCACTCCGGTATATGCTCCATTAATGTATGCCATTCTTGATAGCTGAAGGGCATTACCCGAAATCGTTTTGAATTCGGCAGTTTCAGGTTTGAAAACGGATTGATCAGATCAAACCCGTACTCATCAATGGCGTCCATCACAACAATTCTTAGCGGAATGAAGATATTACGGATTCGTTTATTGGAAAGGGGGCTGCCGGAGGGGGTCTTTTTACTTTTCAGGTAAGCCTGAAATTTTTTCATCTTGATCGGTTTAAATGCCACAAAAGGAACATCCTGAAAATATGGCAGCAGATGGCAACGGGCGATGCAGTCATAATCTCGGATTTTACTGTCGGTCATTCCGGATTTCATTTCATTATACCACTTTTGATAATATTCGCCGAAAGTGATGTCAGCGGGATTTTTCTGGACGCTCCCGGTTTCCAGCAATGTATAAGAATCCTTTTTCTTGCTGTATGGAAAGCGCTTGGCAAACTCAAAAGTATTGTTTTGAATTTCTGCTATCACCAAGTCCAGTTTTTGCCTCACCAGCTTTCTGTTTTCAGGGGTATCCATCAAGCCGACGCTTTCCCTTACACGCTGATTCATATACCGGAAGTACACCCACGATTTGCCGCCCCTGGCATAGACAGAGCCATTTTTACCTGTGTTAAGCTTTTCCCTTTTCCTTGAGTTGCCTTTTTTAAAATCAGATATCTGAAATACCCGAGCTTCTTTCATAGTTTCCTCCCTGTATCGCACCTCCTTTCTGCCTTTTGTCATTTCGTTTATACTGGATAATATCCCCTTTCCTGTCAATTAAATATCAATCAGGCACGCGCCGCGGGGTTTAATCCCCGATAGCCGCATTTTTATATTTTTTTCAGGAGTTGGGTGATACAGCCAGTTTTCAACGGCTGACCACATAAACAGAATTTTTTTTCTGGAGGGTTTTACATAATGAACATTTAAAATCAGACGGCCATTGCTGACAAGGTTCCGGATGGAACCAGGGGCCATTTTAATCCGCTGACTGAGTTCATCTGTTGTTAAATATTCTTCCATATAATCATCAAGTCGCTTTAATGCGTATTTGTTGGAGCATTTTTCCCCGGCCCCCGTACCGCCAAACCCCATTTATCCCACCCAAAAAGTTCAAAAAATCCCATGCATACAAATATAGACGGGGGGAGGGTGGCAATCAGTCGGTTTTCATTTTTGGTTCAATTGAATCTGCCTACCGATAACGCCGGATTCATCCGGCCACTTTTGCACCGCTCTGGACTGCTTTCCGCTGCCGGTAAAAAAAAGGCGGATCGGTACACGCCAGACAAATTTTTCAGCGCTGACCATTGGACGCCGGGAAAAGAATGTCTCTCTCCCAAAAAATTTTCTTTGTTTGCGAATGTTGACTTTTAACCAAAACTCAACATTCATATTCTGATTTTTCAATAAACCCTTTAAAATCAATGCTTCCTGATGAAATTCCCTTGGGCCAATTTTTTTGCCTTGACTTTGAATATTGAGTTTATTTATTTTTAAAACATAAACTAAACATTCATTCACAAAGGAGGCACCATGAGACCCAACAACCACCCCAAAAAAAACGACCGCATTGCCGTGGACCCTATCCGACGGATTGAAGACATCCAGGCCATATCCAAAATGCTTTCCGATTCGCCCAGGGACCACCTGCTCTTCACTCTCGGCATCAACAACGGCCTTCGCGCCGTGGACATTCTGCGCTTGACCGTCAAGGATCTGAAGCACCTGAAACCCGGTCAATTCATCAGCATCAAGGAATCCAAAACCGGCAAAACCAACATTCTCATGGTAAACAAAGCGGTTTTCAAGAGCCTTCAGGAGTATCTGTCCAGGGTGAATCCCGGAGATGACGACTTTTTGTTTAAAAGTCGGAAGGGCGACGGTCCCCTTCAATCCCAGGCAGTCAGCAAGCTGGTCAAGACGTGGACCCAGGCCATCAATCTTCAGGGCAATTATGGCGCCCACACCCTTCGCAAAACCTTTGGTTATATCCAGCGCACCGTTCACGGCGTGGGTTTTGAGATTCTCTGCAAACGCTATAACCACAGTTCACCGGCCATTACGATGCGATACCTTGGCATCCAGGACAAAGAGCTGGAAGGCATTCTATTGAATGAAATCGGCTGAAGCCGTTGCCGGGGTTTCCCTGGGGCGAAATCCCAAAGCCCGGTAAGCCTTCATACGGCCACTTAAAGACGCCTTCAGGATATTGGGTTCATCCCGGTAATCATAGATCACCGAGGGCTGCTGTTCACTGCCGGGCAAAAGCCTTCCAACGGCCTGTGTCAAAGGGTCGCTGGCCTTTACCGGACAGGCGATAATCAGCGAGCTGAAACCTTTGCAGTTGAAAGTGTCCACACTCTTCAACGTGGTCATCAAAATCTTGATTTTTCCCCGATTGATTTGAGAGACAATCCCCTCCCGCTTCTTGTCGCCAGTCGTCCCGGTGATGATTTCCACCGAGGCCATATAGGCGGAGGCCAGCCGCTCCCTTAGCTTTTGAAGGTGATCAATGCGCTCCGACAGAACCAGAACCCGACAATTCTGCTGCGATGCCGAATAAAGAAGATCCTCCACAATCATTTCATTCCGGAGGCCGTCCGCGCACAGTGCTGAAATCATTTGTGAATAATTTTCCTGATAATCAAAATGGAAAACCGATTTCCGGATATGGAAAATCCGGCCAGCAGGCCCGGAATCACAGATAGTTTTCTGAGGACTGAAGGTAAACAACAGCGGCCCCAGGTATGCATGCATTAATTCCACCAAACCATCATCCCTTTTGTTGGACCGGGCAAGGCCCAGGACATTACGAGGGGTAAATTGCTTCACTGCCTGGAAAAAAATTTTCAAATTTGCTGAATCGCACTGATCCACCACCACAAACCCGATACGGTTTTTCAATCCTGCAATGTGCCGGTATAGGGAACGGTCGATAGCTATCGTAATGCCGTGATTAAGTTCTTTGTGCCCATCACCGATCAGGCCCACATCACCATGATTCAACCGCAGAAATCGGCAAACCAAGTCACGCCAATGATAAAACCGGTCGCGGCGTTTCAGGATGATCAGTGCCGGGAGTTGCCTCTGACTGATGAGATACAGCGCCAGAACCATTGTTTCGAGGCCAGGCCCAATCACCACCCCATACCGACGATGGGACACCTCTTCGAAGGCCCGTTGCTGTTCCTCATCCAGAGCGCCTGTAAACCGGAAAGGAACCGTTTCCTTCTCTGTGGCTTCAATAAAAATCTCAAACCCAACCCGAAACTGATGGAAAATTTTAATCAGCTCAGCGGCAAACCCTCTGGCAAGCAGGAGATTCTCCCCCTCTTCCCGGATACAGCATAATTTGGGAGGAATGCCCGACTCCTTTCTCCCAAACTGGAGATTTTTCAAATACCTGGGATTTTCAAATATCAGGCGGTTTTTTAATGCTGCAATCATTTCTCCTGGTAAATCCTGTTTCCGGATAAGGATTTCATGATGGATGCTTATCCGGATCTTTCCAGACGGCTGCGCCGCGGCATTAGACAGCAAAACAGTTGGTTTCAATATTTTCGAAACCTCGCTATTCTCAACAACTCTCTTATATTGCTCTGTTTTCATTTTATCCCCTATTTCATATAGCCATTAGACAAGACAACCCCGGGAAAAAAAGGTTGAGATTATTGTTTCATTCATAATTTCTTTTTTAATGTTTTGTGTTCCGCAGTCCATAAGGCTTTATCTTTTTTTACTGTCTAATTGTCTTGATCGCCTATTCTGGATTTCCTGCTTATTCCCCCAATCTATCTATATCTATAATTAATAGATATAGATAGATAGATAGGATATACGGGGATAGCCAATAAAGTAAGCAGACACGAGGAAGACATTTGGAAGACACCCCACCCCTAACTGTCTTGCCCTCAGCGCCATCACAGGCGATATGCCTTTACAGAACCCCCCCATCAGACATTTCACGGCCCTCATCCTCCGGCAACGGGATAATCACCCCTCGAACTTGTGTTCCCGCCAGAGTCGCCCGGTCCTTATATGCTCCAGGTAGGCGAAGCAGGATATCCGCGATATTCAGATCGCGCCATACCGTATCTTTCAGCAGTTGACGGACCTTGGTCGGATGCAGGAAGAGCCCTTCCTTTCGGGTGCCTTTTATTAAGTGCTTTTTAATGCCATAAGCCTGTAATGTCTGGTGTCCTTCAGGAGTTAGAAATTCTAGGATCTGGCCAACACTGCGGTCAGCGTATCGTGATTCATTGTACCCTGTCCGCTCATCTGTTGTTGTCAGGTATACCCTGATGCGAGCCAAAAATATCTGGTCACGGAGAATAGTTTCATCGTCCTCTAAAGCCCCTGCTTGTTCCTTCCATTCCTTCAGATAATCATGAAGCAGGATGCTTAATTCTTTTTCAGGGGGAGCAGCAGAGCAGGCAGCCAGCATACTGAATGGTACGGCGAGGCTTTCCACAAACCTTTGGTCATACCCCTTGATGGAATCCATTTGCCGGATAAGTGTCTTTGCGCGTGTGCTTGCCCAGATCGCAGCCGCAAATAAGTCTATCCGAAGGGAGTGAAGATCTTCGCCATCAGGTATCCGAGGCTTTTTGATATCTTTCAATTTGACAGTAGATACACATAGGAAACGGGATGCCTCTGCGGCCCGATGAATACCGACTTCGATACTCGCGACCGCGACGCTATGCCGAATTTCGGTTTTGATTGCCTGCTGGTTGACAGAGCCTCGTGCGCCGGTCCCTCCCCGGCCTGCTGATCGCAATAACTGGATGATAGCATCACGGGCTGGGGACGATTCCAACTCGTCGATGGTCACCAACGATGAATCCGATTTTATGCTTTGGCGCAATCCTGGCTCACTCAGGACGCCGCCCTCCAGTGACAATGACAGCTTTCCCCCCATCGTTTTCATCAGTCTGATTAGAATGCTTTTTCCAGAGCCAGCAGACCCAGAAATCCACAGGTGGGGACGCCATTCCCATTGCGCTTGCAATATTTGGGCAAGCACAAACCCAGCCATCAAAAAATGATCGAGCGCCCCTTTGAACTTCCACTGAAAAAACAGGGAGACGAGCCTATTCTTGATTTGTTCGGCCCTGCTGGGAGTCATCGCCCGGATCGCCCCGGCCAATTCCTCAAAATCTATCCATTGACGCCCTGATTGCAGATCTAAAAGCCAGTCGTCTAAAATTGGCTTTGATTGGAGAACGAATTCATTTCCATCCCACAGGTAAGCGAATCCGCCATTCACAATCAGCAGGCGGCCATCATGGACAAGGTGTATTCCCTGTCCAAGAAACTGCGCGTCAGGAAGCTGATGCTGTGATGCCTCTATTATCCAAAGATGTTTCAAATGATCATAGGGGATTTTTCCAGGTGTTATCTTGCGTGACACACGATGAAACACCTCTTCCCCGCCGATCTGGATGGCCCGTTCGATTGTTATGTCCGGTGGCTGGTAAATATAAATCCTCCTATAGGGTACTGAATACATGACCAGAGCGCCCGTTGGCAATTCGCCTAATATCTGGATGGAAGAGATTTTGCAGTTATCCGGAGATAGATCGACACTCCCCACATTTTTATCTGCTACCGCATCGGATTTGACCTGAACAGCGGATTCCAATTTTTCACTGAATGCCGCAGCCGGATCATCACAGCCCCTTAATAAATCATCAACATCCTTACAATGAAACGACATGGACTTTCCCCCCTCCTTCAAGTATTGCGGCTGTATATTTTTTTGTATATCCTCGGCCGGCTTCGTCATTATCGAAAGCCAGATAAAAGGATTTTCCCTCTGAATGACTTTTCAGATGGGCAAGGATCTTCGATGTATTGAAATTTCCGATGGTGGCGATCACGTTGGGCTGCTTGGCTTTACCATAAACTGACAGCAGGTCGTTTTCACCTTCAACGATAATGATGGTGCTCTGGTTCAGTGCATCCTGGTTCATGCAGAGCCAGCCGGGTGCGGCAAATTGTTTCTTTATCTGAAACCTGTGCTTTTTGGCGGGGTCCTTGATGGTATAAAATAGAACGTCCCAATCTCTCGTATGTGGAAAGACATAAAGCCCATCTGGGATGGTCTGGCTGTAGCCGCGATTATTTTTCCGGATTAGCCCAATCTCCTCAAGGTCAGTCGCGGTATAGCCGTTTTCAGTTGCATGAGCGATCAGATTTCCGCCGGACACCCCGATTCTGAAAGTCTTGACAACATCAAGGCTGTGTTTCCGGACATTCAGGAGGTAATCCAGGGCCTTTTGATTATCCAGAAGCTGTGTATGAAAATAATCCGCCGAATGATTCCGCAACGCCAGCAGCCTTTTATTGTGAGAGTGCGGTATAGTCACCGTATCCCCAACATTTTTCTCTGCGTGTAATTCATTCATTCTCGTATAACGCTCCTGATTTGTTATCTGGTATTTCCGGGCCAGGGACCGGGCCGCTTCCAGGTTACTGCCCAGCCCGTTCATATATTTTTCCAGATGGATAATGTCGCCGGACTTGCCGCAACTGAAACAATGAAACGTCTGGTTGCTATCATATATTGTGAAACAATCGCGGTGGCCGCATATCGGGCAGGGATTTGCCCGATATGCGCCTTCACCGGCCTTCGTGATTGAAGAATCTGTAATATTAACGAGATGTTCACGAAGCATTACGTGTTTTTTAATTTCAATGAACAACTTGTTTATTTCCTTGTTAAAATTAAATCCAACCGCTTCGGGTCTGTAAACAAATGCCACTCAAATTTTTGTACCTTATATTTTTCACTACCCTTATCCAGCAGGATATCGAGATGATAACGTGAGATTATATCAATAACATGTTTTAATTCCGTGGGTCTGAAGCAACCCAAATAACATTCCTTCTTTAGCTGTTTCTCTCGAAAATAAACCATAGAATATCCGAGTAATTCATTTCCCATAGTCTTTCTCCTCTTTTCCAGTTTTGCTTTTCGTTTCCAGAACCGATAATGAACTGATTTACTGAATAAATGATCAAATTGTTTCCAGATTCCTTATGGGAATGTGCATTTTGCGCACTTAGAATGCCATGCTCATATTTTCCTCCTTATTTTTTTATCCTCCGTTCACCTGTCCCTCAGGTTTTCATTTTTTGATTGCTCTTAAAAAATTCCGGTTTTCGACCACATTTAAGAATTTGCTTAAATTCTCGGGGGTGCGGGGATTTTTACTTACTTATTGTTCCCGCTTTTATTTTGGAAGGCCATTTAATAGCCTGCGCATTGCACTCCATAGCTTCTCCTATTAAAGCTTTTTCCCGGTCGCTGGGAGCGATATACCCTCGCTCCATTAGGCTGAGCTTGCTCTGGCTGATGCCTGTTTTCAGAGACAGGTCCCATTGTGTGATTTTTTTTCTGAAACGGATCTCGATAAGATTCATATTCTCTTCTCCTCGTTTATTTTACATTCATATAGCTTGACAAATTCTAAGCCAATTTTACTTCTTATCGCCGCTCATAACAATTAAAAATTATAATTATAGTACGACAAACGCCCGACAAAGAGTCGATAAATTTTAAAATAAAAACAAATTATATTAGATATTTATATATTTAAAAAGATGATAAAATACACAAAATTACTATTATAATTTTAGTCGTTCGATAAAGTTTCTTTCAAGAATCTTACTTTCACCGAATGAATATACGGAATCAGCTCCCAAATTTTCCGTAGGCATTGGCAAAAAAGATTCTTTAAAAGATCATTAAAAAAATATGGATGGTAAGGATTGATACACAGGCGGTAGGGAAATAACTGTGTTGAACATCAGAACATATTGAAATAACGATAATATAGGGGGGAGGGTGCGGCGGAGACCACATGGCTAAGAAAACCGGAGTTCGTTTGGGATCGTTAATTTACTTTTCGGGAGTCATAGGTTCTCTAATTTCTTTAATAAGCTGATAACATTTATTTTCTGTTACTGACATTTTCAATTTATCTTTTACAATTTTTCGCATCAGCCGTTTTTCATAATCTTCTTTTTCTTTGGTCCGTCTCGTTTGACTGAAGGAAAAAAGTTTGCGATCCAAATATTCAAGTTTTATGGGCTCGTGTTCTTTCTCATTGAATATTTCTGTGGCCGATTGCGATAATTGTGTTGGGGTGATACTTTTTAATAATTCACCGGAATTATGCAGTTTTTCTAAAATTGCCTCCCATAATTTTTCCACGGGAATCAATGCGTTTTCAATACAATCCAGTAGCTTTTTTTCGCTGTCCTCTTTTTGTTCCTGGTATGTGCCTGGATAAAGCTGGACAGAAATATGCGATGATATTTTCATTGATTTTTTATTACCACTCTCCAGAACAGAAATATGCCATTGATCTGAAAAGCGCCAGGGGATGTTCAAAGAATCAGCCAATTCTTCTTTATTCTTTATACTGCTGTATTCTTTATATACTTTTAAAAATTCAGGGCCATAGAATTCATTATTGGCCAACGCTTGTGCAAATTCCCAACCCCATTTTTCCGCGTCCCTTGGATCGGTTACTTCAAAGATAATGACATACTGCTCATCTCTGCTTCGCTGCCACGTCTTTGGATATGGGTAAAGGGTAATTCTTTTAATTGTTAGATACTTTTCGACCCACCCCTTCGCTATTTCCTTAAGAGCCTCGATATCTAAATCCGAAAAAAGCTTTGGAACTTTACCCGTCATATTACATATTCCTTTCTTTTCAACCTCACTCCACCATCGCCTTCAGCAAAGCATCCCGTGCATCTGAATAAAACTGAATATCAATTTTGGTAGCCATATCATCAGATAGGTCAAACAACTGGCGGCGGCAGGCAACCGGCATCAGCAGAACGGTTGCGCCTTTTTCCACGGCAATTTCAGCGATATTGACCGGGTTATGAACCGGTTCGATGGAGCCGCCCAAATTGATTTCGCCGACAATCACCAGTCCGCCCCGCACGCTCTTTTTCAAAAGGGCCGTACACAGGGCCACCAGAGCGGCGGCGCCCAACTTGGCCCCGCCTTTTGAGGCGTCAAAGGCGCGAAGCTGGGCCGTGAATTCATGATGGCGCGGGTCTTTGTCGCCGACCAGGTGCGTGGCCCGGGCATATAAATTCTGCTCAGCAAAGCCCATGCTTTCCTTGAAGGCCGGCGGCACCGGTTTATTGAGAATTTTCACACCGGAACCCGGCCCCTCATTGATCTCAATTCGGTAAAGTCCCGGATGTTCATCCCCACCGCCCGGGCTGATGGTCCACACCTGCCCCGGCTCCATCGGGTCCCCGCCGATGCTGTTTTCGCTGTGCAGCTCCGGCGTGGCGACAAATTTTTCCACACCATCCGCGCCCATGACATAGCTGAAATGGGTATTGCGAAATTCCGCCGCACCAATGCGTTTTTGCTGTTCCTTAACCCGCCGCCGGGCCTCAAGAGCGATGCGGACTGCCCATTCCAGTTCATCATCAGAAATTTCCGCTTCATCCCCCGGAAAAAGCAGTTTCAGCAACCCACTGATGGTTTTATTCACCGCATTGACATCCCTGCCGGACAAAGCGCCGCCAAATAAAACCCGATTCTGCAACCGGGACACCCGGCTCTGATTGCGAAGTTGGCTCCAGCATTCAGACAAAAAATCGCTGACCAGTCCGAAATGGTCCGTCAGGTTTGCTTTGTCTATTTTGGGCACATCCCATCCGGGCAGATATCCGTGAATCCGGTCCATGAAGGCCGTGTCATTCTTCATTTCCGCTGGCATGGGACCAAATAGATGTCCCACCCGCTGCTGATGCTCCACATCCACTTCAAAATTTCCCACCAGCACAATGCTCCCGTCCGCTCTTATGCTCTCCCGGCCCCGGCTGAACTCGCCGGATTCCATATACCCTTTCATGATATTGACGCCGTCTTTCTGGTCAAAGGAAATGCCGGAAATTTCATCAAAACAGACCACGTCATACTGGCAGACCAGGCCGCGCTGGCCCGTTCCCATATGGACAAACATCCGGGCCACGGTGGCCTTGCCGCCGGAGATCAGATGCGCATAGGGTGAGACCTGCTGAAACAGATGACTTTTGCCGGTTCCCCGAGGTCCCAGTTCCACCAGGTTGTAATTGCGCTCCACAAAAGGGACCATGCGCAGAAAAAAGGCGTTTATGGCCCGCTCCGACAAGGAAGCCGATTCGATCCCGATGCTTCGAAGCAGCAGGGTTTTCCATTCATCCGTGGTAAATTTTTTTCTGGCCGATGCCATGACATCCAGCACATCCCTTTTGGAAAGCTGAATTTCCCGAAGCCCCTCAATCCCAAAGGGCCGTCCCTTGCTCTCCTGGGAAATGGCAGCATCATAGGTAAGTGTGATCTCCGCATAAAATCCGCCGGTCAGCATGCGTTCATGGCGATTCACCAGTTCACTGGTGATCCGGATATTATTCAACTGAAGACTGGGCAGCGTGGCGACATAGGAATCCGTGTGCGCATCCAGGCGGGCGGTGATCAAATCGATGATTTTGATTTCTCCCTGCTCCCGCGCCCGGGACTTGAAAAGTTCTTCCTCGCCGGCTTTTACAGTCTTGGATTTAAGCTGGCGCTGGACGATTTCCAGACCTTCCGCAATTTCATCCGGGTCGATGCTGGCGCAATAACGTCCCAGCATGAACTCGACCACATAGGTGGGAACCGGAAACTGACGGCTGAAGGTCCGAACAAGATCCTTGCGCACCAGGTATCCTTCCAGGGCGGATGCCACCAATTTGTCGATATGATCCAATTCCATCATTTGTTTTCTCCACCGATGATCGTGGCAACCTGGGCCACCAGTTCATTGTTTGAATCCATCAGGACAATCACCGCCTCGGAACCCTCCAACTCATCCTTTTCCACAACCACAGAGGCCGCCCCATTTTCTTTTAAGGGCTTAACGCTCAAAATAACGCTGGTGTCCCTGTTGCCCGGGTGCTTTCGAATATCAAGGGACAGTTCTGAAAAATCCCCATCCACCGCTACCGTGCAGCGCATTCCCTTCCACACCACATCTGTAAATTCTACTGAAACAGCGGATGATTTCGATTGACCGGGCGTCACCGTCAGCTCCAGGGTCAGGCATTCCTGAAGGCTCAGCCCCCCGTGGGAATATTCCAGCCCTTCCCGAAAGCAACTGATGCCGTCAGCCAGGGCGAATTGAATATGCGGATTCCAGAACCAGGGATACAACCTTTCCTGGGTCACGGCGCCGGGTTTGATAACTGCGCATCGACCCCATTTATTATCAGCCAATACACTGGGAAGTTCAACCTTGGGCAGCCCCCCGGGCAGCAGCAGCCAGCCGTGGTCCGTAACAATCCGGATACGATTGGCTCCGGCCCTGAATAGCTGCCGCACCTGTTCCCGAATCTCCTTTAATAAGAAAGGAATCTGTTTTGCCAGCTTCGAGCCCTTTTGATGGCCTTCATGATCTATATTTCCGAACTCACACCATACCCGGCCATGGATGGCGTCGGTATTTTGCGCATCCATCACCGTCCAGCCATCTTCATTTAACAACTTATATAGATGATAGCCGCCTTTTACGGATTTTCCCGTCTCCGCAACATCCGGTTCAAAATCCGTGTTGGCGTCCTTGCCATATATCTTTTTTCGGACAGGGGTCACCGTCGGCTTGCCGGTTGCCGTAACGCTGGGCAGCGCGGCCCAGGTCCGTTTTTCATCCACCTGGAACCCATCATTCCGGATCAGTGCCGACAATTGCTTTGCCGTGTCAAACCGAAGCCCGTCGCTGAAAAGGATGCATTCTTCCTTCTGATATGTGGCCATTGGGGCGTCTTCGATCGTGCCGCCCGGATAACCGGATTCTTCCGCCCGTTTTTGAAGATACCGGGCAGATTCTTCGGCCCAGAGCTTATATACCGCCACAATGGCTTTGGATACGGCCTCAACATCTTCCGGTCGATCCACCAGGAACAACGCGCTGATCAGGGCTTCATCAGCCTGCCAGCCGGAATGGCTGTAGCCATCCATTACATCGTTAATCGTGCCCGCAGTCAGGGCCAATGCCGTGATTTCCGCAAGCACGGCCAAAGGTTTCATCGCCATGGATAGGGGCGCTTGACCCATCGCCGCCCACACCAGATCTCTTCTGCTTCCATGCTTTTTTTCCAGGCTGGCGATTTCCGCTCGGGCCTTATGGGGCGGGAACTGGCTTAACCGGAGCAGATCTTTCCGCAGCATGCCTTCCGCTGCATCATTCCATTGGGGCCAGGTTCCGTGGGAGGCGGCATCTGAAAACAGGTCCACCGGCGGCATTTTGCATTTGCGCATCTGGTTGGGAATATTGGGATAAAGCGTCGGGGCTTCGCAAAACCGCATCCAAACCGGAGACCACGGCCCTTCATGGCCGGCCAGTTTGGCCGCCCCCGCCAACACGCCCGCATTTTCCGGATCATAGGCCAGTTGGGACTTGCAGAGCGCCACAAAGGCCCGCCACTCATTTTCACTGCGCCCGGCCCGGAAGGCATCCCCTTGGTCGATCCAGCAAAGCACCTCTTTTACCGTGTCTCCACCGGTCAAAAGCGTATTGAAATACACCTTGTCCAGGTGTTTTTCTTTAAGCAGCGCAACATTTTCACCCAGCAAATGATAAAGGGCCAGTTGCATGGCGTTTTTGGTGTCATTGTCCTGGGCCACATCCATTCCCAGCCCCCCCTGATCGGACTTGAGAAACGCCATAAGGGTCCAGTCCCGGGCATTGACCTGGGACCAGATCACGCCACGATATTGCAGTTCGGCAATGGGTTTTAAATGCTCAGGACAGGTCTCCACAGCCCGCAGGTCCTGACGGCTGACGCCGGGGAGGTAGATGATGGGAAGATGGGAAGAGTCGGAGACAGGGGAATCATCTGCATTTCCCCATTCCGCAAGGACGCACCGCAACCAGATACCCGGACCGATGCGTTTTTCCGGCGCATAATTTCCAAGAACATAGAGTTCCGGCATTTCATTCTGGAGCCGGGGAACAGCGGCCTCCCACTGGCGGTCATGGTCCGGCCAAAGGATACAGGCCGGGGCTGACTGGACTTCGGGATTGTAGACGGCGGCAGACCGGAGGTTTTCTTTTAATTTGTCAAGAATGCGCATGGTTCATAGAGCCTTTGCTATCTCTCATAACCCATAAATTGCTTTAATATTTGAAATTATTTCTTCTAAAGAAGTATTTCTCAACCCAAGGCTTTTTAAATCCGGCGGTTCTTCAGTAAGCGCACTCAAAAATAAACTCATATCATCAGCGATTGAGACTGGCAGCCCGATTCTTGTTTCAGACGATAAGATTTGATAAAGACGAAGCACATCTAGTTTATGTTTATTCACTTTTTTTCTATCTACACGCTCCCCTGATTTTTTAAGCTGGGATAAATCCATATAGGCTCTTGCTTTTAGGGGGATCAAGTATTCCTGGGTAATTAATGGAACCCCATCAAGGATTGTTTTTCCCTTTAAAATGAATTGATAATATTCATCATCCAGCAAAATAGCAGATAGGCTGGAAATTTCCTCTTCTATGGGGATTGGCGTCAGATGGCTACCTTGATTTAATTTCAGCACATCAGGCTTACGTGCAAAAAATTCCAGCGTGTAAGGAAAGGCGGGTTCCGCAGGCTCATAAAATCGATAAAACTCTGTTTTCCCGGTACTTTTTTGTTTATTCTGATACTGTCCTTTTTTAATAAATTCCCAAATTAATCCTCCAAAATCAGCATTCAGAGCTTCAACAATTAATACAATATCAAGATCTTTCGTTGGCCTGAAATTCATATCCATTTGACTCATAGCAATATCGCATGCGGTACCGCCAATAAGAATATATTTATCCGCATGATCTTTGAAAAAATCCTGAAAGATATCGATCCCCCTTACCATTCTATCGCCCCCATCATTTCGTCTAAAGCAGATTGAACCCGTTCATCATTTTCATCCTTTAAACTTAAAAACAGGGAAAAGGGATCAACCTTGCGGTCATCTGCTTTAGTTATTAATCCCGGTGCATATCTCCAAATTTCCAAACAGCATTCCGCTTCATCTTCAAATTTTGATTTTTCTATATTTCCAAGCAGTTCCTTCCAGTATCCCATGCCGATTGCATATACTGGTATTTTAGGAGGTGATAACATCGAATATCCGGCCAAGGCGGTTAATCCAGCTTCATGAAAGGAAGAAGTTTTTTTATTAGACTTCAGCCATACCATTTTTTTTACAGGCGACTGCAAAAATGGCTTCGACTTTTCCCACAATTTCTGTCTGTCCAAGTTAAAATGCACCAACCGGTTCTTGCCCCTGATTTTTACCTCGGCTAAACCCGATTCTTCAATTTCGTCAATGGCCCGGGACATACTCATTTTTGTATATCCCAATTTTTCGGTCAATGCTTTTGGGGTTATGGGCTCAGATAGGCCTCTGGTAATGGCATAAATCACAACCGCCTGGGTAACGGGGCTCAATAGGGTGGGAGTTGATCTTGCTTGGATAAAATGTTCCCTTAAGTCGATGGCCAGATCCGGCAGATACATCTGGTTTTCCGGGACAATAAACGGCACTTTATATTCAATCAGGCGTTTTCGGTTAAAAGTGGTCAACGCAGAGCACAGGAAAACCGCTGTTGTCCCTATTTTATCATTTACAACATCAAAATGTTTCCGGATCTTTGCCGGCGTTGATTCCTCTTCATTGTTTGCAATCAGGACCACAAAATCTTTATCAAGTAGCCTTAAAGAATAAAACGCATATTGATCCAGAAGAAAAAAAGGCAGCGACTTGGTTTTTTTCAGCGCGGATAAGTCAACCTCTATTCCCAGTGTGTCCTTCAAATACTTTTTGCAGCGTTGGATAAGATTTTTCATTTGCCCCATCCTCTATAATGGTAACTCATTTTTTGCACAGTAACACAATCAATGTTACTGTGCAAAAAATATGTTACTAGTTGTTAAAAACAACTTAGATGGTCAGCTAAAATAGCAATATATTCTTATGGTTAAAATATATATAACGGGAAGACAAGCATCTAAACATCCTGTCTTTCAAGCCTCCCATTTATAAATTCAATTAATTCGTTTCGAATCTGCTGATCCCGGTCTTTAATTGCTTTGATCATTTCATTAAATGAGGCTTTTTCTGGTTCAGTAAAAATTCGCGACATGCTTAATGCTGCCTCCCATTCATCGATGGTAAAAACCCCTCCCTTAATTTCATGAACCCCGTCGAGAAAAAATTTCATAGACTTAGCGTTCTTTGAAATATTGAATTTCTTTTTTAACAACGAGCAATTGCCTAAAGTATTGATAAACGCTTCCGCTTCTTGTCGGGTTTCAAAATCGCCAGGTCCTCTCTCTGGATACCCATCCGGAACGGATAAATCGACCCCTGAACTTGCCATTCGAGCGAGTTCATCCTCAACCCTTCTCTTCCAGTATGCATCGGCAATTGTATGATCTACTTCAGGCTTGAAATCCGCCCTTTCTCGTCCACGCCGCATAACAATTTGCGATTTTTCCCAACGCGACGCATCCAAACGATGCCAAACCCAAAGGGCTGTTTTGTAGTTGGATACCTTGCTTCGATCTTTGACAAGAATATTTCTGATATTACTCACTGCAGCGTCGGTTATCTTCGTCATTAAACCATCGATAGCATATTCTAACTTAGAAAAAGCTTCATCAGGATTCGCGACTGTTTTTAAATCCTCATCACAACGAGACAATTCTTTGGCAAAGTCTTGCAAATTTTTAGTCGCTCTTACCGCCCAGACATTCGCCCATTGAGAGGCGAAAACCCAACGGTCTAAAAATTTTTCAAATTGGGTAACCACTTTCATGCAATAATCATCATCATCCCTTACTCTCATTTGTCTATTATGCATGCGGCCCCAACGGTCCGCCAAGAACAGCCAGCACCATGCCACCAATAAGGCATTAAATGATCCTGAATTTTCGAATAAATCTCTATCTTTAGATACTTTTACCGAATATTCTATTGTGAAAATAATATTATTCCATTCCTGAGATATGTCCTCAGCCATGGGCTTTATTACATTAGATTTTAACAGATCACGGTCATTTAAAAGTTCCCCATCCCGTTTCAAGACAATCCAGAAGAAGGATAATAACCTCACAGCCTCATCAGGGCTGATCGTCATTCCTCCTTCCTCAAGCAAGTTAATAATTTCATTCAAACATTCTCCTGCTGATTTTTGCCCTTCAATAAATTGCGGCTTCCAATTAACCTTCATCCATGCAAGTGTAATTTCTTCTCTCGTAAGGGTTCTGCCTGCCGTATTCAGCCGGGTAAATATATTTACAATCGCATCATTATAATCATCTCTTGTCCATTGGGAGGTAATTTCTAATGAGTTGATTTGTAGAGCTTGTACATGTGCGTTTTGTTTAATTTCGCCAACAGTCCGCATAAGTGCCGCCATTCGAGGCAGGAGCAGGTCCCCCTTTTCAACTTTAAGCCCTTGCTTCTCCAGAAAATCAGGAAGGATCGTTTGATACTTCAACTCGGAAACTCCGCCCTCAGCGATTTTCCATAATCTTGAAAAACGAATATATTTTCCTGGATGTTCCCATAAACGAGGAAGAGGTTCAATATATGATGCCGGCTTGCTTTTTTTTGACTGTTTGTAAGGGCTTGTAACAACCCATGCTAAAATATTCTCAATGACGATTTTATTTACATCATCATCCATCGCATCCATTGCTTGGTTGAAAGCATCGATATCCAGGCACAACGATCCATGTGACCAGTGATCGGTTTGTTTGGGTTTTAACCCTTTGGTATCGGCTATCCAATCATGGTCATAAAGTTTAAATCCAAAATCATCCCCACCCAAGGCCAGAACCAAACTTTGTATTCTCTGCTGTCCATCAAGAACCATGTAATAGGTAGAGGGTTGCCCCATTTGCGGGTTTTGAGACCCATCTTTTTCGAATGTGCGATCAACAACTTGCCAAAATCGCCTATGTGGGATTCCATCGCCATCCTCATAGCAATCCGGCTTAATTTCCCATGTCAGCAAGGAGCCAAAAGGCCATCCTCGAAAAAGTGAATCAATCAGTAATTTTACTTGAGAAGGATTCCACACATATGATCGTTGCAAATCCGGTATCAGATAGATCGCATCTTGTGTTGATTCATTGATTAACGAGGCCAATTTTAAAGGTACAGCTTTATAAGATATACTCATTTCAAACCTTCCTTTGCATTTCGTTTTTCCGACAGGGTCAGGTGATGATTGTTAATACGGTCGCCGTTGAAAAGATGATACCAGGGGGCGGAGGCCACGTCTTTGCCGCGGTCTTTTTCCCATTTGATATTGGGTTTGTCGCGCAGGACGCCTGCGCCGCGTTTGCCCACGTCTGGGACGGAGAGGAAGGGGCGGATGTTTAGGCGCACGCCGTCGTTTACGTCCGGGTTCCAGCCGATGGGTTGCATCGAAAGGGGTTTCCAGCGGACAAAGATGTCATATCCATAGCCTTGATCGGGGTGGCCTTCGCCCTCTAAGATCAGTTCCAGATTTTTCTTGAGGGAAAGGGCCGCGGCCAGTTTTTCTTCCGCGCCGTCGATGTGATTGGCGATGTCCTGTTTCTGGCGGGTGATCCAGTCGCCCAGGTAGGTATAGATGAGGGTTTCGAGTTTTTTGCGGTCCAGTTTGTGGTAATTGACCAGGGCCGCGAACCCGTCCCGCAGACCGTCCCAGATATGCCAGATAAAGGGCCGGTGCTGGAACAGTTTGCAGTGTTGGGTGAAGAATTTCTCCCGGAGCCAGGTCTCCAGGGTTTTGCCCGCGTGATCGGCGCTCGAAAGCAGCGCGGCCAGGATGTCGCCCCTCCAGGCATCTCCATAGGCTGCGGCAAGAAGGTTTAACAGGCGGTCCGATGCCGACGCCTCGCCCCGCACCGGCGGGATACAGACGATGCCGTCTTCATCAGCGCAAGGGAGCAATGCTTGACAGCGATTTACCCATTCGCGCTGCTCATCTGCCAGTTCCATGTTAGCATCCAGCTCGGCGGGCCAGCGGTAGCCGAGAAGCCGGGCCACAGCCACTTGCAGCACGGTGTCGTCGGTGCGAAGGGGGCCGTGGGCGGTCCATTTTTTCTCCTCATCCCACACCACCGAACCGCAGGGATGGCCGTGAAAAATCCATTGGGTGGGGTCGTCGGTGTAGGGTTTGGGCAGGCCGTTGGGGTATTTTTCGGCGGCGACTTGGGTCCAGTGGTCGAGGTCGAATGGGACTTTGACCATAGTGTGAGCAGCAACATCCAGTTTTTGATTCAGTTTTCTTATCTCAGATAAGTATTCACCGGATTCGATAAAACTGAAAATGGAAGGCAAATATCCATTTCCATTCTGAGTCATAACAGAAGTGTTATTATCAAAAATGTTGGAGCAGTAGATCGAAAAAGGCATTTCACTCATTTGAGATTGAATGATACCTTTTTTACCCCATACATCTTGACTTCGAACCCCAAATTCTTTTATCTCTTGTTCCTCAATCTCTTCAAGAGTTAGACAAACTTTAACCTTCCCAGAATAGTGTCTGACATTTGTCGGTGTTGACTCTAATAATTGCCATTTAGATAGAACTCCGCAAAATTCCCAGTGATATTTGACTACTCTGTCGGTTTGCCCAGGTTTTGATCCATAATTTATGGCAGCCACTTGAGAAAGTAGAGAGGATCTGTCCACCTCCTGAAATACAATAACCGCATCCGGATTCTCCAACTGCTTGGCCTGCTCGACGCTTTTGATTTCCGCTGTCAGCAGTCCGGCGGCTTTTTCTTCGGCGGTGCGGGGTTCGGAAACATCCACGCCGCGAATCAAGTTGCCGTCATCGGCATCGGCAAACAGCCCGCCCGATTCTTTTGTTGAATTTCCATGGCTTATGGTGATCAACTGGACATTAAAATCCCACATCGGGGTTTGAAACGCCTGTGGTCCCAACCGTGCAATCAAATGCCAGGTGTCGTTCTTAAGCAACTTTTCGCGGAATTTCTTATAGCTGGTCAGAAAAAGCCAGTTCTGCGGCAGCACAATGCTGGAAGTGCCACCCTGAACACAGAGTTCCAAACAGCGGTCGAGAAACACAGTCGCCAGATCATTTTTTGCGGCTGAATAGTGCCTTTCGCAGAAATCTCTTAGCCGCTCATTCTGTTTGCCACGGGCCAGATACGGCACATTGGTGATGACCCATTGATACCGACCGGCAAGCAGGGTTGCGGCTTTTGCTAAGCCTTGAGCAACGACAGCAACTTCCTGTTGTGCCGCATTATCTTCATCTGGGCTTTGCTCCTGCTTCAAGGCCTGTTCCAACGCAACCGAAAGCTCATCCCACTGCACAATCTTCGCGGCATTGGTCTTGGCGGGATCAAGGAGACTACCCAGCACCGGCGCATCCTTGAAGGTGTCGTGCATCCAGTCGAGGGCAATGGTAAGATTCTTTTTGCCCAGGCCAAGTTGTTTCCATTCCTCCTTGGCCACGCTGACCGACAAGCCGGAACATGCGAGATGAAGTTCCGGCAAGGGCCGATAACCGCCCGCACCCGGATATTTCCAGGCAGCCAGGGCCAGTGCGAATGCGGCCAGTTCCACGCAGCGAGGATCTATTTCCAGGCCGTGAATATTTTCCCGCAACACCGCGTCCACGGCTTCCCGAGCGGAAAGCCCTTCCTGTACCATGCGCATGGGCGTGAGCATCAGAAACGCCGCCACCAGAAAATGACCGGAACCGCAGCAAGGGTCCAGGGTTTTGAGTTCGCTTAATTGATCCGGCCAGCCGTCGAACTTACCGGCGGCAGGGGTCCAGATTTCCCCCTCACCCCGACCCTCTCCCGCCAAGGGAGAGGAAATCTTAACGAAGCGCAGATATTCCAGCGGCACTCCGGGCAGGGCGAAAAATTCTCTCAGTTCCGCTTCCGTGGCGGCGGTTTCGAGCATTTTTTTCGCCCCTGGTTTTCGTTCAATGCCGTCATGCAGGCCGGACAAATGGGCCACCCACCAGGCCCCCAGGGAATTATCCAGCAGAAACGACACCATATAGGGCTCGGTAAAAAGCTGGGTGACTGCCGGGAGTTCCCGCGCGCCGATCTTGACCTCCGAAGCGTTGACCGCGTCTTTTCGCTTGGACTGCCAGAACTGATACACCCAGCCCAGGGAATCGGAAGCCGTAAAAACATCAGCGGGAAGATCCGCCAACAGTTTTTCGAGTTTCTGCTGATGCTCCGGCGGCAAGGTCAGTTGAAACACCGGGGAATCGGTCCGAAATATCTGGGGCAACATGCGAGCCGCAAACCGGGCCGCCAATTCCCATCCGTTTTTTACTCCTTCATCCGCCGCCAGATCTTCACATTCTTCCAGGGTCACGGGGACCGGTTCAAGCGGATCGGGATACATGAGCAGATTGTTTTCTGCTAAAAACCGGGCAAACAGCATGCGGTGCCAGTGCTCGTAGGCGACTTCCTCAATCAGACGGTCCATGGTCTGGATTTTGCCGCCATTTAAAGTGTCTCCCAGTTGGCGGCCATGAATCCGAAGCCGCCGGCGCAATTCCCGGTCGGCTTCGCTTAAATGGGAAAACGGGGATGCTTCCCCCACGCCGATCTGATCCAGGGAGGCTTTGGCGGCATCTTCTGCGATGTCCCGGGCGTCTTTTACCGTGCGTTCCAGTTTGTTTCGGAGGGTTTTATCTAAAGGCTGCATTTGAATTTCCGTATTTATTTCAAGATGTAATGCGCGTGAGCATTAAAATGGCCGTTTAATGATGGATTCACATTAAATGTCACATTAAACCAATTTTAATGTGATCGGGAATGTGCATTCACATTCAGCTAAAAATTCATATCTTTTATTCCGGCTCTTTGTATTGATAAACTGCCTGTTTCCCCCGTCCTGGCGGTCGGATAAGATGATTTTCACGTATCAGTTCCTTCATCAGCCGGATGACTTGAAACCGATCATAATGCGTAATCTGCCGAATCTCTTTGTTGCTTAACCCATTTCCCTCCCGACGAGCGCGTTCCATAAGGATACTCAACACCCGGGTTTTGGCGGCTTCCCAAGTGATTCGGCGATCTCTTTCCGCCTGGCCGGGTTCAGCCAAACGCTGGTGGAGTTCCGGCCTCATGATCCAGTATGCCCCGCGTCCGGTCCCGCCGTGCTCGATATACCCGGCCTTTTCCATGGAAGACAGGACTTCGCGCATTTGTGTTTCCTTGCGTTGGCACAGGGTGGCAGCCGCAGCGGTTTCGATTTCCAGGTGATGGAGGAGGTATTGGAGCACCAGAAGGCTGTCGACGCCCAGATCCCGACCCGTTCGGCTTTCTTCCGCCACAAACAGACGAAACGCCCCGGAAAGTTCCCGCTTCATGAATGTCACGACAACGGATTCACCGACTTCCTGAATCACCGGCGGCTCTTTTCCTTCCATCAGCAATGCGGAAAACATGCGGCTGATACCCAAATTGCTCCGGTTGACCAGGCGCAGGCGGGTCAGGGCTTCCACCAGCAGGGGATTGCGGGCGGCGGGCGGGTGGTGGAGAATATTGCGCTCGTTGATGCCGCCGATAAAGCCGCCGTTATTGCCGATTTCCAGACGATTATCATAGAGTTTGACAATCACCGGACCGGCGATGCGAAAATCGGCATGACAGAAGGCATTCATCAAGGCTTCCCGAACCGCCACGGCCGGCCAGGTGCGATATTCGAAATGAAACAACCCTTGTTCCAGGGTCGTGATGGGATTGAACGGAAGCAGCAGTTCCTCGATCCGCTGAACGGAAACCGGCAGGCCGCTGATTCGGTCTTCGCGAATACCGTACTGGGTGTCGGACTTCATTTGAAGAAAGGTCCAGTTATGACCGGGCAAATAGGCGCGCAGGGCATTTTCATTTCCAGCTAACAAGATCGCGGCCCGGGTCAGTTGCCGGTTTTTGATCAGGCCCAGAGTGGCCAGCAGATCCAAATCCCCCAGTTTCAACAAATCATCGGGCGCGCGCTCGGCTTTTGCCAAATTCCGCAAAGACTCCAGGACCACTGCGGATAAAATGGAGGGGTCGGCGGGTGCCACGGGTTCCGCCGTATAATCGGTTTCCCCGGTTTCAACAGCGATCTTGCGGCGCAGGGTGCCGGTGAGTGGCTGACAATCTTTGCCCACGCGAATGGTGCCTCGGCCAGATGTATCGGTATAAGGCGGCATGCCCGGATAAATCTGCATCACCAGAAGGCGGCCCGTGCCTTCCGCAATTCGCAATTCCTCAAAAACAGGCGTGATTTTGGGATCTGTCTGATCATACACTGCTTTTTTCAGGATATTGATGTCGATTTCCAGAGGTACGCCCATCAGCGCCTGATCACGTCCTTTGATCTGGTCCGCGACCCCGAACACCACCGTGCCGCCCCCGCCGTTTGCCATGCAAACCGCCATGCGAACCACCATTTGAACGGACTTGTCCCGGCTGGAGATGTCCCACTGCTTAAAGTCCAGGTCCTGATCTTCCAGTTCATCCGCCGTGGACTGATCAAGTTGGGTGATATGTTCTTCAATCTGCTGGAGGGTTCGCATGGTGAGATTCCTATCGAATGGCGATCGGCCCTTTGGCCAGGGCCGCCTTGAGTTCTTTTTTAACATCCTCGGCCCAGGCATCGATGTCCGCATCGGTTTTCAAATGCCTGCGGGGCAGATTGATAAACTGTACTTCCGGCTCCAAAAGCCGGGCCGCGCCTTCAAGCACCTTGGAAAACCGGGAGGACATGGCCGCCACCCGGTCCGCAAGGGCGGAAAGGGGATATTTTGACAAGTTGGCCAGCACATCTTCCGTGGTTTGGACCTTGATGGCGGGCTTGGCGTTTGTGGTGAGGTGTTGTTCGGCCAAGAGTTCATTGCGCTGTTCCGGCTCCAGTTGCTCCCAGTTGGCGTCATTGCGCAGCCGGTTCATGCCCTTTTCATGCTCCTGGTCGTACTGGGCGTTCAGCGCATTCAAAGCTTCCCGCAATGCCTGAACCACATTGGCCAAGAGTGGGGCGACCGGGTCCGGATCAGCAATGAGCAGCCGCTGCTCCCGGATTTTGTCGGCCTGGGCCACAAAAGCGGTATTGTCCTTCAGCCCTCTGGCATGACCAAGGAGGGCCGAAAGTGTATTCCATGAGGGAATCCGGGCGTCGATTTTTTCCGCAAGTGTCGACCATTCATCAATGGATTGAGTGATAACCTCCCGCTGATTGTATATGCCAAGCAACTGTTCGTTGCCGGACAAGAGCCGGATCTCTTCCAAAGCGATGGAATCGGGCGGTCCGGGTTTCGGCGGCTCGCCCCCGGCGCGCCTGGACAGATCCATGATCTTTTCCATAAACGCCGGGGCCATCATGTGCTCTTCCCCGGATTTGGGCGCGCAGCCCATTTTTTGCATGACTTTCCGAATCTGGATGCGCTGGGCCGTGGTGATGGTGGTGGCTTCGATTTTAAACCCGGCTTTGCCGATGGCCTTGCGTTCCAGTTCCCGGGAATCGATGGCTTTTCCATGATCATCCGCCGCCCGGATGAGTCCCGCCACCAGAAGCACATGAAGGCCGCCGTCAATGGGGTCCCGGTCCCAGCCATAGGGCGGGGATTCAAAATACTGGCGGATATCCGCTCCCTTTTTGCCGCCGCCGATATGTCCCTGAATGAGCTTACAAACCGGATGGGCGGATGCTTCTCCGTCAAAGCCGATGGATTTCAATGCATCGGGCGCGCCTTGTTTGGCTTTGGCGTAAACCTTGTCCCAGCCTTTCTGGTCCGACACGGAAAACTGATGATAGAGGCGCTTTAAGGCATTCTGGGCCGCTTCCAGGATCATTTCCTGCAAATCAGGACCGGTAATTTCATTGCCCCCGCCCTGGAATACCCGCGCCCCGGCAAAGGCGTCCCCCAGAAGTTCCCGGATTTTTCCATCCGACACCTGACGGGTGGTTTCCATGGCGGCCAGGGCTTCCTTTCCTTCCGGAGAATTGGGCACCCCCCGGACTTCCAGGGTGGCGGCAGCGGCCTTATAATCCATGATCTGATGGCGCAATTCATCCGTGGAACGCTTGGGGATATACACATAAATGGTGGGAGCACTGTTTCCGGCCTGGCGGGCTTCGGCCCGGAAATTGGCTTCGTCCGTATCCCATCCGCTACGAACCCAGACATAAATTTTCGTGTCTTTGTCCACCGGCAGTTGGGCGTCAAACAGGGGGTAAATATCCCGAGCAACCTGGGATTGGCCCTGGTTAAGGGAGAATTTTTTCACCATTGCCGAAAATGTCTTCCGAATGCGATCATCTCGCTCCGCCTCGATGCGGTGGCCGGCATTGGCCAATTGGCTTCTTTGATTTAAAAATTCATTGTTCCAGGCTTCGCTTTCCTGGGTCTGGATGCGGTATTCATCCCCGACCTTCATGAGCAGCCCGCAGGCGTCCAGAAGGCCAGGCAGTTTGTTCCGCAGTTCACCGCTGCCTTTGGAAAGATCCGTCACCATGAGGTCGGCGATGGCGTCCACCGTTGCCCGGATGCCGAGTTCCTTATTTGCGCCGCCCAACTTGTTGACCAAAAACACCAGGCCACAGGCCCGGGCCGTAATCCGTTCCTCCGGGGTCCCGGAGAGCCACTGCATGGTTTTTTCATGGACCTTGCGGGGCAGGATGCGAGCCTGAAGCATTTTGTCCGCCGCATCCATATAAAGGTAATCACCGGGTACGACGTGGCCCAGGGGGTCGTCCAGATTGGTCTGGATGACTTTATGGATCATGCTGAGCTGGTTTCTGAGCTGGCTCTCGGTGCCGGTCTGATCCAGGACGCGCAAAGCGTTTTCCCAGAACCGGCGGCGCACGGGCAGAATGGGGTAATCCTGGGAAAACCAGGCCACATCATCCTGGCGGTGGCCGATGGTGGTTCCCGAGAGGTGCCGGGAAATTTCCCCCAGGTTGGTCTCCATGATTTTTTTAATGTCGGCAATGGCATCCGGGTTTTTGGCGAGAATCACCTTGCGGACCACGGTATCCACATCCGTATCCGAAAGTTCAATCCGAACGGTAAATCGGCCTTCGAGCTTTTTTAAATTTTGGGTACCGGTGACGGCGGTTTGACCGGTTCCCACGAACAATAATTTACCGCCGATCTGCTTGCAGCAGGTTTCCACCACCTGCTGAACGGCGGCGGACCGGTCCGGATCTTCAGCCATATACTGCTGAACCTCATCCAGTGCAATTAGAGTCAGGGGGAATTTACCCTCATGGGTCAGGGCCTTCCGGATAGCGCTAATCATATCGTCATTGCTCACATCCGTGACATTGGGATAAAGCTGGGGCAGGATTTCCACGGCGGCGAAATTCGGGGAAAATACCTTGGGCTTGATCTCGCACAGGGCATTGTAAAGGCCTTCGGCCACATGGAAATTGGACAATTCAAACTCCCAGTCATGACCATTTTTCTCCACATGATCCCGCACGCTGTCATAAAGACCGTTTTCCTTGAGCCACATGACAAAGCGGGCCACGGGGTATTGTTGGGGCAGGTTTGCGGATTTGAAAATGATGCGCAGGAGGGCGAGGCGAACGCTGCCGCTGGCCCCGGCACCAAGGGTGCCGGAAGCCGCGTGAAGGCCGCCATGACGTTTTCCCTGAATGGTCAGTTCCTTTAAATGGTCTTTTACATGGGTGGGCAGGATGGTGATGCCCCGTGCAGATGCGCCGTCTGAAAACTGGGTGTCCGTCCACAGCGCCCGGAGCATTTTGACCAGATGGGACTTGCCGGAACCATAAAACCCGCTGACCCAGACGCCCGGCTGGTCCGCCCGTTCGATGTTCTTCAGGTAGGTGTCAAGAATATGGGAAAGCCCCTTTTCATATTGGCCATCGCATACGAAGGTTTCCAGCTCATAACGAAGGACCGCCTGGGCTTCCTGGGACATGTCCTCATTGACAAACGCCACCCCCTGATTGATCAGGGTGCGGGTTGCTGGGTCTTTTTGATATACCACTCTGTTTTTCATGCCACGTCTCCGATTAGAATTCCTTTTCCGCTGTTATTGGCACGGCATGGTAATTCCAGCCGTCATACCCGTCGAGCAATCGGTAATTGTTGTTTTCATAGCTGCCCGGAAAGAAAATCAGCAGCTTTCCCGGAACCAGGGGCGCGAGTTCATCCACGACTTCCTTGACCTTTAAAAATCCAAAGAGCGAGCCCACGCCTTTTATGGCTATGACCGCATTGTCGTTTGCATGGGTGCTTGATAGAAATTGCCGGAATTGGGATTTGATAAACTCCATGTAAGCGGAAAGGCGGGTGGGCAGCAAGTCGGGTTTCTTGAAATAGCTTTTTCGATAAGGCTCCTTGGAGAGCCAGACGCCAAAAGAATCGGTCAGATTAAAAACGTGCCAGTCATGGCCGGCGGCCTTGGTGACCAGCTCGAACTCATCGATCCTGGCCCGGAGCCGCAATTCGTCCATTTCATTGTAAACGCAAAAAATGACCCGTTGCATTGGGGCTGCGTCACCCCGCCATGGAATGGCGATAAAATTGGCGTATGACTTGATCAGGCGTTTGAGTTTACTCACGCATCATCTCCATTTCCGCGTTGGTGATGAGAGTTGGGAACAATGCTTCCATGACATTGCCGATCCGCTTGAATATCATCCAGCCTTTTCGTGAGGCGTCCTCGGCCAGTTGAAGGCGATGATTCACGGAGCAATCCAAAAGGGCGGAGTATTCGGTATGGAAAAGGGATTCACCGCGAACGCCGGTCAGGTGCCCTAATAATAAGGCATAGCAAACGCTTCCCGGGGTGGGCAAGGCCCTGGAGCGAATCTTTCGCTGGCGGCCTTTTAAATGGCCGGATTTGGTCCAGCTTGAATTGAGGTTTTGAGCGGTGGATTTTAACGTGGCCGGGCTGAAACGATCTGGGAATTTTTCTTCGATAAAAGCTTCAAGAGTCTCCCGTGTGATTGCCAAACCTTCGGGCTGTTTGAGGATGAATGTTGAAGACATCCGCAGGAGGGAATCCCGGGCATAGGCGCATAGCAGGGCAAGCAGCGGGCGGGCGACCGGGTCCCGGTCCCAGAAAAAGCGCAAGGCGCGAAAGAGGAGGACGGCAGGGTCAAGGCTATACAGCTCTACCAGATGGCGGTAGGTCAGACTGCGTGTTTTTCCGGATCGCTTGCCCAGGCAGTTTTCCTGGTCGATGGCATGGCGAAAGTGATCCCTGTCTGCTTCAGGGCCATCCACATAGGAAAGCAGGGCTTCCAGGTCCTCCAACATGATGGTGCGGGCGGTGTGGGTGCTGCCGGAATCAAATCGGAAGCCGAACCGGGTCAGGAGGCTGTTTTTATTTTCCGCCACAGTCGCCTCCGGTCTCATGCGCTCCACCTTTTCGAACCCAGGCGTCAATCTCGTCTTTCTTGAACTTCCAGAGCCGCCCGATTTTATGGGCGGGCATGGCTTTTCCGCCAATCCATTTATAAACCGTATCCCGTGTCACGCCGAGATAGGTTCCAATTTCTTCCACAGACAGCCATCTGTCTTCCATCGCTTGATCTCCAAGGGGTTGCCGTTTTTGAAGGCGGATAAAATCAAGATAGGATTTTTTACAACCGACCCATTATGACTTTTGGCAAGGATTCCCGTTTATTTTCGGGTTGAAATAATAATGAATTATGAGCCAAACGCCGGAAAAGTCAACAAACAGTTTGCCTTTTTATCCGGTTTTATCCGTTTGAAATCCCTTTTGGTCTTGAATAAATTCGTCTTGATTCCAAGTGCCCTGAGGTTATTATTATATTCGGGCTAAATCGAATCTTTAGGAAAGCATGAGAGAGCGTCTTTTGAAAAGGGAGGATATCATGAACGTAAAAAAAGCTCTGGATACCGTGGTGGAGGATTTAAAGGCGATTGACGTCCATCTATCAGGGGATGACTCACCTCTGGCGAATCCTTGGGAGGAGATAAAAGACCAGTTACAAAATGAATTATCTTTCTATTGGGAAGCCTATGTCATTACGATGAAGCAATGCATCGCCGGATTTCTATCTCAACTGGACCAATATTCTCTATCCGACCTGCTGACCGAAACGAAATCCACTTCTTCCCAGGCGTTGGAGGAAAAACTGTTGAGAAGGCTGTTGCAACGCGGCAGAAAAGAAAAAATCCAATACGCCGCCTTTGATTTTACCTATTTCTGCTATCGGCTGTATGATTTTACGGTGTATGGAAAAATCCTTAAAAGAACGGGGATGCATACTTGCCTGATCAAAGGTTATAGTAAAGCGGCTCCGTCTGGGGAGCAGGGGGAAATCAATACCGACAGGATAGAGCGAATTCTAACCCAAAAAGATTTTGAGAAAGCCCGATCACAAAATTGGCCGGAAGAATGGAATGAATGAGCTGACAGCCCGGTTTTTGCAAAAAATGCAACTGAACTGGCTTCCACCTCCTTATGCGGCAGATGAAGATGGATATTTGGGGGTCAGTTCGATTCCCTATTTGGGAGTCGAACCGGCGTCCGATAGAAGCCAGAACCGAAAACCATAAGGCATCAAACAATCTCATACCAACGGCGATCGGATCAATCTTATTTTAAGCCATCCTTACTTTGTGGCTATTTTTGTGGAAGGATGTAATGTTTTATTGTGTTTTTTAATTACGCAAAATGACAAAAGGCAGAAATCGGCTGCGTTTAAAAATTTATAAAATATTGATATTTAAAATAAAATTTAGATTTACGCACAACTATCATCCAGGGTTCAACTCCCGCCGCCTCCACCATTTTTTTATAATAAATTCAATTTGTTATTAATTTTGCCTGCTACCGAAATGTGTAGCGGATGTGTAGCGCATTTATTTTTTTAACGGATAGAGACTGACGACAGGTGATTCACCGCCGACTGGACTATCGATCTCACTATGACATTGAATATCTGGCTCTGCTTTGAATTCTTTGTCTATTTTAGCAATTTCCTTTTTGCTCTCTTCCTCTACTTTTTTAACTGAGCGCTTCAACTCTTTAACAAAAGCATATCCATAAATCTCGTTATAGGCATCCTGAAACTCTTTAGATTCTTTGAATTGTCTCAGCAGTGGCCATTCATGATAAGCTTGCTCGTTTACATATTCCCCTTCTTTGCCTATCTTTTTCATTAGGTTTGCAGCTTCAACATAATTGTCTTTGAGTATCGCAACGGCAAGTTTGAAGTCTGTACATAGCGGTCCCCAATCTTTTGCGTCTAATAATTTCACAGTTTTCTCAGCATCTCCAGAGTGTTTGATTGCAATTGCTTAATTTATATACATAATTGTTTTAATTGTCTCTCCAGAGTACTTTGGTAAGTTGAGGGAAAATTCACCTGTCATTATCGCTAAACGAAGCTGATTTCTTCTTAAAAAATCATACTGTGTTGAATGCAAATGATAATCTGCCTTTTCTATTTCACCGGCAAATTGATCACGCCAGAGAGTCTGACCTAATTTCAGACCAACTTCTATTATAAGATCACATGCATCAATTAAATATTTAGGTGATAGGCCGAGCCTCTCTCCTGGCTTTACAGATTTGTCGAATTTACATCCTTCCTTAGTGCATATCTTAATATATTGGTCACTTATAAGTCCATCACAATGAGTCAACAAATTACGTCTTTGACTACACTCAACAAAAGCAGGCCATTTTGAAAACTTTTTTAAATTTATGGAGAACCTTGTTTCTAAAGTTTCAAATTGTTCGACATAACTTTTTCTTCTAAAGGATTCAATTTCATTTTGAAGTATAATCGATTTTACGTCATCGATATTTTCGTATTGCAGCATTTCTGAAATAGATAATGACCGGTTGATGCCTTTGAATAAATCATTATTTTTATTGTATATTGCGGATAACAAGTCACCTGTAAACGCATCAAATGCACTAAATAAACTTAGAAAATGGCCAATTTCAAGCGTTCTAACTACTTTCGACTTTTTTATTCTTTTAAAATTGTAATCAGCAATAAAAAAGTGCTTGAGAGCAGTTACTCTAGTGGCTTCATCTTCATTATCCAATAACTCACCAGATTTCTTAATTTCTTTTGCATACTTCTTTAATTGATCTATCTGCCACTTTTCTGCTTTTGATATAAAAGTAACAGCGCTGAAACAAATATCAGCAGCCCTTAATATCAATTTATCTATAGCTTCAGTGATGGGGTCTAATTTATCAACGATAGATTTATTCTCATTAGATTTTTTCTTTTCGTCTATACTTGATTCAGTCTGTTCATTGGCCAGCTGAGCCACTGCGGATTTTGGTTTTTTCTTTGCCACAAATTGCCTCCTTTATTAATAATGCCAATAAAGGGTTAAAAATTTGATTTTATATATACAATCATATTGACAA
>Ga0066604_10000336_pt1 | contig 31650 bp, 32 predicted proteins | sample Higcelwee11metaG_FD_59501 | JGI IMG/M metagenome (GOLD analysis project Ga0066604, IMG submission 59501) | Freshwater pond sediment microbial communities from the University of Edinburgh, under environmental carbon perturbations - High... | ecosystem: Environmental > Aquatic > Freshwater > Pond... | reverse complement strand
TTAGAGATGGAAATCCACCGGCTGAAAGATTTCCTTAACTTGAAGGGTTGAAAACCACCCGGGAGTTTCATTCTGAAATACCAGTAGGAATTGACGTTCGCTGCGTTAAAGCTTTAAGTGGTTTATTACAATTTGGGTGGAACCGCGGGAGAAAATATGCTCCCGTCCCTTTTCCGGGACGGGAGCTTTTTGTTTAAAGAAAATTTTTGAAAGTATAGGTGGTAAAAATGGTAGAGGTCAGAGTTCCGGCTACAAGTGCAAATATGGGCCCAGGGTTTGACTGCCTGGGGATAGCTTTAAACCTATACAACCGTTTTCATATAGAAGAAAGTGAGAATGGATTGTATATAGACGGCTGTGAAGAGCCCTATAAAAACGAAAATAACCTGGTATATGTTTCAATGCAAAAATGCTTTGAAAAAATAGGATATAACCATGGTAGAAAAGGGCTAAGAATTAGTTTTGAAAGCAGCATCCCTGTTTCAAGAGGGCTCGGAAGCAGTGCGGCCTGCATATTGGGAGGAGTATTGGCAGCTAATGAAATAGGTAAAGGAAGGCTTAACAAAAATGAAATTCTGGATATTGCATCAGAGATAGAGGGGCATCCGGATAACATTGCTCCGGCACTTTTGGGCGGAATGACAGTATCTATAAAAGACGGAAAACAGGTTTATTATGAAAAAATAAAGTTACCCCAGGGCTTGAAGTTCTGTGCCATTATACCTGACTTTCAACTGTCAACCAAAGCTTCAAGGGCAGTTCTTCCGGATAGCATTCCATATAAAGACGGCGTTTACAATGTGGGAAGAGTATCTCTTATGATAGCAGCCCTTTCAAACGGGAACTTTGAATTATTAAAGCTTGCCTGCAAGGACAGGCTTCATGAGATATATAGAGGCAGCCTTATCAGAAATTATAGTGAAATAGTAGCAGAATGCAGCAGATTAGAAAGTCTTTGTGTTTTCTTAAGCGGAGCAGGCCCAACCATAATGGCTGTTTTAAAAGAAGACAATTCAGTATTTCAAAAGTATATGGAAGCTTACTTATCAAAGCTAGGTAGTAAATGGATTATAAAGGAGCTAAAATCCGATTTTGATGGAGCTTTTGTTACAAATAATAAATCAGGAGGGATATCGTGAAAAAGGTAAAAATAGCAATATTAGGACTTGGAAATGTAGGACAAGGGGTATGGAAAATACTAAATACCAATAAGAATGAGATTATAAGGAAATGCGGCTATGAAATAGAAGTTGCAAAAATACTTGTAAGGGATGCAACAAAGCCCAGAGGTGTTGAAGTCCCAAAGGGAATAATAACAACTGACGCCCGTGATATTTTTAGCGATGAAAGCATAAAAATTGTAGTTGAACTGATGGGAGGTACTGAGCCGGCAAGGGAGTATATGCTTAAAGCTATGAAATGCAAGAAGCATGTAGTAACTGCAAATAAGCTTGTTCTGGCAACCCGGGGAGAGGAGCTTTTCCAAACCGCTGATTCCGAAGGAGTGCTTTTCTATTACGAAGCCAGCGTAGGCGGAGGCATCCCCATAATCCGAGAAATAAACGAAAGCCTTACTGCAAATAAAATTGAAAAAATAGTAGGAATAATTAACGGAACCACCAATTACATTCTAAGCAAAATGACTCTGGAGGGTATGGACTTTGCCGATGCACTAAAGGAAGCTCAGGATAAAGGATATGCTGAAGCAGATCCTACTTCTGATGTAGAGGGTTTTGATGCAGCTTATAAACTGGCTATAATGGCATCCTTATCCTTTGGTACAAAGATTGATATTAATTCAATATACAGAGAAGGAATAAGCAATATAAGTGCTTCCGATATTTCTTATGCAGCTAAGCTTGGCTATGTAATAAAGCTCCTCGCAATCGGAAAGGAAGCTGATAATAAGATAGAATTGAGAGTGCATCCTGCAATGGTTCCAAAAGACCATCCTATTGCAAATGTAAATGATTCTTTTAATGCTATATTTATAAAGGGAAATGCTGTTGGTGATTTGATGCTGTACGGAAGAGGAGCCGGGGACTTGCCTACAGGCAGTGCTGTAATAGGGGATATAATTTCCATCCTGAGAAATAACTTTGACTTGCCGGCATCATCTGCAATGAAAAGCAGCTTGGCGAAAAAGACCGTTCAGAGTGCCGGTGAAAACTCGTCAGGGTACTATATCAAGCTCAATGTAATGGATCAGCCCGGAATTCTAGGGAATATAGCTAGTGTATTCGGTAAACATAATGTAAGTATTCTTACTGTAAATCAGGATGTAAAGAACGATGAAAATGTATCCCTGGCATTTATAACTCATGAAGCTCTTGAAGGAAATGTTAATGCAGCAGTTAGCGAGATAAAAAAGCTTAATAAGGTAAATGGGCTGGAAAACATCATCCGAATTGAGAATTTCAGATAGATGGCTAAAGGCATCTATGATGACGGGCATATGTTTTAAATATTGTTAATGAATGTATTTGTTTGGTATAATCCTTACCCCTGTTATTTATTTTGTAGTTACACTTATTTAACAAGGGTGAGGAATTATGCCAAACTTTTTTGTAGAAATAAATCATATTATAGTTGTACAAATTTCCAATTTATGGTATAATATTCCATACAATATTCAATTTTATATAAATTAAAGGGAGGTATTCTTATGAGAAAAATTTTCAAGAAACTGTTACCGTTAGCCCTTGCTTTTGTTATGGTTCTTAGTACAGGTACTGTAGCCTTTGCAAGTTCTGACAACACCAAAGCCGAGCTTAAAGCCGCTTATGAGGACATAATGACTTATGCTGAAGAAAATAATATCCCAGTAAACATGACGTTTAAAGATTTCGTAAATAATTATGAAGAACAGGCTTATCCAAGCGTACAGGCTTACGAAGATGTTTACTACTCTTTGCTTAAACCCGAACCGGAAGTATCGGCTACTCTTGATAACGATGGAGCATGGTATTATAATACCGGCACATCCTTACCGCAGCCGGCAAACTACAGCAAATATAACCTTCTGAATACCGTCAGAAAAGGCGATACTATCTATGAAGCAAATGGCGGTTACGGAATAACAGGACATACAATGATTGTAGAAGGAATCTTCTGGAGCACTACGCAGCAGCAATATTATATCAGGGTTATTGAGGCACTCAGCAACGGCGTTGTAAGAAGCGTTTTAGACGATACAAGAGTTGATGATAAAGCTGCAAGTATCTACAGAGTATCAGGTACTACTACTACTATCATAACTAATGCAGTAAATTTCTGCATTGGTGAACTTGGTTCTTCTTATTGGCTTGACTTTGCAAAAGATACCAGTTCCAGTGAAACAGATTGGTATTGTTCTGAATTGGTATGGGCGGGATATAAGAATCAGGGTATCGACATTGAAACAGATAATTTCTTTAATGAGCCCGGCATAACTCCCAGAGATATTGTAAACTGCAGCAGAGTGTACTATGTAAGCATGTACTAATTTCTGTTAAAAAAAAGAGCCTTCAAAAGGCTCTTTTTTTAATGCTATTTTTTGGTTGTAGTTGCAGATAATATGAACATGGCAATAGTCACAATAAGGTAAATAATATATACCGGATATGCAACCTTATTGCCTCCTGCAAATGACATTTCAGGATGCTGCAGGGCAAAAGCTACAAATGCAATCATCACAACTGCCATTACTATGCCTAGGGTTAAAAAAACTTTTGATTTGCTCATTTTTCATTCTTCCTTCAAAATTACTCTCATGAGTAGATTTATAGTTTTCTATATATCTATATAAACATGTTCATAGCTAATCTGCAAGTCTTTTTTTCTAAATTCTTACATTTTTCATGATACTCATACTTCCACTATTTATCATATGCCTTTTTTGCTGCTGCCCCTGCCAGCATCCACGATTGCCCCTTTGTACATCTCCTTTGGGGAAATCCTTATATCCAGATCCCTTTCGTACTTCTTTATCAAGGCAGTCTCTTTTTCTGTGACTATGGAAATTGCTGTACCCGTTTCCCCCATTCTTCCTGTTCGTCCGACCCGGTGCAGGTATCCCTTAGAATCTTCCGGCAGATCCAGGTTGATTATATGGGTGACCCCTTTTATGTCAAGCCCTCTGGCTGCTATGTCTGAAGCCACAAGGAGCTTTATATCTCCTTTTCTGAAGCCCTCTAAAGCCTTTTTGCGGTCTTCCTTGGAGGCACTGCCTGATATGTCATAAGCGCTCAAATGATGGTATTGCAGCTTTGCAGTCGTAAGCTGTATCTCTTCGCTTTTATTCAAAAATATTATAGCCCTTTCGGGTTTTATTGACGCTACCAGCTTTCTAAGCACCTCAATCTTATCTCTCTGCTCTGCAATCATATATATGTGAGCAATATTAGGGCTTATTTCCCCTTCGTCATCAATCCGGATCACCTGCGGATCTTTCATGAGCTCTCTTGCAGTATTAAGAGTCTTGCCACTTACCGTAGCAGAAAAAAGCATAAGCTGTCTATCACGCAGAGTGGTTTTTATAACATCCTTTACAGTGCTCAGGTTATGCTCATCAAGCATCCTGTCGCCCTCGTCAATAACTATGGTCTTTACTGTCTGGGCGTTGATTTTTCTCTTTTTTATAAGCTCCAGCACTCTTCCTGCTGAGCCTACAATTATGTTGGGCTTTTCCTTAAGCTTTTCTATCTGTCTTGTGATATTTACCTCTCCTATGATGGCGGTTGAAGTAGCAGCAATGCCGGAACTCTCAGCCAAAAGTCTGATCTGCTTTTCTATCTGCACTGCCAGCTCATGGGTTGGCGCCAGTATTATGGCCTGCATCTCCCTTTTTCCTGCATCTATCCTTTGAAAAATAGGCAGCAGGAAAGCCAGTGTCTTCCCGCTTCCTGTGGGTGACTGCCCGATAATGTCCTTGTTTTCCAAAGCCAATTGAATAGTCTTCTCCTGTATTCCTGTAGGCTCTGTAATCTCCTGCTTTTTCAAGCCCTCTACCAGACGAGGGTCCAGCCCCATTTTATCAAATGTATTAATCATATATATCCCCTTAATTTTTATGTTTTATATTATTTATCCCCAACTATACTATTCTATAACCAATTCTACCGGACAGTGATCCGACCCCATTACTTCCGGATGTATATCTGCGCTGACCAATCTTCCCGATAACCCTTGAGAGACACAGAAATAGTCTATGCGCCATCCGGCATTGTTAGCTCTTGCATTGAAACGGTACGACCACCAGGAGTATGCGCCTTCCTTGTCAGGATTGAAATACCGGTAGCTGTCTATAAATCCTGCTTCCAGGAATTTACTGAACTTGTTCCGCTCTTCATCGGTAAAGCCTGCATTTCTCCTGTTACTTGCGGGGTTTTTCAGATCTATTTCCTTATGCGCTACATTCATGTCCCCGCAAACCACAACAGGCTTCACTTCATCCAATCCTTTGAGGTAGCTTCTGAAATCCTCCTCCCACTGCATCCTGTAATCCAGCCTTAAAAGTTCCTGCTGGGAGTTGGGAGTATATACTGTTACAAAATAAAAATCATTGTATTCAAGTGTAATAACTCTTCCTTCCTTGTCATGCTCTTCCTTGTTTATTCCATAAGTGCAGCTTAAAGGCAGAGCTTTAGTAAACACAGCAACACCGGAGTAGCCTTTTTTCTCAGCATAATTCCAATACTGATGATAACCTTCCATTTGCAAATCTATCTGACCTTCTTGCAGCTTGCTCTCCTGAATGCAGAAAATATCAGCAGCAGCCGCTTTGAAGTATTCTAAGAATCCCTTTTGCACACAAGCTCTGAGACCATTTACATTCCATGAAATCAGCTTCATACATAAATCCCTCTTTATTATTTATTTTAGCTTATTTTAACATTTATTGGACCATGTTACAACTTGATGCACAGCATCTTAATAATACCATTTTATTCAAGCATTTTTTTCACAAAACTAAAGATAATAATACTGTAAGTTAAATCAAAATTTATGGAGGTACGATAATATGCCAGGAAAAAATGCAAGACAGCATGTACAAGATGTTTACACTCAGCTTACAAACGTTAGAAATTCATTAAACCAAGCTCTTACTTCAGTTGAAAAACCCGAAAACAGGCAGCAGATTCAAAATACTTTGAACGCAGTAGAAAATGCAATTAATACAACAAACACTGCACTTACAAACTATAGAGAATAGTAAAAAGTGAAAAGTGCGGCTCACGCCGCACTTTTCATTATTTATCTTTTATCTTGTTATATCCTCGATTACCATATGGCTGAAGCTTATCCAACCATTTCTCTTCCAGTTTCTTAAGAGCATCCTTCAAATCAAAATGCTCATCTTTTTCTGGCTTTAATACCTCAAGTACTTCAAATATAAAGACTTCCTCCCCAAACTCCTTCCATTCCTTCTGGAGTTCTTTGTTTATAAAATTGCCCATCTCAAGGTTGAACTTCTTGCCGTTTATTGTCTTCAAATTCGTAGTGCTCAAAACCAAAACCTTTTGGTTTACAGTATTCTTTATCTGAAAAACTCCTGCTTGTATTTCCGCTTCCTTATAGAGCTGCCTAAGCTCTGTTTTTCTATCCATTTCTATTTCTCCGTTCCCGCTATCATCTGTTTTCAGCCAGTACTGGCTCCCGTCAGGCTTCCGCTCCAGAAACCCATACTCTATCATATATCTTCTCAAAGTCACATAATCGTAATATGCAGTCTTTAGAATCTCATTTATCTCCTTCTCGCTATATATCTGGCCGCTTTTAAATCTTTTTGCAATTTCCCGTAATATAACAATCTTGTGTTTTTCTTTCACCTCAAATGTTTTTATAGGGCCATCGGTTCCCTCTGGAAAATACTTTATCAACTGTTTTTCATTTTCTTCCGTAGTTATACTATACCGGTCATCTACCATTTTCGCTGTCCTATGAGGTTCTACAAAGCCTGCTGCTTTGTCCCCCGCTTTCAAAAGCTCCATCATTGCAATAAAAACCCTGGACTGGCGCTCCTTCTCCTTCAATGCGAAACGGTGATTCCTGATTGTTGATGTGCTGCCTATTTCCATTTCATTTTTTATCTCTGCATCGCTTTTCCCCTGGTAAAATAATCTGAGCAACCTATTCTGATGGTCCGTCAGTCCGGTTATTTTTTTATCCAGCTGAACAAGGTGCAGAAACACCGATCCATGTTCTTTCTCTATATGGCGGCAAATGTATTTCCAAGCTTCGAAAAACGTATCTTTATCCTTATAAATTATTCCTTTTTCGAATTTGCTGCCGCACAGCAAACATATATAATACTCATCAGTTTCCAAATATCCCTGCTTAAGCTCTTCCACCGATGCATTCCAGAACATCTCTGCATTATTCATTCAAACACTTCCTTTAACCATCTATCATGCTATAGATACTAACACATATTATCTACTCTATCATAGACATATTACTATTATATCTATGATATGTCAAGTAAATATGCAGGATTTTTTTATTTTGCATTTAGCGAGGCTCTATTTAAACGTTGACACAGAACGCATGTTCGTATATAATGTATCCATAATATTGTAACGGAGGGGTAATATGGATAGAATTATAGGCTGCTGTGGAATCAAGTGCAACAGTTGCGATGCTTATTTAGCAACCAAGAATAATGACGATACTCTAAGAAGGAGTACCGCAGAGAACTGGAACAAAAAGTACAATTTTAATATCGAAACAAAGGATGTCAATTGCCTTGGCTGCGGGTCTGAGGTCCTATTTTCTCTCTGCTTTAAGTGCAATATCCGGAAATGTAATATGGAAAAATCACAGGAAAACTGCAGCAAGTGTGCCGATTATACCTGTGAGAAAATAAACGGTTTCTTCAACTCGGTTCCTGAAGCTAAAAATACCCTCGACAGCTTAAGGCAGCAAAAGTAAGGAGCGGCCTAAATGCCGCTCCTTACTTTTGTTTTGCTATTTTCTCAGCCAATTCATTAAGGTACACCCATCTCTCCATCTTATCCTCCAGTTGTTTCTCCAGTTCTTCCTTCTCCTTCATATGCTGCTGAAGCAACACATAATCACTTGCGGCATCATTAATCCGCTTTTCTGTCTCTTCGATTTTTCTCTCTAAGAGTTCAATGGAACCATCAATCTCATCATATTCCCTTTGCTCCTTGAATGAGAATTTTACGGGTCTTTCTTTCTCCCTCATGACATCAGCTTTATTCTCTGTGCCTTTATCGTTTTCTTTTACTCTCTGTCCGAGAGTATCGTTTATAGTTTCTAAAGCGCCGCTTTCTTTTATATCCGTATAGTTGCCGGTATACTTCTCTATTTTGCCCCTGCCTTCAAAAACGAATATTTTACCAGCAATCTTATCCAGGAAGTACCGGTCGTGTGATACTGCTATAACCGCCCCCGGAAAGCCCTCTATATAGTCCTCCAATATAGTTAACGTTTCTATATCCAAATCATTGGTAGGCTCATCCAGAAGAAGCACATTAGGTGCCTCCATCAGCACCCTTAAAAGCTGCAGCCTTCTCTTTTCTCCACCCGAAAGCTTCGATAATGGTGTCCACTGTAAAGATGCCGGAAATAAGAACCTTTCAAGCATCTGTGAAGCGCTTATTTTCTCCCCTTCTGCCGTTTCCAAGTATTCGGCCCCTTCTTTTATGTACTCAATAACCCTTATATTGTCCTCCATATCATATAAGTCCTGAGAAAATACTCCGATTTTAACAGTCTCACCAACTTCTACAGCTCCGGAGTCCGGTTTTATAATTCCTGCTATTATATTTATCAAGGTGGTCTTGCCGCTGCCATTAGCTCCTATTACGCCTACTCTGTCATTTCTCAGCACAATGTAATTAAAGTCCCCAATCACTTTATTCCCACCGAAGCTTTTACTTATGTGGGACAGTTCAATTATCTTTCTGCCCAGCCTGCTGCTGCCTACGGATATCTCAAACTTTTCTCCGGTCATATCAGGGGTTTGCTCATTTAATTTTTCAAACCTCTCTATTCTCGACTTCTGTTTTGTTGAACGTGCTTTAGCACCCCGACTAATCCAAGCCAGCTCTTTTTTCAGGAGGGTCTGCCTTTTCCGCTCACTGGCAGACTCACGCTCTTCTCTTTCAACCTTCTTCTCTATAAAGTTATTGTAATTGCCTTTATATAAATATAGTTTGCCGCAATCCAGCTCAGCAATTTCATTTACAACTCTGTCCAAGAAATATCTGTCGTGAGTTATCATAAGGAGAGCACCCTTCCGCTTGCCCAGGTATTCCTCCAGCCAGTCTATTGTGCTATTGTCAAGGTGATTGGTAGGTTCATCAAGCACAAGAAGCTCTGAGGGATTAATCAAGGCCGCTGCTAAGGCAACCCTTTTTTTCCGGCCTCCTGAAAGCGTTGCAATTTTCTCCTGAAAATCCGTGATGCCAAGCTTCGTCAATACTCCTTTTGCCTCACTCTCCAGACTCCAATAATTGTGTCTATCCATTTCGCTGCTTAGCTTAATAAGCTTTTCATTATTGGTATCCGGATTCTGCAAAGCTGTCTCGTACTCTCTTACCAGTTTCACTGCCGGAGAATTGCCTTTAAATACCTGCTCCAGCACTGTAGCCTCCGAATCAAAGTCCGGGCTTTGAGATAAATATTCAACAGAAATAGAGCTCCCTCTTACTACTCTCCCGCTATCCGGCTTTTCAATTCCGGTAACTATTTTGAGAAGTGTGCTTTTACCTGCTCCATTTACTCCTACAATGCCGATTTTATCCCCTTCATTTATTCCGAGACTGATTTCATTAAGAAGAATTTTCTCACTGTAGCTTTTAGTTATGTTTTCTATGCTAATAAGATTCATTAATATTAATCTCCCAGTTCATCACCATATAAGTCAACCCTCGCGCTGAGTACGTCAGCCAGGCCTACGAACTCGCAGCCCGCAAAGTATTCATCCTCTACTTTATCCATGCGTACTATTTTTAACACTGCATAGAAATGCTTATCCTGAGTCAATTGAATCTTTGCATCGAAATAGTAGTTCATCGGCAGTTCATGCCCGCAGATAAAGCCAATGCCCGACTTTGAAATATTCTTGACCTTAATGCTTTCGTTTATGCCAGGTATAAGTTCATAGTCCTGCTTAAAAAGTGAAGAAATAGTAAGTTCCAGCTTTAGTGGGAGCCTGTCGTGTTTTCTTCGTTCTTCCATTTTTTATTTATTCCTCCTTAAAATATTTGATATATCTTACGATTCCACATGTCTTTACAAATAATTATACCATACTCCCGCTATTTCCCTGATTACAATCTATAAAATTCTTCAAAGCTCTTGGTCACATAAGTATGATCAAGCACTCCTCCAAGTTCTCTTACTGAGTGCATCGCAAGTATGGGTGTCCCTATGTCCACGCTTCTAATATGGAGATGCGAAGCAGAAATAGGCCCTAAAGTCATGCCACCGGGTTCATCTGAACGGTTTACAAACCACTGTACAGGCACACCAGCCCTTTTGCATAGTCCGGCATATACTGCTGAAGAATTGCTGTCAGTTGTGTAACGCATATTTGCACTGATTTTTATTACCGGTCCCTTGTTAATTAACGGCTTGTTCTTCGGGTCATGCTTTTCTCCGACATTTGGGTGGATAGCATGGGCAAGATCCGCTGATATCATAAAGGACTTAGAAATTGACCTGAAAAAATCCTCCCTGTCCCCTCCCATTGACATTACTATTCTCTCAAGTATATCAGAGAGTAACTGTGAGTCCGCCCCTTGTTTCGTAGCACTGCCAACTTCTTCATTATCAAAGCATACCATGACATTTGTGCTTTTAGAAACTTCTGCCCTTATCAATGCTGTTGTGCAGGCGTGCACCATAGCAAGATCATCAAGCCTCCCGGAGGATATGAACTCATCACTCAGCCCCATTATTGTACCCTTCTCAAATTCGTACAAGAACAGGTCAAAATCAATTATATCCGAAGGTTCAACCTTTATTTCCCCTGCGATTGCATTCAGAAGATAATTATCTTTTTCCAGTCTTTCATTTATTAACGCTATTAATGGCAGCATGTCCTTCTGCTTGTTGAGTTCGACTCCATCATTTACCTTTCTGTTCATATGTATTGCCAGGTTGGGGATAATAAGAATCGGCTTCTTAATATTTACAAGCTTAGTTATAGGTTTAAAAATATCATTGCTCCTTATTGAAACCCTTCCTGCCACAGAAAGTGGCCTGTCCAGCCATGTGTTAAGTATTGGCACTCCGTAGGTTTCTGTATCCAATTTGATATAGTAGTTCTCTGCTGTTATTTCTGCTGCCGGTTTTATCCTGAAGGTAGGAGAATCCGTATGCACTCCGGTTATCTTAAAGCCATCCTCATAAGCCTCCCCTGTGCCTACTACAAATGCAGTCAATGCAGAGTGGTTTTTTGTCAGGTAGTACTTCCCGCCCTTTTGAAGTTTCCATCTGTCCTCCTCCTTGAGTTCTAGAAAACCATTATCATCCAGAATTTTTTGAGTGCTTAAAACTGCATGGAACGCTGTTGGGCTGTCATATATAAAATCTATAAGTTCCTTTGCAAAATCCAATTCTTTACTCATATTTTACCCCTCCAATTGTTTATCATAAATTAAGTATACCTCAATTCTAACGCAGCAACAAACCTTTTAGGAGCAGGGGATAGGGTATACCTTTAAAATAAGGGTTTGAAAATAATGCTTCAAGTCTTTTCTTTTTTAGCTTTACTTAGCATTGACTTTACTTCATAATATATACAGAAACTGTTCTGGTAAAATAACTTTAACAAACAATTAATATTATATTGAATGAGGGGATACAATGGAAAAAAGGAAATTTAATTTTCAGGAATACTTGATAAATGTGCTTAACTTCATGGCTCAAGGTCTTTTCTCCTCTCTTATTATAGGTCTGATTTTAAAGCAGGTTGGAGAAAAGCTCGGAATCCCTTTAATTTTACAATTCGGGAATATTGCTCAGCTTATGATGGGCCCTGCTATAGGAGCTGCAGTGGCTTATGGAGTAAAAGCCCCTGTATTGGCAATCTTTTCTTCACTGGCTACGGGTGCTCTTGGAGCACAAACCTTACTGCTGACTTCCGCAGGTGCATATGCTATAAAGATAGGAGAACCTGTAGGGGCTTTATTTGCCGCCCTGGTTGGAGCAGAAGCAGGAAAGCTTGTGTATGGGAAAACTAAGCTCAATATCATTCTGGTTCCTGCTGCTACCATTATTGCAGGAGGACTCACCAGTGTCTTTGTAAGCCCTTTTATGTCATCCTTAATGACGGCCCTAGGGCAAATGGTCAATTATGCTACGGAGCTTCAGCCTATACCTATGGGAGTGCTGGTTTCAACAATTATGGGTATGGTATTGACTCTTCCGATAAGCAGTGCCGCCCTGGCAATTTCTTTGAAGCTGGATGGACTTGCAGCCGGAGCTGCTACTGTAGGCTGCTGTGCCCAGATGATAGGTTTTGCTGTAGCCAGCTACAGAGAAAATAAGTTTGGAGGGCTGATAGCTCAAGGAATTGGAACTTCTATGCTGCAGGTACCCAATATTGTAAAGAACCCTTTGATATGGGTACCACCTACAATAGCAAGTGCTATTCTTGGTCCTGTGGCCTCAGCAGTATTTAAAATGAAAAATAATGCTGTAGGTGCAGGTATGGGTACCAGCGGATTAGTAGGACAATTTGCCACGATAGAAACTATGGGAATTGCTTCCCTGCCTTTAATTCTTATTCTTCACGTCCTGGCACCTGCAGTGATAACCCTTTTAATTTCTGAATTCATGCGTAAAAAGGGTTGGATTAAGTTTGGAGATATGAAGCTTGATGTATAAAAGAAGGTCTATTCTAAATAGACCTTCTTTTTATAATCTGCATTTCCATTTTCGTGGGCTTGCCTTCTGATGTTGCTGTTTAGATAAGCTGATAACGGCCAGAATAAAAGTTTTGGGATTCTCATCGTTATAAGCTCCTGGGATTCAGGAGATATTCTTTTATCCTGGAGTATATCCTGCATTGCATGCCTGAAGCCTAAGATGATTTTTTGACCCTTCTTTCCAAAGTTCTCTAAAAGTGTTCCGTTTATCATTACGCCCCCTCCATAGGCAAGACCTCCAAGCCATTTCATTCCCATTTCCTCAGCAAATAACCTGCAACTGTCAAGCAGAGGCATTATTCTCGTTATATCCGGAAGTCCGCTCTGGCCGATTGCAAAAAAATTCTTGCCCCGAAGCTCGTTGATAAATTCATTCTTAAGCTTTTCCAAAAACCATATGTCAAAGTAAGGCAGTGTGTCTGCATATAATGGCGATATCATAGCTATAGTATCGCTCTGTGATATAAGACCCTTCAGTCCTTCGAAAGCTTCTTTTCCATCGTAATAATCAATAACATGTATGATATTAGCTGTGCTGCCTGAATCCTCAGCAAGCATCTTTATTGTTCTTGAAAAGCTGTAAGAGGTTCCCTTCTTTCTTGGACTTCCGCTAAATAAGAGAAGTCTTTTTGCATTCATAATCAACAAACCTCCTTCTGCAGGCTGCCTATTTCCTGTTTTACCTTTTCCATGTCTTCGGAGGATTTCAAAATAAGCGTCCTATGTGCATATTGCATGTTAAATGCATTATTTTCTACCAGTCTTCTGAAACAATCCTCCTGCCCCTTTGAATTTCCTCCATATACCCCAATACCGATCATAAATTTGCTGCCGTAGCGGGTGGGATGGAGCAAATGCCCATGTTTTACTGTATATAAAGGGAGACTCAGACTCATAAACTTATCTACAGCTTTCTTAAGATTAGAAGTATATCCTCCAAACCTTATAGGAGTGAGCATTACAAGGGTACTGCACCTTGCTACCGCTCTTAATATTTCATGGGAGTCATCCTGAAGCACACATTTGCCCGGAGATTTGAAATTGCAGGCTCCGCAGGACCTACAGGGCAGAATACTCATATTCTTAAGCTCAAACCATATAATTTCCCTGCCGGTCTCAGCAAGCTTCGCTCTCAGCTTACTTGAAATACAGTTTTCGCCTTCCATTGCATCCAACATTACTATAGACATGACAATCCTCCTTGTCTTTGTTTATTCCTTTCATATTGGGATTTCTCCAGTTTCTCAATTTTCTCAAACAATCTTCCGAAAGTTCTACAAATGATATCAGACTCTTCCTCACTGAAGCCTGTAAAAATATCTTCGATAAACTGTTCATCCTGCTTCTTTCTTTTCTCCCAAAATATCTTGCTTTTTTCTGTAAGCTTGAGCCTGATAGCTCTGGCATCCTGCTCATCCTTTTGGATAATCAGATAACCCTTTTCCGTAAGCTTAAGTGCTAACTGCTTCACATTCTGCCGTGAGCTTCCCATAAGCTCTGCTACTTCACTTAACGTCGGGGAATTATCACCGAATTGTGATATCGTTACTGTCAGGAGCCACTGCTTGGTAGTTATTCCATCCCTGTTAAGATACTGATCCCCTATGACCTGAAGCTTATTTGCGATCAGGAAAAGATTGCCGAATATATATTTTTTCTTGTCAATAGAATTCATAGCTTATTTCCCCCAAAATTGCATTATAGATATGTAATATATTACCTACTTAAGTAATATATTGCATATATTGAAATATGTCAATAGTTTTTCAAAAAAAATTAAGACTATATAATATTTTATTGCTTAGCCTATAATTATATTCTTAATATGTGAAATAGCCAAAATAAGAGCGGAACGCATGAAATGCGTTCCCTACAAATATTATACAATATAGTTCATGTAAGGAGCGCATTTTATGCGCCCCTTCTAATGTGTGCTATTCATCTATTACATCATAGTACAATAATTAGCAGCATTAGTACCTGGATATAATCGCCATATGCTCCGGTGATACCTCCGGACACACCGTCAATATACTGTCTATCACATAATCAATGTTCCCATCGTCTACTTTTCTACCTTTGATACCCCCCTCAAGCATTAATTCTTCGCTGCTCAAAGAATCATAGATACTGCTTACTAACGGTGCCTTCATAATACTGTCATTTTCCAGGCAGTCTTCTGAAAAATGCAATGCTCCTTCGTAGACTATCAGTTGTCCAAATGCAACTTCTTTCAGGGATGTAGCCGTTGCATTTTGAGAATTGCAATTATATTTTGTATGCTCCACATGCCTTATATCAAATATGTAGCTTTCATCGTTTCTGGTCAGAACACATCTTCCGCCCAGTTCAAGCAGCCTCTGCTTCATATGCTTTGAAAAGTCTCCTCCCAGCTCAGTAAGAAGCTGCTTCATTGATATTGTTTTTCTCATTCTATAAACCTTTTTCAATTCCGATATTCTCCTTTATATGTACTTTCTATAACCTTTATATAAGATAAAACCACCTTTAAGAGGTGGCATATATATGTATATACGTGTTAAATGGCTGCATAACTCTATAACTATTATTATATCACAATAGTAAAAAATAATCCCGTTTTCTGTATTTTTACTAAATTATGCTGTTTTCCCAGCAATCCGGATGATTAATTCCAAACAAAGTTGTGATAGTTGCTGCAATGTTGGCAAGTCCAAAGCTTCCTTCCTTGATTTTGTGCTTTTGTATTTTATCATAAACAATAAATGGAACAGGGTTAAGTGTATGACTCGTCTTTGCCTTGGCTGCACCTACTTTGGATTTTTCCAGCATCTCATCTGCATTTCCATGATCAGCAGTGACAACAAGTATGGCACCTGTATCATCTACTGCTTTTATTAACCTCGCAAGACAAAGATCAACTGCTTCTACTGCTATCTTGGTGGCATTGAAGCTGCCGGTATGACCAACCATATCCCCATTAGGGTAGTTAGCTCTTAAGAAGTCGTATCTTCCCGATTTCAATGCATCAATAAGCTTATCAGTCACTTCTGCAGCTTTCATCCATGGCCGCTCATCAAAGGATACCCTGTCTGAAGGAACCTCCTCAAAAGCCTCAAGCTTATCATCAAACTTCTCACTTTTGTTGCCATTCCAGAAGTATGTCACATGTCCATATTTTTGTGTCTCAGAAACTGCATACTGCTTTATACTATGCTTAACCAGATGCCCGGATAATGTATTCCTGATATCCGGAGGGGTGACTAAGAAGTTTTTGGGCAGCTCCAAATCCCCATCATACTGCAGCATGCCGCAGAACACAACCTTGGGGCGAATGCTCCTGTCAAACTTGTCAAAGCTCTCATAATCAAAGGCCATGCTTATTTCGATAGCCCTGTCACCTCTGAAATTGAAAAGTACAACACTGTCTCCATCATTTATTGTCCCAACCGGAGTACCATTATCTGCTATGACAAAAGGCGGCAAGTCCTGGTCTATTACTCCCAGAAGCTCCTCCCTATAGGTAGATACAGCTTCGCTGGCATTGGCAAACTGCCTGCCCTTGCCCAATACATGGGTATCCCAGCCAAGGCGCACCATATCCCAGTTAGCTTCATATCTATCCATGGTAATTTTCATCCTGCCGCCGCCGCTGGCTATTCTTCCGTCAAAGCTGTCATCAGAAAGCTTCCCTAAAAGCTTCTCAAGCTGGTCAACATAATCTAAAGCTGATGTTGCCAGAACATCCCTGCCGTCAAGCAGGATATGCACCCGGACTTTCTTTACCTTATCCTCTTTTGCCCTTACAATCATAGATTTGAGATGAGCAATATTTGAATGTACATTGCCATCTGACAAAAGGCCAATAAAATGCAAAACTGAGCCATTCCCTGTACAGTTGCCGACAACCTTGCGCCATGTTTCGGAGCTATACATCTTCCCATTCCCTATTGATTCATTAACCAGTTTGGCACCCTGGCTGTAAATCTGCCCGCAGCCCAGAGCATTATGCCCCACCTCAGAGTTTCCCATATCATCATCAGAAGGCAGGCCAACCGCTGTACCATGTGCCTTTATTGCAGTATACGGGCCGTGCTTCATAAGCATATCAAGAGTAGGTGTGCTTGCTGCCTTTACTGCATTGCCATATTCAGATTCATTTATACCTATACCGTCCATAACTATCAATACAACAGGTCTTTTTTCCATTTAACTCACTCCGTCCTTTTCAGTACACTGGGACAGTTCCTGACTGCCCAATACATTAAACTAAGGGTAATTATATTCATTTTTTTGCAACCTGTCAATAATATAGCCTCTAGTGAAACTCTTTTCTTTTGCGTATCAGCTGCCTACTCTTTTGCTAATACTAGTATAGTAATATCCAATTATACAGAATCCAATCCTGATAACTTATAACTGTGGAGGAAATATGCTTACTATACTTGAAACATCGCAGGTAACATGGTAGTACATAGAGACATAAAACTGTTTTATGGAAAACTAATCCAAAAAAATCTTAATGAGCTAAATCTTAATAATGAATGGTTAATCCTGTAAAAAGCAATACATACTGACAATATAAATGAAAGCGTATTGGTTATAATATTAAGGGTTGAAATAACCACGAACATGGAGGTAAATTCCATGACTTTACTATATATCTTATTTGTGATAGTTCTGCTTCTGACTATACTATTATTTACAGTAACATCAAAAATTAATTTGAATTTTGACACTGCTAACTCTGACATGCATTTAACATTGCGGTGGCTTTACCCTCTGCTAAGGTCAGTGATATCAAGGGAAGATAATAGATTTGTCCTGACTGTATACCTGCTTAATAAAAAGATTTTAACCAAGCAGATAAATCGTAAACAGAATGTGACAGGCAACAAAAATATTCTTAGGAATCTAATACCCACCGACATTCATATAAATGCCCAATATGGATTCCAAGACCCATTTGTTACAGGCTTGACCTGCAGTTTAGTAAGTATGGTTTCTCAGTTTTTTAACGCGGAATCCTTACGTCAGAAACCTGACTTCCTCGCAGTTAATGACTATATCAGTTTAAATGCGACTGCGAAGTTGAACTTAGGAAATTCACTAATGAAGCTTATATAGTAAAAACTAATTCAGGTAAGTATTATGATTTTATAAAGGAGGTACAATATGGAAGTAAATACATCTTTAAATCAGAATATCGATACTTTATTTTCAAACATTGAAACCTTTACGCAAAATGAGGGTATGCTGGGAAAACCCGTTATACAAGGAGATAAAACCCTTATACCTATAATTTCTGTGACTATAGGGTACGGCGGCGGCAATACATCCGGAAGGATGTCTTCAGGTACCGTGACCACAACTCAGGGAACCAGCAATGCAGGAATGGATGCACTGGGCCTTGGTGCAAAAATAAGTACCGATGCCATAGCAGTGGTAGATGGAGAAAATGTCTCAATTATACCCGTTAACGCTACTCCAAGCAATATGAATCAATTGATAAATCAAATACCACAGATGATGGGTAAGAGTCAGAATCAGACCCAGGGCTAGTGTAGACTCGTTCTATCTGCAATCCGGTTTATTTTAAGCAACTAAAAACCCCTTAAATAGTTATCCTATTTAAGGGGTAAAATATACACTACTTAAATAACAGTTATATTTTCTGCCTGCAAGCCTTTTGGTCCATTAGCTACCTTGTAAGTAACCTTTTGACCTTCTTGAAGTGATTTGTAACCTTCTGAATTTATTTGAGAAAAATGTGCAAAAACATCTGTTCCATCTTCTCCTGTAATAAATCCATAACCCTTTTCTCCGTTGAACCATTTTACTGTACCATTCATATTATGCGTACCTCCAAAATCTTATTTCTTAAACACTTTGTAATAGTTCCTCAATAGAATTTCAAAATACTTATATATTATATTTTTAGTATTAATTGAAATATATATGTGTTACATTATTTACTAATTATTTAAGCTACTATTAATAATGTCATACTTTATTACAAAATGCAAGGCGTTTTGACGAATAAGTTTCAGACTTGATCCATACAAATAAACTAAGGTATTAAAATAACCTTCCCGCCATAGCCTTTTTCTAAAATTTCAAACCCTTTTTCAAATTCTTCAAGCTTTATAACATGCGTGATTATCGGGTCAATGTTTAACAGGCCTTTGTCAAGTAAATTCGACATCGTAGTCCATGTTTCATACGTTCTTCTTCCGTGTATTCCTATGATTGTAGCTTCCTTAAAGATAACCTGCGGCCCCAGGTCAATCTCCATAGGCTTGGATGGCAGCCCAATAAGCGCTACCTTTCCACCTTTTCTCAAGCTTTTAAATCCACCTGATATAGCCCCTGTATTGCCTGATGCATCAATAAATGCATCTGCACCTACTCCATTTGTTGCTTCCAATATAATCTTAACAGGGTCAACTTCCATAGAATTAATCAGATGTGTAGCTCCTAATCCTTTAGCTATATCCAACCTTAGATTATTGATATCAACTGCATAAATGTTAGCAGCGCCAAGAGCCTTAGCTGTATTTACAGCCATAAGCCCTATCGGACCGCATCCTATAACGGCAACATTCTTCCCTGATGCTTGTATCTCAACACAGGATCTCACCGCTGTACCGAGCGGTTCTAATACTGCACCGACATTAGGGCTTATTGATTCCGGTATCTTTACGGCACATTTTTCCGGTATCTTGGAATATTCGGCAAAACACCCGTCAGTATGAACTCCATAAATAACTAAGTTTGCGCATATATGCTGCTGTCCGTTTTTGCATTGATAGCATTGCCCGCATGGTATGTGGGTTTCACATGCTACATAATCCCCAACCTTCAAGTTTTTTACTGCTGATCCGACTTCTACAATTTCACCGCTGCATTCATGGCCTAATACTGTCGGAAGCTTGATACCTGCGTTTTGTGCCCAGCTATTCCAATTGTAAATGTGAAGATCTGTCCCGCAAATAGCGGTTGCTTTAACTTTTATTAATACATCACTTTCTCCTAGAACAGGCATTGGATAATCTTTCAGACTGGCACCCTTACCAGGATTATCTTTTACTATCGCTTTCATAAAATAAAACCTTCCTCAATTAATATTTTAATTTATTTTAAAGATACTAAATCCGGTTTCTTCGTCAAAGTTTCGGTGAAGCTCAACATTTTCTATTTCATGAATCACAATTTCAGCTGTAGCTGCGACGTTATTCCCTCCGTCTATAAAGTGGCCGCCAAATATTCTCGCGTACTTATCACCTACCAGTAAATGAAGATGAACAGACAAGCTTCCTGTTTCATCATCCATACCGATCGTTCCCTCACCAGCTAATAATTCCAAGGGACCCTGCAGATTAAGCGGTTCACAATACTTAAACCCCAGCTTTGCTTCTTCGCCTGGAATAGCATAAACAAGCCGTCCGGTCTTAAGACTTCCTAAAATACTTGCAATATAACCATACTTTACGCCGTAAGAATTACATATTTCTTTAATACCTGTTATCAGATCCACATCCTTTGGTATTCTACCGACTATAATACGTTTGATATCGGATTCTTTTGTGTGTTCTCTTACGTTCATAATTTCAACTCCTATTAAAAAGCCTTAGAATTTATCTAAGGCCATTTTTTTATTATAAAATTCTATTATTTAATACCCAATACAGTAGGTAAGAACAATGCTATCTGCGGTATATAAGTTGTTAATAGTAAGGCTATTATAGATGCAAATACAAATGGAATTACGCCCTTTGATATTTCCTTAAGGTTTATCTTGGCAATTCCGCATGCAACGTACAGGTCAATTCCTACCGGCGGTGTAACCAATCCTATAGCAAGGTTTACCGTCATAACAACTCCCAGTAATACCGGGTCATATCCTAGTTTAAGTGCAACAGGGAGCATAATTGGTGTGAAAATGTATAAAGCTGATGTTGCATCCAGGAAGCATCCTGCTATAAGCAATATTACGTTCATTATCAGAAGGAACATAATCTTGCTGCCTGATACCTGGAGCAGGAATTGGGCTGCCATATCGGCTATACCTTCTGTTGTAACAAACCACGCAAAAAAGCTGGCACACGCAACAATAAACATTACTACTGCCGATCCCATAGCAGATTCACTCAGTAATTCGTATAAATTTTTAAGTGTAATTTTCTTATATATAAACATACCTACAAGAATTCCATAAACCGCAGCTACTGCTGCTGCTTCTGTCGGTGTAAAGAATCCGCCGTATATTCCGCCTAAAATAATTACAGGCATCATAAGACCCCAAACGGCATCAACAAATGCTTTCCATACTTCTTGGAGCGTAGCCTTTGGTTGCTGCTTAATATCCTGCTTTTTTACTATCATCAAACTGGCAATTATCAGAAATGAACCCATCAAAAGACCTGGCACAATTCCGGCTACAAATATTTTACCTATTGAAACTCCTGCTATTGCACCATATACAACGAAAGGAATACTGGGTGGAATAATGATTCCGATAGAGCCTGCAGTAGCCATCAAAGCTGATGACATGTTCTTTTCGTAACCTGATTTTATCATGGCTGGAATTATAATAACACCAAGAGCTGCAACTGTAGCCGGACCTGAGCCGGATATTGCAGCAAAGAAGCAGGAGGTGATAACGCAAACAATAGCCAAACCGCCTTTTTTATGACCAACTGCTTTATTTGCCAGGTTTATCAACTTATCCGATATACCCGCTTTATCCATGGTGTTACCTGCCAATATGAAGAAGGGGATAGCCAGCAATGTAAATTTGCCGATGCCTGAATAAATAGTCATAGGGAACAAATCCAGCGGCAATTCTGCAACTATCATAGCAATAATGGCAGATGCTCCCAAGCCTAAAGCAATTGGTACGTTTAAAAACAGTAGAAAAACAAAAGAAAAGAATAGTATTCCAGCTCCTGACATTATTTTTCCTCCTTTGCCATAAACATTTTAATTGTATACTCTGTATATCTTATGAAAATAAATATTCCGCCAACCGGTATAGTCAAACCGAATACCCATTCAGGCCAGCCCAAAGCCGGTGTCGTAACACCCATTTGTTTTTCTGCAGCAACCATGATGAAGCCATACCTGACTAAGAAGTAACAGAAAAATGCAGCAACAAACCAAGTAATCAGAGCTACATACTTTTGATATTTTTTTGGTATAAAGTCAGTAAAAACGCTTAAGCCCAAATGTCCGCCAATTCTTGCTACTGCAGCAGCTCCTAATAAACTTATTAATATAAACATTATTGTAGTTATTTCTTCAAGGAATGACATTGATAAGTGCAAGAATTTTCTGGAAATAACATTCAATACAGTAATAAATGTCATTATAAATAAACCTATTGCCATAATGTATTGCTCAAAATTATTCAAAACCTTTTTCAAGTTATTACCTCCGTAATCCTACTAGTATTACTAATTTGTTTAGATAAGTCCTGTATATAATTATACAGGACTTATCTTCTTTAAACTAATTACTATTTGAAAGAATTGATTAAGTCTTTGCCCATGATTGGTTCATATTCGGTGTATACAGATTGAACTTTATCGGCAAACGGCTTCATTTGTTCCGTTGTCAATACAGTTACTTCCATTCCTTTTGACTTAAAATCTTCTACCTGTTTTGCCGATAATTCTCTGTTCAAATTTCTCTGATAATCACAAGCTTCCTTTCCACATTGTACAAGTATATCTTGTGTTGCTTTATCGAAGCTATCAAATTTTGCTTTATTCATGCCGAGTATTATTGAATCGTAAGAGTAATTCCAAACTGTCATATATTTTTGTACTTCATTTATTTTTGCTGAGTTTATAACATCTGTCGGATTCTCTTGCCCATCAATTGTCTTTTGCTGCAGTGCTGTAAAAACTTCACCGAAGTTCATTGATATTGGGTCTGCACCTAAAGCTTTATATAATGATACGAACATTTTGATTCCAGGGATTCTGATCTTTAAGCCAGCTATATCCGCCGGAGTAACTATAGCCTTTTTGCTGTTTGTGATTTGTCTAAAGCCGTTTTCACCAAATCCAAGTCCAACAATACCTTTTTCCAATAACAACTTATTTATAGCTTCTCCGCCGGCTCCACCTAATTTCGCGTCTGCAGTAGCTGTATCCGGAATCAACCATGGCAAGCTGATAACGCCAAATCTTTCATCTGCTATTGAATATATTATATTTGAGTGGTAAGTAAAATCAACTGCACCTGACATCAGCATTTCTATGCCCTTACCTTGGCTTCCGCCGGCAAGCTGTTCATTAGGATATACTTTTATTTCTATTTTGCCATTAGTTTTTTGATTTACAAGTTCAGCAAATTTTTTAGCTCCCATTGTCCAGGATGAAGTATCAGAAGTAGTGGTGCTCATCTTTAATGTAACTTTTTCAGCAGCTGGTGTTGTTGTTGCTCCCGGTGTTGTTGGTGCTGGCGTTGCTGCTTTTGGTGCACACCCTGCTAAACCTAAACTAAGTATAAGAGTGATTACGAGTATAACAGATAATTTCTTTTTCATTTCGAAATTCCTCCCTTATTTTGTTGTTCAATTTGTATATCCTACTAGTGTTTAAAATACATTAATATATGCTATCCTCTCCTTTCACAATTATTCTTGTATCAATCTAACCAGATTAATTATGTCCTTTAATCTCTATACCCATATTCTTTTCATATATTTTGGCAATGGCACAATGATCTTCATTGATTTTGCCTTCTGCTTCCATTTCATTCATATAGTCCAAAACCATCTTTGACATTGGTATCTCAACACCTAATTCCTCTGCCATGTGAACTGCATTTTTAAGATCCTTCTGATGTACAGCAATTCTTGCACTCGCTTCAAAGTTTCTACTAATAATTTTAGGTGCTTTGGAATTCATTACCTCACTGCCTGCAAATCCATCTTTTATTGCATTAAAAAGAACTTCAGGGTCAAGTCCTGCCTTTACAGCAAAAGCAAAGCTTTCACATACTGCACCTATATTGCATCCAACTATCATGTTATTTGCAAGTTTGGCAACACTGCCGCAGCCTGTTGATCCCATATATGTGGCTGAACTTCCCATGGTAAGCAGCAGCGGCTTAACGTCATCGAATACTTCCTGGTCTCCGCCGCTCATAATTACAAGAGTCCCTGAAATAGCGCCGGCTTCTCCTCCGCTGACAGGAGAGTCAAGAAGTCTTATACCATTTTCCTTAGCCTTAGGATACATCTCTCTTATAACACCCGGTGATGTTGAACTCAGATCAACGATAATGGTTCCTTTTTTGCCCGCACTAATAATACCTTCTATGTTTAATTTTACTAGATTATTAGTAGGCAAACAAAGGAAAATAATACCACATTGATAATAAATATCTTTTACATCATCTACCGGTGTTCCACCGTTTTCTTTGAATATCTTCTTTTTCTGCTCAATGACATCAAAACCCATAACCGACTGTCCGGTTTTTTTTACCATATTGATCACCATAGGCAATCCCATAATTCCCATTCCTATAAAGCCAATCTTATTCATATTCTAAGCAACTCCTCAATATTTATACAAATGCCGTTATTTATTAGGTATGTGTATTGCTCTCTTATCTACTGCCAATGCAGCCTCCCTGACAGCTTCATTTACTGTAGGATGCGAATGAATTGTAGCGATTATTTCATCAACAGTAGCTTCCATCTGTATTGCCAAAGCACATTCAGCTATTAAATCTGTTGCTCTTGGTCCTAATATGTGTACTCCTAATATTTCCTTATACTCTTTTCCTACAATGAACTTGATCATGCCGTCTTCACCCATAATGAGCGACTTGCCGTTTGCGGAAAATGGGAATTTTCCTACTATATACTCTATCCCCTGCTCCTTTGCCTTTTCTTCTGTCAAACCTATAGTAGCAAACTCGGGAATTGTATATACACAGGACGGATTTGTCTTTGAATCAAATACACTGTCATGACCCAATGCATTTTCTGCTGCAATTTCGCCTTGAACTGATGCAATATGAGCCAGCATTACTTTTCCATTGCAATCGCCAATCGCATAAATTCCCGGTACATTTGTCTCCATCTTATCGTTTGCCGTGATTCTTCCTCTGTCATTTAAGATGCCTGCCTTATCCAATGCAAGGGCTTCTGTATTTGTTCTTCTGCCAACAGAAATCAAAACTTTTTCGCCGGAGAATACCTTACTCTTGCCATCGCTGGTTTCAACTGTAACCAACGCTTCTCCGCCATTATCCTTTATAGACACAACCTTGGTCTCTGTATAAATATCTACGCCTTTTTGAGCCAGTTTTCCACGAATAATTTTCGTAAGCTCTCCATCCATCATCGGCAGTATTTCCTTTAACATTTCGATGATTGTTACCTTACAGCCAAGTGTGCCGAATAAAGTTGCAATCTCAACACCTATTACACCGCCACCAACAATAATCATTGTTTCAGGAACTTCCTGAAGATCAAGAACGCCTGTGCTGTCAATACATTGCTTTGCATCTATGCCTGGCAATGGCGGCATTACGGGAATTGAACCTGTGGCAATAATAAATTTGTCTGCCTTTATTGTTTCAGTGCTGCCGCTTGCTGTCTTCACTTGAATTGCGTCCTTGCTGACAAAAGATGCTAAACCTGAAATTACTTTTACCTTATTTACTGATAAAAGCCCCTTAACTCCACTTACCAGTTGATTTACCACCGCTGTTTTTCTTTGCTGTGCTTTTGCAAAATCAAGCTTCACGTTTGCAATAACGCCGCAATCTGATCCATGTACAGCCGCATCATATACCTCTGCTGTATGAAGCAAAGCTTTTGTCGGAATGCAGCCAATATTTAAGCAGGTGCCCCCAATATGTTCTTTTTCTATAAGAGTTACTTCACCACCTAACTGAGAAGCTCTTATAGCAGCTACATATCCACCTGGTCCGCCTCCGATTACAACAATCTTTATTTTATCTTTATCCACTGTAAAGCGCCCTCCTTAACAGATAAATCAACTGCTTTATAGATACATTTGATCCGGATCTTCCAGATAACCCTTTATTGCTTTTAATAACTGTGCAGCCAAAGCCCCATCCGCTATTCGATGATCAAAGGATAAACTAAGAGTCAACATGGATGCCGGTACAATTTCATTATTTTCATTGACAATGGGCTTCCGCACAATTCGTCCAACTCCCAAAATAGCACATTCAGGCAAATTGATTATTGGGGTAAAACCGTCTATATCATAGCCTCCAAGATTGCTTATTGTAAATGTTCCTCCTGTCAGCTCATCTCCGGTAAGCTTGCTGCCCCTTGCTTTTGTAATCAAATCTTTTGTATCATTACATATCGCCTTTAATCCCTTACGGTCTGCATCTCTTACAACGGGAACAAGCAGACCTTCTTCAAGAGCAACTGCTACACCGATATTGATTCTGTCATGTATAATAATGTTATCTCCATCGATGGAACTATTCATAGCAGGTATACTTCTAAGAGCAGTTGCAGCCATCTTTACCAAAATATCCGTATAGCTGAAGCGCATATCGCTATTTTTTGCATTCAGCTTGTTTCTAAGTGCAACAGTCTTGTCAACAGTTACTTCAGTGGTCAGTGTAACATGCGGAGCGCTGTGCTTACTTTCTGCCATTCTCTTGCCAATAACCTTGCGCATATTGGTTAAAGGTTTTATGATATCTGCACTTTCCACCGGTGCACTAACTTTAACCTCTGCTGCTGCCTGTGGTACTTCTGCCGCTGCAACATTCTGCTGCTGTGTTAAAACATCTTTTTGTACAATACGTCCACTAAATCCTGAGCCTGTTATTCCGGATAAATCCACACCCATTTTTGCTGCTGTTTTTTTCGCCAAAGGAGAAGCTATAATGCGCCCTCTCGTTACTTTCGGAGCAGCCACTGCCGGCTTTTCCTCTTTTACTGCTGCCTTTATCTCTGCTCTAGGAGAATCCGCAGCTATATTTATTTTTTCATTTGGCTCTCCTACAACGGCAATCAATCCCTGAACAGGTATTTCATCGCCTTCCTTTGCAATAATAGCAAGAAGTATTCCATCAGTTTCACTTTCAACTTCACTGGATAATTTATCTGTAGTGATTTCTACAAGAGCATCACCTTTTTTTACCGCATCGCCTACTTGTTTTTTCCACTTTCCAATTAAACCTTCCGTCATAGTCAAGCCTAATTGGGGCATTTTAATTTCTGTTGCCATGTATATTTCCTCCCCTATATTAAGTTAACTACCTTTTTTACTGCTTTAACAATATCATCAGCATTCGGGAAAAATGCATCTTCTAGTGTTGGGCTAAATGGCGGAACAATGTTTAATGCTGCAACACGTTCTACCGGGGAATCAAGCTCATCAAACAATTCTTCCATAATCTGTGCTGAAATCTCCCCTGCAAAGCCGCTCCTCTTAACGCCCTCCTGCACTATTACCACATTGTGTGTCTTCACGACAGACTTTTTAATTGTCTCCCAATCGAGAGGAACAAGGGTACGAAGGTCAATAACTTCTACATCTATGCCATCCTTTTCCAGCTGTTTTGCTGCATCCAGTGCAAAGAACACCTGACGGGACCATGTAATAATGGTAACATCCTTTCCTTCACGCTTAACATCCGCCTGACCTATAGGAATAACATACTCTCCCTCCGGAATCTCACCCTTTGTTGCATAAAGAAGCTTATGCTCTAAGAATATGACGGGATCATCATCACGAATAGCTGACTTGATCAAGCCCTTTGCATCAGCAGCAGTAGAAGGACATACTACTTTCAACCCCGGAATATTGGTAAACAATGTTTCAAGGCATTGGGAGTGCTGCCCTGCATTTCTTCTCCCTGATCCCATAGGTGCACGAAGTACCATGGGGACATTAACCTGACCACCGGTCATATATCTCATTTTTGCAGCCTGATTCATAACAGGATCCATTGCTACACCTATAAAATCAACATACATAAGTTCAACAACAGGGCGAACCCCGCGCATTGCCGCTCCAACTGCCATCCCAGTAAATCCGGATTCGCTTATCGGTGTTTCTATTACTCTATTTGGCCCGAATTCATCCAGAAAACCCAGTGTAATACCAAAGGGATTCCCCATTTTTCCCATATCTTCGCCAGCTACAATCACATTTTTGTCTCTTAACATTTCTTCATGTAATCCTTCTTTTATTGCATGGCTTACACTTATTTGCTTCACCTGGCAACACTCCTTTCATTATCAGATGCATATACATAAGAAGTAACCTCGCTGGCATCCGGATATGGAGAAGCTGCTGCAAATTCAGTTGCTGCCTCAATTTCTTTATCCATAGCCTCTTCGATAGCAGCCAATTCTTTTTCATCTATAGCTTCATTCAATAAATATGTTCTAAACCTACTGATGGGGTCTTTCGCTCTCCACTCTTCTGTTACTTCCTTTGAGCGGTATGCAGCAGGGTCACCTTCATAGTGCCCGCGCATACGATATGTCATACATTCAACAATAGAAGGCCCGTTGCCCTCACGAGCATATTGAACAGCCGTTTTTACTGCCTCATATACTTCTAAAGGATTATTACCATCAACAGTTACGCCCGGTATATCATAGCCTTTTGCACGAACAGCAATAGTTTCTGTGTTTGTAACCGTATGAATATTGACAGAAACACCATACTGATTGTTTTCACAAAGATATACCACCGGAAGCTTCCAAGCTGCCGCCATGTTTATAGACTCATGAAAAGTGCCCTGATTAGATGCAGAATCTCCGAAAAATGCAAGGGTAACCTCGTCTGTACCTCTGATTTTGGATGTTAATCCTGAACCGGTGGCAATTGGAATGCCGGCACCAACAATACCATTCGCTCCCAAAATACCTAAACTGACGTCAGCCACATGCATAGAGCCGCCTCTGCCTTTGCAATAGCCTGTAACCTTTCCAAAAAGTTCAGCCATCATTATATCCGTTTTTGCGCCCTTTGCAATACATTGACCGTGACCACGGTGTGTAGCTGTAATAAAATCTCTTTTCTCTAAAGCTTTGCAAGCACCAACAGAACAAGCTTCCTGGCCAACAGAAGTATGGATGTTTCCTGCAAGCATACCTTTTGTAAAGCATTCTGTTAACCTCAATTCAAACTTCCTGATTCTTAACATATTTTCATATATATCAAGAAGCATTTCCTTTGAATATTGTTTATTATCCAAATGTACTCACACCTTCCTAATGATTCATTTAATTAGTTGCTATTTATTTTTAAAGCAAATATAATACCAAATATCGATTTCCGTGTAAAAAAAGTGGTCTTTGATCCACTTTTTAAAAAACTTTTTATAAAACCTCAGTTATTTTAATAATTAAGCCTAATATTGACACCTGATCTTATAAAATCTAAAACTATTTTTTCAAATTCTAGCTATTTTTATACTTTTATTCTCTATAGTTTGTTTTAAAACTCTGATGTAGTGTTCACAAATCGAACGACAAATAAAAAGAACCCTTCATTTTGAAGAGTTCTTTCTATTTGTTCTAAACCCGAACATTGTTCGAATTTAGAACAAATAGATTTTTCTTAGCAACTATTATATTTTATAAGCCAATTTCCCGGATTTTATCATACAAAGTATTACGCCCTATATTCAATATCTTTGCTGCCCTTGTTATATTACCTTTCGTATACTCTAATGCATTTTTAACAGTAATTTCCTCTGCCTGCTTCAACGTCATAACTTCAGTTTGTTTTGCCGCTGTCGTTCTCTTATTAATTTTGTTAGGTAAATGCTCAGGTAAAATAACAGAGCCCTCAGATATGCAATAAGCATATTCTATTGCATTCTCCAATTCACGTACATTTCCAGGCCAATTCCAGTTATGGAGTACATTTCTGGCTTCACTGGAAAGAGTTTTTTGAGAATCATTGACCAAATTACGCTGCTCTAGTATAAAATCTATAATCAAATCAATATCATTTCCTCTATCTCTTAATGAAGGTGCTATAATATTGATTACGTTAATTCGATAATAAAGGTCTTCCCTAAAGTTTTTTTCTTTCATCATTTCTACAAGATTCTTATTTGTCGCTGCTATTATTCTTACATCTATAGGTATTTCTTTGAATCCGCCAACCCTTACCACACTTTTTTGCTGTAATACTCGAAGCAGCCTGCTCTGAACTTCAAGAGGCATGTCCCCTATTTCATCAAGGAATAAAGTTCCTCCATTGGCCATTTCAAATTTTCCCGGGCGTCCTCCTTTGCTGGCTCCTGTAAAAGAGCCATCTTCATAACCAAATAATTCACTTTCAATCAAGGTTCTTGGCAATGCTGCGCAGTTTATAGCAACAAATGGACCTTCCCGGCGGGAGCCATAATTATGGATGGCCTGGGCAAGGATTTCCTTTCCTGTTCCACTCTCTCCCTGAATTAAAACTGCACTGTCATTCAAGCCGGCCACCCTTACCATTTTTTTTATTCTTTGCATTGGCTCAGATTCCCCAATTATAGTGGAAAGCGTGTATTTTGCTTGTGCACCGGTCATTTTATTGACCATAGATCTTACCTGGTTTATACTTCGGAATATATCAAGCACACCTATCATATTTCCTTGCTCATCTTTCAAAGGGATGGCAGTTTTTACAAAATGCACCGTACCGCGTTTGCTTTCAAGTCTGAATTCCTTATCAATATATCCCTTATGGGTTTTTATAACATGCAATATTGTTGGTTCAAAATCAACACCCTCTGTTATATGTTTCCCTATGCAGGATTTATCAATATTCAGTATACGCATGCCTGCCGGATTAATAAATGTAATTATACCATTCATATCGACAGAAAGCATGCCATCAGATGCAGCATCTACAATAAGACCATGCAGCTTGCTTTGCTTGTCCAATTCTTTTTGAACCCTATGCGACTTTATACTATTTGTTATCATCCTGCTTGTTATTGCCAGAACAGTATCCAAATTTGTACTTTTATTCTCCAGAAGTCCGGTTGTACCTAATACGGCGCATACCTTGCTGCTTTCGTCATAGATCGGTACTGCAACACAAAACATATCACTGTACTCTCTGCAATAATGTTCGTAGCCGGATATTATCCCTACCTTGCCGCTTTCTATGCACATTGAAATAGCAGTAGTACCCACCTTGTTCTCGGCATAGCAAAAACCAGGCTTGGTGCACTTCTTCAGTATGGTGCTTTCCTTAATATCATCGCTTTGTTGTACTGCCAGTACACATAAATCCCTATCTAACAATGTAACCGTTAGTTTTTGGTTTTTAAATTGCCTGCATAATTCAGTCATCACAGGTTCAACAATTTCAAAAGTCCATTTATTCCTTTCAAGAGATTTTTGCAGTTGCTCATCTGTAAACATATTTGTTTCCATACATACCTCATTAGGGTTAACTCCTGCTTCTCTTGATCTTATCCACGATGCAGAAATATTTTCTGATAAAGCGGTATCTATGGTTCCATATGTTTGAAAATTCTCCCATATACTTTTCATTATATCCTGCTTCATACAATACACCCCTAACATAAATATCATCTTATATGCGATTAATCTACATGAATTATTTGTAAGCAAACAAACCCAAAGCATTCTTTGTCAAATATTGTCGCTTTTGCGAAAGCATGTGCAATTAATTATACTATTAATTCTCTTTACATTCAAATGTAACAAATGTAAGAAGTAAATATGGGTTGAATGAAAAACTAAATTCCACTTTTGAAAACTTAAAGTAGAATTTACTCTTGCATA
>Ga0066604_10000335_pt1 | contig 31685 bp, 28 predicted proteins | sample Higcelwee11metaG_FD_59501 | JGI IMG/M metagenome (GOLD analysis project Ga0066604, IMG submission 59501) | Freshwater pond sediment microbial communities from the University of Edinburgh, under environmental carbon perturbations - High... | ecosystem: Environmental > Aquatic > Freshwater > Pond... | reverse complement strand
TAGCGGGTCGAGGCATAGCGGGCGGGGATGATGATGACAGTATCGGCCATGGATCAGAGCCCCTTGGCCAATGCGTCAAAGGCGCGCAGATTGGCGATCAGCGCGCCAAGCTGACCCACCGGCACCATGTTCGGCCCGTCGCTGGGCGCATGGTCGGGGTCTTCATGGGTTTCGATGAACAGCGCCGACACGCCCACCGCACAGGCGGCGCGCGCCAGCACCGGCACATATTCGCGCTGCCCGCCCGATGACCCGCCCAGCCCCCCGGGCTGCTGCACCGAATGGGTGGCATCGAACACCACCGGCCAGCCGGTTTCGGCCATCTTGGGCAGGCCGCGGAAATCGGTGACCAGCGCGTTATAGCCAAACGAGGTGCCGCGTTCGCACAGCATGATGCTGCGGTTGCCGGTCGAGGCCACCTTTTCGGCCACATGGGCCATATCCCAGGGCGCCAGGAACTGGCCCTTCTTGATGTTCACCGCGCGGCCGGTTTCGCCCGCGGCCAGCAGCAGATCGGTCTGGCGGCACAGAAAGGCCGGGATCTGCAGCACGTCGCAGACCTGGGCTGCAATGGCGCAGTGGCCGGGTTCATGCACATCGGTCAGCACCGGCACGCCGAATTCGTCGCGGATGCGGGCCAGAATCTCCAGGCCCCGCTCCATGCCAAGGCCGCGTTTGGTGGCAATCGACGACCGGTTCGCCTTGTCATAGCTGGCCTTGAAGATGAACTGCGTGCCGGTGGGGGCGCAGGCCTCGGCGATGCGGTTGGCCATCATGCGGGCGTGATCCAGGCTTTCAAGCTGGCAGGGCCCGGTGATCAGCGCGATCGGGTTCTGCCCGCCGATGGCGATGGGGCCGATGGTGACGGTTTGCGGGGTCATGGGCGGCTCCTTAAGCCACGCCTGCGCGCAGCAGGTCGTGCATATGCACAATGCCCTGCGGCACGCCATCGGGGCCGACGGCGAACAGGGCGGTGATCTTGCGGGCGTTCATCACCGCCAGCGCCTCGGCCGCCAGGGTGGCGGGCTGCACGGTGACGGGGTTGCGGGTGGCGACCTCGGCGGCGGAGTGATCCATCAGGCCCACCAGCTTGCGCCGCAGGTCGCCATCGGTGATCACCCCCACCAGCCGGCCTGCGGCATCGGTGACGCCCGCCACGCCAAAGCCGCGCGCCGTCATCGCCAGGATGACATCGGGCATCGGCAGGGCTTCGGCCACCAGCGGCAGGTCTGCGGCGCCATGCATCAGTTGCGCCACCGTGGCCAGCCGCGCCCCCAGCTTGCCGCCGGGGTGATAGGTGCGGAACTGGTCGGGGCGGAAGCTGCGGCTTTCCATCAACGCCACCGCCAGCGCATCGCCAAGCGCCAGCGTCATGGTGGTGGATGTGGTGGGCGCCATGCCGATGGCGCAGGCCTCGGGCAGATCGGGCAGGGTCAGCCGCAGGGTGGCGGCCTGCATCAGCGTGCTGCCGTCGCGTTTCGAAATCCCGATCAGCGGAATGGCAAAGCGCGCGCAATGCGCGATCAGATCGCCCAGTTCGGTGGTTTCACCGGAATTCGAAATCAGGATGCAGACATCGCCGGGCATCACCATGCCCAGATCGCCATGGCTGGCCTCGGCCGGATGCACGAAAAAGGCGGGCGTGCCGGTCGAGGCCAGCGTCGCCGCGATCTTGCGCCCGACATGGCCTGATTTGCCCATGCCCGACACGATCACCCGCCCGGTGGTGGACAGGATCAGATCGACCGCCGGGCCGAAATCGGCGGGCAGATCGCGCGCCAGCGTCAGGATCGCGGCCCCCTCTACCTCCAGCACGCGCTGCGCGGCCAGACGGGGCGGGGTGGGGGCGGTATCCTGCGAGGCCATGCGGCTCTCCTCAATCGCGCGGAAGGCAATGCCCAGATAGGCACTCTGCCCGGCAAAAGCAAATCAGCCGATCATCGCCCGCAGGCTGGCAAAGCCCTGGTCCAGCATCTGCCCGGCGATCCCGGGGCTTTCGGCCTCGACATACAGCCGGAATTCGGGGGCATTGCCCGAAGGCCGCATGTGCAGGATGCGCCCCGAGGCTAGCGTATAGCGCAGCCCGTCGGTGCGATCAGAGGCCGTGACCGTTTCGCCCAGCGGGGCAAAGAACGCGGTCATCTGTGCCGGATCGGTTTCAAGCCGGGCCAGAAAGGCCTTTGAGGCCTCGGGTTCGATGCCCTCCAGCCGGTCTGCGGCGGTAAAGCGCGCGGGTTCGCGCGCCACCAGCGCGGCCAGACCCCCGGCCGCGCGGGCCAGCGCCAGCGGCGCGATCAGCGGCAGCAGGCTGTCGCGGGTGGCCAGCGGCGGCAGCGGGCCGGCCGGCCCCTGCGCGTCAAAGCCCAGCAGAAAACCGCCGTTCGCCTCGTATCCCGCGACGCGGGTCTGGCCTTCCATCCCGGCGATCACGAAGGGCGAGCCGATCTTCGTGCGGATCACCCGGGCAAATTTGCCGCCCGCCTCGACCCCGGTGTTGGAACTGACGGGGGTCACCACCACTTCGGCGCCCAGGCTGGCGGCGGTGATCTGGCCCAGCACATCGCCCACGATCACCCGGCCGGTGGCATCGGCCAGCAGCGGCCGGTCGCCGTCGCCATCGGTGGAAATCACCGCATCCAGCCCCAGATCGGCGGCCCAGCCGGCGATGGCGGCGCGGGCCTCGGGGGCGACGGCCTCGGTATCGACGGGGATAAAGATGTCAGACCGGCCCAGTTCGACCGCCTCGCCCCCCAGTGCTGCGACCGTGGCCACCAGCAGGTCACGGCTGACCGCCGAATGGGCCCAGACCCCGATGCGCAGCCCCGCCAGCGCCGCAGGCCCATAGGCCGTGACATAGCGCGCCACCCAATCGGCGCCCGCCGTGGTGCAGTCCGTGGTTTGCGGCCCCATGGCCCCCGCAGGCGCCCGGCCAAGCGCGGCCAGAATCGCGGCCTCGTCTGCCTTGGAAATCTCGCCCGTGGGCAGATAGAACTTCAGCCCGTTGCGATCCGCCGGGATATGGCTGCCGGTGATCATCACCGCGGCCGCCCCCGCATTCATCGCCGCCAGCGCCAGCGCCGGGGTGGGCACATCGCCCGCATCCACCGTGGCCAGCCCCTCGGCCCGTGCCGCCGCCAGCACCACCGCCGCCAGATCGGGCGACGAGGGCCGCAGATCGCGCCCCACCCACAGCCCCGTGCCCATCGGGCAGGCGGCAATGAAGGCGCGGATGTGATCGGCCACCAGATCGGGGGTCAGTTCCACCACCAGGCCCCGCAGGCCAGAGGTTCCGAATTTGGGGGCCATGGCTGTCTCCGTCATGAAAGGCTGGGCATGAAAGGCTGGGCTGATTTATGCCCGGGGCGCCGGGCTGCGGCAACCGCGGATTTCTGCCCTGCAGCGATCAAATATTGCCCCGCTGCGCGCCGGAGCGGTTGATTTTTGCGCCCCGGCAGCGCAGGTGTTGCCGCAAAGCCAGCCTTGGATGACAGACATGCCCGCATACCGTTCCCGCACCACCACCCATGGCCGCAACATGGCCGGCGCCCGCGGCCTGTGGCGCGCCACCGGCGTGAAAGACAGCGATTTCGGCAAGCCGATCATCGCCATCGTGAACTCGTTCACCCAGTTCGTGCCGGGCCATGTGCATCTGAAGGATCTGGGCCAGATGGTCGCGCGCGAGGTGGAAGCCGCGGGTGGCATCGCCAAAGAGTTCAACACCATCGCGGTGGATGACGGCATCGCCATGGGCCATGACGGGATGCTGTATTCGCTGCCCTCGCGCGAACTGATCGCGGATTCAGTGGAATACATGGTCAATGCCCATTGCGCCGATGCGATGGTGTGCATTTCCAACTGCGACAAGATCACCCCCGGGATGCTGATGGCCGCCATGCGGCTGAACATCCCCGCCATCTTTGTTTCCGGCGGGCCGATGGAGGCGGGCAAGGTCACGCTGGGCGACGGGCGCACCGTGGCCATCGACCTGGTGGATGCCATGGTGGCCGCGGCCGATGACCGGGTGTCGGATGCCGATGTCGAGGCCATCGAACAGGCCGCCTGCCCGACCTGCGGATCGTGCAGCGGCATGTTCACCGCCAATTCGATGAACTGCCTGACCGAGGCGCTGGGTTTTTCGCTGCCCGGCAATGGCTCGACCCTGGCAACCCATGCCTATCGGAAGACCCTGTTCCTGGAAGCCGGGCGCCGGGCGGTCGATCTGTGCAAGCGCTATTACGAACAGGATGACGTTTCGGTCCTGCCGCGCAATATCGCGACCAAACAGGCCTTTGAAAACGCCATCGCGCTGGATATCGCCATGGGCGGTTCGACCAATACCGTGCTGCATATCCTGGCCGCCGCCATTGAAGGCGAGGTCGATTTCACCATGGATGATATCGACCGGATGAGCCGCAAGGTGCCCTGCCTGTGCAAGGTGGCACCCAACAAGGCCGATGTGCATATCGAAGACGTGCACCGCGCCGGCGGCATCATGTCGATCCTGGGCGAGCTTGACCGCGCGGGCCTGATCCACCGCGATTGCCCCACGGTGCATGCCCCCACGCTGGGCGCGGCCATCGACCATTGGGATATCGCCAAATCCAACAATCCCGAGGCGCGGCAGTTGTTCATGGCAGCGCCGGGCGGCGTGCCGACGCAGGTGGCCTTTTCGCAATCCTCGCTCTGGCCCGATCTGGATACCGACCGCACGAACGGGGTGATCCGGTCCGCCGAAACGCCGTTTTCAAAGGATGGCGGTCTGGCGGTGCTGAAGGGCAATATCGCGCTGGATGGCTGCATCGTGAAAACCGCGGGGGTGGATGATTCAATCCTGAAATTCACCGGCACGGCCAAGGTGTTCGAAAGCCAGGATGCCGCGGTTTACGGCATCCTGAATGGCGGCGTGGTGGCGGGCGATGTGGTGGTGATCCGCTATGAGGGCCCCAAGGGCGGCCCGGGGATGCAGGAAATGCTGTATCCCACCAGCTATCTGAAATCCAAAGGTCTGGGCAAGGTTTGCGCGCTGATCACCGACGGGCGGTTTTCGGGCGGCACCTCGGGGCTTTCGATCGGCCACGCCAGCCCCGAGGCCGCGGCCGGCGGCACCATCGGCCTGGTGCGCGACGGCGACCGGATTGAAATCGACATCCCCGCCCGCAGCATCACCCTTGCGGTGCCCGAGGCCGAACTGGCCCAACGCCGCGCCGACCAGGATGCCCGCGGCTGGAAACCCGCCGCCCCGCGCAAGCGCCAGGTGTCCACCGCGCTGAAGATCTATGCCCAGTTCGCCGCCTCGGCCGACAAGGGTGCCGTGCGCGTGCTGCCTGAATGATCAGGCACCCCGCAGGGGGCGCGGCCCGTATGACCGGGCCGCCCGTAGACCGGGCGGTGTGACCGGCGGCAGGCCCGCCCTGCCCCGCCACCCGGCCCCGGGCCTGTCAATCCTCGTCCACCGTCACGCCCCGCCGCGGCGGTTTCAGAAAAGCGCGCACCACCGCATGGCGCCGCGGATGACCGGCGGTCAGTTGATACAGCGCCCGGGCATAGCGCGGCGATTGCCGCCGAACCCGGATGCGGCGGTAGAATTCGGCTTCGGTGAACCTGTCGGCGGCAATGGCGTCGATCAGCCAGCTCAGCAGGCCCAGCTTGGCCATGGCCGGGGGCAGGCCATGCTGCAGATAGGGCGCGTTGATCACCCGATAGCTGCCCGGCACCAGCCGCGCCACATGCGCCCAATCCAGCGGGAAATGCCGGTCGACAAAGATCAGCACGCGGGGGGTGTTCAGAAAGTTTTCCCGCGCATCGCCATGGGGCCCCACGAAATCCTGCCGGGGGGCGGCGGTAAAGCGGGTTTCCCAGGGCGCGGTCGCGGGGTGCATCGCGGTCTGGGGGTTCATCGCCACCACATCGGTGGCCCCCATCGTATCGGCATAGCTCAGCGCGCCAAACCCGCCCATCGACCCGCCATAGGCGATGACCCGGCCAAATTCGGCCAGCCAGGGCCGCAGCCTGGTCAGCACCTCGGCCAGATCGGGGCGCAGATACCAGTCGGCGATCTTGGGCTTGATGCACAGGGTTGAAATGCGCCGCTTGCGCATCGCCTCGCTGCCCCAGCCGGACCGGTATTTTTCGGGCCGCGGGCCGCGGGGCTGGGCGCTTTCGAAGGTGACAAAGATCTTGTCCTTGTCGAAGACATGCGCCTCGAGAAAGTAGTTTTCGGTCTCGATCACGAAATTCAGCGCAATCTCGGCCTCGGCGGGCAGATTGGCGGTCTGGAAGGGCGAGGCTGACATGCGAAAGGCTCCGGTTACGGGGTTTGGCGGCGGCGCGGGCGTCAAGGCCGCCTGCGCCAGGCCGCAACGAATTGCGCGGCAACGATGCGATAGCCCTGGTCGTTCAGATGCACCGCATCGGACCGCAGGCTTGAAGGCACCAGCCCGGCGGCGACATCCTGATCATCCTGCGCCGACCCGTCGCCCGCCGCCTGCAGCGCCACGATCAGCGGCACGAAATGCGCGCCATGGGTTTCGGCAAGGCTGCGGTTCAGCCGGTCCAGATGGCGGTGCTGCGCCGGGGTATCGCGGGCCGAGGGCAGGACTTCGGCCACCAGATAGCGGTCATGGCCCAGAAAGGCGATCATCGCCGCGATGTCGCGCAGCACCGTATCGCCCGCGCGCAGGTTGTTGCGCCCCGCCCAGATCCAGGTTTCGGCCTGACGCAGCGCGATACCTTCGGACGGCACAAAGGGCTGGCGCCCCGCCATCCGGGCCAGCGCGGCGCCATCGGGCCCGGCCGGTGCAAAGCGCCATTGCCCGGCCGGATCGGTCTGCAACAGGCCCGCCACCCCGGCCAGCGACCCGGCCAGCTTGCCCGCCGGGCGCCCGGCAATTTCCAGCACATCGACCGAAGGCGCGGCCAGCGCCAGACCATCCGGCCCATCCGGCCCCAGCGGCTGCACGCTGATCGCCACCGCGCCCTGCCGCGCCGCGATCTGGGTCGAATTCTGCCCGCCCCAGCCCATGTTGTGCACCCGGCAATCGCTGCCCATGGCCTTGATCATGGCACAGGCCTGCGCGGGATAGGTGGTTGCGGCCGACGAGGCGCCCCGGCCCTGGGTCAGGCTGTCGCCCCAGGCAGCGATCTCCAGCGGTTCGGCCCGCGCCAGCCCGATCTGGAACAGCAGGAACAGACCGGCGGCAAGGCTGACAATGCGCAAGATCCGCCCCCTATTTGCTGTAGCCCGGGCCCTGTGCCCAGCCCCAGGCATCGCCGATCATCGCCCGCAGGTTCGACCGTTTCGGCTCCCATCCCAGTTCGTCGATGGCGCGGGCAGACCCCGACACCAGCGCCGTGGCATCGCCCGCCCGGCGCGTGCCTTCGATGATCGGCACCTCGCGGTTGGTGACGGCGCGCGAGGCCTCGATCACCTCGCGCACGGTGAACCCCGTGCCGGTGCCCAGGTTGAAGACGCGGTTGCCGCGCCCCGCCAGCAGCCATTGCAGCCCCAGCACATGGGCATCCACCAGATCCATCACATGCACATAATCGCGCACGCAGGTGCCATCGCGGGTGGGGTAATCGCTGCCAAACACCGTCAGCGCCGGCCGCTTGCACGCCACGGCATCCAGCATCAGCGGAATCAGATGGGTTTCGGGCACATGCTGTTCGCCGATCTCGCCCTCGGGGTCGCAGCCCGCGACGTTGAAATAGCGAAAGATCACCCGGTTCAGCCCGTGGCTTTCGGCAAAGTTGTTCAGCATGTCTTCGATGGCGCGTTTGCTGGCGCCATAGGAATTGATCGGCCATTGCGGGCTGTCTTCATCCAGCAGCACGCCATCCTGATCGCCATAGGTGGCGCAGGTCGAGGAAAACACGAAATTCAGGCAACCCGCGGCAATCGCGCCCTCGATCAGGTTCAAGGCGCCCATCACGTTCACCCGCCAGTATTTGCCGGGATCCTTCATGCTTTCGCCAACCAGCGACAGCGCGGCGAAATGCAGCACGGCCACGGGTCTGTATTGGGCGAATGCCGCATCGACATCGGCGCGGTTCATCAGGTCGCCCTTGAAGAAGGGGCCGTATTTCACCGCCTCTTCCCAGCCGGTGTTCAGGTTGTCAAAGGTCACCGGGGTGAACCCCGCCGCCTTCAGCACCTTGCAGGCATGGGCGCCGATATAGCCCGCACCCCCCGTCACCAGAACCGTCTGCGCCATGGCAGCCCCCGTCAACAATACCCTGTCGTTCTATGGCGCGGCTTGCGGGGAGAAAGCAAGCCTGCGGGACGCCCGGCCACAAGCGTTGCACAAAACCTCCACTCGGGTTCCCAGAACATCGAGGCGCTTTACGCTGCAGCGCCGAAACACTAAGCAGAAGGCTATTCATATCAGGCATCGAGGCTCCCATGAAGATTGCTGTTGCGGGTATCGGCTATGTCGGCCTTTCGATTTCGGTCCTTCTGGCCCAGCGGCACACAGTCATGGCGATGGATGTGAACGCAGACCGCGCAGCCATGCTGAACGCCCGCAAATCCCCGATCCAGGATCGCGAGATCGAAGAGTTTCTGGCCACCAAAACGCTGGATCTGACCGCAACCACCGATCCGGCCGAAGCGATGGCCGGGGTGGATTATGTGGTGATCGCCACGCCGACCTCTTATGACGCCACCACCAACCGCTTCGATACCGCCTCGGTCGAGGCGGTGGCAGAGGCCGCGCTGAAATACGCGCCCCAGGCCACGATCGTGATCAAATCCACCATCCCGGTGGGGTTCACCGCCAGCCTGAACGCCCGCCTGGGCACCGACCGCATCATTTTCTCGCCCGAATTCCTGCGCGAGGGCCGCGCGCTTTACGACAACCTGCATCCGTCGCGCATCGTGGTCGGCGCCACCACCCCCGAGGCCGAAACCTTTGCAGACCTGCTGCGCGCGGGCGCGCTGGAACCGGATGTGCCGGTGCTGCTGTGCGGCCCGCACGAGGCCGAGGCGATCAAGCTGTTTGCCAATACCTATCTGGCGCTGCGCGTGGCCTATTTCAACGAACTCGACAGCTATGCCCTGGCCCATGGGCTGGACAGCCGCCAGATCATCGACGGCGTCAGCCTCGATCCGCGGGTGGGCCAGCATTACAACAATCCCTCTTTCGGCTATGGCGGCTATTGCCTGCCGAAAGACACCAAGCAGTTGCTGGCCAATTACGATGCCGTGCCGCAGAACCTGATCCGCGCCGTGGTCGAGGCCAATGCCACCCGCAAGGATTTCATCGCCGACAGCATCCTGCTGCGCAAACCGCGCCGGGTGGGCATCTACCGGCTGGTGATGAAGGCCGGGTCCGACAATTTCCGCGACAGTTCGATCCAGGGCATCATGAAGCGCGTGAAGGCCAAGGGGATCGAGGTCGTGGTCTATGAACCGCAACTGCCCGACAGCCATTTCTTCAACTCGCCGGTGGAACGCGATCTGGCGGCGTTCAAGGCGGGCTGCGATGTGATCGTGGCCAACCGCATGGGGCCGGAACTGGCCGATGTGGCCGACAAGGTCTTTACCCGTGACCTGTTCGGGGCAGATTAGGGCCCGGGCAGGCCAGGAAAAGGCGAAGCGGCCCCGGCGCACCGCTTCATTCCCTGCACAAGACCGTCTAGAAGCAAGGCGGGCGCGCGGCCCGGCTTCGGGTGCCGTCACAAGGCCAGCCACAGATTCGGCTACAGATTTCGCGACAGACTCAAGGGACTGACACACGCATGAAACTCGTCTGCCATATCGGGCATCACAAGACCGGCACGACTTCGCTTCAGATGTTTCTGTCCCAGAATTCCTTCGCGCTGATGAAAGCCGGCATCCTTTACCCCTGGGTGGAAAGCCAGGGGGCGGCGATCGCCGTGGCCAAGGGTCTGGTCGGCGATTCCGAAGGCGCCCTGCCGATCAACGCGCGCGAGCCGCATAATGCGCTGGCATTCCGCATGCTGGCCGACGCGACCTCGCACTGGAAGGTGCCGCCCTATCACAAGGAACTGCCGCATTCGAACCAGATGCTGATCGCATTGCGCAATCAGGCCGAGGCGCTGCAGCCCGACACGATCATCCTGTGTTCCGAAGTCATGTCGCATTTCGGCATCGCCGCGCCGGACCAGATCGACCGCCTGCGCAAGGTGTTCGATGGCGCCGAGATCCATCTGTATTGCGCCCTGCGCCGCCCCGACGAACAGTTGGCCTCGTGGCATGGCCAGCAGTTGCGCTTTGGCCAGGCCCCTGCCCCGCTGTCTGACCCGGATCACGGCATCAAGTTCGACAATCTGCATTTCGACTATCGCGCCGTGCTGAAGCCCTGGATCCGGACGATGCCGCGCGCCACCTTCCAGATCGTGCCTTACCGCGAAACCATCGCCGTCGGCGGATCGGTGGAACATTTCATGGCGAATGCGGGCATCGTCTTTCCCGAAGGCCTGCTGCCCGCGGCCACGCTGAATGTCAGCTTTCCGCCCGCGCTTTACCCGCTGCTGCGCGAGGCGAACCGCCTGCTGCCGCGCCGCGCCTCGCTGGCGCTGGCGCAGGAACTGGACAGCCTGACCGCAGGGCTGACCCTGCCGGGCAACAAGGAGGTCGAACTCTTCGGCCAGGCCGCCCGCGACCGCATGATGGACCATTTCCGCCCGATCCATGACTGGCTGGGCAAGACCACCAACCGGGCGGCATTCTTTACCGATCTGGAGGATATGGCGCTTTGCAAGCCCCTGCCCGAAACCGAGGCGCTGCGCCAGGTTCTGGACCAGATCACCCCTGACCATATCGCGGCCCTGTCGGTTCCCGAGGCACAGGCCTTTGTCGAACAGATGCGCGACCATTACCGCGCCGAGACCTGACCTCGCCCGGCTTCCTGCGGCGGGCCCCCTGTCGTCCCCTTTTCCAGATCCGAGTCCCGCCCATGTCCGATGTCTCCGTTTTCGACGCTGCCGCAAAGACTGCTCCGACCGGGTGCATCACCCTGCAATCGCTGCTCTGGCCCGAGCATGGCATCTCGACCGAGCGCGATGTCTACATGCGGCTGCAGGGCGATGCGGTCTGGTCGGATCAGCCCGACGAGATCTGGATCAACGAAGGCGGCGTGGCCGAATTCAACACCGCCTTCAACATGTTCAACCTGGGCAAATGGCAACGCCATTGCGCGCTGGAGGATCTGCGGCTGGTGCTGGAGGGCGCGGGCCGGTTCGAACTGGTGGTGTTCCAGGCCATTGACGGGCGGTCCTGGGAACGGCTGGTCAACCGCATCGTGACGCTGCAGCAGGGCGTGCCGGTCGAGGCCGACCTGTCGCATTTCGCCCGCACCGATCTGAACTGCGTCTGTTTCTTTTCGCTGCGCGCGCTGCAAGATGGCGGGCGGCTGTGGAATGCCTCGTGGGTTTCGGCCCAGGCGCCGCGGCGGCTGCCCCGGCTGGCCGCCTCGATCACCACGTTCAGGCGCGAGGCGGCGGTGCGCACCAGCGTGGCGCGGTTCGAGGCCTTCATGGCGCAGACGCCGCTGGCCCCCTGGCTGCATCTGCTGGTGGTCGATAACGGCCAAAGCGCGGGCATCACGCCTTCGGCCCATGTGACGCCGGTGCTGAACGAAAACCTTGGCGGGTCGGGCGGGTTTTCCCGCGGGCTGATCGAGGCCGAACGGCGCGGCGCCACGCATTGCCTGTTCATGGATGATGACGCCTCGATCCACATGCCCGCGATCGAACGGACCTGGGCCTTCCTGGCCTATGCCACCGATCCGGCCACCGCCGTGGCGGGGGGGCTGCTGTCGTCGCGCCACCGCTGGGCGATCTGGGAAAACGGCGCGCTGTTCAACCAGTTCTGCCAGCCGCAATACATGGGCACCGACCTGCGCGACGCCGGGCAATCCATGGCCATGGAATACCGGTCAACGGCGAAGACCGCGCCGAATTTCTATGGCGGCTGGTGGTTCTTTGCCTTTCCGATCGACCATGCCGCCCACCGCCCCTTCCCGTTCTTCGTGCGCGGCGATGATGTCAGCTTTTCGCTGGCCAATGATTTCAACATCGTCACCCTGCCCGGCGTGGTGTGCAGCCAGGACGAGGATTTTTCGGCCAAGGAATCGCCGCTGACCGTCTATCTCGATCTGCGCAGCCATATGGTGCACCATCTGGCGCTGCCCTCGATGGATCTGGGGGTGCGCGGCACGCTGAAAATTCCGGTCTTCTTCTTTCTGCGCAGCCTGCTGCAATGCCAGTACGAAACGATCATGGCGCAGAATCTGGCCTTTGAAGACGTGCTGCGCGGCCCGTCCTTCTTTGCCCAGAATGCCGATATGGCACAGCGCCGGGCCGAGATCGGCAAGCTGCGCCAGGACGAACAGTGGAAAAAGCTGGCAGGCCCCGTCCCGGCCCCGCGCATCCGCTTTGACCCGCATGATCCCCGCACCCGCCTGCTGATGAAGCTGACCATCAACGGCCATCTGCTGCCGTTCTTCGGCCGCTATGGCAACCGGCTGGTGCTGCAGGCCGATCAGCGCGGGCATATCCGCGAAACCTGGGGCGCGGCGCAGATCACCTATCTGAACACCTCGGGCCAGTATTTCACCGTGCAGCATTCCAAACGCGCGGCGCTGCGCGAAGGCTGGCGCTTCCTGCGCAATGCGCTGACCTTCCTGCGCCGCTATCCGCAACTGAAGGCGGAATGGCAGCAGGGCTATACCGATCTGGCCACCGCCGGATTCTGGGAAAAGCGGCTGGGGCTGCAGCCGGGCGCGCCGGACGCGGCCGAATAGGGCGGCCGGTTTCCCGGCCCCCCCCTGCCCCGGCCCCCCTGCCCCGGCCGGCGGGTTCAGACGTCCTGCGGGTTCAGACTTCGGCTTTGGCCCTTGCCTTCAGCCCGGCCTTGGCCTTGAGACGGCGCTTGCCGCCCGCCGCCCCCTTGCCCGAACCGGCCTTGCCCGGACCGGCCTGGGCAGCACCCCCCTTGGCAGCGGCCTTGCCGCCACCCGCTCTGCCACCGGCCTTGCCGCCCTCGGTGGCAGCCGCCTTGCCCCCCGGCTTGCCGGCCAGGCGGCCCTTGGCACCACCCTTTGCACCGGGGCCCTTGATTCCGGGGCCTTTGGCACCGGCCTTCTTGCCTGCCTTGCGGCGCGGGGTTTCCGCCTCCGCGCCTGCGCCATGCAGATCCGACACGCGGCGATCCAGCAGGAAGCTGCGCCAGCCATCGCTGTCCTTGTGCAGCATGTCGGCCAGCAGGTCGGCCAGAACCGAGACATGCCGCAGCTCGGCCGCCGAAAAATGATCCGAAGGTTCGATGGATTGCGGTTCGGGCAGGGCCTGATCCACCGCCCGATCCAGTTCGCGCAGCATCACCGGGGTGGCGGCAAAGACCCCGGCATCCAGGGCGCGGGCATCTTCGTGATAGGTCAGCCGCACCGCTTCGGCCTGGTCGCGCGACAGGGCAAGCCGGGTGCCCGGGCCGTTGCGGCGGCTCTGCGCCAGCGCCATCGCCAGGGTCCAGCCCATGGCATGGCGCAGCGGCCGGGTATGGGCCTGCAGATGGGCCTGGATATGGCGCAGCATCACCAGATCTTCCAGGCACAGCGTTTCATTCGCGGTGCCGCCTTCCGCCACGGTGATCTGTGCCTGCGGCCCAAAGGCCAGCCGGGCGAAATCCTGCACCACCGACCCGGCCTCCATCAGGTCGCGCACCATGGGGCGGGCGTGGAACTGCGTGCCGAAGGCGGCAGACCAGGCGGCCATCTGCGGCGCATACAGCAGCCGCTTGCCAGCGGCGACCCGCGCCTGAAACGCATCCAGCCCGCCGGAATAGACCCCAAGCTTCACCTGTTCGGCATAGCTGGACAGCAGCCGCGCCGCATGGGGGCGCACATAGCAGATCACCGCGGCCTCATCGACATGCGGCAGCAGCACGGCGCGCAGCACCGCGGCAAAGGCCTCGGGCTCGGCATGTTCGAATTCCTCGCCCGACAGCACCGCGTAATCGAACCCGCCCGCCTGCAGCATCGCGGCAATCTCGGTCAGGCCCGGCCGCGCGGTGGTGCCCTTCGGGGCCTGGCCGCTTTTGGCATAGGTTTCGAAATGGCGGGGCAGATAATTGTGGTTCATCTTGCCTGGATACAGGATCCGCGCCCCCGCAACCTGCACCCGCCCCGTGGCAAAGCTTTCCTGAATCGAGGTCGAGCCGGTCTTGTGATGGCCGATGTGAAAGATCAGCCGGGGGATGGAAGAGCTGGAGGACATGTCTAACCTTGCTTGCCGTCATTGCTGTGCCCCCATGCACCACGGGGGGGATTACTGGGCCATCAGGGCCTGATGCACCTCAAGCGCCTCGTCGAGATCCTCGAAATATTGCAGCTTTCCGCGTTCCAGCACGAGCCCGGCATCGCAATATTCGCGCAACTGCCCCAGATCGTGGCTGACGAAGATCGCGCCCGACTGTTTCATCCGTTCGCGAAACACCGCCCGGCTTTTCACCCGGAAACTGGCGTCACCCACGGCGGTGACCTCATCCACCAGATAGGTATCAAAGCGGATCCCCATCGAGGCGCCAAAGGCCAGACGCGACCGCATCCCGGACGAATAGCTGCGCACCGGCATGTTGAAATGCTGGCCCAGTTCGGCGAAATCCTCGACGAAATCGACCAGGCTTTCGGTGTCCACGCCATAGACGCGGGCAATGAAGCGGATGTTCTGCGCCCCGGTCAGATCCTTGTGCAGCGAACTGCCCAGACCCACCGGCCAACTGATCGTGCCATCCGAAACGATGCGCCCGCTGTCGGGGCGGATGGTGCCCGCCACCATCTGCAGCAGCGTGGTCTTGCCCGCCCCGTTGCGCCCCATCAGCGCCAGCGCCTTGCCCGTGGGCAGCGTCAGGTCAAGATGGTCGATGATCACCTTCCGCCGGTCGCCCATCCGGAAGCTCTTGCTCAGGTTTTCGAAGCGGATCACGCGGTTTGTCCCTTCGGCTCAGCGCCGGTCGCGCACGCTGTAATAGACCAGCGCCATGATGGACCAGGCCAGCACCAGAAACAGCCCGATCAACCCGGCCAGAACGAAGCGCTGCGGATATTCGGCCACCTGTGGCAGCGTGGGCCGGATATAGGGCGCCAGATACAGCGTCTGTCGCGAGGCATTGGCACGGGCGACATCCACCGAGGCCAGGGCCGCCCGATAGGTTGCTTCGGCAAATTGCAGATCGACCGACAGGCTTTCGAATTCAGCCAGCAGTTCGGGATAGTTCTCGCCCGCGCTGCCCGCATCGTCAGAGGTTGCAAAGGTCTGGCGTTCCGCGCTGATCCGGTCGCGGATCACCTGGATGCGCCGGGCCGCCTGTTCGCGGCGGGGGTCGCTTTCCTGCGTGGTGCCCAGCACGATGTCATTGTCGATCAGCGCCTGCGCCAGTTGCTGCTGCAGGTTGTTCAAAACCCCCATCCGGCCCTGGATATCGGCCTGCGGATCGACGATCTGGGTGCGGGTGCGGAAATGGCTGAGCGCCTCGCGCGCGGCCTTGAGCCGGGTCAGCGACGATTGCAGATCCTCGTTGGCATAACGCATCACGTCACTGCGGGCCTGGGTGTTCAGGGCGTTGATCATGCGTTGGCTGGCGGCGACGATCTCGCCCGCGATAAGCTGCGCCTGTTCGGGCTCGGGGGCCAGAACCTGCAGCGAAATCAGGCGCGTGCCCTGATCATAGGAAATCTGGACCACGCGCTTCCAGTACCACAGCAGATCCTCGGCCGTGGCATCGGGCCACAGCGCGAACAGCGGATCACCGGGCCAATGGGCGGAATAGATGCCGCCCAGCCCGACGCGTTCGTCGATATCGACCACCAGTTCCTGGCTCTGGATATATTCATACAGGATATCGGATTCGGACGAGCCGCTGGAACCGGCAAACTGGGCCAGCCCGCCCAGCAGTTCGGTGGCCGAGGTGGCCCCTTCTTCGCGGCGCACGGTAAAGCCCACGGTCGAGGAATACTGATCGTCGGCCACGGCCCAGAGATAGAAGATCGACAGCAGAACCGGCATCACAACCACCAGCACGAAGCTGAGCATCAGCCCGCGGTGGCGCGGCTTCAGCCGGGCCGTTTCGGCCAGCGGGCGGATCTGCACGATTGCCGCGGCGGCCTTGCGGGCCAGCCGGCCCTGGCGCGGCCGGTCGGGTTCGGCCCTTGCCGGGTCGGCCGTGGCGGGTTCGGGGTCTGCGGCGGACGGATCGGCCTGCGCCACCGGGTCTGCCGCGGGATCCGCGGCGGTATCGTCATCGCTCTCGGCTGCGATATCGTCGTCTTCATCGGCCGGATCGTCATCGTCCTGCGCCTGGCGCGCGGCCTTCAGATTGCGCCGCCGCAAGCCGCCGCCGCGCCCTGCATTGGCAAACCGCAGCTTGCGCCGCCCGCCGCCGGGACCGGTTCTTTCACCCCGTGCGGGCATCGACATGTCGTCCGCCTCTTGCACGTCGGCGTCATCTTCCGCCGAGCCAGGAGGATTTTCCTTGTTGTTCAAAACGCTGCCCTAGCATGAACCGATTTGATCTCTGTGCGACCTTTCTACATAATGGCAACTGAAAACACCAGTCCGGTGAAATGGTTGCCATGTCCGTTCCAGACGCGCCGAGCCCGACGGGCGACAGGTTCGAACCCGCCACGCCGGTCATCCGGGGGGCATCGCGGCGCTTTGCCACGGCGCGCACGGTCCTGGCGCTGATGCTGCGCGAAATGTCGACCAGCTATGGCCGGTCGCCGGGCGGCTATCTCTGGGCGGTGCTGGAGCCGCTGGGGTCGATCATCCTGCTGTCTCTGGGCTTTGCGCTGATCGCCCGGCACCCGCCGATCGGCACCAATTTCATCCTGTTCTATGCGACGGGCTTTCTGCCTTTCGCGCTGTTTCAGGATGTGTCCCACAGCATTGCCCGCTGCATCAGCTATTCGCGCGCCCTGCTGGCCTATCCGGCTGTCACCTGGATGGATGCCCTGCTGGCCCGGTTCATCCTGAACACCCTGACCTCGCTGATGGTTGGCTATCTGATCCTGACCGGGATCCTTGTGCTGTTCAACACCGGCGCAGTGATCAGCATCGGGCCGATCCTGATGGCGCTGGTGATGGCGATCACGCTGGCCATCGGCGTCGGCAGCATGAACTGCGTGCTGATCGGCCTGTTTCCCACCTGGTCGCTGATCTGGTCCATCGTGACGCGACCGCTGTTCCTGGCCTCGGGGGTGATCATCCTGTTCGAGGATCTGCCCATCTGGGTGCGCGACATCCTGTGGTATAATCCGCTGATCCATGTCACCGGCGAAATCCGGCGCGGATTTTATCCGATGTATTACGCATCCTACGCCAGCCCGGCCTATGTGCTGACCGTGGGGTTTGTGCTGACGGCATTCGGCTTTGTGCTGCTGGGGCGCTACCACCGCGAAATCCTGAACGACGACTGAACCTTGCCCTGCCCGCGCCCTGTTTCTGCCCCCATGATTGTGGCAGGATGCCCTCGGGCGCGGGCCAGAGCGGGAAGACGGAATGCAGGTTGAACAGACGAAACTGCCGGGCGTGGTGATCCTGACCCCGGCGCGGTTCGGCGATGCCCGCGGGTTTTTCAGCGAAAGCTGGAACCGGGCGCGGATGGCGGCCGCCGGGCTGGATCTGGATTTCGTGCAGGACAACCATTCGCTTTCGGCCAGGGCCGGCACCATCCGCGGCCTGCATTTCCAGGCCCCGCCGCAGCCCCAGGCGAAACTGGTGCGCTGCGGCCGCGGGCGGCTGTTCGACGTGGCGGTGGATATCCGCGCCGGATCGCCGACCTGGGGGCAATGGGTGGGGGTCGAGCTTTCGGCGGAAAACGGTCGGCAACTGCTGATCCCCGCGGGCTTTCTGCACGGCTTTGTCACCCGCGCGGATGACACCGAGGTGATCTACAAATGCACCGATTACTACGCCCCCGATTGCGATGGCGCGGTGCGCTGGGATGACCCCGATCTGGCCATCGACTGGGGCCTGAACGGCCTGGCCCCGGTGCTGTCGGACAAGGATGCCCGCGCGCCGCTGCTGGCCGATTTTGCAACCCCCTTCACGTTCGAGGCCTGAGCCCATGAAAATCCTGGTCACCGGCGGCGCCGGGTTCATCGGATCGGCGGTGGTGCGGCTGGCCATCGCCCGCGGGCATCAGGTGGTGAATGTCGATTGCCTGACCTATGCCGCCTGTCTGGAAAACGTGGCCCCGGTGGCGGGCCACCCCGGCTATGCCTTTGAACAGGCCGATATCCGCGACCGCGCCGCGCTGGACCGGATCTTTGCCGCCCATGCCCCCGATGCGGTGATGCATCTGGCCGCCGAAAGCCATGTCGATCGCAGCATCGACGGGCCGGGCGATTTCATCGAAACCAACATCACCGGCACCTATCATCTGCTGGAAGCCGCGCGCAGCCATTGGGTGGCCGCAGGCCGCCCCGCGGGGTTCCGCTTTCACCATATCTCGACCGACGAGGTGTTCGGATCATTACCGAACGATCCTTCGATAAAGTTTACCGAAACCACGCCCTATGATCCGCGCAGCCCCTATTCGGCGTCAAAGGCCGCCAGCGACCATCTGGTGCGGGCCTGGGCCGAGACCTATGGCCTGCCGGTGGTGCTGACCAATTGTTCCAACAATTACGGCCCCTATCACTTTCCCGAAAAGCTGATCCCGGTGGTGATCCTGAACGCGCTGGCGGGCAAGCCGCTGCCGATCTATGGCAACGGGTCGAACATCCGCGACTGGCTGTATGTCGAAGACCACGCCGATGCGCTGCTGCTGGTGCTGGAAAAGGGCGAACTGGGCCGCAGCTACAACATCGGCGGCGAGAATGAGCGGACCAATCTGGATCTGGTGAAAACGCTCTGCGCCATTCTGGATGCAAAACGCCCCAGGGCGGCCGGGTCTTATGCCGATCAGATCACCTTTGTCACCGACCGCCCGGGCCATGATGCGCGCTATGCCATCGACCCCACGCGCATCCGCAATGAACTGGGCTGGCGGCCCTCGGTCACGGTGGAACAGGGGCTTGAACGCACGGTGCAATGGTATCTGGATAACGAGGCCTGGTGGCGCCCGCTGCAGGCCCGGCAGGGCGTGGGTGCGCGGCTGGGGACCAAGGCATGAAGCTGCTGGTGTTCGGCCAGACCGGGCAGGTGGCGCGCGAGCTGGCGCGCGTGGCGCCGCAGGCGGTGTTTCTGGGGCGGGGCCAGGCCGATCTGGCAGACCCGGCCGCCTGCGCCGCGGCCATTCATGCCCATCGCCCCGATGCGGTGATCAATGCCGCCGCCTGGACAGCCGTTGACCGGGCCGAGACCGAAGAGGCCGCGGCCCTGCTGGTGAACGCCGCAGCCCCCGGTGCCATGGCGCAGGCCTGCGCCGATCTGGGCGCGCCTTTGGTGCATATCTCAACCGATTACGTCTTTGACGGATCGGGGCAGGTGGCGTGGAAACCGGGCGATACGCCCGCGCCGCAGAATGCCTATGGCCGCACCAAACTGGCGGGCGAGGTGGCGGTGCAGGCCAGCGGCGCGCGGCATGTGATCCTGCGCACCTCCTGGGTGTTTTCGGCGCATGGCGCGAATTTCGTGAAGACCATGCTGCGGCTGGGGGCTGACCGCGCCTTGCTGCGCGTGGTGGCCGATCAGATCGGCGGGCCCACCCCGGCGGCGGCCATCGCCGGGGCCTGCCTGACCATCGCGGGCGCGCTGCGCGATGGCGCGGCGGGCGGCACGCATCACTTTGCAGGCGCCCCCGAAACCAGCTGGGCCTGTTTCGCGCGCGAAACATTCGCGCAGGCCGGGCTGGCGGTTGCGGTGGAAGACATCGCCACCGCCGATTACCCCACCCCGGCGCGGCGGCCGCTGAATTCCCGCCTTGATTGCGCTGCATTGACGGCGGATTTCGGCATTATGCCCCCCGACTGGCGGACCGGTCTGGCCGCGGTAATCGGTGAATTGAAGGGGGCGTAGGATGCAGCGCAAGGGGATCATTCTGGCAGGCGGGTCGGGCACGCGGCTTTACCCGATCACCATCGGCGTGTCGAAACAGCTGCTGCCGATCTATGACAAGCCGATGATCTATTACCCGCTGTCGGTGCTGATGCTGGCGGGCGTGCGCGAGATTGCGGTGATCACCACCCCGCAGGATCAGGATCAGTTCATCCGCACCCTGGGCGATGGCAGCCAATGGGGGCTGAGCCTGACCTATATCGTGCAGCCCAGCCCCGATGGTCTGGCGCAGGCCTATCTGCTGGCGCGCGATTTTCTGGCGGGCGCGCCTTCGGTGCTGGTGCTGGGCGACAATATCTTTTTCGGCCATGGCCTGCCCGAACTGCTGGCCAATGCCTGCGCGCGCGATACCGGCGGCACGGTGTTCGGCTACCGCGTGGCCGACCCAGAACGCTATGGCGTGGTGGGGTTCGATGCCACCGGCCGGGTGAACCAGATCATCGAAAAGCCTGCCCAGCCGCCTTCGCCCTTTGCGGTGACCGGGCTTTATTTTCTGGATGGCAGCGCGCCCGACCGGGCGCAGGCCGTGCAGCCCTCGCCCCGGGGCGAGCTGGAAATCGTGACGCTGCTGGAAATGTATCTGGCCGAGGGGCTGCTGTCGGTCGAACAGATGGGCCGCGGCTTTGCCTGGCTGGATACCGGCACCCATGCCAGCCTGCTGGATGCCGGGAATTTCGTGCGCACGCTGACCGAACGGCAGGGGCAGCAGGTAGGCAGCCCCGAAGAGATCGCCTTTGCCCGCGGCTGGATCGACGCGGACCAGTTGCTGGCCCGCGCCCGGATGTTCGGCAAGAATGCCTATGGCAGCTATCTGCTGGCGCTGCTGGACCAGCCGCGCCGCTGATCAGCCGGGCCAGCCCGCCCCGGCATCTTCGGGCTGGCCCGCGGCCAGGGCGGCCAGCAATTCCGCCTCGCGGTCGAAACAGGCCTGCACATGGGCGCGCACCGCCCCGGCAATGGCCAGAACCTCGGCCGCGGCCAGATGCACGAACCGGCCGTCCGGCAGTTTCCAGCGGATCTCGGCGGCCGGATCGGCCAGCGCTGCCAGCGCCGCCCCGGTGATGCGCGCCTGCGAAACATCATCGGTGGCAATCGGCAGGCCCGCCACGGTGATGCCCGCGGCCATGGCGGCGTTGCGCCGCGCAGAGATCGCGGCCTTCTGCGCCGCCAGCGCCTGTGCCGCGCGGGTTTCGGGGGATTGCATCAGGGACCAGTCGATCATGCCAGCGGCTCCTCGGGGGTGTATTGCGGCAGGGCCACCGGCCCGTCTGCGGTGACAGCAACCGGGGCGGGGAACAGCACGGCCTGCGCCTCGGGCGGGGCCGGATGCGGGATCGGCCCGTGCGGCAGGATCAGCGTGATGTGCAACACGCCGCCCGTGCGCGTGACATCCGCGGCGATCCAGTCGCAGCCCACCGCATGGCCGGGCAGCAGCCCGCCTTCGGGCAGGGCGCTGAAATCATAATCCGTGCCGTTGATCGTCAGCACATCGCCCGCGCGGTGCAGGGTCAGCGCATCGTCGCGGCGCATGGGGGTCAGGGTGATCTGCATGGGGATCCTCAGAACCAGCGGCCAATGGCCATGAGTTGCAGTGAAATCGTCTCGGCCACCGCAGATCCGGCGGGCGAACGGGTGGCCCATTGGGTGCTGCTGGTGGCCCAGACGCTGCCCTGCCGCGCATACCAGCCCCCGATCTGCGCCGAAAACGACGCATCCGCCCCGCCGCAGCCGACCGGGCGGGTGACGAAATTCGCGGCGAAGGACCAGTATTGAAAGGCCGCAGCAGCCAGATCGTGGCTGACAGTGCGGGTGCAGATCTGCGTGCCATCGGCAAAGCGCACATAGTCGCCATTGGCATTGCTGCCGCGTTCGATCACCGCCCCGGTCGGCGCGCCGCCACTTTGGCTGACGCTGCCCAGCAGGGTCGAGGCGGTCAGAACCCGGTGCCAGGTGATCGCGCCGGTGCCATTGGTCGCCTGATGGCCCAGCCAGAGATACCCCACCAGGTTGGTGCTGGCATCGCGCCAGCACAGGAAATGCCGCCGCCCGTCAAGGCCGCTGCCAACCTGCAGGACATAGCGAAAGGCCAGCGCCTCTGGTCCGCCGGTCACCCCCGCGCCCGAAAAGGAATAAAGGCCGCCCGCCAGCCCCGCCGTGGCAAGGTTCGTCCCGTTGGCCAGCGACACCACCGTGCCGCCCAGCCCGAAATCACCCGCCTTCATCAACCGCCCCGCCGTGGCATCAGAGGCGCTTTGCGTCACCGCCGTGCCGCTGGCCAGGCCCGTGCTGCGATCAAGCCGCAGCGCGGTCTGAAAGCTGGACCCATCGGGCGACACCTTGATGCTGAAATCGTCATTGCCCGCCAGCCCCATCTCGGCCCGGCCCGCCCAGTTGCTTTGAAACAGCAGGCTGGCGGTATCGGCCACTGCGGCCTTGTTGACCTTGACCTGATGCCCCGCCCCGGCATGGGTCAGCAGCGTGGCGGGCGCGGCCACTGCCAGCCGGTTGGTGGCATCATGGGCCGTGCCCACGCCCAGACCATCCAGATTGTCAAAGGGCAGCGATTCCCAGGCGGTGCCGCGCCAGATGCGCAGCGCGCCCTCGGTCAGCCCCCAGGCGCGCCAGCCGGTCCGCGGCGTGATGAACCCCCAGGCCGCGCCATCCCAGACGGCAAGCCTGCCGCCCTGCCCGGCCCAGTCGCCCAGCGGCACCGCCCCCAGCGCGTGGATGTCGCCCGCCGCGGGGCTGGCGGGCGGGGTCAGGGCATCGAAGCCCGCGACCACAAGCTGCACCAGCAGGTCAAGCCGGGCCAGCGCCTCGTTATGGGTGACATGCTTCTGCGCCTGGGCGGGCAGCAGATAGGGCAGGGCAAGATTGGGCGAGGTATCGGGCATATCGGCTCCGGACATGTGCAGCGCTTGGGCTGCGATCCTGCCGAACCGGGCTTTCCCGGGCCTCACCACGGCGCGCGGTGGGCTTGCGCAGCCCTTGCCGCCGCGCGCGGGCCGTTGGGCTTTGCTTAACCCCGCCCCCGTCTGACTGGCGCCCCCGTCTGACCGGCACCCCCGTCTGACCGGCACCCCTGCCTAACCGGCGCGCCCGCGCAGCCAGCCCAGAAAGGCGCGATCGGGCGCCGACAGCCGCGGCCGCCCGGTGGTGACCCAGAAGGCCCGCCATTCCGCCTCGAGCGCATAGACATCGGCGCCGGGCGCCAGGGCGCGGGCGGCATCCAGCACGTCAGGGTCAAAGGGCGGCAGCCAGGGGCCGCTGTCTTCTTCCACCACGCCCTGCCGGGTCACCCGGATCACATCGCCGGGTTCTTCGGTCAGGGTGTAATCGGGCAGGGCGGCCTCGTCGATCATCCGGCGGATCGCGGCGCGAAACACCCGCACCGGCGCGGCCGAGCCGGTCTTCTTGTGCAGCACCCCCACCGACACGCGCCAGTCGGGCTGGCGCCCGCAATGCTTGCGCGCCAGTTCATAGACCCGGCGTTCCAGCGGCTTGCGCAGGCCGAAATAATCGCGGCTCAGCGTCAGCACAGACCGGCCCAGCACGGCACGAAACAGCCATTCCGACAGCGTGACCATCACCGACACCATGCGCCCGCCGCGGCTATGGCGCAGGATTTCCCAGCTTTCGATCAGGCCGAAACCGCTGGTCACCTCGATGCCGCCGGTCACGATATTGGTGGTGATGCGGGTGCCCGCCAACCGTTCGAACGCCTCGCGCAGACGCAGATAGCTGTCGCCGCCGGTATCGCGGCCGGTGGCCAGCAACAGGTCATGGGCGCGCAACTGCACCTTGCGGCTGATCTCGCGCCCGGCATTCATCGCCGCCATCAACTGGCTGATGCAGAAGATCAGGATGTCCTTGTCAAAGATCGTGGCCCGCCCCTTGACCGAAGGCGTCACCTGCACCTGCGTGCCGTTGTGATCATAGGACAGCACCCGCAGATCGGGTTTGGTGGACAGCGAAAAGATCGGATGTTCCATGGTGCCCAGGTCATCCTTGGGGCTGGCGCCCAGGATGTCGCAGGTGAAAAGATCCCCGATCACCGGCGCGGCCACAGCCCGCCGCCCCCGTGCAGGGAAGGCCCCCGCCGCTGTCACATCTGTCATCTGCTGCCTCGTGTTCCCCGTTTTTCATCGGGGTTTCAGTGACACCTACCCTAAACTTATCCACATGATCCGTCCAGCAGCCGCAGCGGCGGATCAGAGTCGCCATTTCGGCGGATCAGAGTCGGCCCAGCGGGGGATCAGAATCGCCCAGACCTGCCGGACACCGGAATAGGCCATGAAAAACAAGGGGCTGGTGAAAGCGCTGTTGCACCGTAACAAGATAATTTAACATCCCATAACGGAAATAATCGCGCATCGCCCGCCCAGCCGGTGACAAAACCCCCCGGCACGGGCCGGAAATCGCCGCGGGCAGGGCAGCCAAGCCACAGAATCAGCTTGGAAAATCATTGAACATGCGGTCTTTCCTTCCATGTGGCGCCTTTTGTGGTATGTTACGCAAAACACGGCACATGAGGAATCCATGAAGCCCGAGGCCGCAGCCCCGCTCCCGCCCTATTTCGGCATTGATCCCGATGCCGCGCTGACCGCCCTGGGCGCCCCCACCGGCACCGAGGATTTTGGCCGCATCGCCCGCGCCTGCGAAGCGGGCCGGGTCGATCTGGCGGGCCGGGGGCTGGATGAAACCGGCAGCCGGCGGTTGCGGCTGTTTTCCACCTGGGAAATCACCCGCTATCTGATCCCGGTGGGGCAGGCGCATTTTCGCCGCGTGCTGAAGCAGAACCCCGATCTGCCGCAGGGGCTTTCGGAAACCGAGGGCGGGGCGAAATGGTTCACCCTGGACGAGGTGCTGCGCCTGCGCGCCTTCTTTGCCGCCGAAGGATCGAAGGCCAAACCCTATCAGCCCTGGCGCCCGAAAGACCTGCCCGCCAAGATGCTGGCGGTGGCCAATTTCAAGGGCGGGGTGGGCAAGACATCAACCTGCGCGCATCTGGCGATGTCGGCGGCACTGGATGGCTACCGCGTGCTGGTGATCGATCTTGACAGCCAGGGCTCGATGACCTCGATCTTCGGGGGCAGGGTGGCCGATGAATGGCAGACCGTCTTTCCGCTGCTGGCGCGCCATTATGCCCAGCACCTGCGCATCGACAACCAGCGCAGGCTGGATCGCGGCGACATGCCGGTGCCGATGGATGACACCCTGTCCGAGGCGCTGACGATCCGCGCCGACAGCCTGATCCAGAAAACCCACTGGCCCAATATCGACCTGATCGGGGCGCAACTGAACCTGTATTGGGCCGAATTCCAGATCCCGGTCTGGCGGATGCAGTCGCGCGGCTGGAAGCTGTGGGATGCGCTGACCGAAACGCTGGCGGCCGATGGCGTGCTGGATCGCTACGACCTGATCTTTCTCGATACCCCGCCCGCGCTGGGATATCTGACGATCAACGGGCTGGCGGCGGCCGATATCCTGCTGGTGCCGATGGGGGCCTCGTTTCTGGAATTCGACAGCACGGGGCGGTTCTTCGACATGCTGCATTCCACCTTCCGGTCGATCGAGGACGGAGAAAACATGGCAGCCCGCGCCCTGGGCCGGGCCGAGACCCGGTTTCAATGGGATGCCGTGCGCGCGCTGATCACCCGCTATGATGGCGCGCAGCAGGCCGAACTGGCGGCGCTGATGCAGGGCTGGATGGGGCGCACCCTGTCGCCGCACCGGCAGGATTTCACCGCGCTGATCGGGCAGGCGGGCGAACAGGTGCGCGGCATCTACGAGGCCGATTACCGCGATTTCAACCGCGAAACCTATGCCCGCGGCCGGGAAACCTTTGATGAAACCTGGGCTGCCGTGAAGGCGCTGGTGCTGGGCGCCTGGCGGCAAGACCAGAAATCCGCCGAAGGCGCTTCGGCATGACCCCCGGTTTCGCGCGCGAAACATCTGAACAGGGCTGACCCATGGCCAAACGCAGACGCCTTACCCCCTTTGGTGCCGGTTTCGATGACGCCGATCTGCCGCCCGATGCCGATGCGGCGCCGCAGGCGGCAGGCCCGGTGATGCGGCCGCCGATTGCCGATATGGCCGGGGCCGCCGCCGCCACCGCCGCGCTGGAAGAAATGGCCGCCAGCCTGCATCAGGCCCGCGAAAGCGGGCGCATGGTGCTGGCGCTGCCGCTGGGCCAGATCGAGGCGGGCTATCTGGTGCGCGATCGCATCAGCGCCGATCCCGATGAAATGGCGGCGCTGGTCGAATCGCTGCGCGCGCGCGGCCAGCAGACGCCCATCGAGGTGGTGCAGCTTGGCGCGGATCGGTTCGGCCTGATTTCCGGCTGGCGGCGGCTGAAGGCGCTGCGCCAGCTTGCCGCCGAGACTGCAGATCCGCGCTTTGCCACCGTGCTGGCGCTGCTGCGCAGGCCCGATCAGGCATCAGACGCCTATGTCGCCATGGTCGAGGAAAACGAGATCCGCGTGGGGCTGTCGTTCTATGAACGCGCGCGCATCGTGGCCAAGGCGGTCGAGGCCGGGGTCTACCCCGATGACCGCGCCGCGCTGCGCGGGCTGTTTGGCGCGGCCTCGCGGCCCAAACGATCCAAGATCGGGTCGTTTCTGGCGGTGGTGCGGGCGCTGGATGGCGCGCTGCGCTTCCCCGAGGCCATCGGCGAACGGCTGGGCCTGCAGCTTGCCCAGGCGATCGAGGCGGATGCCGGGCTGGCCCTGCACCTGCGCCCGGCGCTGGAAACGGCAGAACCCGCCGATGCCCAGGCGGAACAGGCGCTGATCGCCCGGCTGATCGCGCCTGCCGGGGGGCGGGCCGGATCAGAAAGCAGACCGGCCCGCCCCCCGGGGCAACCCGGGCAGGCCGGTTCTGCAGGCGACGGCGCCCCTGCAGAACCGCCCCCCGGGTTCGAGCCCGTTCCAGGCCTGCATCTGCGCATGACCGCGGGGCGGCTGGTGCTGGAAGGCGCCCGTGTCGATGACGACCTGCGCGCCCGTCTTGTCACCTGGCTGCAAGGCCAGGCCTGGTAGCCGGCGCGCGGATTGCAGCCCCGAACGATGCCCCGGGTCTGGCCGCCTATTGCAGCAGCCGGCCAAGCTCGGCCAGCAGGGCTGCGGCAAAGCGGTCAAGTTCGGCCTCTGCGGCACCCGGATCGGCAAAAAGCCTGGCCAGCCGGGTCTGGGTGGCGGCATAGGCTGCCGCATCCGCCAGGCTGACCGGGGTGCAGGCATCGAAGACCGGGGCCTCCGGGGCCCGGGCAAAGAAGTTCAGCCAGCCACCCGCCCCCACCAACCTGTGCACCGCATGATCGGGGGCCGCAAAATACAGCGGCACCCCCCCCGCGGCAAAGGCATCGAAGATCTTTTCCGAAACATAGTCGCGCTGATGGGTGTTTTCAAAGCTCGAGATATAGCGGCACCGTAGATCAAGCTGAGCCAGCTTGTCGGCATGCCAGTCGGGCAGATCCTGCCGGGGCGGGGCTTCGGTCCAGCCGCGGCCCGCCCGCAGCAGGCTGTCGCCCTTGCACCGGCGGGTAAAGATGCTGCGATAGACCGACAGCCCCCAGATCTCTTGCGCAGGCCAGGCCGGGCTGTGCCGGGGCAGGGTGCGCTTTTCGCTCAGAAAGGCGGCGTCCAGCGCGGCATTGCGGAACTGCGCCAGCCAGTCGCTGGCGCGCATCCCGGCATTGCGGTCGAACAACGGGCGGTAATGTGCGATATAGCGGGGGTCGGTCAGCAGGAAATAGGGAATGCGGTCGGCCCGCCACATGGCCGAGGTCTGGTGATTGAGCACGGCATAGGGCAGCGGCCCCGCCGCGGTCATGAAGCTTTGATAGCGCGAAAAGGGATCGGGCGCCCAACAGGTGTCCCACATGGGTTCTTCCGACAGAAGCACCAGCCGCAGGCCGGGCCGGGCTGCCAGCATCCGCCACAGATCGCTGCCGAACAGTTCCAGATCCTTGTGATGGCTGATCAGGACAAGGCGCGCCTGCGACGGGTCGCTGACCAGCGTCACATCGCCCGCCAGACGGCGGGCGATGGGCGCATAGGCCAGCGGCTGCCGGTTGCGAAAGGCGCCAAAGGGAAGAACCTCGATCATGCGCCGCCGCTGGCATCCGGCAGGGCGGCGCCAAGCCCCCGCAGATCCCGTGCCGCATCCTGGGCCTGCCGCTGGGCCCGGCGCAGCGCAGCCTCGTCGCCGGTCAGCGCGGCCAGCTTGCCCTCGGCGATATGGCGGCGCCAGCGTTCCAGCGCCAGTTCGCAGGCATAGCGCTGCACGATATGGCCAAGCTGGGGTTCGAACACGCAGGGGGCATCAATCAGATGCAGGTTGCCGTCTTCGGCATAGGCCGACCAGTCGGGGGTCAGATCCGCCAGCGTGATGTCGGGGCGGCGGGCGGCAAGGGCGGCGTTGCTCTGGGCGAAGCGGGCCTGCAATTCCTGCCCCAGGGCGCGGCCGGGCTGAATCCGTTCGCTGCCGGGCATGTCGTCAAGGAAGTAATTCGTGCGCTGCGGCAGCCCGGCGGCGGCAAGGCTGCGGTTCATCACATTGCCCAGGGCAATGGCGCGCCAGTCCAGCGCGGCATTCTCGCGCACGGGGGGGGGCAGGGCGGTCATGTCGATCGCCAGCTCCCCGATCATGAAGGCGGTGATATCCGGCTGGCGGCGAAACGGGATGAGCCGGATGTTTGCGGCGCCGAACACCTGTTCCCAGTTTTTCAGGAAGCGGTCATAGCCAAAGAAGTAATTGTCGGGGCCGATGCCGGGCCGGGTGATTTCGGCCCGCGACATCTGCCGCCCGTTGCGCACCAGTTGCGAGGCATTCGACATCATCAGATCAAGCTGCGGGCGCAGATGCAGATAGACCGTGATTTCGCCGAACAGCGGGGCCAGCAGGTCGCGCAGCCGGGTTGCCATGCCCACGGTGGTGATCTTGCTGTAAAGATGTTCGTTGGACATCAGGAAGCAGCGCGCCGCGGGACAGGCGGCCAGTTCGGCGGCCAGTTCGGCGGCAAAGCGGGTGCGGAAGGTTGCGTGATCCTCGGGGCTGTGGATGCCGTGCTGGGCAAAGCTTTCATCGGGCTTGTCGCTGTCACGGGCGTAGATCATCAGCTTGCGGTGGTTTTCGGCACCGGGGCTGCGGGCATAGTGCAGGCCTTGCGCGTCAAGCGCATCGCGGTTCTGGGCGCACCAGCGTTGCAGGCTGGTCGTGCCGGTTTTCGGGGTGCCGATATGCAGCGCCAGTTTCATGAACCGATGTCCTTCTCTTGCCCCGGCGATGCCAGGCGGGCCAGGTCTCGCAGGGCCCTGAATTCCATGATGTGATGCAGGCTGTCCAGTCGGCTGGCCAGGGGGGGCAGCACCGTCTGGGCCACAGTCTGGACCACAGTCTGGGCCTGATCCTGCATCGCGTTGCGCGTCGCCTCGGCCTGCTGTTCCAGCCGGTCAAGCCGGTCCGCCTGGTCGCTCAGCCGCTGGTCCATCTCGGAGATCCGGCGGTGGATCTGATCTTGTCCCCACAGGGCGATGACCCCGGCCACATCGCCCCGGCGCAGGGTTTCCGCGATGCCCAGGATGGCGGTGCCGGCAAAGCGGGCGCGCATCTCCTGCCACAGCGGTTCGGGGCATCGCATCAGAACCTGCGCGCCGCTTTGGGCATAGGGCCAATAGGCCTGCGGTTCCAGCCGGGCGTCATGCCAGGACATGTTGTTCAGCAGCCAGGCCAGCGCATCCTGCTGCATCCGGCTGTCATCGGCGGGCAGGCGGCTGCGGATCGTTTCGTAATGGGTGAAGAAGGCCGCCAGTTCCACCCCGGTCGAGGCCATGGTCTGGCCGGGGCGGTTGATGCGGTGATGGCACAGGATGCGGTCGTGAAAGGCGATGCGGGCGGCCTTTTCACAGACCTGCCAATGAAAGGGATTGTCTTCAAAGAAGAAGTCCCCCTCGGGAAAGCGGATGCCATGGGCCTGCAGGAAATCGCGGCGATAGAACTTGCGCCAGGGCACGGCAATCAACGCGATCGCCCGCCGCCGCACGGCGGTTTCGTCCATTCGGGCGGGCAGGTCGCGCCAGTGGCGGGCATCGGCGGGATGGCGGGGGCGTTCGGCGGCCTCGTCATATTCCAGGTAATTGCCGATCAGGATATCGGCCCCCGAGGTCTCGAAGGCGTTGCGGCAGGCGTTGAACCCCGCGGGCTCCAGCCAGTCGTCGCCATCGACGAAAAAGACCGCCTCGCCGGTGGCCTCGGTCAGGCCGATATTGCCGGGGATGCCCACGCCGCCCATGGTATTGACCCCCAGCAGGATCGGGCGCAGCGCCACATCCGCGCCAAACCCCCCCGCCGCCAGCACGGCCTCGACCTCTTCGGCGGTGCCGTCGATCGACCCGTCGTCGATCACGATGATCTCGTCACCCGGCCTTGTGCAGGCGCGCAGGCTGTCAAGGCAGCGTCCGATATAGGATTGGATGTTGCAGGTGGTGACGATGAAGGAATGTCTCACGCCGCCGTCTCTTTCATCAGGCGCAGGATCCGGGCGGAAAGCGCCGGATGGTGCAGGGCCAGCAGGGTGAACAGCGGTTCGGGCAGGCGGTGCAGCAGGAAGCTGCGCACCAGGCCGGCGAAATCCCCGCGCAGATCGGGGGTCAGGGTGTCGCTGATCCAGCCGAAAAGCCGGGTGTGGAATTCGGCAAAGGGTTCGGCAAAATCGGTCATCTGCGGATTGACCAGCAGCTCGGCCTGAACGGCCTCCAGCGCCCGGAACACCGCAAAGCGTTCATCGCCGCGCCGGTTGGTCAGCCGCTGGCCGCGATCCACCACGAAATGTTCGCAGCCCAGCAGCGATGACACAAGGATGCGCCGCGCCTTCAGAAAGCTCATCCAGTGCAGTTCGATATCGTTGTGCACCGTGATTTCGGTGCAGCGGATGGCATTGTCGCGCAAGAATCCGGTGCGGTAGATCTTGTTCCACGGATAGGCGGCGATCCGGCAAAGCCGGGTTGCGGTTGCGGTGGTGATCGGGCTGGGCACCGCCCCCGCCCCCGCAGCTTTCCAGTAGCGTTCATCGCCGTCCAGCGGGCCAAGCCCGCCCGCCGCCCGCACCCGGCTGTCGACATGGCAGAACAGGCAGAAATCAAACGGGTCGGCGGCGTCCAGGTGCCGGGTCAGGGGAAGGAAATCGGGCAGGAACAGATCGTCTGAATCAAAGAACAGCACATGGCTGCCGCTGGCCCGGTCCAGCCCGTGGTTGCGGGCGCGCCCCGCGCCGCCCTGGCTGTCGCTGCGCAGCCAGATCAGCCGCGGATCGGCGGCCACATCGGCGGGCAGGCCCGGCATCTGCGGGCCGCAGGGCGGATCGGAAGCATCATCCGACACGATGATTTCATCAAAGCACGCCATGTCCCGGACCTGTGACAGCAGCCGGACGAGCCCTTCGGGATCGTTCCAGACCGGGATGACAAGCGAGAGCATCATACGATGAAGATCCGCAGGTCGTGCAGCGTGATCCGGCTGGTTTCCGGGCGGAAGAACAGCACCAGTTCGCGCCAGGGGGCGGTCAGCGGCAGGGTCGGGTCGGCCTCGGGCTGCAGCGCATCCAGATGCAGGCTCGGGCTGGCATAGGCCACGACGGTCTTGCGCAGGAAATGATCGACAAAGCC
>Ga0066604_10000323_pt1 | contig 32505 bp, 21 predicted proteins | sample Higcelwee11metaG_FD_59501 | JGI IMG/M metagenome (GOLD analysis project Ga0066604, IMG submission 59501) | Freshwater pond sediment microbial communities from the University of Edinburgh, under environmental carbon perturbations - High... | ecosystem: Environmental > Aquatic > Freshwater > Pond... | reverse complement strand
ATTATTCGGTTTCCGCTGTTTCAAGCGGTGAGGCTGCGATTGAATATTTGAAAACCAATACTGCGGACTTGTTACTCTTGGATATGATAATGGACCCTGGTGTTGATGGTTTGGACACATTCAAGCAAATAATCGCGTACCGTCCCCGACAAAAAGCTGTCATTGCAAGCGGATTTTCAGAAACAGACCGAGTGAAAGAGGCTCAGAAGCTTGGTGTGGGCCAATATATTAAAAAGCCATACACGCTGGAGAAAATAGGCGTTGCAGTGAAAGAAGAATTGAAAAAGTGAATTCTATGTGTTGAGAGGGAAAATTACAGATATATTTTTGAAATTATTCATTTTTTTACTTTGCAAAGGATTCGCCAACATAGCCAACATTTTTCCCCCCGTGATGACCATGGTTCCAAATCTTCAGTATTCCAAAATTTTTCATCTGTGAAACATGTCGATAAGCTTTACGTAACGCTTCCTGTTTTTCCTTTTATTGGAGTACCCCAATATCTTGGGGGGTAGGCAATCTTGAAGATGCGGTGATCCCGATAAGAAATATCAGGTTTTTTTATCTCATGAAAATTTTGTGATTTGTCTGTATAAGCATATCTTTCCTATTGTTCACCTAATCAAATTGAAAAGTCGGATTATAATATACACAGTTAGAGTTTATCATTACTGTCGAATCTACCGATAAAACCTGTCAGAATTCTTTATTTAAACACAGGCCACAACATCTTGAAGGGATAGAATTTTTTCTGTAATCTCTTGTTATCCTCAGCCATTAAATACTTAACTCAACCTGAAAATCCGTGGCATTGACAACCGGACGCACGGCTCCCTTTTCCCTAACGAGATTCACAATGCCGTAGTTGGACAGGGTTTTAAGGGTCCGCGACAAATTTGATTTTTTTCTGCCGGATATTGTTTCCAGTTCGGTCAGGGATGCGGGATTGCTGTCTTTTATCAGTCGCAGCAGCTTCTGGTTCTGGCCGCTCAACACCTGCCCCAGGGATTCCATGGATTCAAACCAGATTTTGGGGGCGTCTTTGGGGGGAACATATTCCCCCCTGGCAATGGCAATGGTCCGCCGGCGATATTCTTCCTTTGATAGGATGCCGATTTTCATCATTTTTTGGTCCATCAGAATCATCCTTCCAGATATGCATCCACCGCCTTCCAGAAATCTTCAAGAAGCTGTCCGGCGGATTCAAATGTATAAGCCTCGATTTTTTCCAGCCGATGCACATGGTCCCAGGTGATTTTCCGCCCGGCAAAACCTTTTTGCCTTTTGGGCGTCACGGCATGGGCGTTGTCAAACCCCACGACCCGGTTGTTCATTCTGTCATGCAGGGTCAGTGAATACCGGATTCCATGAGGCACCCCCCTGGTGGACGGCGCGGTCTTGGCCTCGAATTTCACCCAGCAGCCGTTGTTCATGGGGAAAATCTCACCATCCAGATTCAACAGCGTATCCAGGGAGGAGTCTTTTTCAGTATGCATTTTCACCTGTCAACATAAGTTATCATCTGGTGATAATTTGTCAAGGAAGGTTTCTTGTTATTGATTCTTTTGTTTTTTGGCGGCTGGATCAGCGTCCTCTGTTTTTTTTATGCTTCCGCTGATGATTTCACCCGCAATGTTGGACGCCCTTTGAAGCGTTTCGTCCCGCAAGTGGGCATAGCGCTGGGTCATTTGGGGAGATTTATGGGTCATCAGCTTTTGAATGGTGTACATATCCACTTCACCGGAACTTGCCAGAATGCTGGCGTACACATGACGCAGACCGTGCAGGGCTCTGAAGTCTGCCGGGATGCCGGCTTTTTTCTTGAGACGGTTGACCTGCTTTTTGATGTCAACCCGCTGGTTTCCGCCTCGGCCGGGAAAAACAAACGGACTGTTGGTTCGCTCGTGCGAAACAAGAATTTCCCTTGCCGATTGGTTGAGAGGGATTTTCTGATTCACCCCGCCTTTGGGTTCTCGGATCGTGATGAATCCTCGTTCAAAATCGATGTCATCCCATTTCAACCGGAAAAGTTCACCGCGACGCATACCCGTGAACAACGCCATTTTCATCAGGTTTGCCACTTGCTTGTCGGGCTCTTCATCAAGGACTTTCAGGAGGGATTCCAGATGCTCCGGATTCAAGGATTCGGTTTTTTCATTGTTCAATCGCGGCATGGTGATAACAAAGCCAAGACCTTCACATAGATTTTTTTTTATGCCGAAATTGACCAGCCGCCTGAGCAATTCCAATACGTTTTTTACGGTTCCGGGGTAATGTGTTTTTAACAGCTTCAATCGCAATCTGTCCACGGACAGAGGATCGATATCCTTCGGCTCCTTGTCTCCGAATGCGGGCGCGATGTGGTTGTGGAAACGGTTTTCGTCGGTGGCAATTCCCTTAAGCCCAGGATTTCCAGCTTTGTATTCGGACCACAATTTTGCAATGGTCCATTTGTCGGCTTCCGCTTTTTTCAGGGCTTCCTTTTCCTCCCTGATTTCTTTTCGGGATTTTCGGTTGCCCTCAATTCGTTCCGCGCGAATGCCGGCAGCCTTGGCTGGCGTCATGTCATCAACGAATTGACGACCGACCTTTTCCTCAAGCACCTTTCCGTCTTTTTTGAAAACGATGTAATAAACCTTTTCAGGGCCGTTTCCACCAATCCGCTCGGTAAGCCGGAAAAACACGCCGGGATATTTTGTTTTTTCCCTTTTCGACATATGCCCCCTTAACAACACAATGAATAATTTCAAAAAGTTGAGAAATACATTTTTCCAACCCTATTTCCAACCTTTTCCACCAAAATACAGGTTAATTTGGGTAAGTCAAGGGAAATTTCAATTTCATAACTATCTAAAAATATATTAAAAATGTAAATGAGAGAAAATGCAGGTAAGTCAATCCCCCAGTGCTCATAACCCGAAGGTCATAGGTTCAAATCCTGTCCCCGCTACCACAAAATAAAAAAAGGGTTAAGATAAATTCTTAACCTTTTTTTTGCCTTGAAAAAGCCGGCCCTCACACTATTGCCATCACCCGACAAAAAACAATGCCAACCCCTCCACGCTCAGATTTTTATTATATCTGAATCCGCAGGCACCCGACGCCAAAACGCCGCTCACTCTTCTTTCATCTGAAAGTCCGCCTGTTATTTTTATTTTATTGTTTTTAAAAGGGAAATTCTGTAAAAACATAAATAAAATTTGGTTTTTTGCGGGAATCAGTACAGTCGTGTCAAAAAAATGATTGTGCTTTAAGCTAAAAGCCGTTCAGGAATGGCCCAAACCCTCGCTTAATTTATAAATTTTTGTAATTATTATGAAAATAAAAAAAGATGAAACAAAAATAGAACGGGTCCGTGAAAAAATCATGGAAAACGCACTGGACATCATCGCTGGAAAAGGTCTCGAAGGCTTGACCATGCGGGGTCTTGCGGCAAAATCCCAGATGACGGCCGCCAATCTTTATAATTTTTTTTCCAGCAAGGATGAAATTTATATTTATATTATCATCCGGGGTTTTGAAATGCTCCATGCGGACTTGAAAAACGCATTTGACAGCCAGGAGAACCCTATCGCCCGGATCCGCGCCATGATCGACGCTTATATGGATTTCGGAACGAATCATGAAAAATATTATGATGTTATGTTCACCCGACCCACCCTCAAAGACAACGATTACGTCGGCACATCGCTGGAAAAAATCTCTAAAATTGAATCCCGCCTTTCCATGGAAATTACGGGACTGGCGCTTCAGGCGGCAAAATCCTTAACAGGCAATGATGCTGATGATGAAATGCTCCAGCAACAGATGATTAAGACATGGAGCCTGATACACGGCCTGATCACCCTCAAAAACAGCCATGCCGTGAATTATTTGACGCCGTCGCCTGATCTTGCCTATAAAAACATTATTGATGAGTTCATCAGTTCCCTGAACAGTGCTTACCCCCAGCATTGAATAAGGTATTACCCCCAAAACCTTGAGGTGATCCATGAAAACAGATTTAACACCAGGACTATCCTATAAATTCCAGTATACCGTGCCGGAAGACAAAACAGTGCCTTTTCTGTTTCCGGACATCGAAGAAGGGCTGGCAATGCCCAAAGTTCTGGCGTCCGGATTCCTGGTGGGGTTAATGGAATTCGCGTGCATCAAGGCATTGAAACCCAGTCTGGACTGGCCCGATGAGCAGACGGTGGGCACCGGCTTTCAACTGGATCATACTGCGGCCACTCCTGCGGGATTTACGATAACTGTCCGGGTAAAACTGGAAAAGGTCGAGGGCCGGAAGTTGACTTTTTATATAGAGGCGGACGATGGGGTGGACCAGATATCCAAAGGCACGCATGAGCGCTTTGTGATTAACGCAAAGAAATTCAATGATGCGGTGGCGGACAAGGCCCGAAAGCATTTACACGGTCAAGGGTAAAAAAATTCCAGTGGATGGGAAATCTCTGACTACGGGAGGCTTTAGGCCGGGCAGACCATTAACCGGAATTTTTTTACCAGCCTGGAACGATGGATGGCGCTTGCCGGAAACAGGGCCGTGCAACCATCCCTCATCTATGGCAGCGCCGAACGCCAAGTGCGCAAGGATGTTCGTGTTTTCGGGTGGCGGGAGACGGATCAGACGCTGGCGGGAGAATGAGCATGCTTTTCAGCCATCATGACGCGGCGTCAATACCATGGATGAGGCATATTCATCCCCGTTCGCGAGGGAAACGATCACTGCTCGTCTTTCCGGCGTTCTCCCTTGATAAGCTTGGGATAGCCTTTAAACATCCAGAGGGATCGCTTATTATTGATTGCCGAAAGCCGGGCCTTTCTGGCGGGATCCAGGGTTTCGGGCTGGGTATTGTTCCAACTCTTGTAGACTCCTGAAAAATCAATATCTTTTAGCAGGTTACCCAAAAAGACAGGTATGTACTCCAGTCTCAGGCTGGTCTGAAAATCCAGAAGAGCAGGTTCTCCCGCGTCCGTCACCAGAATATTTCTCCGGTTGCGGATGTCCAGATGCACGAGGTTGCGGGCATGCATTTGGTTCACCAGGTCTTCCAGTTTGAAAAAAAAATCATGACCGAGGGCTTCGGACGGGGTGTCTTTTAATGTTCTGCCTTCAATAAACCGGTAGCACACCGCATAATCGTCCATGAGAAAAGTGGATTCCGGGATGCCGGGAATGCCTTTTAGCCGGGTGAACGCCTGATATTCCCGCCGGGCAATGGCGCGGCCCCAGGTTTTCCGGATAAACGGCGGGCATGGCGCAAAGTCTTTAATTACCCAGCGCTGTTCTCCCTGGCTGAAAAGGTAGAGATCCGCATTCGCCCATCGCCCTTTGCTCAGGATATCCACCTTTCCGGAAACAATATCCTTTCTCGTAAACGGTTTTTTCATGCCGCCAGAACCCCTCTCGTTAATATCATGTCATTATTTGAATTCATTTTGACCGGGCAAGCATCTTTTTAATACATTCCGAAAACGCCGCTTCCTGACCTTTAAAAGACACTTCAATACCCATGACCACGACATCCATGGGCATTTTCAGCCTGCCGTGGAGTTTAACATAATCTTTTTCCGTGGTCACCAAAAAGTCCGTTGACCTGCTTTTCGCCTGGTTTCCTATGGCGATCAAATCATCATCAGCATAGTGGTGGTGGTCCGGGAACGCCATTGCGCCGGTCACCACCGCCATTTCCGCCACCATGTCCTGAAACGCCTTATTTTTTGCGATCCCTGAAAATACAAATACCCGTGCCTGTTTTAACCATTCAAAATTATATGATTTCGTGAACACAGGGGCGCCCGCCTGACCGGACGGCATTTCCCCTGCCCGGAACACGCCGCACAGATATGGCGCATGAACGGACGCAAACACCGGTTTTCCCGGCGCAAGACCGGCCAGAATGTCAAGCGCCCGGGTTGATGGACCCAATGCGCGCGTCAACACAATCACATCCGCCCGGGACAGAGCGGGAAGCGGCTCCCGAAGCGGCCCCCTGGGCAGCAGAACCATATCCGAAGTAAATGACGCTTCATCAATCAGGACAATATCCATATCCCGAAACAACCTTCGGTGTTGAAACCCGTCGTCTAAAATAATCACGTCCGGTGCGAATTTTTCCACCGCAAGACGCCCCATGGCCAGCCGGTCGCTTCCCACCAGCACGGGCACACCCGGCAAACCTGCCGCCATCATAAACGGCTCGTCCCCGGCATCCAGCGGCCCCATGAGCATCGCGTTGAGGCTGCTGACCACCCCGCCGTTTTTTTCGGACCCGCCCTTATATCCCCGGCTGATGACCACAGCCTTAAATCCCGCGTCTCTCAACAACCTGGCCACATGCATGGTGACGGGGGTCTTGCCGGTCCCGCCCGCCGTGATATTACCCACGGAAATCACCCGGCAGGACAAACGGCCGGGTTTCAGGATGCCTTTCTCAAATAAATCCGACCGAAGTCCCACAATAAGGCCATAAATCCGGGAAAGTCCGTATAAAAGCCCGGAAGACAAAGGACCAGGAGCACCTTGACCCGATATCACCGCCTCGACTCTTTGCACAATTCCCATGGTATCTCTTATTCCAGATTATAGGCCGCAAGTCCCGCGGCGCAGAAAAAAATCAGATTGGCGGCCCAGGCAGCCACCACCGGGGGCAGCATGCCGCCATAGCCCAGGGACAGGCAAAAACTATAAAACATCCAATAAGTCAAAGCAGTTAAAACGCCATGGGCGAAACTGACGGCCATTCCGTCCCGGGTGGTTCCCCGCAAAGCCAGGCCGGAGCCGAACAGGGTCATAATGAGACAGATGCATGGAAAAGCGGTCTTGGCGTATAAATCCACCCGGTATTTGGTGGCGTCATACCCCTGGTCTTCAACTTTCCGGATATAGCGGTAAAGCTGAAAAAACGGCAACTCCTCGGATTCTTTTGCCACATGCAGCAGGTCCGAGGGTTCAAGATCCAGTTGCGCCATGTTCCCGTCATAAAGCGCCGTGTGATGATTTTCCGGTTCGGCGTCAAGATGCTGCTGAATCAGACAGTCATAAAACACCCAGCCCCCGTTCAGATACGCGCCTTTCCGGGCATTGACCCGGCCGGTCAGCTCAAAATGATCATTAAACCAGGCCACGCTGACCCCTTCAATGGTATGGTCCGATGGATTATAATAGGCGATATGGGTGATGGTGCGGTCCCCCCGAATCCATATATTTTTCCCCCGAGAGGTCATCAGATGCTTTTTGGATATGCTGTTCTCGATGCGGTTTGATTTGATGACCGTTAACGGCACCACGGCTTCGGAAAAAACAAACAGCAGAAGGCTTAAGGCCACGCCGATGACCGCCGCGGGCTGCAAGAGGGTGTAAGCACTCACCCCGCCGCTCTTTAAGGCCAGAATCTCATTGTGTTTGGACATAAGCCCGAAAACCGTCAGCACGCCCAGAAGAACGGCGATAGGCACGATCTGCGAAACAATAAGCGGAATTTTATATAAAAAAAAGGCCAGAACCAGGGATGCGGGCATATCGGCCGCAAGGAATTTATCGATCCGCGCAAAAAAATCAATGGAAAGATAAACCGCGATCACCAGCCCCAGCACCATTCCGAAATATTTAAAAAACTGCCGGGTGATATATTTATGGATAACGGACATTAAAGCAATCATCCCACAAAATCGTTTATTTATTCAGACCGCCCTATAGCCTAAACCGCTTGGCCATGGCGAAATAAGACCCGCAAGATATGATTGATTCGACCGAAGACTTCCAACGGCCGGTCATTGGCGGTTCTGACTACCAGGTAAATTCCAAGTCCCGCCATGATCACATTCGGCATCCACATGGCGGCCACCGGCGGAATATGGCCTGCTTCCCCGAACACCAGCCCGGCGGACAATAATAAATAATAGAATAAAAAGGCGATGAGCCCGATGCCGAGCCCGGCGGTTTTCCGGGTGGCGGAAGACGCGACCCCCAGCGGCACGGCCAGAATCCCCAAAACAATACAGGCGAACGGAATGGAAAATTTCTTATGAAGTTCCATTTTCACATTGAGATATTTTTTCGATTGCCTGTCCCCTGTTTCCAGATATCCGGTCAATTCTTCAATACGCATTTCCTTTTCTTTTTTCTCCCGCTGACTGACATTCTTCATGGCGTCTTTTAAGTCCAGCCGTAGATCATAGGTGTCAAATTTTGTGGCATAGACCGCATGGTTTTTCACATCCACCTGATTGATAGTTCCCTTATAAAGACTTAATATAAAAGAAAATTTATCTTCTCCGGAAAATATGACGCCTTTGGGGGCCACAATGGTGCTGGCAAGGGCTTCGTTGCGCTGGTCTTCAATATAAATATCGGTGAGCGCATTATTTTGAAGATCGATTTTATTGACATAAAACATCACGCCGTCAAAACTGTCAATAAACTGGCGTTCTTTCAACCCGATGTTAAAATTCGACTGCACCACGTGCAGGGCCATTTCCTTATATGCCTGCTGCCCCCAGGGGATGCCGTATATGGACATGAAGGCTGCCAGAACACCGCTTAAAATACTAAACACGATCACCGGCGGGAGCAACTGGTACAGGCTGACGCCCCCGGCCTTGAGCGCCACGATTTCATTATCGCTGCTGAGCTTTAAAAACGTGAGCAACGCGCTCATCATCACCGACATGGGGATGATATAGGCCAGAAAATACGGCATGGAATAGGCCAGCATGAGGAAAAACGCCAGCACGCCCACCTGATAGTTGACAATGACATGGGTGATTTCAAGGATCTGGCGCATCAGAAAAACAAACATGAAAAACACCAGATTCATGATGAACGGCGGAATCAGTTCCCTGAAGATATAGCGATAAACAATAGAATTGAGTTTCATAAAGTTTTCAGCGGCCCGGAAACCGGTTTCCTTGCCCGGTCGCCATCATTATTATCCGCATACTGCATTTGATGCAGGGTATAATATTCGCCTTTTTTCAGGAGCAGCTCCTCGTGCCGCCCTTCTTCCACAATCCGGCCCCCGACAATCACGATAATCCGGCTGGCATAGCTGATGGTGGAAAGCCGGTGGGCGATCACAAAGGAGGTTCGCCCCTTCATGAGGTTTTCAAGGGCTTTCTGCACCAGACGCTCGGATTCGGTGTCGAGAGAAGCCGTGGCCTCGTCCAGGATCAAAATCGGGGCGTCCTTTAACAGCGCACGGGCAATGCACATACGCTGTTTCTCGCCCCCGGACAGACGGCTGCCCAACTCGCCGATGACCGTATCAAACCCTTTGGGCAGAGACTTCACAAATTCATAAATATAGGCGGCCCTGGCGGCTTCATAAATCTCTTGTTCCGTGGCGTCCTGCCTGCCGTAGGCGATATTGCTCCGGATGGTGTCGTTAAACAAAATCGGCTCCTGGGTGACAATGGCCACCTGCCGGCGCAAATCCTTGATGGCAATATCCCGGATATCCACCCCGTCCAGACGGATAGCGCCGCCAGTCACATCATAAAAACGCGGTATCAGGTTCACGAGCGATGTCTTTCCGCCCCCGCTCATACCCACCAAAGCGATAATCTCGCCGGGCATCACATCCAGATTGATGTCCTTGAGTACGCTTTCCGTTTCCGCGTCCGGGCCGCCATAGGAAAAAACCACATGATCAAAGGTGATCCGGTGGGAGCCGGGGCGCACCGGCAGCGGGGTTTCCGTATCCAGAATATCGGACCGGGCTTCCAGAATGTCAAACACCCGGTCCGAGGCTGCCAGGCCCTGTTGAATGGTATTGTTCAGCTTGGTCAATTTCTTTATCGGCGTATACAGGAGCATCACAGCGGTCATAAAGGAAAAAAACGTGCCGGGCGTGGAAGCGCCGCTGATAACGTTATGGCCCCCATACCAGATCACCAGCCCGACCCCCACGCCGCCGATCACTTCCATCACCGGGGAGGTCAATGCCTTGGCCCGGAAAGATTTGATTTCAAACCGGAACAACTGAAGGTTTTTCTTTAAAAAGGACTGTTTTTCTGCGGCTTCCATGCCGAATGCCTTCACGATCTTGTTGCCGGTGAAGGTTTCATGAAGAAAGGCGTTCAGCTCGGCCATGCTCATCTGGCTGCTGGTGGAAAACCGGCGCACCCGGCGGCCGAATTCATATACGGGATAAAAGGCCATGGGCAGCACGAAAATGGCGATCATGGCCAGTTTCCAGTCACGATACAGAATCACCCCCGTAAGCCCCAGAACGGTAAACACATCCCGCAGAGAGCCGGTCACCGCCTGGGACACCATGTTCTTGATGATGTTGACGTCGTTGGTGATGCGGGACATGAGCACCCCCGTGCGTTCCTTGTGGAAAAACGCCAGGGGCAGGTCGATAATACGGTCGAACAGCGCGTCCCGCAGCCGTTTGATGATATGTTCGCCCACGTAATTCATCAAATATTCCTCGCCGTACATGGCCGCGCCGCGAAGGATGAAGATGAGCATCACCAGAAAGGGCATGAGTTTGAGCATGGCCGCGTTCTGCTTTAAAAAAATATCATCCAGCACGGGCTTGACGATAAAGGCGGTGGCGGAACTGGAACCGGCCACCACCAGCATGCAGACCATGGAAAAAAACAATTTCACCCAACTGCCCTTGATATATAACAACAACTGTTTATGACGTTCTTTGATATTCAATGTGCTTTCACCGTTTGTTTGTGGTGTATGGCCAGATTGGGGACTTTACCGGAAAAGTATCCCTGCCCTCAATATACATATCCTTTTCTCATAGCGGGTGATGATATTTTTTTCAAGAACGGATAATTCTTACGGAACATTGCCCTGAAACGGGCGAGGAAGAACAATGGAGAGATTGTTTAACAAATGATGCTGGTTTACCGTAAAATTTTCCCCACCCTCTCTGCAAAGAGGGCGGGGAGGTTCTCATATCCAAATGCAAGCATGTCAATCATAAATGGTTATTCATGGTTCCCAATTTATAGCTATCATTCCCACAATGTGCCGATAAAACACTTGCCGTTGTTTTCTCCGCCGGTGTTCTGCGCCGCCGCGATATTTTCCGACACCGGGCCGATGGGGCCTTGAATGTTTTCTGTTCCGTTGCCGTCAATTTCAACTTCCTCTATCATATAATAATAGGTTTTTCCGCCGGTAAAATCCACGCCGCAATCCTGGAACCTGTATTTTGCGCCCATGGTTTCCATTTCGGATGTTGATGCGATCAGACTGCTGGTGACGCGCACGAACCCCGTCAGCGGGTTTTCGGACTGCCACACATGGAAACCTGCGGTATTGATTTCCGTGGCCGTTTCCCATTTGATGTCCACGCACCCGTCCGCCGCTGTTGCGGTGAAGGACGCCAGGGTGATGGCAAGCGGCGCATCCTTGCCGCCGAAAATATATTCCGGGTTCTGTTTGGCGCCTGTAAGAGGCAAGTTAGGCGCTATGCTCTGGTTATCGGTCAATGTCAGCGTCTCCGCAGCCGTATTTAACGCCGCGAGAGAATCGGCCCAGGAACGATCGCTGTATGCTTCCCTTCGGGCGAGCCCCACGACGTTTTCATCATCAGGTTTCATGGGATTGGTGGTGTAAGTATAAACAACATTATAGGTCAAACCCGCCGCCGGATCCGTGACGAACACCCCGAAATATCGGTAATAATCAATGGATGACCATACCGGGGGGCCGGCCGGGGGCGTCAATCCGTTGGGAGTCTTATACCCGTATGGCGGCACCGGATGATCGGGCGCGACCCACAAATCCGGACCATACAACGGTGCTTCATCAATCCGGTAGGCATGGATGCCGTGACTACCCCAGGCAGCGGTTGCCGTTGCCCGGAATGAGCCCCCGGTGGCAGTTGGATTCAATGTGGCGTCAGGCGTGGCCGCATAATTATAGACGCTGTAATCGCCGATGGGTGCCGACGAGGGAATCCGGGCGGTTTCTACCGGATATGCTGCTGGCGTCGTAAAACCAGCCATGGCGCCAGCCCTGCCATTTCCGGAATAATCAGGGCAAACCGGCAACAAAGCAGGGACGTCGGGCTCCTCGTCAAACCGCCAGTATCCCGCAAGCCCTGCTATTGCAGGAGGAAGTATTGGCAATTTTCTGCACATATTAGCCTGTATCTGGGCCTGGCTCAGGGCCGCCGACCAGACCCTCACTTCATCGATATAGCCGTCAAAGGGAGCCCCTCCTCCTGTAAATTGGCTCCCGATATTCAAGCCGCCCGCTGTGTTCCGGGCGGTCCGGGCGACCGCGCCAGCCGAGTTGGGGTCCAGTATACCATTGATATATAACTGCATTGAATTTGTGACCGCATCATCCCACACACCGGCCACATGGTACCAGGTATCGGGATTTAATGGTGTGGCGCTGGTGATGGAATCAAATCCCAAAGCACCGTCGGCGTCCCTTACGGTGAAAACGATTGTGCCGCCCGCTCCCAGCGTAAGTCCATACGCCTCGTCGGTCAGTGCGGCGTTGTCTCCCTTATGAACAATGCCGCTGCCGACATTGTGGTTGTCAATATAAATCCATGCCTCCAACGTTCCCGTTGCGGTGATATCAAGCGAAGCATGATCCGCCACCGCCACAAAATCATCTGTCCCGTCAAAATCAATGGCGTTCCTCGGGTCCACATTTTTGCCCAAAATAAATTCCGTGCCTTCAAGCCCGGTCATCACCAGGGTGTCGGGCGTAACGGGCGGAATATTATCTGAAATAGCATCCAGCTTCATCCAAGGCGCGCATCCCTGGTGGCGGTACATCACATCCAGGCCGGATTCATCCCCCACGCCGGCGTCATCATATTGGTATTCAACGGAATAGGTGGGCTCATCCCCTCCGGTGATAAACACGCCCCAATATCCGCGAGACCCAAACAGTTTCGTTCCCAGGGGGCCGTTTGCGGGTTCCGGCGCATTATCCACCCGGTAAAGCTGGATGCCGGATTTTTCGGCCGCGCTCCAGGTTCCGAGGTCATTTTCCGCAGTGAAGATGTCGCCGCCTGCCGCCGTGTCCGTCACCAAATAAGAACCATCGTCCACATAATCATGAACGCTCTCATCGCCCACTGGCGCTTCGGAGCAGACATGAAACGCATTGAAGATGTCTCCTTGGGTGCTGTCCACGCCGTTGATCACATAGCTGTCGTCATCTTCATTGTATTGCAGATAACAGACCAGCTCGGCAGGCGCCGAAGACCCGACAGGAAGGGATTTGCACATATAGTCCCGAATATCATCCACGTCTCTCGCCACATTCCAAAGCCGATATTCTTCCACCACCCCATAATACTGAACGTCGGTAATATTCTGTCTGCCGATGGTCAGTCCGTCACCGTTTGTCCGGAGAGAAAAATCAACCGCAGGCGGTATGCTGGTGTGGGCGATGGTGTCTTCCATGCCGTTGATAAAAACGGTCATATAGGGGGATGTATCCGTGGCATCCCACACACAAGCCACATGGTACCATTTTCCCGGAATCAGTGTGGTTCCCTTTGCGACAGCGGTATATTTCGTATTTGTGCCGCTATCGTAAAGGCTAAACCCGATATTCTGAGCCGAACGTTCCAGTGGCGTATTGTCAAACACCGCGTCTCCGGCAAACCCGAACCCATAAGCGAAATCCGAATCTCCTTTAATGATAATGCCCGCGCCCGCGTCGGTCGGTGTGCAGGACGTGGCCTGAATCCACGCCTCGATGGTCCCGGTGTCTCCAAGGTTTAAATTAGAATTATGATCGATGGTCACATAATGATCATCCGGATCCGAACAGCCGGTGCTGCATGCCGTACAAACGGTGTTTTCAAACTTGATGGCCCGGCGGGCGGTTTTAATCACCTGCTGGTCCCCGAAATCGGCCAGCGACGTCGCGCCCGCGATCACGGTCACCGTAGCTTCGTTTGATATGGGATTGATGGAGATATAACCGGAGGGGTCAACCTCCTTCACCACATAGCCGACATCGTCCAGTCCCGCAAACACATAGGTGCCATCCGGGGCCGTGACCGTTGACCAAAGTAACGTGTTCCCCGTGCTGTCATATAGCAACACGGTGACGCCGCCGATGCCTGGGTCATTGGTATCTCGATCGCCGTCCCCAAGCAGATCATTGTAAACCGTTCCCGCCACAGAACTAACAGGCGTGGCGGTGACCGTGATGGTCACTGTGGCCGTGTCGCAGACAGTGGGATTTGCATTATCGCAAATTTCGTAAGTCACAATGTAGGGTACCGCCAGCGTGTTGGGGGGTACATAAACCGTGCCGTCTGAATTAATGAGGAATCCGCCGGGAAGCGGTCCTGGGGTGAATATCACATCATCCGGCGTAAAGTGCAGGCCGTTCAAGGTGTCATTATTGAAAATGCTCGTGGTTAATGCGCCGGTGGCGCTGTTCACCGTGAAAGTATCATCATTTGCGATAATTGCCGGGCCCGTCACCGTCACCGTCACTTCGGCGGTGTCGCAGCTTGTCCCAGGCGGTTTCTCACAAATCTGGTAGGTCAATATATAGGTTCCAGCCGCCGTGTCAGTATCCACGATCACCGCGCCCGTGGCCGTATTCTGCGTCACGCCGGGGATTGCTGGGCCGGTTTGGGTCAGTATCACATCCTCCAGAAACACGGGATCGCCGTTTAGGGTGTCGTTCGCCAGCACATTGGCAACGCTCACGCCCCCCAAAACCCCGTTAACAACAGCGCCGGTATCTTCCACCGCGTCAATAGTTCCCGTTGCCGTGATGGTTCCCTGGTTGGTGCGGGGGGAATCCAGATTCCCATCCGCGTCCAGTTCATCCTTATATGTTACGGTCAATATATCGTCGGCCTGGGTGTAAATGGTTCCGCTGTCATTTCCGTTTGTCGCTGGATCATTGCTTGTGGGCAGCTCGGCGGTAAAGACGCCCGTATCCAAACCGGTCTCCATCAAGGTGATGGTTTCACTTTCCCCTGTCGAGCTGACCACGGTCACCTGCACCGTCTCCGCCACGTTCGGGTTCAGGTTCAGATCCGCGTCCGTCACCGTCACCGTCACCGGCTGACCGCTGGGGGTGGTTTCGGCTATGTCCACGACGCCGGTCACGCCAGAGGCATTCGGTATCACTGTCACCGTGGCCCTGACCGTGTTGGAATCGGACGTTCCGTCATTAGTGACAAAATCCAGAGTCCTGTTCCCGCCCGTGGGCACGGCCGCCGTGTTCTGGTAGGTGATGCCCCGGATCAGGGCGTTCATGTCCGCCAGGGGCATGTCTCCACCCGCATTGTTCGTGATGGCGAAAACACCCGTGGCGGCGGTATATACCACATGGAATGTGGTTCCGCCCGCCACCACGGTGGTGTCGGCATTCGCATTCTGCGGGAAGGCCGTCCCGCCGATGGTGAAAATCTCGTTGGCCCCATCCATGATTCCGCCGGCGGTCAACGTCAAGGTCGCCATGGCGGTATCATCCATATCTGAGATGGTAGCGTCCGCCGCATCGGTGATGCTCAAGGCACCGCCCCCGGTCGTGAAACTCGTTTCATAATTGCCGTTATTGGCGCCGCCGCCCGAATTGTCGGCATCCAGGGTGATCACCGGCAGATCATTCACCGGTATGACCGTGATGGTGGATGTGGCGGTATTGGACGCATTGGTTCCGTCATTGGTGACAAAGGAAAGGGTCCGGTTGCCCGCCGTGGGATTTTCCGATGTGTTCGCATACGTGATGGCCCGAATCAGGGCATTCATGTCCGTCACGGGCATGTTCCCGCCCGCGTTGTTCGTTATGGTGAACGTGCCAAGTCCATTGTCATAAACCACATGGAACTTCGTGCCGCCCACGGTCACGTTGGCGGTCAGATCCGCGTTCTGGGGGAACGGGTTTCCTCCGATGGTGAATATTTCATTCACACCATTAACGATTCCAGCAGCGGTCAACGTCAGCACCGTCATATCCGTATCATCCGGGTCAAGGATGGCGGCGTCCGCGCTGTCGGTCACGCCGACAGCGGGGCCATTTCCCGTATAGGCGGCGGCGTAGTCATAGACAAGGGTTCCGCCGCTGTTGTCAACATCCAGGTCGATGACCGGCGCAACCGTTACCGTGACGTCATCATCCGTCGAAGTGGGTAATGTGCCGTCGTCCGTCACTGCCCCGGTCTGGGTGGTGGTGGCCGTGGCGCTATTATGGTAAATTTCCCCGGCGGCGGTGGTTAATTTCAGGGTGATGGTGATGGTGGCCGTGGCTCCAGCCGCCAGGGTATCCGTTCCCGAAAGCAGGTTGATATTCGGGGCCTGCCCCGTGTAAGCAACGTTCACCGTGAAACCCGGCGCCGACACGCTCGTAACCGAGTATTGGCCCACTTTAAAGGGAATCGTATCCGTCACCTGCAAATTGGTCAGGGCCATGCCGCCCGTGTTCGTAGCGGCGATGGTATAAGTCACGGTCCCGTCAGGGGTCACCACCGGCGTGGCGGCGTCTTTGTCGATGGTCATTGTCGCCCGGTAAACCGAGGCGCTGTCCGGCATGGAAGACACTGGAACGCCGGAAACTAAGCCGGTGACCGTGGCCGTGTTGGTTACGCTGCCCGCCGCCATGTCCGCCGCTGTGATGGTGTAGGTGGCGGTGTAGGTGGTGAATGCACCGGGGGCCAGCGTGGTGGCCAGGCAAGAAGGAGCCACGCAGGCGGGGGCCGTGCAGATCCCGGGATCGAACATGGGATCCACCACCGCGAGATTTGTGATGGTGTCGGTGCTGCTGGTGTTCGTTACGGTGAAGGTATAGGTGATGACATCGCCCGCCGCGTCAAAGGTAGATGAAGATGCGGTTTTGGACAGGGTGAAAGGCGTCATCCGGTCCAGGAAATAATAATTGGTCAGATCCGGCGTGAGAGAGGCAACCTTGATGGCAATCTGGTTGAAATTGCCGCCGTCTTGGTCGCCGGTGCTGACATAGCCCGTCAGATCGCTTTGCACGATGACGTAATCCCCCAGCCCCAGCCCCAGGAATTCATAGGAGCCGTCGGCCAGGGTGGTGGTCACGGCGATGGGCAATCCGTCAGGGGCGCCATCATTGTCAGTATCGTTGTAAAGATAGAGAATGACCCCGGAAAGTCCGGTGTCGCCGCCGTCAAGAATGCCGTAAAGGTTTACATCATTATAAACCCTTCCGGAAACGGTGGCGGCGTTGATAGTCACGAAGTCGTCGCTGCTCACGGGCGGCACCGGATCGCCGTTGGCGTCCACGGCATAGGCCACCACCGCTGAGTTATTGGCAGGGGCGCAGCTTCCGGCGGCAGTGAGGAAGACGGTCACGGAGAACGTTCCACCGGGCGCCAGTGTGCCCGCGCCGGTCACATCGTTCCACAGCAGCCTGCCGCCGCCCACCGCATCCGGTGGGGTAGTGGCGGAAACAAAGGTGTAACAGGCCGTTGAATAGAGATCCTCCAGCGGCAGGGTGTCGATAGCGGTGTCGCCGGTGTTGGTGATAAGAATATCATACCTCACGGCGCCGCCGATGCTGACGGGTGTCGCGCTGGTCAGGTTTTTTGCCACCGTGAGGGCGGGCTGAGTGACGGTGATGCTCACCGGCCCGGCCGATGCCAGAGGAGTTTCATTCGAGTCCACATTCGCGGTGTTGTTAAGCCCGGATGGGCAGGTGGTAGGGCCGGCGGTGAAGTTGACGGTGATGGTCACGGACGCGCCAACAGACAATGCCCCAAGGTTCCAGGTGAGGCCCGGCGACATATGGCTGGTTTGGGCCGGGCTGGCCGAGTCAAAGGTCAGGCAGGCCGGATAAGTGTCGGTGACCACCACATTGGAAAGTGCGGTGGTGCCGGTGTTGGTGACCACCAGGTCGAACACCACGGACTCGCCCGCCACCGCAACGCTGTCTGCCGGTTCCATCTTGAGTTTGGTGATGGTGATATTGTTGCCTGTCGTGGTTAAGAAGGCCGTGTCGCTGCTGGTGTCCGTGGGGTGGTCGTTGTCCGTGTAGGTCACGCTCAGGCTCGCGCCCTGGGGGGCGTATAACTCGTTGTCCCCGGATTCACCTGTATTCAGAGAATCGGCCGGGATGCACGCTGTGAATATGCCGGTGCTGTAGACGCCCGAGCCGACAGGATTTTCGGTTTCAGAGAGGGTCACGGTCTCCGTATCAACAGGGGGCCCGCTACTGGTGAGGGTAACGGTGATTTGCTGCTGGCCCGCCGTGGTGTTTTCGTCCAGATCCGTGACCCGGAGGCAGACGTCTTCATCGGGATCATAGGTAGCCATGGAATTGCCAAGACTGTCGATGAACTCAACCGTGCCGGGCGATCCGGTATTGGCGAGGGTGAGGGTGGCGCTGGCGGTGGCCGTAACAGCATTTGGCCCGGTCTCATACCCTTCATGGGCCGTGACGGCAATCTGGTAAGCGCCCGTCAGAACCGGGGTGGTCCAGGCGTATTCGTATGTCTTGCCGGGGCCGGATGAAGTCACGACATCGGTGTCGTCAAGGGTGACGCTCACCGCTGTACCGGATGACGGGTCCGTGACCACCAGATCCAGGGACGTGATGTCATCCGCGCAGAAAGGGTCGCTGACGGCGGTGCGGATATACACCGTCTGGCCGTTGGAACCGCTGTTGATCTCCACCCCCGCAGGATAAGGAGCGTCATACACGGCCAGGGAATTGATATTGATGACCGTGGTGACGGGAAGGGAGATGACGGAGGGCTTGGACGCGCTGTCGTAGTCGAGCTGGAAGGAATTCCCTGCGCCCAGATTGTTCGTCACGTCAAGGACAATGGCCGAACCGGAGGGGATGGTCACGGCGCTCCCTAAGGCCGCGCTCCATTCCAGATACGTGCCATTGGCGTCCGTGCCCGGTGCGGCGGCGGCATCGGTGAAAAAGGTGGTGGCCCCGTATTTCAGGGTTGCGGTGACGTCGGCATCACTGGGTACGAGGGACACGCCGCCGGCTACCCAATCATCATTTGAGCCACTCCAAGTCAAGTTTACATTAGGTGCCGCGCCGGTTTTTGACTGGCCGGACCCGGCGGTCTCACCATTAACTGGACGAGCAGTCCAAAGTTGAGACCCTCCCCCGGTCACGGCATAATTGACGCCATCGGTTCTGCCGCCGACCACCCCGAAAACCAGATTGTTAGCGGCCGATGAGACTGGCACCGAAGGTGTGGTTGAAGTCCCATTGGCCCAAGCAAAGGTACTGGTCGGCGTTGTTTGACGAACGCCAGCATAGGTAACTGCCCCGACCACCGCCCCGTTATCTAGAGCACTACTCCAGGAGACCGCCAATGGATGGGAGCCTGTTGCCGGGGCAACAAGGCTATAGATATATATCCGTCCGTCCGGGTTACCGCCGGTATCAACCTCAGCGGTTCCCACCTGTGCCATTGCCACCCCGTTGTAGGTAACTGAAGATACCGTTTCACTGTCTTCGTTCCGGTAGGAAATGCCCACCATGAGAACGCGATTGGCACCGGTTGAACCCGAGTCGTAATTGAACGAATGGTTGTTGTCGTTATTGTTGTTTGACGATACGGGCGCACCCACCTGGGTGATGGTGGAAGTCCCTGTATAATAGGATTTCACGGAAACCAGGCCGCCCGCCAGCAGGGAAAGGGCGCTGCACAAGGAAGGCGTCTGGGTGAAGGTGGCGGTGGTTGGATTTGCGGTGATGGCTGGCTTGATGGAAACGGCGCTAATGGCCCAGTCCTGGGTATTGGGAGCCGCTGTATAGGAATGGGTGACCGAAGCCGCGCCGGGTTCAGTACTGGCCGCGCCGGAAAGGGTCGCTGGGTTTTCATGATTCCATAGCTCGTCTTGCTTGGCCGGAGTTGAAATGGTCGGCGCTTCATCATGGGCCACTGTCCCGAAAACCAACTCATTACTTGCGGAGGCGAGGGTAACGCTGGCGTTTCCTGTGGTTCCGGCATTGGAAAAATAGGCCCCAAGGGGGGTTGCCTGGTCAACGCCGGTGAACGTCGTGGCTCCCGCGGCAATGCTGCCCGCGGCGCTGAGGGTGATTACGACGTTCAGAGGGCCGTCCGCCGGGGCGATCAACCGATAAATATAGGACCGGGCGTCATAACCGGTCCCATTGGTGTCCCCGGTCCCGGAGTTGCGAGATCCAACCAATGTCATTGCGGTCCCGCCATAGGTTACACCTGTAATTGTGGGTGGATCTCCTGTTGTTGTTCTGGCGCCCACCGCCACCGACACCAGCAAAAGGCGGTTGGGGCCTGAGCCTGGGTCGTGCGATATTGTTAAAGAATTGGTATCTGCGTTCTGATTGAAATCGGTGCTGACTTCAGTAATGGAGGAAAAGACGGTGCCGCCGAGCGTTTGTGTGCTCACGGTGCTTATCCCTTCCACCCGCGTAAGGCCGCCGGTATAATCCCCGTCGCCGTCTGCGTCATCGGCCAGATACAACGGTTTGGTTTCCGTGTCCGGCGAGATGGCGGCGGTGTCGTCGCAGGTATCCGTCGCCGTGTCGTCTGGATTGGTGGGACCAGGGACGCCGGGAGGGTCGATGTACTCGGCCTGGAGGATGTCCCCGGTGCGGACATAAATGCCCGCTCCGGTGGTTCCGGAAACAAGCAGGCCGGTGGTGTTCCGGAAAATGCCGGTGTCGTTGCCGGTTTCGGTCAGGGTGAGGGTTTCCGAATCGCCGGTGCCTGGGTTGGTGACGGTCACGGTGACGGTTTGCGGGGAGCCGGTGTTGTCGTTCTGATCATTATCGGCAACCGTCAGATACAGATCATCGCCGATCTGGTAGGCCTCTACCGCGGTTCCCCCGTTGTCGGTGAAATCAAGGCTGCATGCGGTCACGCCGGGAGGGGGGTCGCCCGGGATTTCGGTGTCGTCAATGAGAATGTCTCCCCCGCCGTCCAGACTGACGGAGTTGGCATAGGATGCGGCAGGAGTGATGACGTTCGCGTGGTAGACGAATACCGAGGAACCGCCGGGGATGATGAGAGGGATGGAAAAACCTAACTCGTCCAAGGGGAAAAGAGTTTTGCCCGTTGTGTCATCCAGCACTGCTGATCCATTGTAGGTGGTGGAACCGGAAACAAAGGCCACTGTCGCCGGAGGACCATCCAGCACGATCAGATTGCCCAAAACCAGGATGCCCGCATTGTCGATGGTGATGGTGTACTCCAGGGTATCCCCTACATCGGCGAGTCCGTCGCTGTCTCCATCGTTAAAAAGCGTTACGGTTTTCGTCAAAATGGGCACCGGAAAGGGCAGCACCGGTGATCCGACGTCGATATAGGGATTGCCGGCCCCGGCCGATGCCGGATCCTGACCCCAGGCTGCGGAGAGAAGGGTGCCGTCCAGGGTATAGAGCTTCATGCCGGTCTGATTTTTGTCCGGATCGAACACCCGGACGGATTCAAAGGGCTGGATATTGCTGAGAAGCCGGTCGTATTGCTTGCCGTTGGGATCGGTGAGCGATCCGGTGGCCGGGTTGCCGTCATAGTCCACATAGATGTCCGTGGCCGCCGCCGGGGTGACCCATACCGGCGAGCCGTTGACCGACAGATCGCTGCTCCCCGGCCCCCAGCCCACCACGGCCTGGGTGGTGAGATAGGATTCCGGCAGCAGGGTGAAACCCCAGTCATGAACATTGTTGGCTGTGGGCTCAGCGCCCACCGTGGCGACCGCCGCAAAGGGGGTGTCGGAGGTGTAAAAATGCGCGCCGGAATTCTGGGGCATGAGATACGCGGCTGTGCTATGGGCGGCGATGGGGCCGATGGTCCCGCTGCCGGTGAGGGTTTCATAATTGATGGTCAGGGGCGCGTTCGTGGGGTTGTGGAGAAACACATAGGTATCGTCTCCGTCCGCGGCGGTTCCGATCGGCGTGTAATAGCTGTCGCTTAACTGGCTGTCGGAAAACAGGGTATAGGAGCGGGACTCGTAATTGGCGACGATGTCGCCAGTGGTGAGATTCACCATAACGGGCCGGGTGGCCGAAACCGTGGCTCCGGCGTTGATGGGGGCGGTGGCGGAGCCATTAAGCAGAAGGCTTTCCCCCTGGTTCAGGAGATGGATGGTGGCGGCGGCAGGTCCGGTCCCGTCCCTGTCGATGGTCACGGTGGTGCCGTCCCGCTCGGCGATCACCATCAGGGCCGCATGTTCAAACATGGAATTGGCGGATACGTTCTGCCCCACAGGAACCACGAAGCTGGTTCCATAATCACGGGTGGACGGCACCACCACCCCGACGGAAAGGACGGAGCCGGGGGCGGTGGCCCACATGGCTCGGGACACCGCCAGGGCCTTGGTGGCGCCGATGCGGTCCCGGCCGTCAAACAGGATATTGGTGGGATTTCGGGGGAGCGGAACATTGTTGCGCAGGGCCAGCACCGTGCCCGCGTTCACCACATCGCCCGTGCAGGTGCCGCCGCAGTAGGCGCTGGCGTTGCCGTTTGCGGGGTTGTTGTCGCCGAAAATCAACGTAGTTGACTGGGTGGGGATGTTGAAGTCCACCTCATACCCGTCCTCCCATTGGTCCACCGTGATGATGGTGCCGTTGCCGGTGGCCACCACCGAAGTGGTGGAATCCAGGGTCGCACCCACGCTGGTGTACAGCACCCGGAGCACGGACTGGGCCTGGGCTTCGGGCAGGGGGATATAGAACTCCTGGACGATGCTGGGCGCGGAGAAGGCGGGGGCAGCCAAAAGGGTGAAGGAAAGGGCGATAACGCACAGGGCCATCATGCCCGCCTGGAAAAAAACAGCGTTCTTTTTTTTCATTGAAAGCCTCGCAATCGATAAGGTCGGTGAGGATCTATTGTTTAAATCATCGGCCCGCGCTATGAGTAGAAGGGGCTATGATCATTACCTCAAACCGCGCTTTTAAAGAAATGACGGAACCGATTAACCGTGCTTTTTATAGATTTTCGCGCCGCTACTGGCCGGTGTTTTCTGTAAAATTTGTTGGATTGGACAATGGATGGAGCATCAATTATGATTTTAAAATCTCATCAAAATCTCATTTTTCGATTTTTTTTTAAGGAGAGGCCGGCTTTCGATTAACCCGGCAAAAAGATAAGGAAAACGGCTGGGGGAAGATTTGTGAAAAAGGGCATTGGCCAAAATTTCGGCCAGCGGGTGTAAAAATGTTGTCTGATCTAACTAACGCTGTAATATGGAGTGCGGCAGCAAAGCTGCCGCGATTACGCGCAAGCTGCGCTTGCGCAGTCCATATTCTTACAAATGGCAAGGATCTTGCCTAATATTCAAGAGAAAGCGTATGGTCAATGGTTGATCAAGGTCTGCCTCCGTATCAGGTTCGCATCAGACCCGGACCAAACCCGGCAGAACCAGAATGAAACGCGCCCCCCGTGAGGTGTTTTCCACCGCGATCGTGCCGCCGAAATGCTCTTCCGTCAACATTTTTGCGATAGGCAACCCCAGGCCCGAGCCTTTCGTCTTTTTGTGACTGACAAAAGGGATAAACGCTTGAAAAACAGGCTTGAACCGGATCCCGCCGCCATTGTCTTCGATGGTCAGCGAAATGGCGTTGCCGCAGGTCTGCAACCTGAGGTGGATTTTCGCATGCGCCACGTTTTGTTCCCTGAAAATATCCAAGGCATTATCCATGATCGTCAAGATCACATGAGAAAAATAGCGGGGATAACTGAAAAGCCTCACCCGTTCCCATTCCCCTTCAAATACAACTGACGCCCGGACCGCCGTGATTTTTTCCTGCAATAAAGCCAAACTATCTTTGACAACCAGTTCTGGGCTGAACTCACCCTTTTCATCCCCAGAGACGTAGAATTGGCCAAAATCGTCAAGTATTTTTCCCATATCCTGCAAATTACGGTCCATTTTTGACAGAAGTCCGGCGGCATTGGCCGCTAATCCCGATGAAGCGGCTTCGGTGTGGGTCAGGTAGATGCGTAATTCCGTTATTTGGGCGCCAAGCCTTGCCAAAGGCGCTTTCCACTGGTGGATAATGGCGCCGATGGCTTTTCCCATGGATGTGAAACGGGAGTGGGCCAAGGAAAGCAGTTGATAAGCGTTTCTTTCATCAGAAATCGTCTTGATTTGCGAGCTTAAGGCGAAAGATATAAAAATGATGTCAACGGTCGCGCCCGCAACGACGACAAATTCCGTCATGGTGCTTAATTTGACCGGCCCCAGTATCAGGGACCATTGAAGAACAACCGCCGCCATGTAAGTACCTTGACCCAGAAGGTAATAGACGGCGCCAGGCAGCTTCAGGCGGATCCCTTGAATACCGCATATAACAAGGAGGATACCCACCAGAAAAATGGCGGAACTGGCAAAAATTCCATAGGACTCCGGCGTTTGCGTATAGAAATAGCAAAAACTAAGAAGCGTAAACAACCCGCTGTACCCCACCGCAACGATCAGAATCCAATGAAATCGTGGCATGGTCCGGGCGGTTTTGAAAAAAAAAATCGGAAAAAGGGCCATCGCTACCATAAATAAGCCGGATGTCACCCAGCCGGAGGCGAAAATCCATAGTAAAGGGATTCCGGAATCGAACATCCGAATGACGCCGTGAATGGTGTATTGAAACAAAAGGCTGAAAAAGGCCATGGCGCCATAAACCAGATAGGCGGGATCCCGCAGGCTCTTCCAGACCATAAGGTTATAAAACAAAAGCGTCGCCATCAGGCCGCCAAAAAATCCCAATATCAGTGAGGAAATGATGGCGTAGCGGGAAAAATCCGTCACCGTGGATAGAATCCAGTCCAGCTCTATGGAACCGATGGTTTGCACCCGGGTAACGACAGTCAGCGTTTCCCCTGGATGGATGTCCAGAATCAGCATGGAATGGCGATACGCGATGGGGTGGTCGGCTGTGGGACGCAGGTTGCCCAGCTTGAATTGGGCCATGGGATGTGGCGCGGATATCAAATAAACATCAAGATAATTCACCCCGGGTCTCGGATTCCGCAGCATCATGGTTCGAGGCGTATTCCCGCCATTGGTCAGACAGACCAGGGTCCAGAATGGATGTTTCCGATACCCTTGATTGCTCCGGTTCAAAGGCTTCCAGTCCGGTTGTGAGAGGACTTCTTCAAGGGTCATGCGGGATGTCGGATCAGGCAGACAAACCATATAGGGCAGCAGGCTAAGCGACCCTGAAATGTCCGCCACATCCACGGTTTCGGCCTGGCCGGTTTGCGGCAGCAAGAGTGGCAGAAGAAGAAAAAGAATGGCAAATTTGCGACTCAGCGCCATGAATACCCGATTTCTTTCATGCATTCAATTCGATGAATACCGCCCAGTTTCCGGCGCAAACGGAACACCATGTTGCGCAGGGCCGCAAGACTCATTTCGCCGTCATAGACAATGTCTTCGATGCGATCGATGGGCACCAGATCGCCTGGCCGTTTCAGCAATAATTCCAGAAACCGGGATTCGCGCAACGTCAGGGGTATGTGTCGCCCGTCAGGCATGGCGATGAATTTTCCGAAGATATTATAATATGCGCCATCCCCGAGCGCGAGTTGCAGCCGGCCTCGAAGATGCAACTGGTCCAGACATTTTTGGAGCACAGCTTCCAAGGCCTCCATTGAAACCGGTTTGATCAGGTAATCCGTCAGAAAAAGCGACACTGCCTGCTTGAGCCTGGTAACATCCTGATAGGAGCTCATCACCACCAGGGGGATATCGGGATCTTTTTCACGAATTCCGGCCGCCACGGTCAAGCCGTCGGTATCCGGCAGCCGGATATCCAGAAACACCACATGCACGACCAATCGTTCCAGCATGTTGAAAGCCCTGGAACCATTGACGGCATGATAAGCCCGGTTGAAAAGCAACCCCAGGATATTTCCCATGGATTCCGCCAGAACCAGATCGTCCTCCACATGGAGGCAATTCAAATTTTTTAAGGGTTTTAAATTCATCGGTACCAACAACGCTGTAATATGGAATGCGGCAGCAAAACTGCCGCGATTCCGCGCAAGCTGCGCTTGCGCACGCCATATCCTTGCAAATGGCAAGAACCTTGTTGCAACATGCGCAAGAGAAAGCGCATGGCCAATAATTCGATCAAGGCCCAATACATCAATAAATTCATTGGCGATGTCAATTTTATTTCATTGACGGGGGATACAGCATGGCGAGTCCGATTTCCGCAGTCCGTTCCGCCGCGCCGGGTTCTCCCAGCATCTTTCTGACGGACGCCAGTTTCTCGCGAACACGCGACAGTTCCTTCGGATCCGCCAGCATGTCCCCGGCGGTGCGGGCGATATTGCCGGGGGTCACGGCCTTCTGAATCAGCTCCGGAACAATGCGCTCCCCCGCGATAATATTGACGATGCCGATATGGTCCACCCGTATCAGGGCCTGGCCCAGCATATAACTGACGGGGGAAACCCTGTAAACGATCACCATGGGAACGCAGTGGATGGCAGCTTCCAGCGTCACGGTGCCGGAAACCGCAATCACAAGCGCGCTGTTTTGAAAAATTCCCACCACATTTTTTTCCACCAAGTGGATATCGCAGGTTTTCTGGTATGGCGCGACAAACGTTTCCAGCCAGTCCCGCGAAATGGTGGGGGCCACGGACAAGAGAAAGCGGACTCCCGGAAACCGGTTCCGCAACTGAGGCGCCGCAGCCAGCATCGCCGGAAGGTTTTTTTCAATTTCACCATGCCGGGAACCCGGCAGCAGACCGATGGTCAGGGGCTGATCTGCCGAAATTTCCGCAGGCGGCATCGCTTCCGAAGCATAATAATCGAGAATGGGATGGCCGACAAAGGTGGCCGGGATATGGTGGGGGGTATAATACGCCAGCTCAAAGGGCAGGATAAGCGCCATGTGGTCCACGTTCTTTTTGATCTTGTGGATCCGGCCGGCCCGCCACGCCCAGACCGTGGGGCTGATATAATACAGCACCGGGACATGGAATTTCCTGGCGATGGTGGCGATATGCAGGTTGAAATCCGGAAAATCCACCAGAATCAGTAAATCGGGCCGCATGGTTTTCAGCGCCTGCTTGATTTTGGCAATGCTTTTAAATACCTGGGGCAGTTTGCCAAGAACCTCGGTGATGCCGACAACGGACAGATCCCGTGCATCAATAAGGATTTCCACGCCAGCGGCGTTGAGGGCCGGTCCGCCGACGCCGAAAAAAAAGAGCGCGGGATTCTGCTGTTTCATGGCGGAAACCACCTGCGCGCCATGCGCGTCCCCGGAGGCCTCTCCGGCAATAATCATCACGCGTTTGGAAACTGGCTGCATCGGGTGATTCCCTTATTCCTTGATCCGCTGCCGGGACTCACGGATCTGCCGGCTGATGTTCAAGGCGATTTTGAGCGCGTCACGTCCCATGGGGCCGGTCACTTCCGGGGGTTCACGGGTGATCACGGCATGAACAAACGATTTGATTTCTTCGGCCAAGGCGTCCCCTTCGGCAAATCGTTTTTCCTCCAGATGCATTCCCGGAATGGCACAATTATTTTCACCGCAGCCGGGCCGCACATGCACGATGGAGCGGCCCGCGAAATCCAGTGAGATATACCCGTCTTTCTGAAACAAACGGATTTTGCGCTCATTTTTATTGGCAATCCGGCTGGCGGTCACCTTGGCCACCGTACCGTTCTCAAATTCGATATGGGCGTTGGCAATGTCCACGGTGTTGGACACCACCGAAGCGCCCATGGCATGGCAGTACTTGATGCCGGAATGCACAAAATGGGATATGATATCAATATCATGAATCATCAAATCAAGCACCACGCTCACGTCCGTGCCCCGCTCCTTGTACAGGCTCATGCGGCTGGATTCGATGAACACGGGATGGTTGACCAACGCTTTGACGGCCCGGACGGCGGGATTAAACCGCTCCAGATGCCCGACCTGGAGAATCAGACCCTTTTCCTCCGCAATATCAATGAGAGCGTCCGCTTCTTTGGTGGTGACGGCAATGGGTTTTTCCATCAGCACATCAACGCCCCGTTCCAAAAACGCTTTTCCGATTTCAAAATGCAAGGGCGTGGGCACGGCAATGCTCACCGCATCCACCCGGCCGAACAGGTTCCGATAATCACAAAAGGATGGCGCGCCGACCTGGGAGGCGATTTCCTCCGCCCGGCCCGGATGGCAGTCAACAACCCCCACCAGTTCGACATTGTCCATGCCGGCATATTTTTCAGCGTGGAATTTTCCCAGATATCCCACGCCGATCACCGCCGCCCGAATTTTTTCGTTCAAGCGCGTTGCCCCCTATTCGGCTTGTTCCATGGCCACGATGCTAATTCCCCACTGATCCGCCAGCCGGATCATTTCATCCTTGTCAAACACCAGGGACCGGCCCGCTTCAATCACCAGAACCGACGCCCCGGCTTCGTGCATGGTCTGGACGGTCTGTGCCCCCACGGCAGGCACATCAAACCGGAAATCCTGGGTGGGCTTGCACACCTTGGCCACCACCGCGCTCCCCCTTGCCAGTTCACCGCCGCGACGGATGGTGGCATCCGTGCCGTCAATGCCTTCCACCGCCAGCACCGAGCCGTTTGAGACCACCACGCACTGGCCGATGTCCAGGCGGCCCACCTCTTTGGCCATCCGCCAACCTAAAGTCATGTCCGACTGCTCGGCTTTTGTGGGATTGCGGCGGGTCCAGCACCCTTCTTCAGCCAACAGCTCCGGAAGCAGAAATGTGGAGGAACGGATACGGATACCCTCGTCTTCCAGAACACCGGCAAATGCTCTCAAAATCCGGTCATCATGGGTGTCATGGCGCATATTGGCGATAAGAGCGATGGCCTTCATGTCCGGCCGGATATCCCGGATGGCGCCAGGTTTTTTGATGGCCCCGATCATCACCGCTTCAATGACCTGATGGTTCTTGAAAAATTTGATGAGCCGCTTGATCTGTCCGATATGGATAATTTCCAGGGCGTCCACATAATTGGCCAGATCTTGGGAAGTGTTGTCATGAAAGCCCACCGCGCAAACGCGAAATCCCCTGGAAGCCGCTTTTTGGGAAAAAATAACCGGGAACGAGCCGCTGCCGGCGATTAAGCCTATAGGTTTATCCATCATATTGATCCACCGGCGTTCTCAGCCACTATCGGGTGATCCCCCGCTGGGTGGTCTTGATGAAATTCACCAGATTCAGCACTTCGGGGGTATTCTCCACCTCCGCCAGCACCCGTTCCACCGCTTCATTCACGGTAAGTCCGATGCGGAAAATGATGCGGTAGGCTTTTTTGAGCTGACTGATGGCGTTCTCGGAAAATCCGTGCCGGCCCAGCCCCACCTTGTTGAGTCCGTGCAAAGTGGCCCGGTCTCCCGCGGCGATGATATAGGGCGGGATGTCTTTGGTGATGGCTGATTTTCCGCCGATATAGGCATGATCGCCGATCCGGACAAACTGGTGAATGGCCACCAGGCCGCCGATAATCGCATGGTTCCCGATGGTGATGTGACCGGCCAGGGTGGCGTTGTTGGCCAGAATCACGCCCTTGCCGGTTTTGCAGTCATGGGCCACGTGGGTATAGGCCATCAGGAAATTGTCTTCCCCCACTTCCGTCAAGCCGCCGCCAAATTCCGTGCCCCGGTTCAAGGTTGCGAACTCTCTGATGATGGTGCCTTTGCCGATGGTAAGCCAGGTGATTTCCCCTTTGAATTTAATGGCCTGGGGAACCGCCCCGATGGAGGCGTACTGATATATCTGGCAGTCGGGACCGATTTTCGTATAGGGGTCAATGGTGACGTGGGGCCCGATAAATGTGCCGTCACCGATGGTCACATTTGCGTTCACAATGGAAAACGGCCCGATTTCCACATTCGCGCCAATCTCTGCTTTTGGGTCGACGATCGCCGTTTGATGAATCATATTTCTCCTCCGGTCAAAGCCATTATTTTTGCTTCCGCAACGCGTTTACTATCGACAAAAGCCGCCGCGGACATTTTTACAACCCTGGATCGCTGTTTTATAGTCGCCACTTCAAAAATAAGCTGGTCGCCGGGGACAACCGGCTGACGAAAACGCACGCCGTCCATGCCCGTAAAACAAACCCGGTCCCGCTCTTCCTTTGACATCGGTCCGGCCAGGAGAAGGGCCGCCGACTGGACCATGCCTTCCAGAATCAACACCCCCGGCATAATAGGCCGGTCCGAAAAATGCCCCTGAAAAAAAGGCTCATTAATGGTGACATTTTTCAGCGCCCGGATACTTTCACCAGGCGAAATGGACAGAACCCGGTCTATCAGGACAAACGGGTAGCGATGCGGCAGCAGTTGCAGTATTTTTGTAATGTCAAAGCCCTGTTTCATAAAGCATTTTTTCCCATCAAGGCATCCAGCCGTTTTTCGAGATCCGCAATTCTCTTCTTGAGTTCCGGCAGTTTCGGAATGATCTGGCTGATTCGCAGCCATAGCCGATGGGGCATTTCCGGGGTGCCGGAAACCACTTCACCCTCGGTCACCGATCGGGTGACCCCTGCCTGGGGGCCCACCGTCACACGATCGCCGATGGTAATATGTCCGGCAATGCCCGCCTGGCCTGCCAAAATCACGTTTTTCCCGATTTTCGCCGAGCCCGCGATGCCAACCTGGGCGACGATCAGGGTATTTTCCCCCACAATCACGTTATGGGCGATATGCACATGATTGTCCGTTTTCACCCCCCGTTGTATCCATGTCTTCCCGAAGGTGGCCCGGTCAATGGTATTGCACGCCCCGATTTCCACGTCATCATCAATCTGAACAATGCCCAGTTGCGGAATTTTATAATGGCGTTCTCCGTCAGGCACAAACCCGAACCCGTCGCTGCCAATCACCGTCCCCGCATGAATGATGACACGGCTGCCGATGACGCACCGGGAAAGAATGGTTACATGGGGATAAATTTCCACATCATCGCCGATATGCACATCATCGCCAATAACCGCCTGGGGATGGATGCACACCCGGCTGCCGATGGTGACGTTGCTCCCGATGACAGCCGTTGCTCCCACGGCCGGATCCGCGCCGAACGATGCGTTTGGGCCGATGATGGCGCGGGGGCTGATGCCTTCAAATGATGGGGCTTTCGGAAACCATACATGCAGGATTTTGGCGAAGGCCAGGCGGGGATTGGCGGATTTGATGAAATGGGTGGAAACAGGTCCATCCGGATGAAACTGGGCAGGCACAATCACCGCCCCGGCGCGGGTGTCGCTGATACGTTTTAATATTTTCGGAGAATCGGCAAACGTGATATCATAAGATCCGGCCGCATCAAACGGGGCGACCCCCCGGATGATCTTTTCCGGATCACCAGAGATTTCCCCGTTCACCACCTGGTTCAGATCGGCCAGCGTCATTTCCATGCCCATCTCCTTTGTCAGGATTTGCTCTTAATTGCCCGAATTATACTGTTTAATCAACTGATCGGTAATATCAACGGATTTTGGATAATAAATCACGGCGCTTTTTTCAATAATCAGCGCATATCCCTCTTTTTCGCCGATCTTTGCCGCCATTGTAAAAATCTCATTTTTTATTTTTTCGATCTGAACCCCTTCCAGCTCCCGGAATTCCGCTTGGTATTTTTTTTGAAGGGATTGAAAATCATATTTCTTGATTTCCAGTTCCCGCTGTTTTTCCTCTCGTTTTTCCTTGCTCATCACCATGGCTTCCCGGCCCATCTGCTCCGCAAGGGTTTCTATTTCCTTCCCGGCGGCCATCAGCTTGGCTTCCATGCCTTTGCCCTTTTCCTGCATCTCAGCCTGAACCTTTTTGCCGGTGTCGGATTCCAGAAGGACTTTCTGAAAATCCACCACCCCGATTCTACTCCCATCTGCGGCATGAGCCGCCGCCGTAACATACAGCATCATCAGCGCAAGCGCTCCGACCATTCCCCATTTTCCAATTCTCATCAATCTTCTCCCTGTTTCATTAGACCTTGTAGCAATATGCCGACACATGACAAACACATTTAAAAAGTTCCGCCCATGGAAAACTCCCATCGCCCGGAATCCTCGCCCGGCTGGCGATCAATGATATATCCCCGTTCCAGGCGCAGGGGGCCCATGGGTGAAAACCACCGAACCCCGAAACCGGCGCTTTTGCGCAGGCCGTCGTAAGAATCCCCCTCATCGGTCCAGGCGTTGCCGGCATCAAAAAACACCAGGCCCACCAGGCCGCTGTCCTTGATAATGGGAACCAGATACTCCGCGTTAAACTGGGCATATTCCGTTCCCCCGATTTTAATGCCATCCGTATTAATGGGGCTGATATCCCGCCAGTCATAGCCCCTCACGGAACTGATGCCCCCCAGATAATACCGGTCATAATCGGGTAGATATTTGTTCGATTGGTCAAAGATATAACCGCCCTCGCCATGCAGGAAACCCACCGTTTCCCAGAATATCGGGAAATACCAGCCTGTGTCCACCTTGAATTCGGTGTACCCGATATCCCCGCCGATCCCCGCATATTTAATGGTAAAATCGTGTTTGGAGCCTTCGGAAGGATTAAACATCCGGTTTCTGGAATCATAAACGATGCTGGTGGAAATGCTGCTTTCCACGCTTT
>Ga0066604_10000315_pt1 | contig 33032 bp, 23 predicted proteins | sample Higcelwee11metaG_FD_59501 | JGI IMG/M metagenome (GOLD analysis project Ga0066604, IMG submission 59501) | Freshwater pond sediment microbial communities from the University of Edinburgh, under environmental carbon perturbations - High... | ecosystem: Environmental > Aquatic > Freshwater > Pond... | reverse complement strand
GGGAGCCGTAGACGAAGTTCTGGGTGAGGTACCCGGCGTTCTCGGGGTCGATGCTGCGCCCGTCGCGGTGGGCGAACTCGGCGCGGGTGTGGTCCCGGGTGATCCGTTTGATCTGGCCGTCGCGCCAGAGGTAGAGGCGGCTGTCGCCGACGTGGCACCAGTACGCCCGGCCCCCGACGACCCAGCAGCAGGTGAGCGTGGTGCCCATCTTCACCGGGCCGAGCTCGGCCACCTTACGGTAGAGGCGCTTGTGGGCGTCGAGCATGAAGCGGTGGAGCTCTAGCTCGGGGTCGCGCGGCGCGCCTTTGCGGAACAGGCGGGAGAGCGCGCGCACGGCGGCGGTCGAGGCCAGGTCGCCGTCTTCGTGGCCGCCCATGCCGTCGGCGACGGCGAGGAGCACGCCGTAGGTGGGGGTGTACTCAACGACCTCGTTCTCGCCGCTGCGGTAGCGGAGCTCGTTCCCGCGACAAACCAGGTAGTTGTCTTCGTTGTTCACACGCCCGCCGCGCTCGGGGCCAACACCCCGAGTGCAGACGAGGCCAATGGTGACACGATCCAGCTCCATACTCGAAGCTCACCTTGTACCGAGAGTGAGGAGCTCGGACAGCTCCAGACCTAAACCATCGTAAACCACGGCGCGACGAATGTGGGCGCCGGGCTGAATCACCGCGCCATCCCACACCACGACGCCCTCTAAGCGGGCTCCAGCGCCGACTCGTGCGCCAGCGCCAAGGATCGTCCCGGGGCCGACGTGCGCGTCGCCCTCAAAGACCACCCCTTGGCCGATGAAGAAGGGGCCTTCAGCGTGCACACGGTCTCCGCCTTGGACCGCCTCGGGGCCGCCGACGCGGCGCGGGCCGACCTGGGCCCATGCGGCGTCGGGCAGAGGGTCCAAGGGCAGGCGCAGGGCCCCCGAGAGCACTTGTTGGTTGGTCAACCAATAAAGCTCGGGATCCCCGACGTCGAGCCAGAGGCCGCTGTGTAGGCGGCCGACGACGCGCCGCTCGTGGAGCACCTTCGCGTAGCCTTGGCGCACCACGCAGGACGCGCCGGTGGACGGCAGCACGTCGAGGAGCGACCGGCGCAAGGCGTGAACGCCGGTGAAGTGGGTGCCGGGCCGCTCGGCGCCGACGGGGGGGATCTGCCGGTGCTCGGCGAGGGTTGAGATGACGCCCTCGGCGTCCACTCGAACCTCACCGTAGGTCTCCCCCGGGGCCAAGGGGCGCAGGGCCAAGGCGGCGTCGGCGTCGTCTAAGGCGGTGATGAGCGCGGTGAGGTCGACGTCGCACAGGGTGTCGGCGTTGAGCGCGACAAAACGTTCGGCGAGCAGGCTCTGGGCTTGGCGCATCCCGCCGCCGGTGCCGAGAACGTCTGGCGCCTCGACGCTCACCACCACCTCTCCACCCTGCCGCGCGGCCCAGGCGACGACCTGATCCGCCAAATAGAAGGCGTTTACGACGACGGGGCCCAGGCCATGCGCCCGAGCGTGGGCCAAGGCGTAGTCGAGCATCGGCCGGCCACAGACCGGGACGAGGGGCTTCGGGCGCCGCGCGGTGAGGGGCCGCAGGCGGGTCCCCAACCCCGCAGCGAGCAGAAAGACGCGGGCTTCCATACCGCGAAGTTACCGCGTCTGGCGGAGCCTCACCAGGGGCCGCTCCGCGACAACGCGAGTTTTTTAAGTTTGACGCCTCACATGAGGTCGCGGGGGTCGATGTCGAGGTGCACCCGCACCCCCTGCGGCGCGCTCAGCGTGTGGCGGGAGAGCCAACGGCCGAGGGCCCCGGCGTCCTTCGCGCGGAGGATGATCTGGTTCCTCCAGCGGCCGACGAGCCGGGCCATCGCCGACTGCGCCGGGCCGATGACGTCCACTCCGGCCTCCTTCGCGTCGCCTCGGAGCTGCCGGGCCAAGGCCCAGGCGGCCTGGGCGGACCGGTCGCGGTCAGCGCCTTCGACCCGCACCAAGGCGAGGCGGTAAAACGGCGGGTAACGCATCATGCGGCGGCTGCGCTCCTCTTCAGCGAAGAAGGCCGCGGGGTCGCCCATGGTGCGGAAGACGTGGTGCTCGGGGTGGTGGGTCTGCACGAGCACCCGCCCGGCGACGGCGCCACGACCGGCGCGGCCGGCGAGCTGGGTGAGCAGGGCCCAGGCGCGCTCGGAGGCGCGAAAGTCGGGCATCATCAGCACATGGTCGGCGCCGAGCACCACGGCGAGCTGCACCCCGGGGAAGTCGTGGCCTTTGGCGACGATCTGGGTGCCGACGAGCAGTCGTGTGCGGCCCTCGCCGAACTCGGCGAGGATGCGGTGGTGGGCGCCGCGGACGGCGGTGGTGTCGGCGTCCATTCGCCCGATGGGCACCGAGGGGAAGAGGGTCTGCAGGGCCTCCTCCACCCGCTCCGTGCCCGTGCCCAGCACGTCCAAGGCCCCGCCGCAGGCCGGGCAACCTTCAGGCATCGACCGGTGAAAGCCGCAGTAGTGGCAGGTCAAGGTGCGCTGGCGCTGGTGCAGGACGAGGCTCACCCCGCAGCTTGGGCAGGCGAACTCGCCGCCGCAGTCGCCGCACTGCACGCAGGTGGCGTAGCCCCGGCGGTTGAACAGGGCGATGGCCTGGCCGCCGCCGTCAAAACAAGCCTGGAGCGCCTTCACCACCTCCGGCGCGATCAGGGGCCGGTGCCCATCGACCTTATCGACCTGGCGCAGATCCACGAGCTCGACGACCGGCACGGGCCGGGGCGTGGCGCGCTCCCGAAGCTCAAGGAGGCCGTAGCGGCCCTCGACGGCGTTCTGCCAGGTCTCAAACGACGGCGTCGCCGTGCCCAAGACGACGGGACAGCCCGCCCGCGCCGCCCGCACCACGGCCATGTCGCGGCCGGAGTACGTCACGCCGTCGTTCTGTTTGTAGGAGTCGTCGTGCTCCTCGTCCACGAGCACGAGGCCGAGGCGCTGAAACGGCGCGAACAAGGCCGAGCGCGCGCCGACGGCGACCTGGGCCTCTCCGGCGCGGATCCGCCGCCACTCCCGCAGGCGTTGGCCCCCGCTGAGCCCGCTGTGTAGAACCGCCACGGAGTCGCCGAAGCGGGCGCGAAACCGCCCGGTGAGGAGCGGTGTGAGCCCGATCTCCGGCACCAACACCAGCACCTGCTGCCCACGCGCCAGCACCTCGGCGGCGGCGTGCAGGTACACCTCGGTCTTGCCCGAGCCGGTGACCCCACGCAGGAGCCAGGCCCGGGGAGGGCCGAGGATCTTGGCGACGGCCTCGACCTGGGCGGGGTTTAGGGTGGGCGGGGTGCGCTCGGCGGGCAGCTCTCCTTCGACGACGGCGTCTCGGGCCTCCCGAAGCTCCTCCTCAGCGACGCCGAGATCGATGAGGCGCCGGGCGGCGATCCGCGCCTGGGGGCCGAGCTCTGTGGCCAGCTCAGCGAGGTCTACGCCGTCAGGGTGGGCCGCGAGGTAGGACAAGACCGCGGCTCGGCGCGCCGAGGCCACCCGACCCCCGAGGGCGGCCCGCTGCGCCTCCCCGTGAAGGCGCAGTCGGATGAACGGCTTGATGTGCCCGAGGCCACCCACCGACTCTTGTTCACGAACGACCAGCTCACGGCTCAGCAGGCGGTCGAGGGCGCGCTCGGCGTCCTCGGCGGCGACAAGATCGGTGACCGAGCGGATCACCCCCCGGCGGCTGAGCCCGGGGCGGCGCACGACCTCCCTCAGCACCTCGACCTCGTCCCCAGCGATGGCGTTGGCCGCGAGCGCCTCTACGCCGTCCTCAGAGGCCCGGTGGGTGGTCCGGGTGCCGCCCTTGATCTCTTTGGGCAGGGCCCCGGCGATCACCTCACCCAAGGGCGCATGGTAGTAGCTCGACATCCAACGAAACAGGGCGAGCTGGGCCTCGTCGAACACCGGGATGGGGTCGATCAGGCGCTCGATGGGCCGCAGCTTCTCGGGCTTGACGCCCGGGTCAAGCTCGTTGAGGTCGTGAAAACCGACGACGTACGCCGTTAATGAGCGCCCGCCGAAGGGCGCCGAGACCGCGTGCCCAAGGCTCAGCACCCCCTGGAGGGCCGGGGGCACGAGGTAGGAGTAGGTCTGCCGCAGCGGCGCGTCGACAGCGAGGCGGGCGAGCGCCTGCCCGGAGTGTGTGGTCACCGACCCTCAAACTCCTGAAGCAACGCCCGGACACCGTCCGCGAGATCGGGGCGCTTCAGCGCATAGTGAAGGTTCGCCCTCAACAAGCCGAGCACGTTGCCCGTGTCGAAGCGCTCGCCCTCAAACTCCAGGCCCCAGGCCTGGCCTTCAGCGGCGAGCACGGCCAAGGCGTCGGTGAGCTGGATCTCGCCGCCGCGACCGGGCTTGGTCTGGGCGAGGATGCCCATGATGCGCCCGGGGAGCACGTAGCGCCCGACGATGGAGAGGTTGGACGGGGCCTCGGCGGGGGGCGGCTTCTCGACCATCACCGAGATGTGGGTGAGGCGCTCGCTCACACGCTCGCCGCCGATGACGCCGTAGCGGTTGGTCTGGTCGGGCGGAACCGGCATGAGCGCCACGACGCAGCCGCCGCGCTCGGCGTGAACGTCGAGGAGCTGGCCGATGGCGGGGCGTGTGGCGTCGATCACGTCGTCGCCCAGGAGCACGGCGAAGTCCTCGTCACCCACGGCGGCGGCGGCGGTGCGCACGGCGTGGCCGAGGCCCAGGGCCTCCTCTTGGCGCATGGTCATCACCGTGGCCAGCTCACCCACCCGGCGCACCTCCCGGGCGAGATCGAGCTTGCCTGTGGCCTCCAGATGCGCCTCTAAGGCCGGGGAGCGGTGGAAGTAGTCGACGATGGCCTCTTTGCCCCGGGCGACGACGAGGATCAGCTCGGTGAGCCCGGCCTCGACGGCCTCAGCGACGATGAGCTCGATGCCCGGCCGATCGCAGATGGGCAGCATCTCTTTGGGGACGGCCTTGGTGACCGGCAAAAACCGGGTGCCGAGACCCGCCACGGGGAGCACCGCCTTACGCACTCGGGACGCCATCATGAAGCCTCCGGGCCCCTTCTTGTTCGGGACACGATAGAAGGGTCAGTCCGCGCAGAGTCTACGCCGTCGCAGGCTCCTCTGGCCGCGGAGAATATCCCTGGGCCTCCCCCTGGGGCAAGCGGAGGTTCCTCTTGGGACGGCGGCTCGGACAGCTTCTGGCCTTCTTTTGCGCGCTGAGCGGATCCGCCTGGGCGGCTGAGGCCGACACCACGGCGCTGCGTGGTCTGGCTGGAGCGGGCATGGCCGACGGCTTAGAGCTGGGGTCTGTGCGCCGGGCCCCGGCGGCGATGCTCCTCGACGTCGACTATGCGGCCCAGGTGGAGCTGGGCTTCGGCGACGGTCTGCGCCCAATGGGCGTGATGAAAGACACCCGCACCTCCAACTTCGGCGCGGGGGTGCTCTACACGAGCGAGTGGGCGGATCGGGCCGCGGACGTGGACGATCTCCCCGGCTGGCTGCCCGCGGACGAAGACCTACCCACCGACGACTTTTGGTCCCAGACCACCCGGGTCTCGATGGGCTACGGCGCTGGTCAGCTCGTGATCCAAGATGGCTCCTCGATGCGGGAGGTGCGCCGCTTCGCCGTGGGCGTCAGCGCCGTCTACGAGCGCGTAGACTCCTCGTTGAGCGGGCTCACCCAGAGCGTTGAGCTGGATGTGGGCCTCGCCGGGCGCCCCACGGGGCTGCTCACCGTCGCCGCCACGGCCCATGACCTCTTGCCGACGGGGGAGCGCCTGCCTTCAGCGGAGCTCGGCGTGTGTTGGCTCGCCCGGCCAACGCTCAAGGTGGTCGCCGATGGCGCCTGGGATCGGGGCTACACCGGCCAGCCCTGGGGCGGCCGCGCCGGGCTGGAGCTGACCGTGGCCCAGGCGGTGCCCCTGCGGGTGGGCTACGCCGTCGAGGGCGACGCCCAGCGCCTCGGCCTGGGCTTGGGCATCGAGGATCAAAAGGCGCGGCTGGACTACGCCATCAACGTGATCACCGTCGGCCCCAAGGCCACCCGGGACGACCCGGCGTTCATCACCCACAGCGTCGCGCTGCGGGTTCAGCTTTAGGGGGTTGCGCCTCTACTTTCCGACGCAGAACCGCTGAAAGAGCCGGTCCAAGGCGTCTTCACGGGTGTCACGGCCCGTGAGCTGATCGAGGCTTGAGAGCCCCTCGTAGAGCTCCTCGGCGGCCACGGCGGGGCCTAAGCCAATCGCCAAGGCGTCCCGGGCGGCGGCGGCCGAGCTTGAGACCGCGTAGAGCAGGTCTCGCTGGCGAGCCGAGGCGATCATCACCCGCGCCCCGGCGGGCAGCTCTCCCCGAAGGGCCCGCGGGATCGTGGCCTTGAGCGCGTCGAGGCCCTCGCCGGTGCGGGCGTTGGTCATCAACAGCGCCTCGCCGTCGAGCTGGGTGACGGCGCCTGGGCGGTCGGCGTGGTTGCCGATGAGCAGGCGGGGTCGGCCCTTTGAGCGCGCGAGGGCCTCGGCGGCGAGCTCGGGGGTGTGCGCGGGGATCACGACGAGGAGCAGATCCGCGTCTCCGGCGAGGGCCTGCCCCAACGCCAAACCTGCAGCCTCAATCGGCCCCGGATCGTCCCGAAGCCCGGCGGTGTCGAGCAGGCGGATCATCACGCCCTCAAGGCTCACCCGGCGCTCGACCACGTCCCGGGTGGTGCCAGGCTCAGGAGAGACCAGCGCGCGGACCGAGCCGCCCAGCGCGTTGAACAAGGAGGACTTCCCGGCGTTCACCGGCCCGATGAGCGCGACGTCGGCGCCCTCCACCGCGGCGCGCCCGGCCTTAAAACCCTCGGCCGCGCGCCGGGCCTCCTCGGCCAAGGCACCCAGGCGGGCGATGACCGCCGCGTCTTCAGTGAAGCCTAGGCCCTCGCCGGGGTAGTCAAGCCGCGCCTCAAGTTCGGCGCAGACGTCGATGAGCCCGGCGCGGAGGCCTTCAGCGAGGGCCGCCACGGCGCCCGAGAGCCCGGCTTGGGCGATCGCCAGCCCCTCGGGGGTGCTCGCCTCGATCGCCTGGAGCACGGCCTCAGCCCGGGTGAGGTCGAGTCTGCCAGAGGCCACGGCCCGTCGGGTGAACTCTCCCGGCTCGGCGAGCCGCGCCCCGGCGGCTTGGGCGGCGCGCAGGAGACGCTCGACGATGAGGGGGTTGCCGTGGCAGCCCAGCTCCGCGACGTCTTCGCCGGTGTAGGAGTGAGGGCCGGGGAAGAAGGTCAGCAGGCCCTCGTCGATGAGCCCGTCCTCATCAAAGAAGGCCGTGAGCCGCGCCCGCCGGGCGGGGGGAAAGCCACCTTTGGCGCGACAAAACTGAAGCAGCAGCGGCCGCAGTGAGGCCCCGGAGAGCCTCACCACGGCCACCGCGCCGCGCCCCCACGGCGTCGCGTTGGCGACGATGGGGGCGTCTGGGCCGCGCGCCAAGGATCAGCCCTGGTCTTCGCCGCCGCCGCTGGCGCCGTTGGTGGCGTAGATCTCGATCTGCTTGGCGTTGCCCTCGCCGATGGAGCGGGTGCCGACGCCCGGGATCTCCGAGACGGCGAGGTGCACGGCGCGGCGGTCGAAGCTGTTGAGCTCCTTCCGGATCAGCTCGGGGGTGCCCGAGGAGGCCACACGCTCGGCGATCTTCATCGCGAGCTTCTTGAGCGCCTCGGTGTCGGCGTCCCGACCCCCGCCGCCCTCACGGCCCCGGCGATCGCCGCCGCGGTCTCCGCCACGATCGCCGCCGCCACGGGGGCCACGGTCTCCGCCACGATCGCCGCCGCCGCGCGGGCCACGGTCACCGCCACGGTCGCCGCCGCCGCGCGGGCCACGATCGCCGCCGCGGTCGTCCCGGCGATCGCCGCCGCGGTCATCCCGGCCACGACGGTCATCCCGGCCGCCGCGGTCGTCCCGGCGATCGCCGCCGCGGTCGTCCCGGCGGTCATCCCGGGGGCGCTCGTCGCCACCGCCGCGGCCATCGGCCACGTCGATCACGAAGTCACGCTCGGGGTAGTCCGCGCCGACACACTGCAGCATCAGGTGGCGGATCGCCTTCAAGGTGCTGCCCTGCTTGCCGATGAACCGGCCTGGGGCGTCTACGTCCACCATCAGGCGAACGGTCTTGTTCTGGCCCGGCGTGGCCTGAACGTCACCCTTGAGCCCCATGAGCTCGATGACGGTCATGATCCACTTGCGACCATCGCTCAAGGCCTCGACCTCTTCAGGGTCGCGGGACCAGGCGATGACACGCACGCTGTCTCGGGAGATGGTCACGCCCAGCTCATTGCGGAACCAGCTCTTGTCGAGGGTCCACTGGACGGCGTGGGGCTCTACGCCGAGCCGAATGGCGGCGTCGCGCACGGCGGCGGCGATGTGTGGGCCTTCGCCCGTTGCGGTGATTGCGCCCTCAGGAGGGTTCTTGGTCATACGCTGCGACTCCGCGTAGGTCGGGGGTCAGGGTGTGGCTTTGATGCTGGCATCGACGGCGGGCATCACGGCCGGGATGGAGCGGTTGATGAGCCACATCTGGAGGATAGACAGGACGGTGTTGACGAACGAGTATAGCGCCAGGCCCGAAGGAAAGGCGTACATGATGCCGACGAAGATGAGCGGCATGAGCCGAATGATGCGCTGCTGGAGCGGGTCCATGCCTGGGCTCATCGGGGTCATGCGCTGCTGGAGCATCATGAGCACGCCGATGATCGTCGGCAGGACGCCGTAGGGATCCGCCGAGGCGAGATCCTTGAGGTAGAAGAACTCCGCGTGGTAGAGCTCTGAAGAGTAGAGCAAAGCCGAGTAGAGCGCGATCCAGACCGGCGTCTGCACGAGCACCGGCAAGCAGCCCGAGAGCGGGTTGACGCCCTCTTTGGCGAACAGCTCCATCTGGGCGGCGCCGGCCTTCTGCGGGTCGTCTTTGTGAAGCTGGCGCAGCTCCTCGATCTTGGGAGAGAGCGCGGCCATCTTGCGGCTGGAGACGAACGAGGCCCGGGTGAGCGGCCAGAACAACAGCTTCACGCCGACGGTGAGCAGGATGATCGCCATCCCCCAGCTCCCGACGAGGCCATGAATGAGCCCGAGCACCCACAGGAGCACCCGGCCAAAGAGCCCGAAGAAGCCCAGGTCTACGGCGTCGTCGAGGTCGTGGCCTACGGCGGAGAGCTTGCTCAAGCTCTTGCCGCCGACGTAGACCTCAAGGCCAAGCTCGGTGTGTTCGCCGGGCTTGAGCAGCACGTCGCGGGTGAGCACGGCGCCTTGGCGCTCGGCGTCTACCTTCATGAAGCTGAGCTTGCCCCACGCCGGGTCATCGGGGATCGCCGCGCCCAAGAAGTAGCGGTCGCCGACACCGAACCAGCTCACCGGGCCCTCGACCGCCCAGACCTCATCATCGACGTCGGTGACATCAACGAGGGTCTCTAAGTCGCCGTCTACAACGGCCACGGGCCGGGTGACGGAGGAGTAGCTGTCGACCTGCTCGGCGAACTTGTCCCAGCTCCCCAGCCACACCGGGCCGGTGTAGTTGGCCGTGGTGGCGTTCTCAAACCGCACGACCACACGCAGGCGGTTGGGGTCGCTCGTCGTGGACCACACCTTCGTGACGCTGAGGCCCTCAGCCGTTGTCCCCGTCGCCGTCCAGGGGCCCGTGCCGTCAAGCGTGTAGCCCGGCGCGGCGAGGGAGGCGCCCGAGCCCGCGACCAGGAGCGCGCCGACGTCGCTCAACAGGCGCTCAGGCCCCGGCGCGTCGCCATACGGCGACCACTCGGGCTTCGCGCTGCGCGTGACCTTGCCGATGACGTGCCGCCAGATCGGCGTCACGTCGTAGTTGGCCTCTTGGTTTGGCAGCACGACGGCGGTGAGCGCGCCGCCTTTGGAGCTGAGCTGGGCGGTGATCTCGGCGCTAGAGACCGCCAGGAGGCGATCGGGCACAGCGGCCGGGGCGAGCTGCGGCGCGGCGGGATCGGCGCCTACGACAGGGGGGGCTCCTCCGGGCGTGGGGCCCGTCTCTCCGGCGACGGGCGGCGTGCCTTCAGGGGCGGCCACCGGCGGCGTCTGGGGGTTCATCGCCCCCCACACCCACAGGACCGCGAGGGACAGGAGCACCGCGACGATCGCGCGCTGGTCGAGCTCGTTCTTCTCAGGCTTCATCAGCAGCAGCGCTCCGCGGAGACAGGCGGCACCGGGTCAAGCCCCCCGGGATGAAAAGGATGGCAACGACCGATCCGCCGGGTCGCCATCCATCCACCTCGCCAAGGGCCGTGCACCTGAACCGCCTCGAGCGCATAGGCTGAGCACGACGGCCAGAAGCGGCAAGCGGGCGGCAGCAAGGGGGAGAGCACACGGCGATAAAGGCGGATGAGGAGGATCATTCCTTCCGCGATCCACCGGCTCGGGGCAGACGACGAAAGGCGTCGAGGAGATCCGCCTCCAGGAGCCGTAAGCTCGCCGTCGCCGCCTGGGGCAGCGCGACGATCGCAACATCCCACAGGTCGGTGAGCGTCCTGTGGTGGTGTCGGATCACCTCGCGAAGCCATCGTTTCACCCGGTTACGGGCAACGGCGTTGCCAACCTTTCGGCTGACCACGAGCCCAAACCGTGAGCTCGACGCCGTACCCGGGGAGAAGAGAACAAGGAGGTGGCGACCCCGCACGCGGCGGCCGCGCCGCTGCACCCGCTGAAAGTCAGCCGAGCGTCGCAGCCGGATCGAACGAAGGAATCGCCGATCCTCAGGCGCACGCTCGGGCGCATCAGCGTCGGGGTGAGCCAGCCTCAGCTCCGCTTGGTGGCGATGGTCGGGACGAGGTTCTTGCGGCCCTTGAGGCGGCGGCGCTGAATCACCTTCTTGCCGCCGGGGGTGGCCATGCGGGCGCGGAACCCGTGGGTGCGCTTGCGACGAATGTTGGACGGCTGGTAGGTACGCTTGCTCATGAGAGGCTCCGAGGCCGTGACCCGACGTCGGCGGTGGTCGCCGAGAGGGGGCAGCGAGGGTTCGTGGGGATCATCGTCGCGCGCCGCGCAGACGCTGAATCTACAGCCTCGACCGCTATCCGATCCCTCCCCTCAGCGCAAGCGAGGCCCGCGAGGGGGGGAGGATCGCCGATCCCCTCGATCCTTGTACCTCTCCACAGGATCGGATATCGTCGAGGGGTTCGCCGCCGACCAGCGCGCTCTGGTCTTGTCAGCCCGCGAGGTGGTCTTTGCCCCCTTCGCGATCGGGGTCGTGTCTCTGATGAGCGAGATCTGGGAGAGAGCCCGCAAACGGATTGAGCAGCGCGTCGGCGCGCAGAACTACGAGATCTGGATCCGCCCGATCCGCTGGGTGAGCCAGGTCGGCGCCGTGGTCGAGCTGGAGGTGCCGAACCGGTACTACCTCGACTGGGTGCAAGACAACTACGAGGGCGCGCTCACCGACGCGCTCACCGAGGTGATCGGCATGCACGTCCGCCTGCGGTTCTCCGTAGAGCAGGCGGTGGAGCCCGAGGAGCCTCCCCTCGACGATCACGGCGCGCACAGCAACAACGGCGGCGGCGACGACCTCGGCGGCCTGGGTGAAGAAGATCTCTCCCGGCGCTTCAACCTGCCCGCCGACAAGACCTTTGAGACCTACATCGTCGGCTCGTGTAACCAGTTCGCCCACGCCGCCGCCTTGGCCGTCGCCGACTTCCCCGGCCAGAACTACAACCCGCTGTTCATCTTCGGCTCCACGGGCCTCGGCAAGACGCATCTGGTGCAGGGCATCGGCAACCGCATCCTCCAGCAGAACGCGGCCTCACGCATCGTCTACACCACCGCTGAAGACTTCGTGAACGAGATGATCCGCGCCCTGCGCTTCAAGCGCATGGAGGAGTTCCGCGCCCGCTACCGCCAGCAGGCCCACTGCCTGATCATCGACGACATCCAGTTCCTCTCCGGCAAAGACCGCAGCCAAGCCGAGTTTTTCCACACCTTCGAGTCTCTGAAGAACTCCGGTCGCCAGATCATCCTCACCGCCGACGTGCTGCCCCGGGAGATCGACAAGCTCGAGCCCCGCCTGCGCACACGTTTTGAGGGTGGGCTGCTCGCCGACATCCAGGCCCCCGACGTCGAGACGATGACGGCGATCCTCCACAAGAAGGCTGATGCCTTGAACATGGAGGTGCCGCCAGAGCTCGCGGCCTGGATCTCCTCGCGCCTGCGGGGCAACATCCGTGAGCTCGAAGGCGCGCTCAACCGCCTCGCCGCCCTGCACCGCTTCTACAACGAGCGCCTCACGATTGAGTTCGCCCGGCGTCACCTCGGCGGGATGTTGGCTGAAGAGGCCCAGGCGATCACCCCGGAGAAGATCCTCCGTGAGGTCGCCCGCTACTACAACGTGAAGGTCAACGATCTCGTCGGCGATCGTAAGCTCAAGGGCATCGTCGTGCCGCGGCAGGTCGCGATGTACCTCGCCCGCAAACACACGAACCTCTCGTTCCCCGATCTGGGCCGGGCCTTCGGCGGGCGTGATCACTCCACGATCCAGCACGCCTGCAAAAAGATCAAAGAGATGGAGCCCACCGACGCCGATCTCCGCTCCCACCTGGGTGCTCTGGAGTCGAGCCTCGGCGTGTGAGCAGGGCCGCCCGCGACGGCGGGTTTTGGGTTAGGGTCCGACGACGTCTCGGAGCCTCCGCACATGCAGTATCGTTACGACCCCGCCCAGATCGAGCCCAAGTGGCAGACCGCCTGGGAAGATCAGCAGGTCTTTCGCGCCGTAGAAGACCCCACGAAGCCCAAGTTTTACGGCCTCGTGATGTTCCCGTACCCCTCTGGCGCGGGCCTGCACGTCGGGCACCCGGAGAGCTACACGGCCGTGGACATCGTCTGCCGCCAGCGCCGCATGAAGGGCTACGCGGTGCTCAACCCCATCGGCTACGACGCCTTCGGCTTGCCCGCCGAGCGCGCGGCGATGCGGGAGAACCGCCACCCCGGCGAGATCACGAAGGTCTGGATTCAGAACTTCCGCCACCAGCTCAAGCGCCTGGGCTTCTCCTTCGACTGGAGCCGGGAGATCAGCACCTGCGAGCCCGACTATTACCGTTGGACGCAGTGGATCTTCCTGAAGCTCCACGAGCAGGGCCTCGCCTATCTCGCCGATGTGGCCGTGAACTGGTGCCCCGCCCAAGGCACGGTCTTGGCCAACGAGGAGGTCGTCGACGGCAAATACGTCGAGACCGGCGACCCGGTGGAGCGCCGGGTGATGAAGCAGTGGATGCTGCGCATCACGAAGTACGCCGAGCGCCTCTTAAACGACCTCGACGGCCTGGACTGGCCCGAGGGTGTGCTGGAGATGCAGCGGCAGTGGATCGGCCGCTCTGAGGGCGCTGAGGTGCGTTTTGGGGTCGAGGGCTCTGATGAGGGCTTCACGATCTACACCACACGCCCGGACACGCTCTTCGGCGTGACCTACTGCGTCTTGGCGCCGGAGCACCCCCTGGTGGCCCAGCTCACCACGGCGGATCGCCGGGAGGCCGTCGAGGCGTACGTCACCGCCGCCCGCAACCGCTCGGACATGGACCGCCAGCTCTCCGCCGAGCGTGAGAAGACCGGCGTGTTCACCGGCTCCTACGCCGTGAACCCCGTGAGCGGCGAGCGCGCGCCGATCTGGGTCGCCGACTATGTGCTGATGACCTATGGCACCGGCGCGATCATGGCCGTTCCTGCCCATGACGAGCGTGACCACGCCTTCGCCCGCAAGATGGGCCTGCCGATCCTCCCCGTGATCACCCCGCCGGAGGGCCACGACATCCACGCTGCGGCCTGGACCGGCGACGGCCTGGCCCTGAACTCCGGCGCGTATGACGGCCTCTCCGCCGCCGAGTTTAAGGCGAAGATCCTCAACGACCTGGAGGCTTCAGGCGCGGGCAAACGAAAGGTCAACTACAAGCTGCGGGATTGGCTGTTCTCTCGCCAGCGGTACTGGGGTGAGCCCTTCCCCATGGCGCACCTCGACGACGGTGAGGTCGTGCCGGTGCCCCTGGACGTGCTGCCCGTCACCTTGCCCCACGTCGATGAGTACAAGCCCACGGAGGACGGCCAGCCGCCCCTGGCGCGGGCTGAAGAGGCGTGGTTACGCACGACGGTCAACGGCCGCCCGGCGACGCGGGAGACGAACACGATGCCCCAGTGGGCGGGATCGTGCTGGTACTACCTGCGCTACATGGACGCCTTCAACCAGGACATGCCGTTCTCCCCCGAGAAGGAGCGGTTCTGGGGCCCGGTGGACCTCTACATCGGCGGCGTGGAGCACGCGGTGCTGCACCTGCTCTACGCGCGGTTCTGGCACAAGGTGCTCTTTGACTGCGGGCTTGTGCACACCAAAGAGCCGTTCACCCGCCTGTTTAACCAGGGGATGATCCTCGCCTACGCCTACCGTGAGCCCAGCGGCAAGTACCACCGCCCCGAGACAGTGGAGCGCCGCGTCGGCAAAGGCGTGAAGATCATCTCGGCCTGGACAAAAGACGAGGTCGAGACCGAGTGGTTCGTGGCGGACACCGAGATCGCCGTTGAGCAGCGCATCGGCAAGATGGGCAAGTCGCTCAACAACTCCGTCGATCCCCTCGACATCGTGGCGATGTACGGTGCGGACACCCTGCGCATCTACGAGATGTTCATGGGCCCCTTAGAGCAGGTGAAGCCCTGGCAGACCCAAGGCTGCGAGGGCGTTCACCGCTTCTTGAGCCGGGTGTGGCGCCTGTTCGTGAACGAGGAGACCGGCGAGACGCGGCCCTTTGGTGAGACCTCCCCTGAAGTGCGCCGGGCGCTGCACCTCGCGATCAAGGAGGCCAGCGACGGCGTCGAGGCCCTGCGGTTCAACACCCCGATCTCCAAGATGATGGAGGTGGTGAACGCCTGCAAGGGTGAGGTCCCCGCCCGTGAGGACGCTGAGGCCTTCGTGAAGATCCTCTCGGCCTGGGCGCCGCACCTGGGCGAGGAGCTGTGGGCGCGGTTTGGCAACGCCGAGCTCATCACCTTCGCGCCCTGGCCGGCCTGGGATCCGGCGGCGCTGGTCGCCGACACCGCCAACGTCGCTGTTCAGGTGCAAGGCAAGCTCCGGGGCCAGCTTGAGGTGCCCAAAGACACCGACGGCCCGGCGCTGGTCGCCTTGGCGCGGGCCTTGCCCAACGTGCAGAAGCATCTGGAGGGCATGGAGGTCGTCAAGGAGGTCGTCGTGCCTGGCCGCCTCGTGAACTTCGTCGTCCGCCCCGCCAAGGGCTGATCTCGCCCGCCCCCCCGCCGCCCGATCGGAGAGCTTGTATGGATCCCGCCGTCGACCCGTTCAGCCCGCTCATCAAGCTCCTCGATCGGTACAAACGTGACGTGCACCAGCTTCAGCCCGGCGCGTCTGAAGAGGCGATCCGGGCGGCGGAGCGCCACCTCGGCCACCGCCTGCCGTTCTCCTTGGCGTCGTTTCTGCGCCGCTGGAACGGCGGCAGCCTGTTTCGGGGGGCCTTGATCCTGCGGAGCAGCTCCGCCTTGGCGAACCCCAACGAGCGCCTGGCCTCGCTCGTGGCCTTCGCCGATCTCCCCGGCGGTCGCCAGTGGGCCTATGCCCCCGATGGCCAAGGCGACTGGATCTTCGGCGAGGTGAAGGACGGGCAGCTCATCCCCCTGCACGACCGCTTCGACCGCTGGCTCACGGGCACGATCCGCCGCTTTGACGAGGACATCCGCGATGCGGAGGTTGAGCTGATCGCCCGCCGTGAGGTGGATCCCGACGGCGGCTGGCTGCTGTTGCACGAGGGCGAGGCCCTGCTGGCGAAGGGTGACCCTGTGGAGGCTGGCAAACGGTACAGCGCCGCCACGGCCGCCGACCCGAGCATCATCTTGGCCTGGCAGCGCGGCGGAGAGCTGGCTTTGGCTGAAGGGGATCGTGAGCGCGCCCGGTTCAACCTGCTTCGTGCGCTGCGCGCCTCGCGCCTGCCCCTGCCTTGGCCTGGGGCCCGGGTGATCGACCCTGGTGCGTTGCGCACCTTGGGCGGCCTCTTGCCTCCGGGGGATCCCGCCTGGGAGCGTGAGCTGGCGAGCTTCTTGGACGAGCGCGTGAGCGACGTGCGCACAGCCGACGGTCTGCGGCTCTACGTCGCTGTGGTTCGGGAGCGCGCCCGGGCGAAGGTGGAGCGCGGAGAGCGCCGCGCCGCGAGGGATCTCTGGGCCGGGGCCTTGGACCGCGCGCGGTCGTTCGCCCGCCGAGAGGTGCTGGCCGACGCCGTGCTCGCGCTCGTTCATCTGGAGATCGAGCTCGGTGAGCATGACGAGGCCGAGCGCCGCCTGCGCCCGCTCTTGCTCGCTGAAGACGCCGAGACCCGCGCCCGGGGCCACCTCGCCATCGGGCGCATCGCCGTCACCCGGCAAGAGCCCTGGGCTGAAGAGATCTTGGAGGAGGCCAACCAAGGGCTCACCGACCCCGCCGATCTCGCGCTGCGGGCGCTCTTGTGTGGTGAGCGCCACCTGCTCAACCAGCGCCATCCCCAGGCGCGGCAGATGTTTATGGAGGCCGACCAGCACGCGATCCGCGCCGGAGACCCAACTCTGCAGGCCTGGGTGTGTGTGGGCCTCGGCGACTGCGCCCGGGGCGAGGGTCAGCTCCCCCAAGCGGCCCAGACGTACAAGGCCGCCGAGTCCCGGGCCCACGAGGCGCGGGATCCTGAGCTGATCTCCCGGGTGAAGCTGCGTGAGGGCGACATGCTCGCCGCCCGTGGCCGCGCTGAAGACGCCTTGGCCTGCTACTCCGAGGCCGCCGCGTCGTACAAGGCCTTGGAGCTTCGTGCCCGGGAGGGCTGGGCGCGGCTGCGCATCGCCCGCCTGCTCGGCCCCGAGTCCCCTGATGGCCTTGTCGCCGCGCGCCAAGCCCGGGAGCTCTTCGCCCAGCCGCCGCTGTCCTTGGCCGCGGGGATCGGCGCCGCCGACGCCTTCTTGGGCGATCCCGCGCGCTCGTTGCCCTGGCACCTCAACCTCGCCGCCATCCACGCGAAGGATCGTTTAGAGGCCCAGCGCGCTCGCCCGCCGATGACCCGCGCCGACGCCGACCGCCCCGAGCGCCGCTTGGGCGCCCACCGCGTGGCGATCTCGGCGATGGGCCTGCCCGTGGTGAAGGCCTTAGACGCCGAGCTCTCCCGCCTGAGCCGGGATCTCATGGCGGCCTCAGCCCGCCCCGGCGACCCCAAGGTGACGGCGTATGTGGCGGCGGCGGACCTGCTCGCCTCCCACCGCAGCTATGAGGCGTCCCAGGCGCTCCTGCACCAGCTCTTTGAGCGGCCTCTGCCCGACGCCGCGGCGCGGGCGTTGAAGGGCGCGATCACCCGCTCGGCGAACGGGGCCTTGGTCGACGGCCTGCTCTCGGCGGTGGAGAAGCCCGGCGAGCCCCGGGGCGTGGCGGCGGCGGCGGAGGTGCTCGGCTGGCGTCGTGAGGTGAGCGCGGCCCCGGCCCTGCGGCGCCTGCTCGGTCCCAAGTCGAGCCGGGCCGTGCGCCGCGCGGCGGTGGTGGCCTTGGGCCGCATCGGCGACCGCGAGGCCACTGAGGATCTCCTCGACGTGTTGGAGCAGCCCGACCTCGCTGAAGACGTCGCCATCGCGCTCTTGCTGCTGGGCGATCGCCGCGGTGTGGACTTCCACGGCCAGGCCTTGACCTCGGGCCGCGAGCTGGCGAACCCGCCCGGCGAGATCGTCGGGCGTTACGGCGGCCCGTCCTACCTGCTCCTGCTGTTGGGCTCCATCGAGGACGCCCCCACCGAGCGCGCGGCCTCGGCGGTGCAGGGCCTCGGCTACCTGGGCGACCCCCGCGCCGTGTCCCGGCTCATCCACGCCTTGACCATCCGCGACCGCACCTTGGTCGCCGTGGCCTGCGGGGCGCTTGAGCTGATCCTCGGCCACCGCGAGGATCCCGAGGAGCCCGGCGTTCATTCCCGCTGGGAGCGTGTGTGGGAGGACCGCCGCCACCAGTTCCGCGACGGCGTACGTTACCGCGACGGCCAGCCGATGAGCCCCGCCGTCTTGGTGAAGAAGCTCGGCGACGACGACCCCTTCGTGCGCCGCGGTGCCTATGACGAGCTCGTGATCACCACCGGCCACACCCTGCCCTTCGACAGCGAGGGCCCCTGGCGTGTGCAGGTGGCGCACCAGCGGGCGTGGCAGCGGTGGTGCCTTGCGCACGCGGCGGAGCTGCCGCTGGGGCGGTGGACGTTTCATGGGGGGGTGATTGGGTAGGGATGGCGGGTTTCGGGGCGGTTTGCGCAGATGATCCGCGTAAATCGTCCTGAAAGTGGGATACGATAGGCGCCAGGAGCGTCTATGTACATCGAGTTCCGCGTTGAGAACCACCGATCGATCCGTGAGGAGCAGGCCCTCACCTTCGAGGCCTCCAACATCGGCGCCGACGATGACCCGGTCGTTCGCTCGATGGAGTCGCTCAAGCTGCTGCCGAGCTTGGCCTTGTATGGCGGCAACGCCAGCGGCAAGAGCAACATGCTCAGCGCGCTCGCCTTCTTTCGCGACGCCGTCGTGTCGTCCCAAGGGAGCTGGTCCCCCAACACGGGCGTCCCTCGGGACCCCTTCGTGTGGGGCGGCGGCGCGGCGGAGCCCTCCACCTTTGAGGTGACGCTCCTCATCGGCGCCACCCGGCTGCAGTACGGCTTCGTCGCCGATGACCAACGATTCTTAGAGGAGTGGATCTACGCCTGGCCCAAGGGACGGAAACAGACCTGGCTTGAGCGTGACGGCGACCAACTCTCCTTTGGCGAGCACCTTAGCGGGCCGAACAAGCAGTCTGAAGAGATCTTGCGGCCAAACTCCCTCTTCTTGTCGGCGGCGGCGCAGAACAACCACAAGCAGCTCATGCCCTTGTTTGAGGCGATCACCAGCGTCCAGACCGTCGGCCTTGGAGGACGCGCTGGCGTCTTGGAGCGGGCGGTGGCCAGCTGGACTCTGCGGCAGGAGCTCTTCAGGGCGGCTACAGCGCCCGAGCCGAGCGCCGAGTGGATTCAGGGCTTTCGAGGACTGCTCCAGGCCGCGGACACCGGGATCGTTGACCTTCGTGTGGCCACGGACGAGGCGGAGGTGGGGTCGCGAGGCCGCACCCCACGCGCTCGCCTGCTCTTGAAGCACCAGCGAGAGGACGAGACCGCGTGGCTGCCCTTGGAGGAGGAGTCCGGCGGTACACAGACCCTCGTGCGCCTCGCGCCGATGTTCTTAGAGGTGCTGCGCAGCGGAGGCTTGCTCGTCGTCGATGAGCTCGGCGCCGACCTCCACACCCTGCTCGTGCTGCACATCCTTCGCCACTTCAGCGATCCTCAGCTCAACCCCAAGAACGCCCAGCTCCTCTTCGCCACCCACGACACGAACCTCCTGGGGACGACCCTCGGCGAGCCCGCCCTGCGCCGGGACCAGGTGTGGTTGACCGAGAAGTGCCCCAATGGCGCCACCCACGTCTACCCGCTGACCGACTACAAGCCTCGAAAGGGGGAGAACCTGGAGCGTGGGTACTTGCAGGGGCGCTATGGCGCGATCCCCATCTTAGGCGCCCTCGTCCCGGAGGAGGGCTGACCGATGGGAGGAAGGAGTCGGGATCGAGACCGGCGCCCGGCGCGTCGCGCGCCCTCACGGGAGCCAAAGAGGCGGCTGCTCGTGGTCTGTGAAGGCAAACGAACGGAGCCGGAGTACCTCCGTGGCTACCTAGCGGCGCATCGAGGGTCCGCCGTCGAGGTGGTGATTCACCCTGAGCGAGGCGACCCCAAGAAGGTCGTCGAGATGGCGAAGGACGCGCACACGAAGGCGAAGAAGCTCGCCAAGCAGCAGCACGACCCCTTCTTGGCCTATGACCAGGTCTGGTGTGTGTTCGACCGCGACGACCACGAACATTTTGATGACGCGATTCAGATGGCGCAAGCCAACGATCTCCAGCTCGCCGTGTCCAACCCCTGCTTTGAGCTGTGGCTGTTGCTTCACCTCCGCGAGAGCCCCGGCGAACGTCACCGCGACGATCTGAGGGCGCTCCTGCGCAAAGACCACCTCCCAGGCTACGACAAGCGCGTTCGTTTCAGCGATCTCGCCGCTGGGGTGAAAGACGCCATCGCCCGCGCCGAGCGCCTCGCCCAAGACGCCGAGCGGCTCGGCGACGACCCGCACAAGAACCCCACGACGGGGGTCTTTCGCCTCCTGCGTGCCATCGGTTGCGAGTAAGCCTCAATCGCCCACCCGGGGCGCGCCTTCGGGAGGGGCGCTGACTCGCGCTCAACTGCGTGCCTGAGCGCCGCGCGCCGCCCCCTATGCGCGTACGCGCAGCCGAATTTGACTCCCTCGATTTTTTTTCCGATCCGCTCTTGACCACAATCCGTCCGCGCATGCTATGCTCGCTTCATCCACTGGAGCCCCGTTGTCCCAGCCTCTCCTCATCGGCGTCCTCGCAGAGACCCCCTGGTTGGGGTTGTCTCCTGGTGTGCTGGTGTTGGCGTTTAGCTTGGCGACGCAGGGGTATCGGGTGCTCCTCGTCGATGGAGACCCGGGCGCTGGTGAGCTCACCGACTGGGCGCGGGCGCGCACCGAGCCTGGGGCCAGCGGCGCCTCGGTTCGTGCGCTCTTACGCGACGCGCGCGGCATCCCCCAGGTGCTCGATGTCGGCGTCGCCATCTCCCGTGAGCTGCGCGACGGCGTAGCCCCCGGCGCCATCGGCCTCATCCCGGCCTATGAGACCTCCGAGCGCCAGCGCCCCGCCACCCCAGGCGGTCGCGCCGTCTTGGCGCTGCGCGAGAGCCTGCTCGGCGTCACCCTCCGCGGCGAGCCCTTCGATCTCATCCTCACGCTCCTCCCGCCGGCGACGACGAGCCTCGGCGTGGCCTTGGCGGCGAACCTCCCCGACGCCTTGGTGCTCATCACGGCACCCCAGGCGGGCCCCCTGCGCCGCAGCGCCCACGCGCTCAAAGAGCTGGCGGCCCTGCGCGGCGGCGATCTCCGCGTGCATTACGCCGAGCTTGATCCGGCTGAAGACTGGAGCCCCACGACCAGCCAAGCCGCGTGGTTACACCACCTCCAGGCCGTCCCTGAGCTGCGCCTGCGCCCCTCGGGCCAGAACGGCTTCATGTCGATGGACACCGATCGGGCCCTGCTCGACGATTACAACGACCTCGCCCTGCACCTCCGTGAGCAGCTCGGCCTGCGCCACCCCGACCCCACCGAGCGTGTCTACGAAGGCGACGCCTTAGAGCGCCCCGATCTGGTGCGCGACGGCTTCGCCCAGATGCTGCGGGAGGACCGCGAGGGCGCCTTCAAGTTCTTCACCCAGTCCCTCGCCGGCCGCGCGGCCACCCGCATGAGCACCATGCAGGCCGCCTTGGCCGTCGCCGCCTCCCCCGAGACCAAGACCGAGGAGCTGCTCTACGTCGCCTGGTACGCCGGTCAGAAGTTCCGCCTCGCCGAGCCCGATCCCCTCGCTGACGACATGCACACCCTCGGCGAGCGAGTCTTGGCCGAGGCCCGCGCCGGTCGCGCCGGCGTGTGGACCGTGCGCGCCTTCATCGTGGCCGCGGACGCCAAGATCCAGCTCGCCGCCCTGCGCAAACACCAAAGCCAGCGGGTGGGGGAGCTCGATCGGGACGCCCTCAAGCTTCTGCTGGAGACGGCCCAGACGCCCTTGGACTCGCACACGCGGTTGAGGTTGGCGAAGACGTTCGCGTACCACGCCCGTGTCGCTGGGGACGCTCGGAATCTGGATCTGGCGCTGAGCCTTGTTCGGATGGAGATAGACAGCGGGGGAGATGGTGCGCGCTCTCGCCAGCACGCGATGGACGTTCTCTGGGACTTCTCCTTGGCGACGCAGGAGCCACACATCCTCAAGCTGGCGTTCCAGCACGCGGAGGCGATTCGGGAGGAGAGCCCGGCGTATGCTCGGTATTACCTAGCGGCGCTCTATGCCCTCTCCGGGGACAAACGTGAGGCCCTCAAACACCTCTTGGCGCTCGCGGTCATCGACGCGGAGCGTTTTGAGATGTTTTTTGAGGACGGCGACACCAAGGCGTTTTTCGCTGGTGTGAACACCCCCCAGTTCTTCAAATCCGTCGGCCCCACGAAGGGCGTGTTCTGAGGATTTCCTATGTCTCGCCCCCTCGGGCTGAGCCTCTTGCTGCTGGGCGCTTGTGCGCCCGCGGTGGGACCGACCGCCGACGCGGGCTTCAACGTCCACGGCGCCCCAGGCCAGATCTACTCTTTTGATGGCAGCGCGTCCACGGGTGACTCGCTCACCTTCCGCTGGACTGTGCTGGACGCTCCCCCACAGGCCGAGTTCACCCTAGAAGACGCTGACAGCAGCGCGGCGATGCTCATTCCCGAGACCGAAGGCACCTATGTGTTGGGTCTTGATGTATGTGACGCAAGCGGCACCTGCGACAGCGCCGAGACCCAAGCTTGGGTGGGTGAGACGGCGACCCTCGCGGGCCTCGCGGGCACCAAGGCGCTCGGCTTTGGCGTGAGCGGCTTCGGCGGGAAGAAGTTTGGGGGGCTCGGAAAAAACCAGCCTCCTGAGGCCGAAGGCACGGCGAGCCGGAGCTTCCGCACATCGGCGACGGTACAGCTCAACGCCAGCGGCTCCAGCGATCCCGACGGCGACACGCTCCGTTATCGTTGGAGCTTCTCTTCCGTGCCGGCAGACTCCGCGACGGCCATCAACGACAGCACGAGCGAGCTCACGAGCTTCACCGCCGACAAGAGCGGGACCTATCAGGTGAAGCTGACTGTGAGGGATGGGCTCGCCGCGGATGCGGTGCTGCTCCCCGACATCGTCGTGAAGACCTTGGATGACGCCGAACCCATTCCCTGGATCACCTCGCCATGACCCGCGCGCTCCTTCCGCTCCTCGTCTTGGGCGCTTGTGCGCCCGCGGTGGGACCGACCGCCGACGTGTGAGCGGGCGCCGAGGGGAAAGGAAGGAGGATCGGCTCGTCTAGGGGTTGACGGGCGGTGGGGTGTGGCGGGGGTGCGTCTTGTGGATGCGCCCCTTGCCTCCGGTCCCGCCCCTGTCGTAAGCTCGTTCATCTCCCGACGCCATGAGGCGCCCAATCGCCGGTCCACCCATGCTCCGCCTCCTTCCCGCCCTGCTGCTCGTCTCCTGCGCCGCCGAGGTTCCACCCAAGGCAGAGCCGGGTGACCCGCGTGTGCTGCCTTTGGGGGCCGTGGCCGCGCTGGACGGCAGCTACTCCGAGGGTGACGACCTCAGCTTCGTTTGGTCTGTCGAGCCCGCTGAGGGCGCCGTCCTGCGAGACGCGGAGAGCCCTTTCGCAACCTTGACCGCTGAGGCGCCGGGATTCTACACCTTACGCTTAGAGGTCTGTGACGCGGCCGGTCGCTGTGACGTGGCGGAGACCTGGGCGTGGGTGGACGACCCGGCGAGCGCGAGCCGGATCACGGATTGGGGGATCGACACGTTCGCGAGCGCCACGAGCGGGGCGGGGGCGCCCCTGGGCGTCTTCAAAGACAAGGACCTCTGCGCCAAGTGTAAGGAAGCCGCGAAGGGCACCTCGTCTCAATGGGAAGATTTCTGTCGTACCTTGGCCAAGAAGGGTGTCAGCGCGGGTGACCGGAACGCCTGCTGGGCGGCGGTCCATGACGACTCAAACGCACGCAACGGCTGGTGTGAGACGATTTTCTGCCCCTAAATGGAGTGACCGATGATGCCCCTCCTCGCCGAGCAATGTGCTCAGTTCACGGCGCCACCTCAGATGTTAGACGTCTTCGTGATCAGCGATCGGGCCTTCGTCGTGGTGCGAGCGGAGGGCGAGCTGGTGCTCATCGAGCGTTGGGGCCTCGACGGCACACGGCAGAGCCTTTGGCGGGCCGACTCGGTCGAGAACCCGCTCATGGCCGTCTCACCCGCGGGAGACCAAATGGTGCTGGCGCTTGGGTGCGTCATGCACCTGTTCTTGCTATCGACGGGCGCACACATTCGAAGCTGGGGCACACCGCTGGCTGGCGCGGAGATGTGTCGCCTGCGCTGGTCCAGCGATGACCGGATCTTCTCGTTGGCGACAGACCACGTCGTGCGGATGTGGAGCCCATCGGAGGGCGTGTGCCTCACGTCTTGGCCGATGCGCGCGGGTCAGGATTTTTGCGATGATGGTGCGCTCGCCACGGGTGCTCAGGCGGTTTACACGGAGCATGAGGTGCTCGGCGGGCGCTGGATAGGGCGCCTCATTCGAGCCGAAACAGGGACGATCGTGCATGAGGTGTCGCACGAGCTCTCCTGCGGCTCCTTGCAGTTCTCCCAGGTGATCATTCGACCGAACACTCTGGCGCTCGCGGCGACATTCCTGCTGACGGATGGGCGGCGACGCTGGAGCGAGCTGCATCTTTGGGAGCGTGGGGAGCACGTCTTGCTCGGCGAGTATTTTCGGGCAGGTGAGGCGGAGGGACAGATGCCGATCAGCGCGATCCAGTTTGTTGGACCCGATCTGCTGCACTATTGTGGTTGGGGTGAGCAGGGGGTCTGGGATGTCGCCGCGCGGGTGGACCGGCTCTCGGTGTGGCGGGGCAGGTTCAGCCGGAATGGCCTGCTGTTGGGAGCAGATGGTCTGCTCAACGATCTCACAACCGGCCAGCGTCTTCAGCTCGGCCGATCTCCCGCCGCGCAGTCGGGCATCAGCCCTGCGGGCGGTCTCGTCGTCCTCAGCCAAGGCGAGCGGCTCGTGGGGTGGCGGCTTCACCGCTGAGCACAATCTCTTCAATTGGGCGCGAGGGGTCCAGGTTGTCGGCCCTTTTTCTGCACCCCTTGACCGCGCGCCCAACGTCGTTGTAGCGTTCGAGTCTCCCTTGCGCCACGCCCCACGCTGGTCCGCTCATGCTTCACCCGCCCCAAAAAGCCGCACAAGGAGACACGGACGCCTGGGTGGCCTATTGTCGCGAGACGGCGCCCTCCTCGACAAAGGCCACCTGTTACACCTACCAGAAGAAGGACGCAGACGAGCGCACCAACCACTGCTACAACAACGTGTGTGATGACGATTGAGTCCGCTCCCCAACTCTCCGCCTCCCTCCTAGGGGTGCTTCGGCTCCCAGACGTACGGGGCACGTCCTTCCTCACCCACGTCCGCGGCGGCGGGCTCGTCTGGTCTGTGCGTCGTGAGGATGGGCGGTTTGACACCTGGGCGGTGAGCCCGTCCTTGGGGCTGACGGCGCTCTTGTCGCGGCTCGGGGCCCCCGTGAGCGCCTTCGCGGAGCTGCCCGGCGGGGCCTGGGCCCTCGCCGTCGGCGCGTGGATTCTTGTGGTAGACGACCAGACGCGGGCGGTGATCAAGACCCTGCGGGGCCATCGGCGGGGCGGGATCATCTGGTCGCTCACGTCGGTCCCTGGGGATCGCCTCGTGAGCCGCAGCACGAACGGGACCGCGCGTCTGTGGAACATCACACGGTCGAGGGAGCTTCACCAGCTCGACGCGGGGGAGGTCTTGGGGGCCGAGGTCGGCGCTGACCCAAACGACCCCGAGGCCGTGCTGGTGCTCACCCGGCCTGAGCCGAGCGACCCGGGCGTGGTCGCGCTGCGGGATCTCGCTCGTGATGGGCTGCAAAGGCCCCTTCAGCGACTCACGCAAGAAGACTCCGGCGCGATGTCTTGCGCGGCGGCGCTGCGCCCAGGCACCTCCGAGCTCGTGACAGCCCTCACGCCCCGAGGGGACACAGGCGTGAACACGACCCTGAGCCGCTGGGTGAACGGTGTTGAGCAGGTCCTCTGCCTGCGCCCGACCCGGCGGGCGGGGGTGGCCGCGCTGAATGAGCTGTTTTTCCCGACGCCAGACCGGCTCATGGCCCTGGGCGCAAAAGACGCCGTGCTCGTGGACCTGGAGACCGGCGCCCTCCGAGACGACGTGCGCGCCTATCGTGTCACATCCAGCGGCCTCGCTCTGGTAGAAGAGACGGCGGTGCTGGACCTCAACACCGGCGCGCGCCTGCTGCTCCCGAGCGGGATCTTACGCACACCCAAGGTTCTGGGCGCGTCGAGCCTCGCTGAAGACGGCGCGTCCTTCGCGCTGGGCGCCGGGGATGAGCTGGTGTGGTGGCGCCTCCACCGCTCACCCCGCCGCTGCTAAGCCCCAAACACCCGCCCCAGCCACTCCATCAGCTTGGGCCCGTCCGCAGGCTGGGCGCGAAACCCGATGAACGTGTCGGGCCGCAGGGCGTAGACACACTCGCTCTGTGCGGCGTAGCGGCGGTGCAGGAGCTGGTCCACGTCGTAGAGCACCTCGCCGTCCCAGGTGAGCTCCTCGGGCTGGGTGGCCTTGGGCACGACGAGGATCGGGCGCACACGGTCGGGATAGCGGGCGCGGAGGGTCTGGGCGATGTGGTCGAGGTTAAGTCCACCGAGGACTGTGTGGGCGCCGCCGTCGAAGAGCAGGACGACGAGGCGGTGATCGCGGAGGAGCTCGTAGAGCCAGACGGGGCGCTCGCCGAGGCCGTGGGTGAGGTAGACGTCGGGGGCGCGGCTGCCAGCGCGGGGGCCCTCCAAGAAGCGCTCCCAGTCCACCAGGGTTGGGGACTCCACAGCGCGGTCCTCATCCAAGGACGCCCACAGGGCGCTGCGCTGGTGCTCCTCGACCAGTGGGCTCCCGGTGTAGGACACACGCAGCTCGGTCATGGTCTCTAAGGTCTGCTGGCGCAGGGCGCGGCTGCGGGTGAGGGTCTGGAGGAGCTGATCCCGGGCGAAGCGGGCGATGGGCAGGCGGAGCTGGAACAGGACGGTGGCCATGTGGGTCTGGCGGGTCTCGGCCCGGGCGGCGGGGGCGCGCTCGGCCTCGTAGCTGTCGAGCAGGGCGTCGTGGGCGCCGTGACGCAGCACGGCGGCGAGCTTCCAGCCGAGGTTGAAGGCGTCCTCAAGGCCGAGGTTCATGCCCAAGCCGCCGACGGGGCTGTGAACGTGGGCGGCGTCTCCGGCCAAGAACACACGGCCGTCGCGCATCCGCTCTACGGCGCGGCGGGCGGCGGGGTAGCGGTGCACGGCGCCTTCAGCGATGGCGCGCAGGCCAGGCGTGGCGCGGTCGTCGAGGAGGGCCTGCACCGTGGGGTGATCGGCGCGAAGCTCGGCTTGGTCGGGGATCTCGGCGAGCAGGCGCCAGCGACCGCCGGGCAAGGGCGCCAGGGTGAGGGTGCCCCGGGGGCTCAAGAAGACGTGCAGGCGGGAGGGGTCGAGGTGGGTGGGGCCGCCGAGCTCGAGGTCGCAGACGACGTAGTCTTGGGGGTAAGCCTCGCCCTCAAAGGTGAGGTGCAGGGCGGCGCGGGTGGTGCTCGCCTCGCCGTCACAGCCGACGATGTACCGCAGGCGGGCGCGCTCCTCGGTGGCCTGGGCGCCCGTGAGCACGGCGATGACGCTGTCCTCATCGGCCTCGGGCCGGACCATCGACACCCCTCGCTCGACGGTGACGCCGAGGCCCAAGAGGTGCGCGGTGAGGATGGCCTCCAGGCGCGCTTGGGGCAGGCTCAACAAGAACGGGAAGGGGGTGTCGGCGCTGGCGGTGTCGATGGAGGTGATGAGCGCGCCGTCATCACACAGATCCAAACCCAAGATCTTCACGCCTTCGCCGATGAGCGAGCGGGCGACGCCGACGGCCTCAAAGATCTCCAAGGAGCGCGGCTGCACCTCGGTCGCCCGCGAGAGGGGGCTCGGCGTGGGGCGGGCGTCGATGATGCGGACCGCGACGCCGCGCCGCGCCAGGTCGATGGCGAGGGTGAGCCCGACGGGCCCCGCGCCGACGATGAGGACCTCGTGGGAGATGGGCAGAGACATAGGGGGACGCTCCTTTTGGGGAAGGGGCTCCTTATTTCGTTTTGGCGTAGGGCGCGGCGGCGTTGGCGTCGGGGGCTGCGCGGGCGCACCCCCTACCCCACCGCCCCCCACAACAACGCCACGATCCCCAACACCAACACCGCCGCCACCACCAGGAGCGGCCAGCTCACGCGGCCCTTGGGCTCGTCGTCAATGGCGCGGCCGACGGCGCGCTCGGCGGGGGCGCTGGAGCGGATCGGCAGCACGGCGGAGCCGGTCTTTCGCCAGCCGCGGAGCTGCTGCTGGGCGATGCGGCGGGCGCCTAAGTCGGCGCCGATGAGCTGCAGCACCTCGGCGAACTCGGGGCGGGTGTTGAGGTCCACCCAGTCGCCCGTGGCGGCGGCGGCCCCGGCGGTTCCGGCGGGGCGCACCTGCTCCAAGCCGGTCAGCGCCCCGGCGTAGAGGCGCTCCCGCACGAGGTGGCGGTCCATGCGCCCGAGCAGCTCTCCCGAGGGGCGGCGCACGTCCAGGGTCAGCCAGGGGCGGCCCTCGGGGGCCACGGTGAAGCTGTGCATACACGAGGGGCAGGTGACCGGGCCGACCTGGGCCTGGAAGGTCGCACCGCATTGGGGGCATCGGACGTTCATGTCGCGGACCTGGGTGACGTGCGCGGGAGCCTTCAGGTTAGCTGAGCGGAGCACAAGGATGAAGCCCCACCCGCGCCGGAGCCCGAATTGGCCACGATCCACGCCGCTCTCCCTGACGCCTTCGTGGTGGGCACCGCGGGGCACATCGACCACGGCAAGACCTCGCTCGTGCGCGCGCTCACCGGCGTGGAGCTGGATCGCCTGCCTGAAGAGCAGCGCCGGGGCATCACCATCGCGCTGGGCTTCACCACCTTGCCCTTGGCCTCGGGGCGCATCGCCTCGTTCATCGACGTGCCGGGGCATGAGCGCCTGGTGCGCACGATGATCGCCGGGGCCTCGGGCGTCGACGCCGTCGTGCTCTGCGTCTCCGCCGTCGAGGGCGTGATGCCGCAGACCCGAGAGCACCTGAGCATCCTCGGCCTGCTCGGCGTGCGCGCCGGGCTCATCGCGCTCACCATGGCCGATCTGGTGGACGAGGAGCTCCTGGAGCTGGCGCTGGACGACGTGCGGGGCGCCGTGGCCGGGACGTTTCTGGCCGACGCCCCGGTGATCCCCACCTCGATCCACGACGGGCGCGGCCTCGACGCCCTGCGCGCGGCCTTAGACGCCTTGCCCCTGGCCCCGCGCCCCCAAGGTGGGCCGTTCCGCCTGCCCGTGGACCGCGTGTTTGTGCAGCGCGGCTTCGGCGCCGTCGTCACGGGCACGGCGCTCTCCGGCGAGGTCCACGAGGGGGATGAGCTGCGGGTGCTGCCTGAGGGCGAGACTGAAGGGGTGAAGGTGCGGGTGCGCGGCGTGCAGGTCCATGGCCACAAGGTGAGCCGCAGCCAGGCCGGGCAGCGCACGGCGCTCAACTTAAGCGGCGTGTCTCAGGAGCAGCTTGGGCGCGGAGCGGTGGTGATCGGCGCGGGCGTGGCCCCGGTCTCGATTCTTGATGCGACGGTGCGTTGGCTCCCCGAGGCCGAGCCCTTGGAGGAGGGCGCCCGCCTGCGCCTGCTCTTGGCCACGGCGGAGGTGATGGCCGTGGTCGAGCCCTACGGGGAGCCCATCGAGGGCGGTGAGGAGGGCCTCGCCCAGCTTCGCCTCGCCGAGCCCGTCGTCGCCTTGCCCGGCGACCGCTTCATCCTGCGCCGAGAGAGCCCGATGATCACCCTGGGCGGCGGCGTCGTGCTCGACCCTTGGGCCCCCCGGGCCCGGCGCCGGGATCACCCCGAGGCCATCGCCGCGCTGACGCGGCTTCAGGCCGGGGACACCGCCGTGTTTCTGGAGCGCGCCGGGCCGAGCGGCCTGCCCCTGGCCGAGGCCACCCGCCGCCTGGGCCACGCCCCGGAGCACCGCCTCAGCGACCGCGCCTTGTCCCCGGGCTGGCTCCAGGCCCACCACGCGGCGCTGATTCAGCACCTAGAGGAGCATCACCAGAGCTTCCCCTTGTCCCGGGGGCCTGGCCGCCGCGCGCTTCGCCGGGGCCTGCTCCTGGCCTTGGAGCCCGCGGCCTTCGACGCGCTCATCGAGCGGGCGGTCACTACTGGAGAGGTTCAGCTCGACGGCCCGCGGCTGAGGAGGCCGGGCTTCGCGCCGAGCCTCGTCGGGGAGGATCTCGCCGCCTGGACGACCTTGCTCGGCCGCCTCGCCGCCGCGGGCCTGGGTGCGCTGGAGCCCCGAGAGCTCACCGAGGGCCTCACCCGGGGGGAGGCGCTGCTCAACCTGTGTTTTGAGGAGGGCCGGGTGGAGACCTTAGATGGCCGCCCCACCGACAAGGCCGCCCTCGACACCTTGATCGCCCAGGTTCGCCAGGTGCTCGCCGAGGAGGGCCAGCTCACCCCGGCCCGCTTCAAGGAGCTAACCGGGCTCTCTCGTAAACACGCGATCCCGCTCCTAGAGTGGCTCGACGCCCAGCGGGTCACCCGGCGCGCGGGGGAGGTCCGTGTGCCCTTCGCGGGCTGAGCGAGGCGCGGACCCCTCCTGAGCCCGTGATATCATGGGCAGGCCCTCCGCTTGGAGGGTGAACGAGCGCCCGCAGGGGCGAGCCAGGGCTGGGCCAAGAGGGCCCCACCGTCGCCCCAAAGGCCATGAGCGCCCGGAGGAATCGAGGGAATGCTGGTTAGACTGCTCTTGACGCTCGGGGCGATGCTCCTGCTCTTGTGGCCGCAGCGCGCGGACGCCCAAGAGACGACGGGTGTGCTCTATGTCACCGCGACGATCCAGCGCGCCGCGGTGCACATCGACTCCGAGCCCGTGGGCGAGGTGCCGGTCACCCGCTATCTGCCGCCGGGCACCTACAGCGTGCGGGTCACCGCCGACGGCATGGACCCCTTCGTGCGCCGGGTCGAGGTCAAGCCGAACCTCACCACCAGCGTCACCGCCGAGCTCTACGCGGGCGGCGGCACGGCGGAGTTTGTGTCTTCGCCGTCCGGCGCCTCGGTCACCATCGACGGCAAAGAGGTCGGCAAGACGCCGATCCGCGTCGCGTCCATCGCTGAAGGTGACCACAGCTACAGCCTCAGCCTCACCGGCTTCGAGACGGTCGAGGGCACCCTCACCCAGCGCAAAGGCGGCAACCCGCTCACCAAACACGTCTTGGAGTCGTCTCGCGGGCGCTTCGCCGTGACGTCCAAGCCCGCCGGGGCCGAGGTCTGGCTCGATGGCGCGTCGGTGGGCAAGACCCCGCTCCAGCTCAGCGACGTACCCCCGGGGCAACACACCGTGCTGCTCATCTCCCCAGGCTACGCCGCCGTCGTACGCCACATCGACACCAGCGACGGCTCCAAAGGGGAGGTCACCGCCACCCTCTCCGACGCGGGCACCACCTTGAAGGTGAACGCCGGCTTTGACGACGCCATCGTGCGCATCGACGGCGCCACGGTGTCCCAAGGCGACGACGCCGAGCTGCTCTTGAGCCGAGGCGAATACCTGCTCACCATCACCTCCGCCGAGGGCGGCGGTGAGGTCTCCCAGACCTTGGAGGTGCCCCTCACCGGCACGCTTCTGTATAAGGTTGACTGGAAGAGCGGCCCGGCGCTCGTCGAGCTCGCGCCGTTGGTGCAGCGCTGGACGTTCTGGGCGGCCTTGGGCGGCAGCGCCGCCGCCGTGGGTGTGGTGAGCGCAGGCGTCGCCCTCGCGCTCCAGCCCGAGCCCCTCCCCGATGGCGACGTCGTCGTCACTCTGCCTTGAGGATCCGCAGGATGCGCCCCAGCAGAAGCCTACTCCCCCTGCTCCTCCTCGCCATCGCCTGCAAAGGAGAGGACGACGCCCGCACGGCCCTGGTCGTCGAGGTCACCGGCCCCGACGTCGGCGTGATCTTGGCCGACGACCAGATCGCCTCCTTGGCCCTGGTGATCGACCCCGAGTCCCCCTTTGAGGACGCCGACGGCGGCTATCTCCCCGAGGGTGAGGTCGGCGACCTGCTGCTCACCAACGCGCTCACCGACGACGACGACCTAGAGGCCGTGCTCTTCCAGAGCCTCAGCCTCAGCGGCGCCCGCCTAGACGCCTTGCCCACCTTTGAGCTGCGCGCCGGCGACAACCGCCAGGCGTTCACGCTCCAGGCCTGGGCGGTCACCGACAGCACGCTCTACGCCGTCTCCGAGGTGAGCGCGGAGCAGCGCTTCGTCACCGACACCGTCGAGGCCGTGACGGTGGCCGGGCTCACGCTCTTGGACGAGCCCATCGGCCCCTGCAACGACAGCGCCGACAACGACGACGACGGCTGGACCGACGACGACGACCCCGACTGCACAAACGACGGTGACGAGCTCGGCCTCGGCGCCGCCGGCTGCAACGACGGCGAAGACAACGACGAGGACGGCCTCGTCGACAACGACGACCCCCACTGTGAAGACGCCAACGACGAACAAGAGGCCTCCGGCTGCGAAGACGACCTCGACAACGACGGCGACGGCTGGGTGGACTCCGCCGACCCCGACTGCCAGGTCGGAGACGAAGAGGCCGGCGCGCCCGGCGACGCCGAGTGTGGCGACACCCTCGACAACGACAACGACGGCCTCACCGACGCCGACGACCCCGACTGTGAGAGCGGCTTAGACGAAGACGAGGCCGCGGCGCCTTGCGAAGACGACCTGGACAACGACAGCGACGGCTGGATCGACGGCGACGACCCCGACTGCGCAGGCGGCGGCGACGAAGAGGACGGCCTCGCCGGGACCGAGTGTAACGACGGCCTAGAGAACGACACCGACGGCCTGATCGACGCCGATGACCCAAGCTGCGCCGAGGCGCTGGACGAGACCGAGCTCGACGCCTGTGAAGACAGCCTCGACAACGACGCGGACGGCTGGATCGACCTCGATGACCAGGGCTGCGCCAGCGTCCACGACGAGAGCGAGGGCGGCTTCCAGAAGACGACGGAGTGCAGCGACGGCAAAGACAACGACGTGGACGGCGCCATCGACGCCTTCGACGCCGACTGCACCACGGCGGCCGATGACACCGAGGCCAGCGACTGCGCCGACACCCTCGACAACGACGGCGACGGCTGGACCGACGCCGCGGATCCCGACTGCGGCTCGGGCACCGCTGAAGAGGGCTTCGGCACCGGCGCCTGCAACAACCGCGTCGATGACGACGGCGACGGCGTCGCTGATGCCGATGACGCCGAGTGTGACGACGCCTTCGACACCGACGAGAGCGACCCCTGCGC